>Ga0074044_10001212_pt1 | contig 23717 bp, 25 predicted proteins | sample BogForMeECP23OM1_FD_94443 | JGI IMG/M metagenome (GOLD analysis project Ga0074044, IMG submission 94443) | Bog forest soil microbial communities from Calvert Island, British Columbia, Canada - Bog Forest MetaG ECP23OM1 | ecosystem: Environmental > Terrestrial > Soil > Wetlands ... | reverse complement strand
GGTGACGCGATTGCCCCGCAATATGTGTCATCTTGGCCTCAGCAGAATCATTAGCCTATGATCCAAGTCTTCAATCAACCGCGAAAGGCTTCGTCAAACGAGTTTTCACACGGCCTGCTTCGCGGATGATGACACTCGCAAAGGAGTTTCACAGCCCCAGCGTCAGCGCAAGCAGGCCGAGCGCGCCGACGATGATCCGCCACCAGGCGAACAGAGCAAAGCCGTGCCGCGAGACGTAGCCGAGCAGCGTCTTGACCACGAACCAGCCGCAGACGAAGGACACCGCAAAGCCGACGGCAATGATCAGCATATTGCCGCCGACGAACTCCGCCTTGCTCTTGTAGGCTTCATAGGCGAATGCGCCGACCATGGTCGGCATCGCCAGCCAAAAGGAGAATTCCGTCGCCGCGCGCTTGTCGGCGCCGAACAGCATCGCGCCGACGATGGTGGCGCCCGAGCGCGACACCCCCGGCACCATGGACAGGCACTGGATCACGCCGATGGCGAAATACATCGGCAGCGAGAATTTGGTCGCATCGTGGTAACGCGGCTTGAGGTCGAGCCGATTGATCCATAACAGTACGAAGCCGCCGACGATGAGCATGGTGCAGACGATCCACACGTTGAACAGCACGCCCTTGATGAAGCCGTAGGCGAGGGCACCGATCACCATCGCGGGAAAAAACGCGATCAGCACGCCGATGATGAAACGCCGGGCGTCGCGGTCATTGAACATGCCGAGGAAGAGTTTCCACAGCCGCCCGAAATAAATCGACAGCAGCGCCAGGATGGCGCCGAGTTGAATCAGGACATCGAAGGCCTTGCCGAAAGCCTCGTCATCGAAGCCTAGGAAATGACCCACCAGCAAGAGATGCCCGGTCGAGGACACCGGAATGAACTCGGTCAAACCCTCGACGATGCCGAGGAAAATCGCCTTGATCACGTCCAACGTCATGATGAGCTCCGCGGCGGGGAGAGGCGCGGCACGCGCCCGGATCGGGAGGGACCTTGCAGGATCGTTTCGTCAGCCTTGTGACGAGAGCCTTGTGGCGTAAAGGCAAGATTCGGGCAACGGCCAAGGGCAGCCTCGCACAGGTTGCCTGCGGCGTCCCGTCGCCTATAAGAGCCGATTAGAGTATGATCGCTTGGAATTGTGTCCCGCCCGCCCGTATACGCGTACCGATACCCACCCATAAGACAAGCCCACATGGCCCGCCCGACGTGCTCGCGATGGATGGCATGCTGACGCTGTTTCATCATCCACTCTGCCCGCACTCCCGTTTCGTGCGGCTGGTATTGGAAGAGCTCGGCTTGACGCCGCGGCTCGTGGAGGAGCGGACATGGGAGCGGCGTGCGGAATTTCTGGTGCTCAATCCCGCGGGGACGACACCGGTTCTGGTGGAGGACGGCGTGCCGCCGGTTCCGGGAGCGGCCGTCATCGCCGAATACCTCTGCGAGACGCGCGGCGACAAGCTCGACCAGCTCCGGCTGATGCCGCGCGAGCCCAGTGCCCGCGTCGAAGTGCGCCGCCTGATGAGTTGGTTCAACGACAAGTTTTTCGAGGAAGTGAGCGGCGCGCTGGTGATGGAGCGCATCTACAAGCGCTATATCCCGGCCGGGCGCGGCGGCGGTTCCCCCGATACCGACACGATGCGTGCTGCGCGCAGCAATATTCGCTACCATCTAGCGTATATTGGCTGGCTCATTCGCATGCGCGACTGGCTCGCCGGCGATAACCTGACCTATGCCGATCTGGCCGCGGCGGCGCATTTGTCCGTCGTCGATTATTTGGGCGATGTGCCGTGGGACGAAGACGAAACCGCGAAGGCCTGGTACGCGAGGATAAAATCGCGCCGTTCGTTCCGCACGCTGCTCACGGACACGCTGGCGGGCCTGCCGCCGTCGCCGAGCTACGCCAATCTCGACTTCTGACGCCCGCCGCACGTGCTGCGCCGGCTGCGCTGAAGGCGGCGCTTGCCGCGGCTGCCCGCGTCCGGGGTTTTGACGCGATCGGCATAGTGCGGCCGGATTCGATCCCGGCGGCCGGGGAGCGATTGCGGGAGTTCCTTGCTGAGGGCGCCCATGGCGACATGGACTGGATGGCGACCAACGCCGACCGGCGCGGCAATCCGCGCGCGATGTGGCCCGACGTGCGCTCGATCATCATGCTCGGCGTCAATTACGGTCCGCAAGACGATCCGCTTGCGATCCTGAAAGACCGCGTTCGCGGCGCCATCTCGGTCTATGCCCGCGGCGACGATTACCACGAGGTGATCAAGCCGCGGCTGAAAAACCTCGGGCGCTGGCTCATCGAAACCGCCGGCGGCGACATCAAGGTCTTCGTCGATACCGCGGCGGTCATGGAGAAGCCGCTTGCCGAAGCGGCCGGGCTCGGCTGGCAGGGCAAACACACCAACCTGGTCTCGCTCGAATTGGGTTCCTGGCTGTTCCTCGGCGCCATCTTCACGACGCTCGATCTGCCGCCGGATGCGCCGCGGCGCGACCATTGCGGCACTTGCCGCGCCTGCCTCGACGTCTGCCCGACGGACGCCTTTCCCGCGCCGTATCGGCTCGATGCGCGGCGCTGCATTTCCTACCTCACCATCGAGCACAAAGGTGCAATCCGACGCGAACTGCGCCCGCTCATCGGCAACCGCATCTTCGGCTGCGACGATTGCCTGGCGGTCTGTCCGTGGAACAAGTTCGCGCAGGCCAGTCGCGAAATGAAGCTTGCGGCGCGCGATGCGCTGCGGGCGCCGCTGCTTGCGGAGCTGGCGCGGCTTGACGATGCCGGCTTCCGCGCGCTGTTTACGAAAAGCGCGGTGAAGCGCATCGGCCGCGCCCGCTTCCTGCGCAACGTGCTGATCGCGATCGGCAATTCTGCAGACGCCAACCTCGCCGCGGCGGCCGAACGATTACTCGGCGATGCTTCGCCGCTGGTCCGCGGCGCTGCGGTGTGGGCACTCGGCCGTCTCGACCGCGCGCGGCTCGCCCGGTGCGTCGAGAACTATCGCGCCGTCGAATCCGATCCCGCTGTCATTGCCGAATGGGCCGCGGCGAGTGAGGGATGACACTGCGATGGCCACGCTTTTCTGTTTCGGTCTGGGCTATTCGGCGGAACATTTCGTCGGCCTGTTCGGCGACGGATTCGATCGCATCATCGGCACCGTGCGTGGCGCCGAACGCGCCGCCGTCCTGAACGCGCATCTGGCGGGGCGGCTCAAGGCGCTGGTGTTCGACGGCAGGTCGGCGGCGCCGGAACTGCGCGGCGCGATCGCCGAAGCGGATTTTGTACTTGTCTCGGTTCCGCCGGACGAGAACGGCGATCCGGTGCTGCGCGCGTTCGGCGATGCCCTTGGCCATGCGCGACACCTGCGCTCGATCGTCTATCTCTCGACGGTCGGCGTTTACGGCGATTGCGGCGGTGCCTGGGTCGACGAAGAAACGCCGGCCAGGCCGGGGTCGGCGCGCAGCCGCGACCGGCTCGCGGCCGAGCTGGCCTGGCAAAAACTCGGCGCGCGCCGCGGCACGGCCGTTGCGATCCTAAGGCTTGCCGGCATTTACGGGCCCGGACAGAATGCGCTGGTCCAGATCGCGCGCGGCAACGCGCGCCGCATCGTCAAGCCGGGCCAGTTTTTCAACCGCATCCATGTGGACGACATCGCGCAGGCGATCGATGCCGCGTTGGCGCGCCAGGTTCCCGGGATTTTCAACGTCGCCGACGACGAGCCGAGCCCGCCCGGCGATCCGATTGCGTTTGCGGCGCAACTCTTGGGTCGCGAGCCGCCGCCGGAAATCTGCTTCGAGGCGGCGGCGCCGTCCATGTCGCCGATGGCTTTGAGTTTCTGGCAGGAATGCCGCCGCGTCCGCAACGACAAGCTCAAACGCGAGCTCGGCGTGACTTTGCTCTATCCGACTTACCGCGAAGGCCTGCGCGCGTTGTTTGAAGGGCAGTAATGCCGTCACTGCGAGGCGCGAAGCGACGAAGCAATCCCCCACCCTGGGGTCCCCGCGACGCGAGCGTCGCGGGGTGCCCCGTACCCTCCCCCGCTTGCGGGGGAGGGAAGGGAGGGGGTTCTCGCTTCCAGAAAGATGGTTTGAGTCGGTACAATCCGTTACTTAAGCACGGGAGGTAGCATGGTTCAGCTCGTCGACAGCGACATCACGACCCGCGAAGTGCTCGATTGGAAGGGCGTGCATGTCCTGCACTTCATGGGCTCATCATGCTCGCAGAAGCTGCGGGTCTTCCTGAATCTCAAGGGCATTCCCTGGCAGTCGCACCACATTGATCTGCCCGGCAACGAGAACTTCCAGCCGTGGTTTCTCGGCATCAATCCGCGTGGACTGGTGCCGGTGCTGGTGCGCGATGGTGCGGTGCACATCGAAAGCAACGATATCATCACGTATCTCGAAAGGATTTTTCCGACGCCGAGACTTATTCCGGTTGGACATGAGAACGAAGTTGCAGCGCTCCTCAAGCATGAGGACGATCTGCATTTCGATCTGCGCACGCTGAGCTTCCGCTTCGTGTTTGCGCCGTCCGGGCCGCCGAAGCCGGCTGCGGCCCTGAAAAGTTACGCCGCCAATGGCTCCGGCACCGTGCAGGGGGCAATCGACCGCGATAAACAGGCACAGATCGAATTCTGGGAGCGTGCTGCGCAGGAAGGCTTCCCCGACGAGCGGGCGCGGGCGTCGGCACGGAAATTCCGCACCGAGTTCGACGCGATGGACAAGCGCTTGGCGCAGCAGCCTTATCTGATGGGCGAGGCATTGACCGTGCTCGACATCGCCTGGCTGATTTATGCCCATCGGCTGTCGCTTGCCGGCTATCCGTTCGAGCGGCTTCATCCGCACGTCTTTGCCTGGAAGGAACGGCTTTCAACGCGGTCGGAATTCGCCAAGGAGATCGAGCTGCTGCGCCATTCCAAGGCGGAACTCGAACGCGTACGCCGCGCCCAGGAGAAGACCGGCAACACGCTTGAAGCCGTCGCCGGGTTTTAGCCCATGCGAGCTCAGTGTAAACTCGGCCCCTTGAGGAAGCGATTGCGCTCGCTCGACTTGACGCGCACCTCCATGGTGTCGCCGTCGCGGTAGAGCGAAATCGGCACCTCGACGCCGGCTTGGCCCTGCGCCCAGACGCGACGGAAGAAGCTCGCCAGATCGCGAACCTCCTTGCCGGCGACGGAGAGCACGATGTCGCCCATGCGCAGGTCGGCGAGTTTGGCCAGATCGCGCGCGGCAACGCGCGCCGCATCGTCAAACCGGGCCAGTTTTTCAACCTCATCCATGTCGACGACATCGCGCAGGCGATCGATGCCGCGTTGGCGCGCCAGATTTCCGGGATTTTCAACGTCGCCGACGACGAGCCGAGCCCGCCCGGCGATCCGATTGCGTTTGCAGCGCAACTCTTGGGTCGCGAGCCGCCGCCGGAAATCCGCTTCGAGGCGGCGGCGCCGTCGATGTCGCCGATGGCTTTGAGTTTCTGGCAGGAATGCCGCCGCGTCCGCAACGACAAGCTCAAGCGCGAGCTTGGCGTCAGCTTGCTTTATCCCACGTATCGCGAAGGGTTGCGTGCGTTGTTTGAAACACGATAGAGCAAATTCATCTCCGCCTTCGAAGGCCTTTATAGGCTCATGATTGCTTATCGTTCGCCTTGTAAAAAATCTTACCGACCATGAGACGTAGCCCCAAGGATGCGATGACTTTTAATACGGTGTTGAATTCAGGATTGCCGCCCACCCCCAGAGAGCGATAGAGGCTCTCCCGAGACAATCCGGTATCCTTTGCCACTTGGGTCATACCGCGTACCCTGGCCACGTTTCCCAGCACATCAACCACAGAGGCAGGGTCACCCGTTGCAAGAGCCGCATTGATTTCCGCGGCCACCTCGTCATCACTTCCAGTTGTCGTGGTCGCATTCTTGGATGCGTCGCTGGTTGTTTGAGGCATATCCAGAAAGCTGGTTTGCCGGGGCGCTTCTAAGGGTAGCCATTCGTCGGGTGTGGCGCGTTTGCGCAGATCGTTGCGAAAGTCGGAATCAAAATGAGAAATAAAGTCGTCCCAATCGGTGGATGTCTTGAATGTCCTGGCTTCTTTGTGAGGCACGTTGAGCAAAACAGCCTTCTTACCCGTACGAATCAAACGGAGGATATTGAGGATTGTGCCGACACTCTTGCCGTCCCAAATCATCAAACCGAAATCAGCTTCGCGTGCCATTTCGCGGTCTTTCTCTGCATAAAAATCGAAGCCTTTCGAATTTTTAGGGGCATTGACATGGTGTGCATGCCATTTGCCAATATTGTTACGACAAGCGTCGCCAGAACAAAAGACAGTGACGTTGTTATATGAAGCATCGTGAAGGAATTTTTGGACAGCCTTGTCGGCACCATTGGCATCACCAACAATAATATGGGCGCCACTACTCGTGACGTTTTGCAACCTCTCTCGCACCTGTGCGGATAGTCGAGAGACCTGACGTGAGCCGCCTATGAAAACCGTATTCATTGATTGATCCGTGTTCGTGTGATTGTGAGAGCGCGAACACTCGCGGCTTTGCCAGGTCCCATCAGCACGTCGGTAATGGCGTTCATTGTTGAGCCGGAACGAAATAGATCATCAAACAGTACGACATGCTTGCCCTTCGTGTGAATTTCATCAACAGCATAGAGTCCATTAAGAAGCGCCTTGCGTCGCTCTGGATCGATCACTCCCTTAAGCTGCGTAGTGGCACGCGTCGTCGTGATACACTCCAGCACGGGAATGCCGAGCGCCGCACCAATGCCCCTTGCGATAGTGATACCCGGTTGAGGCGCGCGTGCCGCGGATGGCGGAACGGGGACAATCAAATCAAATTCGGCTTTGCGTGGCATAAGATATGTGGAAGCAGTATCGATAATCTCTTTCGCGGCAGCCATGTCGCTTTTGTACTTCAAGCGGAAGAGCAATTCGCCAATTTCCGATCGCGTCGTGTCATACACTTCGTGGCCGGATTCATTGACGCCGAGATAGGTGCTGCTAGTTGTATGGACGTCGAGGGCTATGCCCGAACGCCATTTTCCGATAATTTTGCGTGGATTAATTGCAACCATCAGTCGACCTTTTGGGGTTCTTACGATTTGTCGAATCGTAGCCTGAAGGCTACACTCAATCAACACGGATTTGTGCGATTTTGCGTCTGCGAAGGTCGCGGATAAGCGGTGCACCGCCATAGCGCGTCGAAGACGCGCGTAAACGCGCTGATGGCGCTGCACCGCATCCGGAAAACGCAGCTCAATGCAGGCTCGGCCCCTTGAGGAAGCGATTGCGCTCGCTCGACTTGACGCGCACCTCCATGGTGTCGCCGTCGCGGTAGAGCGAAATCGGCACCTCGACGCCGGCTTGGCCCTGCGTCCAGACGCGACGGAAGAAGCTCGCCAGGTCGCGAACCTCCTTGCCGGCGACGGAGAGCACGATATCGCCGGTGCGCAGGTCCGCGCTCTTGGCTGGCCCCTTGTCAGCAAGGCCGACGATGACGAGCCTGTTCTCCACCTCCGTTGCGTAAAGACCGAGCCAAGGCCGCGGCGGCGCATTGCGCCGGCCGAACTTGAGAAGGTCGTCGAGGATCGGCTGCAACAGGTCGATGGGGACGATCATGTTGATGTTCTGCGGCTGGCCCTTCTCGACGGCATGCTGCAGCTGCAGCGAGCCGATGCCGATGAGATCGCCGGCGGGTCCGATCAGCGCCGTGCCGCCCCAGTTCGGATGCGCCGGCGCCGTGAAGATCGCTTCGTCGAGCACGTATTCCCAATAGCCGGCGAATTCCTGCTTGGCGACGATGCGCGCGGCGACCGAGTGGTGGCGCCCGCCGGCGCCGCCGACCACGACGCGCTCGCCGACCGTGGCCGCAGCCGATTGACCGATATCGAGCCCCGGCATGTCGAGCTTGGCGAGTGCCTGCACCAGGCCGAATCCGGTCTCCTGGTCGTAGCCCAGCACATGGCCTGGCACCGAGCGGCCGTCGCTGAGGTTGAGCCAGATCGTCTCCGCCTCGGTGATCAGGTAACCGATGGTCAAGACCAGGCCGTTACCGCGAATGAACACGCCGTTGCCGGCGCGCTCGGTGCCGAGCGTTTCCGCGGTGTAAGCATCCGCCGGTATGGTTGCCCGCAAGCCCACCATGGTCGCCAAGGCATGGTCGAGATCGTAGCCGTAATCCTCCGGCTTCGGTTGAACGGAGGCCGGCACCTTCCAGTCGCTCACGGATGGCATCGCACAATTCCTTCGCTGGTGGCGCTCGTGGCGGCGGCTGACGCGATCGACAAGTTCTAGCCGAGATCGAGCGGCGGCGAAATCCGGGGCCGATGTTTCGCGTCGCCGCTTGGCGCCTAACGGGCTATGTGTTGCCTTCCGACGCGTTGATCAAGACCTTTGCGGTCAGCCTCCGGCCAGACCGGCATTGAGAAAATCCTTCGACCATTTGGCATAGTCGGCCTGGCGCGTGACCTGCTTCATCAGCTCGGGCGAAGCGACGGCCTTGATGTTCGCCGGCGCCGTGCCGTTGCGCAGCGCATGAAGCGTTTCATAGACCGCATTCACCGCCGCCATGAACGGCAGATGACCCTGCAGGCAGACCCGCACATTGCGGGCGCTGAGATAGTCGAGATCGTAGAGTTCGGCCCCCGGACTGCCGAGAAACAGCGGCAGCTTCACCGCCGCGGCGACGGCATCGAGCTGCGCGCGCGTCTTGACGCCCGCCATAAACAGCATGTCGACGCCGACCTCCTCATAAGCCTTCAGCCGCGCGATGGTGTCTTCGATGCCGCTGATCACCATGGCGCTGGTGCGGCCGACGATGACGAGCCGTTTGTCCTGCCGGCCGGCGAGCGCAGCTTTCATCTTGCCTACCCCCTCGGCGATCGGGATGAGGCTCGGCGCCGTCGCGCCATAGGGCGTCGGCAGCAAGGTGTCCTCGATCGTGAGACCGGCGACGCCGGCGGTCTCGAGTTCTTCCACCGTGCGCTTGACGCTGAGCGCATTGCCGTAGCCGTGATCGGCGTCGACCAGCAGCGGCAGCTTGCCGGCGCGGTTGATGCGATAAGTCTGCTGCGCGAACTCGGTCAATGTCAGCACGACGACGTCGGGCACGCCGAGCACCGTGAACGAGGCAATCGAGCCGGCGAACATGGTGGCCTCGTAGCCGAGATCCGCGGCGATGCGCGCCGAGATCGGATCGAACACCGAGCCCGGATAGATGCAGCGTTCTCCCGCGATGACGGCGCGAAGCCGCTGCCGTCGGTCAGTCCAATCCATGCTGTTGCCCCTGATGTTTGTTCAGCGCTGATCCGGCGGAGGGTACTATCACGTTCGCCGCGGAATGACGAAAATGCCGACCATCAAGAAGCTTCAATTCTTCTTTTCGGTGGCTTCAGTTTTCTTCTCCAGCTCGTCGAGCTGCTTCTCGAGGTCCGGCAGGCTCGCCACCAGTGCGCAGTTGGCGTTGTCCTTGGCCGCCTGCTGTTTCACCTGCTCCCAGCGAGCGGCGGCATCTTGCTCGTTCCAAGGCCGCCTATTCTCCGGATTGAAGACCTGCTGCTTGGCCAGATTTATCAGCGATCGATGATAGTCCTCAAGATTGAGAACGCGATCGCGCGGTTGGAAATAAAAATTTGTGCCGTCCAATACGTTGCAGAATTTCAAGCCGTTCACGAATACCTGCTGCATCATGCGGGCGTCGAAAATCTTCCCCTTGAGGTCGTTGATGGTCTGACTTTGCGCGTAAGCCGGCGCCGAGGCGATCAGGCACAGAGCGATCGTCCCGTAACCAAAGCGCTTCACGTCGGTCTCCCCACGATTTCGCTGGTCGCCGCCACGATCCCCAGGTCTCAATAACCCCAGGTCTCAATAACCCCAGTTCAATAACATGTTACCAGTCTTGCGACAGGACCCAAATCCCTACTAAATCGTTTACGTCGCCTGGCGGGGAAGTCGCTTCGCCACCCAATCTCTGCCTCGCCTCGATGTCTGCTGCTTTGTTGCCTTGTTCCCGCCTAATCTTCTTCGCAGATGCGCGCTAAAACTGCGGGGGTCACTGGGGGACTTGCCTTGCGTGTCAGCACCAACCTTGTCGTCATTGCGTTTGCCCTCGCCGGTTCACTTGGTGGGGCTGCGGCGCAATATTATCCGCCACCGCCGCCGGGTTATTACCCGCCGCCGCCGCCGGGTTATTACCCGCCACCGCCGCCGGTCTATGCCTCCCCGGGCTATCCGCCGCCGACCTATTCCAGCGCGCCACTAGCGGTGCCGGACGATGGCTCGCCGGCCGCCGAACCGCCCGGCGCTGCCTATGGGCGCGCGCCATATGGCTACCGCGACGCAAACGGCGCGGCCTACGATCCGCGCGACGATGAGCAAGCGCCTCCCGTAGGAGGACCCTACGAGCCCTACACGCCGGCAAACCGCGCTTATTCTGACTCCGGCGACCAACTGCCCCCGCAGCCCCCGCCGAGCCTCCGCGGCGATTCGTTTCAGCGGCCGCCGGCCGACGTTGGTGACTCGTCCGGACCGGCTGACGTCACCGGCACGGTGCCGGCCCCGGCAGATGCCGTCCCAGGGGCAGCACCGGACCGCGCTGCGGTGATCGCCGCGCTGCCGCCGGAAGATCAGCCCGAAAGGGGTCCGCCGAAGGAATTACCGCAGCAGTTCCGCCGCCAGCTCGTCGATTACGTGACCAAGGAGCCGGCCGGCACGATCATCATCGATACGCCGAACACGTACCTCTATCTGGTGCTCGGCAACGGCAAGGCTTTGCGCTACGGCATCGGCGTCGGGCGCGAAGGCTTCACCTGGTCGGGCGCCGAGCGCATCAGCCGCATGAAGGAATGGCCGGACTGGTTCCCACCGAAGGAAATGATCGATCGCCAGCCCTATCTGCCGCGGTTCATGGCCGGCGGCGACGGCAATCCGCTGGGTGCGCGCGCACTCTACCTCGGCAATACGCTATACCGGATTCACGGCACCAACCAGCCGTCGACCATCGGCACGTTCGTGTCCTCGGGCTGCATCAGGCTGACCAACGAGGATATCGAGGACCTCTACACCAGGGTGAGCCCCGGCATGCGCGTGGTGGTGTTGCCGGGGTTCGAGCCGGCCACCGCTTCTTCGCAAATTCCAATCACGCGATAGCGCGCGACCCGCAATCAAGACCTGCCGTCAACAAGATCTGCCGTCAAATCGTTCGGCTGGCGCCACCGCGCCAGCCGGATTTTTTTCGTTGGTTTTTCAGCGACTCAGCTAGTGTCGCGCCAGCTGGAACCGGCGGTCCAAGAATGACCACGGGAGCGGTTGTACGTTGGCCCGCGGGCCGACGTCGGTGCGGCGTCATCGGCTGTCGCGACGATCCAAATCCAATTGTGACGCGTGTTTCTTCCAGGACGCACGGCTGCACTGCGAGGTCGAATGTTCCCCAATATCCGCCTTATGATCGCAGCTGTGGTGGCCTCGGTCGTTGCGCTGAGCTGTGGATTTGGCGTGTTCGCCGCCTTCCGCGTCAACCACGAACCGCTGGCTCACCTATCGACCGCCACCGCGCAGCTCGTCGCCGCCAGTGCGCCACCGCCAGCCGCGACGCGCGCTGCGGGGGAGACATTCGGCTCGCGCTTCCAATTGAGTGAGGCGCAAATCGCGGGCGCGACCGCGGGCTTGCCGGCGCTCAAGCTTGGCCGCTGGGGCGGTGTCGAGCCGCCAAGCGCCGTCGCCATGGCCGGCCCCGGCCCTGAAGCGGGCGCCGCCGAGCCTGAGCAGGCCGTTCCCGTCGCGCAGCCCCTTGAAACCGAGCCCGATGCAAAGCCGGACGGAGCAGCCGACGCGAGCAGTGAACCGCCGCCTGCCGCGTCGGACACTGCGGCAATCGAAGCGCCGACCGATCAAGCTCCGCCGGTCGAGCAGGCCACCCAAGAGACTCTGCCGGAAACCACCACGACGACCGCAGCCGCCAGCGTTGCGAAGATTCACCACAAGATTGCCAGCCGGCGGCGCCTTGCCGCCCGGGCACAACGCGCGCGCGAAACGCGCGCCCGCGCGATCGCCCAATCCAACACCCAGAATTCCGCGTACCCGCAGCCGAATTTTCAATCCGCGCCGGCCCCTTCGCAGAGTCAAACGGTGACCAGCCGACGTTCCGCTCAGACTTCCGCCGTCGGCGGCCCCTTCGTCAGCCCGCCGAGCCACTGAGCTCCGTGGTCCCGCTTTCCGTCCTCGACCTGTCGCCAATCACCACGGCAACGCCGGGATCGGCGGCATTGCGCAACTCGCTGGATCTCGCGCGGCTCGCGGACCGGCTCGGCTACAAGCGCTATTGGGTCGCCGAGCACCACAATCTGGCGAACATCGCCAGTTCCGCGCCCGAGATCATGATCGGACAGATTGCGGCGGTGACGTCCCACATCCGCGTCGGTGCGGGCGGCGTGATGTTGCCGAACCACGCCCCGCTCATGGTCGCCGAGCGCTTCAAGGTACTGGAGGCGCTGTTCCCCGGACGCATCGATCTCGGCCTCGGCCGCGCGCCTGGCACCGATCCGGTCACCTCCTACGCGCTGCGCGCCCGGCAGGACGCGCGCCAAGGCGACGACTTTCTCGAGCGCTTCCAGGAACTCCTGCTGTTCGAGCGCGGCGGGTTTCCGGACGGACATCCATTCCGCAACGTGCGCGCGGTCCCCGCGGATGTCGCGCTGCCGCCGATCTGGCTGCTCGGTTCGAGCGGATACAGCGCCGAGCTGGCCGCCGCCGTCGGGGTGGGATTCGCCTTCGCCCACCATTTCGCCGACTACGACGCGGCGAGCGCAATGCTCAGCTATCGCGAACATTTCAAGCCGTCGGCAATGCTGGCAGAGCCCTATGCCATCCTGGGCACGGCGGTGATCGCGGCCGAGACCGATGCCGAAGCCGAGCGCATCGCATCGAGCGCCGACCTGCATTTTGCGCGCCGCGCCAAGGGCGAATATCTCCCGCTCGCCTCGCCCGAAGCCGCCGCCGCCTATTCCTACACGCCCGTCGACCGCGAGCGTATCGCCCGGCATCGGGCGCGCCTCGTCGTCGGCGGCATCGAGCAAGTGATGGGTCGATTGCTCGCGCTGATCGAATCGACGCGCGCCGATGAATTGATGATCACCACCATGGTCTACGACCACGCCGCGCGGCGACGGTCGTACGAACTCCTCGCCAAGGCATTCGCGCTCACGCCGCAAGGCTGAGCCGTCCGAACACGCAATTCGACCAAAACACGATCGTGCGACGGCGACGGTGTCACCGCTGTGTCTTCCATGACCCATAAGGATTATAATCGACCTTATCCGCCGCCGACTGTGGCACGCGGTATCTGCGTTCAGTAGGATTTTCCGCTCGAATCACGCATTCCCTTGGGCCGGGGCAAGACATTGAACAGGGCACAGGCGCGGCACGCTTTCGCATCTTACCGGCGTCGACGCAGGCGCGTCCTGCTCGGCGGCGTCTGTGCGCTCGTCGTCGCGGTCGCGCTGGGTTGCGCCCCGGCGGCGGCCAAGACCAAAGCCCGGCACAAGCCCGCGCACCAGGAAACCGAGCACGTCAGCAAGGAGCCGTTCGGCGACATCCCGAAGGGTCCGCTGCAAATCTTCATTTCCATCAATCAGCAGAAGCTGCACCTCTACAGCGACGGCACGCACGTTGCGGACGCGCCGGTGGCGACCGGAGTGCCCAGCCTGCCAACGCCGCTGGGCGTGTTCAGCGTTATCTCGAAGGATCGCTTCCACCGTTCCAATATCTACAGCAATGCGCCGATGCCCTACATGCAGCGCATCACCTGGTCGGGCGTCGCCTTGCACGAGGGTGAAAACATCGGCCATCCGGCGTCGCACGGCTGCATCCGCATGCCGCACGATTTTGCGGCGCGTCTGTGGGTCCTCACCAAGCTCGGGGTGCGCGTGATCATTGCGCGCAGCGAACTCAAGCCGGTCGTGTTCGCGGATTCGCATCTGTTCGTCCACAAGGACATGCCGCCTGCTCCCCCCGCTCCCCCCGCAGCCGCCGCGGAACCCGTGAAGACCGCGCAGACCACCGACAGCGGCAAAACGACGGATGCCGCCGAATCGCTGAACACCGAAGCGCCAACGGCGGCTGACGCCGCGGGGCCGGCTAATGCCGCGGCCTTGCAACCGGCCGAGCCGGTCAAACCCGCCGTGGCGACGCCAACCGAGACCGCGAAGCTCAGAGGCAGCGCGGCAGATCCGCCGCCGCCGCTTGTTGCTCCGGAGCAAATCGTGCCGGTGCCGCTTGCAAAGCCGGCCGCACTCGCGGAAGTCGCCGCTGCGGCACGGGCCCCGATCGCGATCTTCGTCAGCCGCAAGGAAAAAAAGCTTTACGTGCGTCAGCACTTCACGCCGCTATTTGATGCCCTGATTGCGGTCGAGCATCCGGAACAGGCGCTTGGAACGCACGTCTTTACGGCGATGGAATATTTGGACGACGGCTCGACCTTCCGCTGGAACGTCGTGTCGCTTCCCGGCGAGCCACCGAAGGCAGCACGGAACTCAGACAACGACGGAAGGTCTGCAAGGCACGGCAAAGGCAAACGAAGAGAACAAGCCCTCGACAAGCCGATCGCCGACCCGCCGCAGCCGCCGCCGCAAACGCCCGCGGAGGCGCTTGCCCGTCTCGAAATTCCCCAGGACGTGATCGATCGAATTTCCGAATTGGTGGTCCCGGGCTCCTCGCTCGTCGTTTCCGATCAGGGCCTCGGTGAGGAAACGGGGGAGGGCACGGATTTCATTGTCATTACCCACTGACAGGCTTTGCGCAGGGCGACGGCAACGGCGCCGCGCCGGCGAAATCGTCATCGCTTCCCGCCATTCAACAGACCGCCATGACGGTGTATGTTCGGCCGGCGACCGCTGGTCAGACCGGCCGCGCCTAGCGGGGGTCATTTGCCGTCAATCAAAGGAGGATCGTCTTGGGTAAGCATGTCTCACTTGTCGCTTCGGACAATTTCAAGCTTGGAGCCTACCGCGCCGACCCCGCCGGACCAACGAAGGGCGGTATCGTCGTCATTCAGGAAATCTTCGGGGTCAATCATCACATCCGCGCGGTCTGCGATCGCTTGGCCGGCGAAGGCTATACGGCCGTGGCGCCGGCGGTATTCGATCGTCAGCAGCCGAACTTCGAGTGCGGCTACACAGCCGACGAGATCGCCAATGCGCGCAAATTCGTCGCCAATCCCGACTGGGGCGCGATGCTGCGCGACGTGCAGGCCAGCATCGACGAACTCAGGAAAGGCGGCCCGGTCGCCATCATGGGCTTCTGCATGGGCGGGACGATCGCTTTCCTGTCCGCCTGCAAGCTCAACGGCCTGTCGGCTGCGGTCTGCTATTACGGCGGCCAGATCGCCAAGAATGCCGAGCAGAAGCCGAAACTGCCGACGCAGATGCATTTCGGCGAGAAAGACGCCTCGATCCCGATGAGCGACGTCGATCTCATCAAGGGCAAGCGCGGCGGCGATTGTGAAATCTACGTCTATCCCGACGCGCAGCACGGCTTCCACTGCGACGAGCGCGGCAGCTACAACGAAGCGGCCGCCAAGATCGCCTGGCAGCGCTCGATGGCATTCCTGGCAAAGCACGTGAAATAAATATCAGGGATCAGGAAACAGGGATCAGGAAGCGGAACTGATACCTGATACCTGATCCCTGTTTCCTGATACCTGATACCTGATCCCTGTTGCCTGATTTCCTGATCCCCGCCCAAGGAGCCGGCATGCCGCGCCGCAACACAATCGGGCTGCTCTGCGCTGCAGCTGCGCTCATGCTGCTCGGCGGGCCGCGCTCCGCCTGCGCCGAGGACTATCCGTCGCGGCCCATTCATCTGATCGTCACGTCGCCGGCGGGTTCGCTGGTCGACGTGCTCGGCCGTCTCTACGCCGGGGAGATGAGCGCGCGCCTCGGTCAGCCGATCGTCGTCGACAACAGATCGGGCGCCATGACGCAAGTCGGCACCGATGTGCTCACGCACGCGGATGCCGACGGTTACACGTTGATGATCGGACCGAACGAACTGACGATGCTGCCGTTCCTGAAAAAGGATTATCGCTACGATCCGACCAGGGACATCACTCCGGTCGCGCTGATCACGAGGTCGTGGACGGTGTTTGCGATTTATCCGGGCCTGCCGCCGCAGACGCTGCCGGAATTCATCGCCTACGCCAAGGCCAATCCGGGAAAGCTTCACTACGGCAGCGGCGGTGTCGGCGGCGCGCTGCACATCGCGGTCGAGATGCTGCGACTCAAGACCGGGATCGACCTCATCCACGTGCCCTATCGCGGCGGCGAACAAGCCGCGACCGACGCCATGGCCGGGCAGATCGAGATGGTGTCGTTGGGGCTGGCGAGCGCCCGAATAGCTGAAGGCGGCAAGCTGCGCATCCTGGCGCAGACCGGGCCGAGCCGGCATCCGCTGTTTCCCGAGGTGCCGACCACGGCCGAATACGGGCTGCCCGAAGTTCGCATGGACACCTGGTTTGGTCTGGTCGCGCCGCCCAACACGCCCGCGGCCATCGTGGCGCGGCTTGATCGCGCAACGGCGGACGTCGAGCAAGAGCAGAGCTTCCGCGACAGCCTCGCCAAAATCGGCTGCGCACCGGCCTACCTGCGGCACGCCGAATTCGCCGCGTTCATCGCCGGCGACCTGAGGAAATGGCAACAGTTGATTCCCACAATGGGCATTCCGCTCATCGAGTGAAGGAGCGACGCAATATGGCAAGACAGCTGAGCTGGCCGAACGGCAAGAAAGTCGCGGTGTCGGTGACGGTGATGTTCGAGACCTGGTCGGAAGGCGCCGCGCCGAATTACTCGGTACAAACGACGCATCTCAAGTCCGGCACCGTCGATCACGCCAGCAAGGCGTGGTCGACCTATGGCGGTCGTGTTGGGGTATGGCGATTGATCCGCACGCTCGATCGCCTGCAGATACCGGGCACCTTCTTCACCAACGCGCGCTGCGCCGAGGAATATCCCGACGCCGTGAAGCAGATCGTGCAGTCGGGTCACGATCTCGCCGGACATGCCTATACGCAGGACCAGTTGCTCGCCTACATACCGCTCGAGGACCAGCAGAAAACGATCCGCAAAAGCATCGACCTGTTGGAATCCTGCGGCGGCAAGAAGGTCACCGGCTGGGGCAGCCCGGTGATCGCGTTCACGCCGGAGACCGCCGGGTTTTTGGCGCAGGCCGGCCTGAAGTGGACCTGCGACGTGACCTATGCCGACCTGCCGATCCTCATTCACACCCCGCATGGCGTTATCGCCGGCGTGCCGACCACCGACTTTTCCGACAACCGCGTCATGCGCGCGAGCCCGCGCGATCTTTACGACGCGCACAAGGGCACGTTCGACTATCTGGTCGAGAACGAGCCGATGGGACTTCTGGTGCTGGTGATTCACTGCCAATTCGGCGGCCGCCCGCTGATGACGTCGGTGTTGCAGGAGATCCTGAAATATATCGCCAAGTCGCCGGATGTCTGGTTCGCGCGCCACGAGGAACTGGCGAACTGGGCGCTGACAGGCGGCGTCGACGAGCACACCTACCGCAGCCGGTATTTCGGTAATCAGTAATCAGGCATCAGGCATCAGGCATCAGGTTCAATATCTGATCCCTGATTTCTGTTTCCTGATTCCTGTCAAAACCAGCGTTCTTGCACGTTGACGGTGTCGCCGGGACGCAACGGATAGCTCAGCGGGACGGCCACGCGCATCTGCTGGCCATTATAGCTGCGGTTCAAGATGACGGATTGGCGAACCGCGCGCGGTCCGAAGCCGCCGGCGATCGCCACCGCCGTCTCGGCCGTCATGTTGGCGACGTAAGGATATTGCCCGGGCGCCGTGACTTCACCGAGGATGAAGAACGGCCGGTAGGCCTCGATCTCGACCGCCACATGAGGCTCGCGGATGTAGCCGTCGCGCAGCTTGTCGGCGACCCGGTTCGCCAGTTCGTCGGTCGACGCCCCGCGCGCCGACACCGAGCCGATGAGCGGCATGGCAATGTGGCCGCTGGCATCGACCGCATAGGAATTGGTCAGTCCGTCCTGGCCGAATACCACGATGCGCAGCCGGTCACCGGAATCAAGGGTATAGGCGCCCTGGATGCCGGGCCCGTAGCCGTAACCGGGTATCGAGCCGGTAGCGTAGCCATAGCCGGGCGCATAGCCATATCCGGACCCATAGCCGACGCCAGGCGCGCCAACCGACCCATAAACCGCAGAGTCCATGCCGTTGGGCGCCATTGCGACGTACGCCACCGGCTGCGACGCGCATCCCGCGACGACAATCGCGACGGCCAAGAACAACATAAGGAAGCGGGTGACCCGCATACGCGCAATCCGGCCCGGTTCGAGCGAACGTCGAGGCCGATTAAGGCGCGGTATGGTTAATAAACTCTAACTAACCGAAAAGACTTGGGAAATTGCCGCCGGCCGGAGCGCGGATGACACCGCGCTCGCTCATTCCGCGCGCTTTTGGTCTGGGCCGCGTCGGCGGGCGAATAGCGAATGGCGAATAGCTATTCTTGCCCCATTCGCTACTCGCTACTCGCTACTCGCTGTCATATGCGGCGGTCAATGCGCCGCCGCCGCAACCCCCGTTCCGATCGGGCAACTCACGCCGGTGCCGCCGAGGCCGCAATAGCCGTGGGGGTTCTTTGCCAAATATTGCTGGTGATAGTCCTCGGCGAAATAAAACGGCGGGGCATCGCGGATTTCCGTGGTGATCGGTCCCATGCGTTCGGCTTGCAGCGCCTTCGCATAGGCCGCCTTCGCGGCTTCGGCGGCGGCGCGCTGCGCCGGCGAAAACACATAGATGCCGGAGCGGTACTGGGTGCCGACATCGTTGCCCTGCCGCATGCCCTGGGTCGGGTCGTGGCTTTCCCAAAAAGTCTTGAGCAGGCGCTCGTAGGAAATTTTCCCGGGGTCGTAGACCACGAGCACGACTTCGTTATGCCCGGTGCGTCCGCTGCAAACCTCCTCGTAGGTCGGATTGGGCGAAAAGCCGCCGGCATAGCCGACTGCCGTCGCGTAGACGGCGTCGCCCAGCTCCCAGAATTTGCGCTCGGCGCCCCAGAAGCAGCCGAGCCCGAACATCGCCAGGGCGAGCCCATCGGGATAAGGCCCCTTGAGCGCATGGCCGTTGATAAAATGCTGCCGGGCGGTGGGGATCGGCGTGGCACGCCCCGGCAAGGCTTCAGCGGCGGCCGGCATTGCAACCTTCTTGCGGAGTGAAAACATGGCGGCGTCTCCCGTTTGGCGGGGCAAATATAGGCCCTGTGCCGCCACGACGCAGCCGGCAGCGCGATCACGTTCTCGATCCCTCCCCCCTTGTGGGGGAGGGTTGGGGGGGGGTCGGGAGGTGACGCGCATACGTCGACGTTAGCGTGCGACCTCCCGACCCCCACCCCTAACCCCTCCCCACAAGGGGGAGGGGAACGCTTAAACGCCGACGCTCAGCGGCTTCCACCTGCCGCCTTTGCCCCTTATTGTCCCGGCCGCGTGCCACCGATCTCGGGTTTACCCGAAATCGGCACGTAAGAAACCAAGTCGGCAATTGCCGACTTGGGTGGGTGCGCCTGAGAGGAGGCTCTGCAGATGTCCCGAATGCTCGCGCTGGTCTGCGCGTTCGCACTAGCGGCCGGATCGGCCATTGTCCCGGCACTGGCCCAGCAGCCCGCGGCGCCCGCGGCGGCGGCGCCGGCAGCGGCGGTGGCAATGCCGCCCTACGGACCTCCGATCACGCTCGATCAGGCCAAACGCGCCATGGCGGCGGCGGAGCTCGAGGCCGCCAAGAATTCCTGGCAGGTCGCCATCACCATTCTCGACAGCGGCGGCAACCTCGTGATGTTCCATAAGCTCGATAACGCGCAGCTGTCGGCCGCCACCACGTCCGAGGGCAAGGCGCGCACCGCGCTCGAATTCAAACTGCCGAGCAAGGCGCTCGACGACGCCATCGCCGCCGGCGGCGCCGGCATGCGGCTGCTTGCGCTGAAGGACATCACGCCGCTGCAAGGCGGCGTCCTGGTGCTGGTCGACGGCAAGATCATCGGCGCCATCGGCGTCTCCGGCACGCTGTCGGTGCAGGATGAGCAAGTCGCCAAGGCCGGCGCCGATGCGTTGACGAAATAACCGATGCGATGACGAAAGCCGGCAAGATCAGACCGCCGCGAAAAATAGCGAAACCGCCGCCCGATCCGGGCGCGGCCGCGGCCGACGAGCAAATCATCTCCAGCAATCTGTCGCTGCACGAGCTGTTCCAACAGCAGACCACGGCCATGCTCGACCGCGCCGACATCAGCGACGAGCAGAAGCAAAGCATCCTCATCGCCCTGAGCTGCCCCTGCTGCGGGGCGGGCGGGATGTCGTTTACGGCGAAGTTGAAGCGGGGGAGGTGAGGGGAGCTAAGGGATGTGCGTTCTCAATAAGTTAGCCGAAGCCTATTGAGAACATAACAGGAACATGATAAAAGAACGTGCTGTCGGTGCCAGTTCAGGGACAATGGCGCCATGGCGAATCAACCGATCGTCCCTGCCGACATCGTGGCGCGCTACGAGGTGCACGAATGGCGCAATGGTCTTGCCATCCTGGCTGCTGCGCATCCGAAGGAATGGCGCGACATCGTCGAGGTGTTGCGCGGCTTCAAGCTGCTCAGAAGCGACGTCATGAAGCCGGGCGGATCGAAGGGGCTGATCTCCAGCAAATTGGACACGCATTTCACGCGGCTCGGCTGGGCCGAGAAGAAGTTCGACACCAAAATTGTGGTGGATACCGCCGAACATATCGCGCCGACGCACAAGGTGGACTGCTACAGGAACCGGGTGGCGCTCGAAGTGGAATGGAACAACAAGGATCCGTTCTACGACCGCGATCTGAACAACTTTCGCCTGCTGTTCGATCTGCGTGCGATCGACGCGGGCGTGATTATTACCCGGTGCACCGAATTGCAGCAGATTTTCAACAAGCTTGGCAGGGGACCCAGCTTTGGTAACTCAACAACTCACATGGCGAAACTACTTCCGCGGCTTGAAGGCGGCGGTGGAGGAGGATGCCCAGTTGTCGTCTTCGGCATTCGCGGAGCAGCCTATGTCGAGGACTAACGGGCAGTCCGATTCGTCATCACCGGGCCGCCGCAAAGCGGCGAGACCCGGTGATCCACGTCTTGCAGCGACGAAGAAAGTCGTGGATGGCCGGGACAAGCCCGGCCATGACGCGAACGAAATGCTGAACGCGAGCGCGGATCTTCTACGCTTCGCGCATGGCCGCCATTTTGGCACCATCCTTGTCGATCCGCCGTGGCAGTTCACCAACAAAACCGGCAAGGTCGCACCCGAGCACAAGCGGCTTGCGCGTTACGGTACCATGAAGCTCGAAGAGATCATGGCGCTGCCGATTGTGGACCTCGCGGCACCGACCGCGCATCTTTATCTCTGGTGCCCGAATGCAATGCTGCCCGAGGGCCTTGCAGTGATGAGGGCATGGGGCTTCACCTACAAGTCCAATATCGTTTGGCACAAGGTGCGCAAAGATGGAGGCTCCGACGGCCGCGGCGTCGGCTTTTATTTCCGCAACGTTACCGAACTCATCTTGTTCGGCGTGCGCGGTAAGAACGCGCGCACGCTCGCACCTGGACGAAGACAGGTGAATTTGTTGGCGACGCGTAAACGTGAACACTCACGCAAGCCGGATGAGCAGTATGAGATCATTGAGGCGTGCAGTTCTGGGCCATTTCTTGAATTATTTGCGCGCGGTACGCGCAAAGGATGGGGCACGTGGGGCAATCAGGCTGATGAGGGATATCGGCCTACGTGGAAGACCTATGCGCATCATTCTCGCGCTGGAATGCTTGCAGCAGAATAACACTGCAATGCTGATGAGTTCGCCATGGCACGACCCCCGCGTCGACGCGGGGGACGTGTCATAGCAACGAGGTCACCCTTCTGCAGCGATATCACGAAGAACTTCGACGAGTGTCTGAGGATAGATACGAAGGGCGTCGTAAGCTGCCTCGCTGCGACCCATCAGAATTGGGTCACTGTTGTGCGCGCGAAATTGATTGACCGCACGTCGTACCATCTCGTGTTCTTTGAAACGATCCGGCTTCTGTATGCGCCAGCGGCCCTTCTTATCTTTCGAACAGAATTCGCTCATGGCTCCCATCAGCGGAAATACAATAGCTGGTGAGACCCATGCGATTCTTTTTGTTTTTTTGTCTCGTCTAACTGCGCGGCCGCCCTTCTTCGTCTCTCCCCAAATGTTGTGGCCGTTCCAGTCCGGGTGTGTTTCCCATGCTTCGTATTCGATCAGAGCGTAAGGAGCAATCTGGACAGTGAAATCGTACTTTTGCTTGGCCTGCAGATCTTTGCCCTTGGTCTCAAACCACTCGCAAAAGTCGGTTAGGCACTGTTCTGGGTTCTTGTAAGCGCGGAGTTTCTCGGCTGCCGTGGGATTGCCAGAAACCGACGTTGGCATCAGCAGCCGACAAATTTGAAGGATCTTTCGAGTGTCAATGACGTCAATGTCCGATTCTTTTTTGCGAATTTTTGCATCTGGAATTACGCTTGTGATGCTTCTTTCTAGCTCTTCCAACTGTCCGCGGGCACCGGCCTCCGTGATGCTCTTCACTGGTGTCGCTATGTTTCGCGCAATTGCGGTTTCAACCACCTCTGAATGATCTGAATCCACAATAATCGAAGCGCGCACATAAAACGGACTATCCGGATCCTCGGAATCATCAGATTCCTTTAGCTCCTCTCGATGTAGTCGGATTTCGCCTTGTGATTGCGCGCCGTTTATTAGACTTGAATCAAACAGTGTTACGGTTTTTTCGTTGTCATCGACACGAACTTCCGACGCCGTGATCACGAACCCGCTATTTCGAACGATGAATCGCTCGGGTTCTGATTCAATTGTCTTTCGAATCGCATCATGGACGCGGTTTCGCTTTCGTGAGTCGTATTCGGCAAGGTAGCTACGAAGATTGCCCTTCGTATCAACTTTCAAAATTTCAAACGCGGGCATGTTGGCGACAAATGATTGTACGCCAATGCTCTTCTCATCCGGAGAAGTCGTGTTGCGAAGAAGTTGATAGGAAAGCTGCACGCGATCGGGGGCGTGCTTCCCCTTGGGAGGAGAAGTCATGACAGATCCTTTCGTTGCCGCTGCCTCGAGTCGGGTGATCGCATCCGCGATTCCCCAACAGCAGTCGGTCGAATCATTTTGGCAGGATTGAAAAGCAAAATCAATCCGCTCGCGCGAGGCAGCCTACTGCGGAGCATCTGTGAGTGCGATGGCGAGCATGAACCGGCGTCGGCGAAGCACCGTTAGGGCTGCCGTCACCCCCATGGACTGAGCTTCCACCAAACGAACCCGCCGCGCCGCAGCGCAAAGCCCGCCCCGCGCCGATGGGCGCCCCGCAAACGCGGCGGCGCCACGCAAGAGCGTCGCGGGCGGCGCCGAGCGCAAGGGCCGGCCCGCCGATGATCAGCGCAATAACGGCAATATCGAGCGCGCCCCGGTCAGGCCGCTATCGGACGTCGCCCGCTGCCCGCCGCGCCGGTTAGGACTTCTTGCCGGTGCCGGGCTTAGCCTGGCTGTGCATGCCGGCGAACGGCGACGGGGCTTCGGCGCCTTTCTTCTTGTTCTTGTCCTGCTTCGGCTTCTTCTTTTCCTTGTTGCTTCG
>Ga0074044_10001210_pt1 | contig 23730 bp, 24 predicted proteins | sample BogForMeECP23OM1_FD_94443 | JGI IMG/M metagenome (GOLD analysis project Ga0074044, IMG submission 94443) | Bog forest soil microbial communities from Calvert Island, British Columbia, Canada - Bog Forest MetaG ECP23OM1 | ecosystem: Environmental > Terrestrial > Soil > Wetlands ... | reverse complement strand
AGTCTAGTGATTTCGCTTGGCGGGCCGTAATGTTGCCGGCATGCTCGCACTCTCGACAGGGTTCTCTTGGCTCGCTTGTCGGTTTCGCAGCCGCGCGGAACTGGAACTAGAGCTCATCGCGCTTCGTCATCAGATTACGATCCTGAATCGCCAACGACCCCGCCGTCTGCGGTTCCACTCCATCGATCGGCTCCTGTGGGTCTGGCTCTACCGGGTATGGCCGCGATGCCTTGAGGTGATGGTGGTAGCGAAGCCGGCCACCGTGGTCCAATGGCACCGCCAAGGCGTTCGTCTGTACTGGCGTTGCCGGTCGCGGTCAGGGCGAAGCCCAGTAGGCTGTGGAACTCGCAAACCGGTCCGCGAGATGTGCCATGCCAATCCGCTCTGGGGTGCGCCGCGCATCCACAGGTGAGCTGCTCAAGCTCGGCATCAAGATCAGTCAGGCCACCGTCGCGAAGTACATGCTACGCCGGCAGCACTCGCCATCACCGACCTGGCGCAGCTTCCTGCGCAACCAAGCGCTCGGCATCGCTGCCATCGACATGTTCATCGTGCCGTCGGCGACATTCCGGCTGCTGTTCGTGATGCTCATCCTGGCTCACGACCGCCGGAAAGATTGTCCGCTTCGATGTTACACAGCATCCGACCGCGGCCTGGCTGTCGCGTCAGTTAACCGAAGCGTTTCCCTGGGATACGGCTCCTCGCTTTCTGCTCCGCGATCGCGACTCATCGTACGGCACCGCGTTCAGCAAGCGGGTCGACGCGATGGGAATCTCGGAGCTCCTCATTGCTCCGCACTCACCGTGGCAGAATCCCTACGTCGAGCGGGTCATCGGCTCGATCCGGCGGGAGTGTCTGGACCACCTCATTGTCTTCAACCAACGCCATTTGCGGCGCGTCCTTTCGTCTTACATGGACTACTATCACCACACCCGGACCCATCTATCGCTCGACAAGGATTGTCCGCACTCGCGTCTGGTCCAGCCGCCGAAGAGCGGCCGAGTCATCGCGCTCCCGCAAGTCGGTGGGTTGCACCATCGCTACGAACGCCTCGCCGCCTGACGAACCCAATTGCTACTTGCTCCTGGTCGCGCAGTGGCTCGGGCCGCAGCGCGCGCTCCGGCGATTGCGCATGTACTACAGTCGAGGATCTCGATAACAAAACAGCAGCTAATGCTTTTCGCACGCTCTTCGTTGGTCTTGGCTTGTAGCTCCGAGTTCCTGCACCGAATCCCGATTTTCGTTGTGATGGGATTTTCAGCAAGGACAAGTGGTGAATCGAGAAGCTCGTCACGCGTCGACACTTCATCCCGAGTGGGAACTGCCACCAAGCTCGATTCGGTGCCATACTGCGTTCGTCAGCTTTCGACTGCAGGATAAACCCTGTCCGTGGCGAATTGTTGATTTTGTTCGAAAATCAGCAACTCGCCACAGACAGGTCTGCACCGGAGTTGGAATCGAGAGTCAAACGGAACTGCCGATGAATAAATCTAATCTGACAAACGTCAAGACCTGTAACTCGAAAGGTTGGTAAGTAGTCCGGGAGATGTTACGCCCGCTCCGTAACCAAAAAAGAGGAGACGATACTTGAGCATCTTGAGAATCAAACCTGCGTTGACCTTGATGGTCGGTTTTTTCGTATTGATGGTGTCGGGTACGGTGTTGGCGCAGACTTTTGTCGGAATCGACTATGGACCGTTTCACGACAACGGGCAGGCGCCCGGAACCGCGATACCCGACAGCCAGTTCAAGCACGATCTCCAACTTCTCTCGACGAAGTTTACGGTAGTTAAGACCTACGGAGACGACGGCCAGTCGCGTCTTGACCGGGTGGTACCGCTAGCTGCGAAATACTTCCCGAAGCTCCAAATCTACCAAGGGGTTTTTGAGGACACCACCTACAACAGTTCAAACACCACGACCTATCTGGATACCGCGATTAGCCTGGCAAACATGTATCCAGACACGGTGGCTGCGATAGTCGTAGGCAACGAATGCCTACCCACTGATTCTAATCCCAATCCGGTCAGCCCCACTCAGCTTGCCCTGGACATCCAATATGTACGCACTCGCCTAACGAGCCCATCCGTGAAAGTTACCACCGGATTTGGCTATCAGGCCGCGATCAGCTATGGCACCCAACTGGAGCCGGACGTTGATTCAATTATGATCAACATCTACCCGTTCTACGCTCCAGTAGCGATCGGGGACGCCTTCGCCAATCTCACTAATGCATACAATATGTTCGTCAATATGTTCCCCGGCAAGCAGGTGATAATCGGCGAGACCGGTTGGCCGAGCTCGGGCGGTGACATGGGCAGCGCGGTTCCTTCGGTCGCCAACGAGGAAAGTTATGTTAGCTCGATTTTTATGAATTCCAGCCAGCTCGGCTCCACCTTCCTTTTTGAAGGGTTCAATGAGCCCTGGCTTAGCACACAGAATTCATGGGGACCGCACTGGGGTTTGTGGGAAAGTAACCGCAACCCCAAATTTCCTATCAGCATCAAAAAGTGGCAGAAGGCCGAGTGATGGTTGGCCGGGCCATCGTGTCTGTGGCGAATTGCTGATTTTGCTTGAAAATCAACAATACGCCACAGACAGGTTCAGAATGTCTATTTTGCGAGCGCCTGCCTGATCGCGGCCAGCACAAACAGGAATGCGCGCGGAGTTGCGACAGTCCCCAGCATGCTGACACGCCGCAGCACACCAAGCTCCGCGGCCGAGATGTGGTAGTGCCGAATCAGGGCTCGGTTGCCAGTGAATTCTTTCCAAACGTTGCGGCGCTTGTCAGGGGCACGTCCAGAGCGGCCGTCAATGATGTCTCGCGTCTCAGGATAGGCGAGCGTCAGGAGTTCGGCGCGCGCCAGCCCCAGCACCTCTCCCAGCCGGCTGAGCACCGAGATCGAAGGCCGGCGCGCGTCTTTTTCGAGGTAGCTTATGTGAGAAGCCTGTACTGTCGTCCGCAAAAACTCAACGACGCTCATGCAGCACGGGCCAGGAGGCTGTACTCATGGTGAAGTCGGTTCAGGACGGGCTGCGCCACAACTCGGCTTGACCGGTCGAAACGATGCCTCTGGCGTTGGAACTGCACGGGGAGATTCAGGGGCGGATCGGGAAGGCCTGGCCCCAAAGAAGAGTGTGGTCGGGCTCGATTGTAATGCCGTAGCCACGACCACAGAGTTTTTCGAAGATGCTCCTCGGTTAAGGGGATAATCCAATCCAGACACTCGCGCCGGAGTGTCCCGATTAGCCTTTCACAGAGCGAATTCGCCTTCGGGCTCCGCACCGGTGTTTTGATGACTTCAAGGCCCATACGCGCTACCGAAGCATCGAATCCGGTGGAGAAGATCGCGTCGCGGTCATGAAGGATAAACCGGTACCTGTGGTCTGAGGGAATGGCTTCACGCAGTTGTTGGAGGGTCCAGGCCGCGGTCGGATGGCGGTCACGTTGAGGTGAATGATTCGGCGTGAAGCATGTTCCATGACCACCAGCACGTAAAGGATTCGAAACGTAGCGCTCGCTACCAGGCAGAAGTCACAGGCGATGATGGCCTCGGCGTGATTCTTAAGAAAGGTTGACCAACGCTGATCGCCGCGTGGGCTGCCGGCAGGTGCGGACGGCAACTTCGGCAGATACCTTCGAATGGTGCGCGGCGACACGCGCAGGCCGAGTTTCAGCAACAATTCGTTTGCAATTCGCTCCTCGCCCCACGAGGGGTTCTCGCCAGCCATCTTGCGGATCAGACGTTGGAGCTCCGGCGGAATCCGCGGCCGGCCAGATTGACATTTCCTACGCCAGAAAAGCTGGAAGCCCTTGCGGTGCCAACCAATGAAGGTTCTGGGCGTCACGACGGTTAATGCGCTGCGCCAATTGAACCAGCGGCTGAGCCACAGCAGAGTCAAGCGCGTTGGCTGGGAGGTCCGGCGGGGCCTGATGCTGCGTTCCTTGTAGAACGCGAGCTGTTTGCGCAGGAAGAGATTCTCGGCCGCGAGCGAGCTTTTAGATCGGAAGCCGAGAACCAAGAAGCGAAGCAAATCAGCAAAGAGGTTCAGCCAAAGCAGGCAGGATTTCATCATAGATCGATGTCCTCTGGTTTTGGTCTCCTCTCTTTCCAAATTGGTCGCAATTTAACGCGTTTCAAGTCACGCCGGTAATTTTTGCGGAGGACAGTCCCTTCATCGGCGGTGATGCGATAGCGGCGATAGCGAAAGAGCATTAGAAACTCGATTCGAGCACCGCGACCGCCAGCGCCGCCAAGGCTAAGGCCACGACGACCGGCAGGAATGCGAGTTGAATCGTGGAAAACCAGTTGCGATGGCGACCAAGAGAAACAACGAGGCGCATCTCGTTGACCTCCGTAGGCTTTGCGGATCACCCTTTCCAGCCTACATTCACACTCCCCGTCCCACGCCTTGACGATTGTGGTCGCGAGCAGTTTTTCGGCCAACCCTGTCATCGTGCTGATTGCCGCCGGTATTCTTGGCGCTCGGAGGTCCGCCCTTGCCGGCTTTCTCGCACCGTAGGACAAAAATGGCGGCGCAGGATCGGGGTACAACACAATCTCGACTTCCTTTTGCTCCCTTATCAGCACTTCGCGGAGTTTCTCGACCTCGCTCGTTGGTATGAACGCGTCCAGTCCGCCGAACGCGTGTAAAGGCGGAAATTCCGGCTGAAGGGCGAATGAGCGCGGGTTGGGTGTCCAGCGTCACCCAACGTCGAATAGTCTTCGGCTTACAACGCTCGCGCATTCACCCTTGAACGGCGAAATCAACGGCACTTCCGCAAGCTCGCGCGCGACAGCGTCAAGCGTCCGGTCGCGCCTCGTGATGAAATCCGCTCGCGCCAGGAACGCAAACTCATTCAGTGAGGCGAGCAGACTACGGCTGCGAGTAGAACCGATGGCGATCGGCGACATCGATGAGCGTTCTTGCTCGACCGCAGCCGTAGGCACGCCGAGGCCCATTAGCGTCCCGGAAACCGCCATCGGAAAGGCTAGCGCGAGCCGATCCGCATCACCGGCCGGTAGCAGGACGGGTAGCCGAGACCGCTCGCTGATGAACAGCAGGACGTGCCGGCGTCCGAAGCGGATCAGTGTTCCGTACCAGCCGCCAAGCCGCGTCGTTGATTGCGCTGACGTATCTTCGCCCGGATACTTCAAACGCATCAGGAGCTGGCGCGTGCAGCGCAGAACTACCATCTTGAAGTGCACTGTATCTCCGCAGCGAATCAGGCGGAAACGCGCGCGCCGCGTCTTGGCCTGCGTGGGAAAGCGTGGAATGCTGAGGTGGTATCCAGAATGAAATCCTTAGCAAGAGACTTTCATCGGCAATGGGTTGCGCAATGCGACGCGGCGCGCAACATAAGGCACCGCTTTGGGCTTGTCAGCGCGCTCGAATATCTGGTCGGAGAAAAGCTCCTGCATTTTGTCGATGCGAGCGAGCGGCATCCGGACTTCAAACGCGAACTGCCGCACTTCCTCGCTGAAATTAAGCGCTTGTTCAGCCTGACCGAGCTCGGAAGTTACATTGGTGGCCTCGAACGAAGATCGTCGCTCAGCAGACCCCAGCGGCTTGCCATGCACAGCCTTTCGTCCATCTTCCTGGTGCGCCGGCGGGGCCGGTAGGGCTGCTATCTCCATGATCTCCGCCCCGCTCAACCATCGGCGCGCAACTGCGTGCACGCGACCGCTTCGACCTGCGCCCAGTGCGACTTAACGATTGCTTCCGCCGCCCAAGTGAAGCTGACCGCGGAGGCTCTGGCAGAACGTATCGAACTTCCTCTCCTTTGGACCGAGCAAGCACATGGGTCGGGATCTGCTAGTCCACTTGGGTTCCATCACTTTCGCACCTGAGGGCCAAGTCAATCGGCGAATTGCCCGGATCGTACCTTAGGCACGGATGGAACCGCCTCCCTTGCCAACGGAGAAATTGCCGGCACCTTGCCCACGAATTGCTCGAAAGAGACCTTCTCCGGTGCCGTCAGATGTGCAAATGACGCCGCATCCGCGGGCTATTTCGCGCATTTGAGAGCAAGGTTCCCAGAGATAGGGACTCGGTGGCGGAGCTGGCAGGATTCGAACTGTCGGTACCGGTGACGATTTGCTGTCTCGAATAGATCCCAGAGTGGGCGAGCCTATGGGTCCGGTCATAGACGCCTTGTCACGGCTGCAACCTTTCAGCCGCGCTCGTGCCCTGAAGGCGACTTCGTCAACGAGTGGAGGGGCACGAATTTGCTTCGCCCACCGCGCTTGCCGTGAGCTTTGACGCCGCGCGCGAGGAGCGCGTCCAATCTCGCGTCAGCTCGTTCGCAGATGTCCGCCGCCAGTATTACCGTCTGCGAGTCGTTCATCAGTTTGGAACTGATCCGCCGCGCTTCGGCTCGCTCGCGTATTTCTCTGATCTCGACCTCGCTCGTCGCCTTGGCTAAGGCCGTAAAGACACTCTCGTAATTCCAGTCGTTGTTCATCTCGCATCCACCCGAAATATTTTCTGTTGGCCGGAGAGTTTCCTACTTTTCCTTGAGACGCGGATCGTCGCTCGCGATACATTCGGCCCCCACAGTCTGCATAAACCTTGGATTCAAAGTGTTCGGGCTCGGTGACTTCTCCGCCTTGAGAAAGTTTTCATCTTTTTCATGGGCGCATTCCTGCGCAGAATCGAAACTACCCTCGTATGGTCAAAAAACTCAAACGGCTGAAAATGTTGTAGCTTCAGTTCCAGAACTTTGGCTCGACCGCCCTTTCTATATAGATGAAGGCGCGTTTCATCGAACCTGCCCGAGAATCTTGAGCGGGTGCTGTCGTCAACCAACCTGATTGAAAATCTGTTCAGCCCGGTACGCGAGATCGGACGCCGCGTCAGACACTGGCAGAACGGCGCGATGGTACCACGCTGGACCGCAGCAGGCGTGCTCGAAGCCAAGCGCGGCTTCCACAAGCTTGGCGGCTATCGTGCGATGCCGGTCCTGGTCGCGGCGCTCCGCACCCATGATCCTGAAACTGAATAGCGCCAAACGTGGCGTTGACAAAACCTGGAACGCCGTCTAACTGAGGAAAGCTGCAGGGAAAGTCCAATCGCTAAGAGGATGGTCGCCGTGCGGAAGCGCGTGCTCGCAACAATCCGTAAACCCAGAGTCGATGATCGTCCGCTGTGGGACGTGATGTTCGGCATATGGGGATACCCCGCGGTACTTGTCGCAACATGAAGAAGGAGACGGGGCCTGAGAGGGCGATTGCTCGGACGCGGGCAACCGCGAGCGGTGGGTCCGAACTCATCTATCATTAGGCAAGGACGCGCCCGACTTTCGACGCGAGCAGACCTTCGGCCACATCGCTGCAATTCCAATCCTGGGCGGACTACATCATCAATACGTTCGGGTCTAGGTTTTCAGTAGGCACAACCACACTCCGGCCCTCGCGTCACGCCGGATTGGGTTTTCGGTACGCACAGCCAACCCGGCCACCGTTTGTGAGCGTAACTGGTGCGGATCTGATCGGCATCGACTTTTCCGCCCAGCGCTGGAACAGGCGCGAGCGCGTGCGCTCGGGGTCGGGATCGCGTGCTGGTACCGAGCTGACAGTTTCGACGCGACCGACCTAGATTCCGCGAGCATCGACGGCGCCTTTAGAGTTGAGTCTATCGATCGATGTCCGGTGCGTTTGTGCTGACGTGGATCGGGGTCTCAGGCTTGCCGACCTCAGGGCATCATAACCACGCGCACAGTGTCGCCCGGGCATGCTTCGCGCCATGCGGATATGGTCTTGGGAAGCGTGTTCTTGTCGCTGCTCACGTTCGTGTAGTAGCGGAGTTCCACAACGTTCTCCGGGTTCGAAAGCGGCTTCCACACTGCCGCCCACAAATGCCCCTTTTCGTCAAACATAAGGATGGATTTGGTGTTACAGGCAATTCCGCGTACCGTCATGCTGACTACGTTCGCACCATTGCTGTCCAGGTTGTCTGAGTGATTGTCAACCATGTCGGCCGTAGCGACCATGGTTTCATAGTCGTTGCCGAGCAGCTTGCGAACAGCGTTGTCCTGCGCTTTCGATTGCAACACGCCGAGCGAAACCAGATCGGGCGGAGTGTTCGGGTCCTTGGCGCCGGCGACGTACGTGCCGGAAAAATACACGCCCCTGCCTGCCCCGCATGTGGCCTCGTCCCCCTTCTGCTCAATATTCAGCCGATTCAACACGCGCTTGAACGCGAGCGAACAGCCTTCCGTCCCGGATTGCGCAGTGCCCTGGTAGTGCGCTCTATCGGAAGCATTGAAGATTGCCTTGCCCGACAATTCCCCGGTATTGGCGCCCGCTGATGCACTCACCTCGAAATCAAACCCAGTGGGAGTCACGTGCGTGATGACCAATTCCGATCCGTTCAGTCCACTCGAGTCTACACGCCACCAGTGGCTGGCCCATTCAGCGCCTGGTCCGACCGCGCGCAATATAACCAGCCGGTCCTGGTATTCGGAGCGCAGACAACCTTCATCCTGGCAGCGATCACGCTCGGCCAACCAGCCAAGTTGATCGGCTTTCCCGGCCTGCGCATCGTTCGTGTTCTCAATTGCGTTCCGGTAGGCGGCCGTCATCTCCTGGTCCATGTTAGCCAGCGTCGAATCCCCGCAGATGCGCTTTTCCGTGGATGAGATCGCCTTGGAGCAATCAAAACCCGCCGCGGTCAGCGTTACGCTTTGGTCGCCGGCTTTTGCGGTGAATGTCCGCAGGGGTCTACCGCGATTGTCTACAAGGACCCAGACATGGTCTTGGAACGTCTGCTGTTGAATCGACTCACCGGTTCCCAGCGAAAAATACCGCCTCGCAATTCCGTCGAAATCAATCCAATAGCCGACGACTCCTGAGGTCAATTCGTTGGTAAAACGTATTGTTGCGGGGACAGTACTTGCAATCGACCGGAAATGAAGCGCAGCGAGTGTCGCTGCCAGTTGCGGGTCGGCGGGCCGCGCCTGCGCGGCGCCTTCCGTAGTTGCCGGTGCGGAATTTTGCGCGGTGCCTTTCTCGGCAGCGGAATGACTCGCTGGGTTGTCGCGTTGCTCATGGGCGGTGTGGTACGCACTGGCGAATAACCCTCCGATTCTGGTGGCAAAGAAGCCCCCGATTCCCACGAGCACGATGACCGCGGCGGTTGCTACGGTTGTCAACCGCCTTCGCTGCGGCACGATTCTATCGGAAGCTGGGGTCGGACCGGCCGACCGTGGACCCACGGGCGCAGTCTTGATCTCTGCGGATGTAACCTTATTTTGATTGCTATGATTCCGTTCCAACCAGTACTTCGCCGAGTCGACGATAGCATTTAGGTGCTGCTCGAACGGCGGCGTGATCGCATCGAGCCAGTGAGGAGTGCCAAGAAAATATTCGAAGTCACCGCTCGGCTCCACATCCTCAACCCTGACTGGAACGATCACCAGTTCCCGATGAACCGCGCGCTCGACTTCGCGCTGGATCTGCGGCGAACTGTTGGCGTGCGATGAAAACACGAGCAACATCACGCGCGCTCCGTCGATCGCTTCGACGATGGCGCCGCCCCAGCTCATTCCCGGCCGGATGTCGCGCGGCGCGATCCAGCACCGGACTCCAGACGCCTCGAGCTTTGCGCAGATCGCATCAGCGACAGGTTTGTCGCGAGCGGAATAACTGATGAAGACGTCGTGCGCCACGCTTATAACGTACCGACGATTGTTTAATCAGAAGGTGTCCCTAAAACAACTCGCGACTGGAAGAATTTAGTGATTTAACGAGTTTGCGAAACGGCGACTGTGTTCGAAATCAAATTTTTCCTCGCTAAGCGGCGTCCATGAGGCCCATCGAGCAATGGCGCGATGAAATCCAACACGCTGTGGGGCGCGGCTAGCTGGTGGAGGCCTATGATCTCGCCGAGCGCGCGCTGGCCGAATATCCCGATGACCCGCGCTTGCGTTGGGCCGCGGTGCTGATACTCGCGTGCTCCGGCGCAACCCGACAGGTGCGCGACCGCTACAATCGCGAAGCGTTAGCCGGCGAGAACGTGTCTGTGGCGAATTGTTGATTTTGCTTGAAAATCAACAATTCGCCACAGACACGTTCCGGGAAAGGAAAACAGCTTCCCTTTCGACTCAAAAAGCGACCCAACGAAAACTCACCCGGCGCTTTGAGCGGAGCCCTCACGGGTTACACAACCACTGATTCAGCTTCGACCACCGCGCTTCCGCACGTGAATCCTTTACCGCGATTGCCAACGCCTTGCGCTGTCCCACCAGCACGACCAGCTTCTTGGCACGTGTGATACCGGTGTAAACCAGGTTGCGGCGCAGCATCAAGTAATGCTGCGTCGAAAGTGGAATAACGACTGCTGGATATTCCGACCCCTGCGCTTTGTGGATCGTGATTGCAAAGGCCGGTAAGACCTCGTCGAGTTCGCCAAAATCGTAGGTAATCGGCCGGCCGTCGAAATCTACTACGACTTCCTCTGCGTCCATGTCCACGTCCCAAACGAAGCCGATATCGCCGTTGAAGACGTCCTTGTCATAGTCATTGGCGGTCTGCATCACCTTGTCGCCGACTCGGAAGGAGCACCCGAACCGTGCAACTGCAGGCTTGCTTTCGTCTCCGTTGAGGCTCAACTGAAGATCGAGGTTGAGCGATCGCGCCCCGAGGCGGCCCCGGTTCATCGGGCAAAGAACCTGCACATCGCGAATCGGATCGAGACCGAATCGCCGCGGAATACGGCTGCGGACGATTTCTAGAATTTTGCTCGCCGCGTCATCGGGGTCCGCCGCTTCGACGAAGTAGAAGTCCGAACCATCATTCGCCGAGTTTTCCAGGTCCGGCATTTGGCCGTGGTTGATTCGATGTGCGTTGACCACGATGCGGCTTTGCGCGGCCTGACGAAATACTTCGGTCAGACGTGCCACGGGTACCACTCCCGAATTAATGATGTCGGCGAGCACCTGCCCCGGACCTACTGACGGTAACTGGTCCACATCGCCGACCAGAACGAGGCCCGAACTCGGTGGCAGCGCCCTTATGAGCGAAGCCATCAGCGGCACGTCCACCATCGAAGTCTCGTCCACAACGAGAAGTTCGCATTCCAGCTGATTCGCCTCGCCTCGCTTGAATCCACCGCGCCTTGGATCCGCCTCCAGCAAGCGATGAATGGTCTTGGCGACCAATCCCGTGCTCTCGGCGAGCCGCTTCGCCGCCCGCCCCGTCGGGGCGCACAACGCCACCGACACCCTCTTCGCTCTAAGAATCTTTAGCAGCGAATTGACCAAGGTGGTTTTGCCCACTCCAGGTCCACCGGTAATCACCAGCACTTTGTTGACTAGCGCCTGGCTCAGCGCGGCGCGCTGGCTGGCGGCCAGGGACACCTCGAGCTTCTTTTCGACCCATGCGACAGCCCGCTCGGCGTCAATGGTCGACCACGAAGGCGGTTCCTTGGCGAGGGCTCGCAATCGTTGCGCGATGATGCGCTCAGCGCGCCACAGGTGCGCGAGAAAAATGCAGCGTCGGTCGCCGATCTCGTTCGCCGTCAAGAATCCGCTAGCGACTTCGGCAACCACTGCATCGCGGAGTGTTTCGCTGGGAATTTCGAGCAGTTTTTCCGCCCGGGCGACAAGTTCATCTTCGGGCAAGGCGCAGTGGCCATCGGCGACGGCTTCCGTCAGCGCGTAAACAACCCCAGCCCGCGCCCGAATCGGCGCGGTCTTGGAGATGCCGAGCCGTTCCGCAATGAGGTCAGCAGACTTGAAGCCGATGCCTACGATGTCACGTGCGAGGCAATAAGGATTTTCGGTCACCACCGGTATCGCATCCGCCCCATAGGTCTTATAGATGCGAACCGCGCGCGAAGTACTCACCCCGTGACCTTGCAGAAACGCCATGATTTCGCGAATCACCTTCTGGTCGGACCAGCCCGCGATGATTCGCTTCGCGCGCTTTGGGCCGATACCCTCGACCTGAAGTAGTTGTTGGGATTCGTGCTCAATAATCTCGAACACTGCTTCGCCAAAAGTAGTTACCAGCCGCTGAGCAAAGACGGGTCCGATACCCTTGATGAGACCCGAGCCGAGATATTTCTCCATGCCCTCGATGGAAGTTGGCGGAGCGACCGTGAGGAATGTGGCGCGAAACTGCCGGCCGTGGTCGCGGTGGGTTTCCCATCTTCCACTGGCCTGAATGTATTCGCCGGCAGAAACCGAGGGCGCCTCGCCGAGCACCGTAACCAGATCATTCTGCCCACGAACTTTGGCCCGTAATACGCAGAACCCGTTGTCCGGATTGTGGAAAGTGACCCGCTCAACCAGACCCGCTAGCGGTTCCCGGTCGCCGGCTGAACTAAATCGAGGGTTCGCGTCGGGCGCCACGTGACAATTCTTCAGACTCGTGATGTTAGGCTTTTGACCGTGCGGGCTCCACCACCTGCGCCTTATAGCGGACCCAGCTCCCGCCGAAAGGGATTCGGCGGATGATATCCATGCCATGGTGACTGAGAAGATCATCAGTCTGCTTGAAAGCGGCGTCGTACCGTCGGAAGGTTTGACTTCAAATGCGGCGAAGCGGCACTGGTTCGGCCGCCTCTTTGGTCAGCGCCCCCCAGCACCCTGGAGGCCATATTTTCCGGGAAGCTCGTGCTTTTTTGGCTGTCTCGGGCGATGCAGATCGTCGCTTGCTTTCCGCAGCTGGGGCGTGGCTTCATGTGCGTACGCGCGATGGGTGTAGATCAGGCTTAAGTCCGCGCACCAAGTCGGCGACGGATTGCAGGACCGATGAGGCCAGGGGTGAGTACATCCGGTTGGGCGAACCATCGAGTCTCGGGGCGTCTCTCCAAATCGCGCCTCAATCGTACGGCGGACTATGAGCAGAATGCTCTTCAGACTGGCGATCGCGGCGACAGTTGGCAGCCTTCTGTTCTCCACCCCGACCGAAGCCCAGGTGCTTCCTCCGCTAAAGAAGGTCACTCGGGTCGAGATCATTGAGGGACCAGAGCTCGAGTCGGCTCACAACGATCTGAGCATCATCAGATGGACGATGAGCAACCCCCTCGGATCGGACGATCACCTCGGCGTCGTCTACTACGGCACGGATCCCGAGGATCAGAAGCAGAAGGCAGAGTCTCACATCAGGATCAACCGTGCCCATCCAGAAACGATTTTCCGCGTGCGTATAAGTGGGCTACAGCCGCGGACGACCTACTACTACCGGGTGACGTCGATCGAGAGCGATGGTGGGAGTGACGGCGTAGCGAGCCCTGTCAAACGGTTCACCACGCCTAGGCCCGGTGGGCGACTCCTTGCTTACCCCGCGCGGCTTGCGCCGAGGCGCGAAATCAGCGCGCGTTTGGCGAAGGCGGAAACCTCACCATCGCCGACCGCCGAATCGCCCGAGCCCGCTTACGATCCGTATCCGCCCGGCATTCTCCCGCACGATTTGAAACTGGAAACGGCAAGGGTTGAGCGAGAAACCCGGCGCATCTTCAATCAGACGCTCGCGCAGTGGAAAGCATTGCCGCCTCCTGCTCTGACAGGTAATCCTCCAATACTTCAGGGCGCGGGCTATCAGGCCGTAAGATTACTGGGCAAATTGATGAATTACGACCTGAACACGTGTGTGTGGCGAGTTGCTGATTTTGCTTGAAAATCAACAATTCGCCACGGACACGCTACCCGGCGACTCGAAGATGAGTTTTATGACACGCAGGGATACATCCTTCGCTATTGAGCGTCCGGCATTCCGAACCTTCAGCCGCAAGTAACACTGGATGAGATCGGATTCACCTTCCAAATTTGTATTGATGAGGCAGCCCTCCGTAAATCCCTTGAACTTAAATCGACCGGGAAGCCATGCATTTCGTTGCTCTTTTATTCAAATCTCCAGAACATCACACTAAGCTGCCGAAGAATAAAGACCAACGCGAATATAAAGGCCGCTCAGTTCGTCTACGCTCTATAGATTGCTATAAGACCAATTTCATGTGATAACCCCTTTGGCCACGTGTAGCATCGCCTTCCGATGCACCGCGCTCATGGTCAGGCAGCGCCGTTCTCTCGGACGGGGAGGATGAGAGATGCCCGCAATACGCGAGCCCGGCGTCCGTTGTACGAGCTCCACCGTAGTCGCAACTATCGCGGCACTTTGGTTGTTAGTGCTGGCGTTCGCAACCAGAATATTCCCGCCGGGCACTTCCGACGGGCGTTCACCTGCATCAATACGGTCTGGTACGACTGCACTGAAGCCGCGGATTCCGGTCTATTTCGAGAAGAACCAGGGGCAAGTCGATGCCAGCGTGCGATATCTCTCGCGCGCGGGCCGCACTTCGCTGTTTCTGACTGACGACGCCGCGATTTTCCAACTTGTGGGGGGCAAGGTCCGCAACGGCCCGGTTCCGCCCGGATTGCCGGCAACGCCGCACCCTTCCGAACTAACCGAGGCGGCCGTGCAGATCCGGCTGATGGGAGCGAAATCGCATCCGGAGATCGCGGGCCTGGAGCCGCTAGCGGGGCGGGTGAACTACTTGATCGGCAACGACTCCAGGAAGTGGCACCGGGACATTCCGACGTTCCGCCGCATCCGCTATCGGGACGTGTATCCGGGCGTTGATCTGACCTACTACGGCACCGACGACGGGCTCGAATATGACCTGCTCGCGGCGCCTGGTGTGGACACGGCGAAAATCAAATTTGCAGTTGAAGGTCCGGCCACGATCAAGACTGATGCGCAGGGCGATCTGTTGATTCAAACGGATGCGGGAGTCATCGCAATCCGACGCCCTGAGATCTACCAGGAGCAGGAGGACGGAACTCGAGTAACGGTCCATGGTTCGTTCGTGGTGGCGAAGGACGGAAGCATCGCGGCGGGAGTCGCGCGGCGCGAGGTGGCGATTGCACTGGGGGCGTACAATCACTCGCGCCAACTGATCATAGATCCGCAGATCGTATATTCGAGCTACTATGGCGGGCACGCCAGCAGCACGGGTCCGGTAAACCTGGGGGCCTTGTCGCTTATTGTGGGGTCGAGCTCCACCTCTCCGGTTGCTGAAGCCGGACTAGATGTCGCGCTCGACCCGGCGGGCAAGGCTTACGTCGCAGGGGTCGCTTACTCCAGCGATATACCGATTAGTAGTGGCTTCCAATCAAACCTGAATGGCGCCAACTCGCCACCGAAGCAGAACCCCAACATGTTCATCGCGAAGTTCGACACGACGCATGGCGGCGCCAACTCGTTGATCTATGCGACCTACTTGGGGGCGGCCGGGGATACCAATCCAGCCGATGCGGGAAACGGCAACGGCGATTTTGCGTCAGGAATCACTGTGGATGGCAACGCTGAGGCATTCGTGGTCGGCACGACTTACTCCGGGGGGAAGACTTTCCCCGGAACCAGTTCCTGCGGCGCGTGGGGACAAACCAGCAACCAGGGTTCGTCCTCCACCAATGTCGGCGTGGTGTCGGAACTCAACTCGAATGGGAACGGTCTGATTTACTCCTGCTATATCGACGGCTCTGCGAATACGACTGCGGCGCGGGTAGCACTGCTGCCGGGGTGTACGACCAACTGCGAGGCCTACGTTGTCGGTTCGACTCAAAGCACCACGGCAGAAGGCTTTCCAGCCACACTCAACGCATTCCAGGGCAACCTGCGATCTACGAGCGGGAAAAGCAATGCGTACCTGCTGGTAGTGGGCGCCAACGGTGGCGATCCTCCCTACGCCACGTACTACGGAGGGACCAAGGCCGACGCCGGCCTCGCAATAGCGGTGGGCGCTTCTGGCAACGTGTACCTCGCCGGCGCGACCCTCTCCACTGACTTAACGACGGTGAACCCGGCGGTGGCGGCGTACGCCGGCGGGGCAAACGCCACCACCAATGCGTTCGTGGCGGAGTTCAACCCGAATGCCGCGGGGCCTGCTTCGCTGGTATACGCCACCTATCTGGGCGGCAGCGGTGCGAGCGTCCCAGGCTTTGCTGTCGGTGACGTTGGAACCGGGATTGCTGTCGCGCAGGGCAAAATCTGGGTAGCAGGAACCACGGCATCTACCGACTTCCAGGTACCCGGAACCGGCAATCCTGCGTTCCAGTCCACCAATTTGGCCGATGCCAATGCGGGCCCTCCGGCATGGGCTGGTTTCGTCACCGAGATCGATCCGACCCAGCAGGGTCTGAATCAAATCGTATATTCGACCTACTTAAGCGGAAATGGCTTTAGTCTGTCTGGTGTTATTGGATTAGGAGATGCGATCACCGGGTTGGCTTTGGCCAACGGAAAGGTGTATGTGACGGGCGTTGCAACTTCCGGCGACACGTCGTGGATCAGCGCCAATGCCTGCCAAAAACAGAATAAAAGCACCCGCTTTCCCCCTCAGACCGTCTTCCTGGCCGAACTTGATCCGTCGCAGCCAATGGCGGCGAATCAGCTTGTGTTTGGCACCTACCTGGGAGGGAGCAAACTAGACCTCGCGGGTGGAATTAACACCGACGCCAACGGCAACGTCTTCGTGACTGGGACAACGTACTCTTCAGATTTCCCGGTAACGGCCACCGCTGCACAACAGTCAGACAACGCAGCAGCAGCCAGCTCAAGCAATGCGTTTCTGACTGAGATCAATCCGACCAGCAGCAACTGCTCCAACCCCAGCCCGACGCCAACCCCGACGGGAACACCAACCGCCACGGCCACACCGACGTCAAGCCCGACGGCAACGATATCTCCGACGGCGAGCGCCACTCCGACGGCGACTCCGAGCTCGACTCATACGCCAACTCCGACCGCAACCCAGACCGCAACTCCGACCGTGACCGCCACCTCCACCCCAACTGTAACTGCAACTGCAACGCCCACCGGGACGCCGACCCCGAAAGTGCCGGCATCGATCAGCGTGTCTCCTGCTTCCGTCAATTTCGGAAAGGTGCGGGTCGGAACTTCCAAAAGCAAAGTGGTCAAGCTGACCAACACCGCAGCCAAAAAGGGAGGTGCCACCATAACATTCGGATCGCCGATAGGAACCGTTTCCGGTTCGAGTAGTTTCTCGGGTAGTTCAACTTGCTCCGTACTCGGCCCCAAGCAGAAGTGCACGGTCACCCTCGGCTTTGCGCCTTCCGCTCCAGGGGTTGCGAGCGCGACCGTTCAAATTAACGACAACGCGAGCAACTCACCACAGATCTTTGGCATAACGGGGACCGGCAGATGAAGCCTCGCGCCGAGACGTCCTGCGCCGACGAGAACGCAAAATCCAGGCACCTAGTGCAGCGGTGTCGAAGGCTACTGGGCTTCAATTTGATGGAAGAGTCCGTTTACATAGCAGTAAGGCGCGGTGGCAAGCATATGAATGGAATGAACCCCATCAGTAGTCGTAAATTGCGAGTCCTTAGTGCACTACTTCTGTCCTCGACGCTTATGACGGGTTGTTTTGGAGATCTCGCGGGAAAGTGGCAATGTGACCAACTTACTGTTCCTTGCATGAGCGAGAGTCTCAACTTTGCACCATGTTCATATTCAGGACAGATGACTCTAAATCTTCTACAATTTGCAGGTGATATGACCTTTTCAGGCACTTTTGAGGACGCACAAAGCCTGGTGAGCGGAGATCCCATGTTGTGCGAATCAAGCATGAGTGGGGGGGCTGATGTGCAGAATGGTGTTATTACCGAGGGTACATCCACGAACCCCACGCAAATACAGTTCACTGTCGAATCCGCGCTTGGGGACACATGCTCTTTTACAGCGAACCCTCAGAGCACCATGCGCGGAATGTTCACTTGTGCGCCATCAGGCGCTTCAGGATCTTTTAGCAATCTTGACAACAACGGTGGTCTTTTTGAAGGGGGTTCCGCCGCGTTTTCAAATGACTTACTCCATCTCTACTCCTCCGCTACGGTGGTGCCGGATGGCCATGTCGTGATTGTCGGCGGCACCCATGGTGGGGCCGGTACAATCGAACTGTACATCCCGGCCACACACAAATTGACTACCTCCAGGGCCGCAATGATGCGGGCGCGAAACGGCCATACCGCCACCCTTCTTACTACCGGCCCCCAGGCAGGGAAGATTCTGATCGCCGGTGGAGCGGACTCGCAGGATCGGACCAGCCTTGCGAGTACGGAGCTTTACGACCCGGCGGCCGACACCGTGACCTGTATCGACGGTTCGCAGCCAAGCGGCAGTCCGGCCGCCTGTCCATCTTCAACCAAAATGATCGCTGCTCGTGTCGGTCACTCCGCCACGCTGCTCGACAATGGCAAAGTTCTCCTGGCCGGCGGTGTGAGTACGGCTGCCGGCTCCGGCGGTCCCCCAACCGTGAGCACTCTTGCCACGGCCGAGCTCTATGACCCGGTGACCGAACGCTTTACGTGCGTCGACGGCTCGGTGCCCACCGGTGATCCGCCGGCTTGTCCGAGCGCCGGCAACCTGGTGCATCCCCGCGCGGGACATACGGTCACGGTCCTGAAAAACGGCCAGGTACTGCTGGCGGGCGGTCTCGACCTCGACCTCTCGGGCGGAACCGCCCAGACCCTGGGCGCCGCTGAAATATTCGATCCTGCCAGCGGCCACTTCCTCCCTACCGCGGCCAATATGGTCTCCGCGCGCATGGGGCAATCGGCGACCTTGCTTAGGAGCGGACAGGTACTGCTGGCCGGCGGCATGGGCGGGAGCGCCAAACTGCCGGTCGTGTCGTTCAGCAGCCTGAACTCCGCTGAAATCTACGATCCCGCCAGCGACTCCTTCACCGCCACCGGCGACCTGCATACCGCCCGCGTACTGGCTGGCGCCGCGCTACGACCTGACGGCAAGGTCATTCTGGGCGGAGGCTGGGACGGAACCATAGCGGTGGATTCGCGCATGGCCAGCCATCACCCGGTTAGCGGCAGGACTTTACAGAGCATTGAGATTTTCGACCCATCGACCGGCAGCTTTAGCCCCGGGGGCAAAATGTCAATCCCAGGAGGTCACCAGGCCCTGCCAGGGCTCCCACCCGAGTCGTTCCCAACTCAAGCTGAATGACGAACAGCCGCAATCACGCCGGGAGATACGAAGAGTCAGCGGCAGTGTCGGTCCGTTTTGCGCAGAAAAGTGAAAAGCTCGATTTCCGAGAAGCTGTCTGTGGCGAATTGTTGATTCTCAAGCAAAATCAACAATTCGCCACAGACAGGCTAGACGCGGCACCCAGCCGCTCCTGTAAAGCTCGCGACAATCACTCTCCGACCGCGATTCTGATGCGGAGTCTCCCCTATCATGCGCGGGCGTCACCAAGGCCGCGGTCGCGCGCGAATCAGGATGTTACTTTTCGCGCGGATCAAGTTTTGAGGAGCCACAGCCGACGCGATCGCTCCCGGCGCGAATCGCGAGACATTGCTGAACGCCACGCGCGATCTGATCCATCGGTGGCTATGGCCATGATTTTCAGATGGAACCTGTCTGTGGCGAATTGTTGATTTTACTTGAAAATCAACAATTCGCCACAGACAGGTTCGGACCGCAGCCGGACGCCCATCCTAGTACTTGACAACTGGCGGTTTCGGCAGTATTTAACCTATTAGTTATATAACCCTATGGTTCAGCACGCGAGAGAGTCCGGCCGCCTCAACGCCACCTTCGCCGCGCTTGCCGATCCCACCCGGCGCACCATCCTTGCCCGTTTGGCTGCCGGCGAAGCCTCGGTCACTGAACTCGGCGAGCCGTTCGCGATGAGCCTGCCCGCCATCTCCAAGCACCTGAAGGTGCTCGAGCGTGCGGGACTGATCGCCCGGGGCCGCGAGGCGCAATGGCGTCCGTGCCGCCTCGAGGCCGGCCCGCTCAAAGATGCCGCCAAATGGATCGAGCACTATCGCCGCTTCTGGGAGGAGAGCCTCGATCGTTTGGACCAATACCTTTGGGAGCTGCAGAAGAAGGAGGAGAAAAATGCTCGCAACAAGTGATGCCGCCGCGGAAGCCGCCGAGCGAACCCTGGTCATAACCCGCGTTTTCGATGCGCCGCGCGCGCTGGTGTGGCAGGCGTGGACCGATCCGGATCAAATGGTGCGCTGGATGGGGCCCAGAGGCTTCTGCTCGAAGGTCCTCAGGATGGACGCGCGTATCGGCGGCTCCTACCACTTCTACATGCGCGGGCCAAATAACGACGACCATTGGCAGGTCGGAGTGTACCGCGAAATCACTCCACCCGAGCGGCTTTCCTACACGTACGCGTGGGCCGACGCGCAAGGCAGGCCGACTCGCCCCGAAACCGTTCTCACGCTTATCCTCGAGGAGCAGGGCAAACAAGACCAAAGTGACTCTGTATCAAGCGCTGTTCGACTCGGTCACCGCGCGCGACCTCCATCGCGGCGGATGGGCAGCTCGCTTGATCGTCTGTCCGAATATCTCGCCGCGTGAGGAGAGGAGCGACGACGCCGCAGCCGCGGTCCGCCGGAATGATTTCATTAGCCAGTCTCGATTAAGATCTGCGGGCCTTTTGTGACACCGCAGGAGGAAATCGAGTTCCGCGCAAGCCCGTAGGACGGAATTTATCCCGTCACCAGTGGTTAAGGAGAGTTTCCGTGTCTGAAATCGTATCCGCAGACGAATCCTACGCCTTTGCAGCAGATGTTCTAAAGCCCGAGCTTCGGCATGCCTGGTCGATCGCTTCGGAAATCCCACTGATGATTAACTGCGAGCAGCCAGCCTGACTCGGTCCGAAACGGAGGGAATGAGATGAATAGCGCCGCAAAGCTTTCGCCGCGGGCCGGCGACGTAATCGTGATGGTCGGAACTACGAAGGGCGCCTTTCTTTTCTTGGCTGATCGGAAACGCAGCGAGTTCAAGATGTCGGGGCCGCATTTCCTAGGGCAGTCGGTGTCGTCGGCCGCATTCGTCAGCGGCGCGGCAGCACGAATCCTGGTCGGCAACAGGAGTGAGCATTGGGGCGCGATGGTGTCGTGGTCGGACGATTTCGGCGCGAACTGGAACGAACCGACCGAGGGCAATATCAAGTTTCCCAGGGGTGGCGCTGCTGCGCTCAATTCGATCTGGACGCTCGAGACCGAGACAGCGCTTGGCCGTGACACCGTACTTGCCGGCGTCGATCCGGCGGCTCTGTTCCGCTCCGACGATCGCGGCGAAACGTTTCGCCTGAACGAGCCGCTGTTCAATCATCGGGATCGTCCGCGATGGAATCCCGGCTTCGGCGGACTATGCCTGCATTCGATCGTGGTTCATCCGCAGAATCCCAAGCGGATGTATATCGGGATCTCGTCGGCCGGACTCTATCGCACCGACGATGGCGGCGAGACCTGGACGATCGCACCCGGACGCAGGATCCGACGCACACGAAGTCCGAGCTTCGGCATGCCTCTAGTCGATCGCTTCGGAAATCCATGGATGATTAACCGCGAGCAGTCCGCCTGACTCGCTCCGAATGGAGGGAACCAGATGAATAGCGCCGCAAAGCTTTCGCCACGAGCCGGCGACGTGCTCGTGATGGTCGGGACTGTAAAGGGCGCCTTTCTTTTCCTCGCGGATCGGAACCGCCGCGAGTTCAAGATGTCGGGTCCGCATTTCCTCGGGCAGTCGGTTCCGTCGGTCGCATTCGTCGGCGGCGTGGCGGCGCGAATCTTGGTCGGCAACAAGAGTGAGCATTGGGGCGCGATGGTGTCGTGGTCGGACGATTTCGGTGCGAACTGGAACGAACCGACCGAGGGCAATATCAAGTTTCCTCGGGGCGGCGGTGACGCGCTCAATTCGATTTGGACGCTAGAGACCGAGACAGCACTTGGCCCCGACACCGTTCTCGCTGGCGTCGATCCGGCGGCGCTGTTCCGGTCCGACGATCGCGGCGAAACGTTTCGCCTGAACGAGCCGCTGTTCAATCATCCGGATCGTCCGCGATGGAACCCCGGATTCGGTGGATTATGCCTGCATTCGATCGTGGTTCATCCGCAGAATCCGAAACGGATGTACATCGGGATCTCGTCGGCCGGACTCTATCGCACCGACGATGGCGGCGAGACTTGGACAACTTGCGTCAACGGCCTGCGCGTGCATCCCGACGTTCCCGGCGCGACGCTGTGCCCGCACAAGCTACGCATCGACGCCGAAAATCCCTCGCGGATGTACCTGCAGAGCCATCCCGGCACTTATCGCACCGACAACGAGGGGCGCTCATGGATATCGATTGAAGGCGGACTGCCGTCTGAGTTTGGGTTCCCGATGGTGGCGCATCCGCACCGCGGCGGTACCATCTGGACGTTCCCGCTTACTGCCGACGCGTATCGCGTGCCGCCCAACGGACAGCCGAAGGTGTGGCGCTCGCGCGACGGCGGCGCATCGTGGGAAGCGCTAAGTAGGGGACTGCCGGAGCGCGACGGATATTTCACCGTACTGCGCGAGGCGTTCTGCGCCGACACGCTCGATCCCGCTGGACTCTACTTCGGTACCCGCGGCGGTCAGGTCTACGCGTCCAACGACGAAGGCGACAGCTGGCGCATGCTCGCAGAGTTCCTGCCGCCGGTCCTGTGCGTAAAGACCGTAGCGATGGAGTAGCTATGCGAGTGCATATTCCATCGGCACTACGCAAATGGACCGCCGGGCGCGAGGTGATCGATATCCCGATGGCGCTCGACATGCGGATGAGCGCGGGCGAGGCAATCGAGACGGTCGCGGGCGAGTATCCCGGAATCCGCGACCGCGTTCTCGACGAACAGGGCGAGCTGCGGCGCCATGTGAATATATTCATCGACGGCGAGAACGCGCGCTTCATCGGCTGCCTCGCTGCACAGGTGAAAGCGGATTCCGAGATGTGGATTCATCCGGCGCTCTCCGGCGGCGCGAATTGAGCGCGAGGACGGAATTAATTCCGTCAATCAAAAGGAGACGATGATGAAACTGCAGGAATTCCCTCCCACCCTGTCTGTGGCGAATTGTTCATTTTCAAGCAAAATCAACAATTCGCCACACACAGGACAAATCCTCTTCGCGGATGCTGGTTTCGAGTGTTTGTCGCGCGGAGAGCGCTCCTGGTGAGCCATATTTCAGTTGAGCTGAGGAGTAGCGGTGAACTGAACATGGAACGGCCGGTGCAAGTGATGGCCTCGGAGCAAACCAAGCCCGCGTTGCTCGTGAGAGGGCTCCGCAAGAGCTTCGGAACGCGAGTCGCGGTCGATAGCGTCGGATTCACCATCGCAGCCGGTGAAATCTATGGTCTGCTCGGACCCAACGGCGCCGGCAAGACAACCTCGATCTCGATGATCGCCGGAATCTTCGCTCGCGACGCGGGCGAAATAGCCATCGATGGCATCGATATCGACGCAGGTCCTGCGGCACGCGCGCTTATCGGGATCGTGCCACAGGCGATCACTCTCTACCTCGATCTCACCGCGCGCGAAAATCTCGACTTCTGGGGCCGAATGTACGATTTCAGCGGCGCCCCGATGCACGATGCGATCGAAAGCGCTCTGGATGCGGTCGGGCTCACGCCGCGCGCCGACGACATCGTCGGCACCTATTCGGGCGGGATGCAGAGACGCTTGAATCTCGCGTGCGGAATTCTGCATCGGCCGAAGCTCCTGATCCTCGATGAGCCGACCGTCGGCGTCGACCCGCAAAGCCGTAGCGCGATCTTCGATTTGGTGGAGCGCCTGCGCGACGCGGGCACCGCGATTCTCTACACCACGCACTACATGGGGGAGGCGGCTCGTCTTTTCGCGCGGATTGAGATTATCGATTCGGCACGGCTCATCGCCAAAGGCACTCGGGACGAACTGGACGCGCGTCT
>Ga0074044_10001209_pt1 | contig 23732 bp, 18 predicted proteins | sample BogForMeECP23OM1_FD_94443 | JGI IMG/M metagenome (GOLD analysis project Ga0074044, IMG submission 94443) | Bog forest soil microbial communities from Calvert Island, British Columbia, Canada - Bog Forest MetaG ECP23OM1 | ecosystem: Environmental > Terrestrial > Soil > Wetlands ... | reverse complement strand
TCCACAGGAGTTTTCACTGCTGGAGTATCTTTGCCGGAATGAAGGTCGCGTGGTAACTCGCACCATGATTCTGGACCACGTTTGGCGGATGCGAATTGATCCCGCAACCAACGTCGTGGATGTCCATATCTATCGTTTACGCAGCAAGGTGGACCATGACACCCCGCGGCCGCTGATCCACACAATTCGCGGTGTTGGCTATGTTCTCAAGAATGCCTAAGAATTTACGCGCTACCGCCGCATGGCGGATTTCGATTTGGACAACTCTGGCGTTCGCGCTCGGAACCGCTGTGGCTTTCTCCATCGTTTATTTCCTTGTCGCTCAGGGCATTCGGGAGCGTAGTGACACCTGGCTTACCGGCGAAGCTGAGGTTCTTGCTCAGGTCTCGGTCGATACTCCAAGCGATCATCTATACAAGCGAATCGTTCGAGAGGTGGCCGAGCTTGCTACTCAGGAAGTACCGGACGAGCGCAATGCCCGCGGCGAAAGGCTGAATTCTGTCTTTTTCTTGGCAACAGATCCCAATAACAGTGAAGGTCCATTGTGGGTCGGCCCAAGTTCCAAGGATGCTTTTGTCACGGCGATTCAGCAGGCAAAGCTGGTTCCAGGACCGCCCAAGTCCATAGGCGTGGAAGGATATCGACACACGTTTCGAGTCGTTGTCAAGGCGCAAAACGGAAGAACTGTTTATCTGGGGCTCTCGGATCGTGGCGCTAAGCATCTCCTGCGCACGTTGGCTCGTCGTTTTCTCATAATCTGGGGCGGCATGTTCCTGCTCGGTTTCGTAATCTCGTATTGGAGCGCCCGTCGTACTCTGATCCGTGTCGAACGCATTACCGAGACCGTCGCTCGAATTGGCACCGAAGACCTAGAAGAACGATTGCCTGAGCCGGTGAGTTCGGATGAAATCTCGCGGTTGGCTAAGACTTTTAATCGCATGTTGGACCGGCTGCAGTCCTCGGTGAACCAGCTTCGCACCGTCACCGGCGCCGTCGCGCACGACCTCAAGAGCCCGGTAACCTTGATTCGTGGAACACTCGAATCCGCCTTGTGCGATGAAGGGAACGAGAAGTGGCGCGACTCGGTGGGAGAAGCAATCGAGGGCCTAGATAGGCTTTCGCAGTTGCTAAACACCACGCTGGATCTTGCGGAAGCGGAAGCGGGCGCCCTTCACCTGGATCGCCGCCTGGTTGATTTCTCCAATGTCGTGAAGCAACTAGTCGATATTTACCAGCCGGCCATGGCTGAGCGCCATCACGAAGTGACGAGTGACCTTGAAGAGCATGTGGTCGTGGATGCTGACTTGCCTCTGCTGAATCGTGTGGTAAGCAATTTGCTTGAAAACGAATTGACTCACTTGCCGATGGGTTGCCGAGTGAGCATTCGGCTACATTCGCATCAAGGGTCAGCAGAATTCGTGATCGAAGACAATGGCCCGGGATTCCCGCCAGAGATTGGCGGCCGAGCTTTCGAGCGCTTCGTGAAGGGGAAACATTCTCCTGGACATGGTCTCGGGCTTGCCTTCGTGGATGCAGTTGTCCAGGCGCACGGCGGTGCGGCTGGGATCTCCGAGAGCGCTGGAGGCGGCGCTGCTATAACTTTGTCGCTGCCCGTCCACGTTCTCGAAACGGTATCGACATGACGCCAGATGAATCACGAAGAATAGGCCGCTGGAGTTTCCGAGTGGTAGCTCCGCAACGGAGTTGGGGCCCCGGACCCGGTCACAGCGCTCATTCTGTCTAACTCGGCGACATGCTGTAGCGCTCCTATCCTTGCCTCACGCACATCCTGCCGCGCGCAGCCCAGGATAAGGGAACAATCCTGATCTGAGTATCTTTCAAGGACGGACAACACGAACACAAAGCGCTCGAACTCCTCAAGCCCGACAACTCTCGCGATTGCGGCGTCTGCGTCCCGCGTTCGTTCAAACCGACAATTCACTGGATCACTGGGGACCGCTGGGACGGCAGAGTGGTTAGGACGGGGTGTCAACATACGAACTGCATTTCGGATGATCGTCCGCCGAGCCCAGGATCGTGCCCAGTCTCGAAAGACATAGCTTCCTTTGACGCAATCTCCCAAGCCGGAGACAAAGCATTCCTCAGCCTTGGTGAGATCGGCCGTCAGCAAGAATGAAAGCAGATGCATACTATCCATATTTTCTGCGAACGCTCTGCAGAACTCGGTGCTCGTTGTGTACGCCCGCGATGTCTCGGTAGAGATTTTACTTCTTGGTGGCATGGTCAGCTGTCCTCTGTGGCCTCCATTGCGCCTCGGCGTTAACCAAGGCGTCAGTCTCAGGTGCTCAGTGCCGAAACAACTTGTTGCGCACGTCCGGCCAGAACTCTTTTGCCACATTGAAAAGCGTATCCAGAGCTATTTGCTGTCCCCACTTATTCACGGTATTTCCAAATGATCGATCTGTAGCCGGATAGTAGAGGTTGGAAATGCCTGCGGCCACAGCATTTCCGGCCAGCTCTGATGTGTTGAAGTGGTTGCGGCCGTCATCGCCGCGAGTGATAACTTCCCGGCTGATAGCGTATCCAGTCCGCTTCCAAAATCCGCCCGTGCCTCTCACGAAATAACGAGGGTCCTGGTGGAGAACAACTGGAAATAGGCCTTCGCTCATAATGTTGCCAATTGCTTGATCGGCGAATGCCCCTCCGTAGTATTTGCCAAACCCCTGCGCTCCGGTACCGAACGAGGTGTACTGCTTCTGCGCCATGGCTACCCCGGCAAAGACGCCAGCTACTAGAAACGCCGAGGGGTCGAAAGAGTCGTCGAATGCAACTTTCATCTTCGCGCTCGGCGTCAGCGGTTCGATTTCAGCCGCGTTTTCGTCCGATCGATAGTTGGGGATTACCCAGAAGATGTGGTTCTTACTCAGTTGATGTTGTTGCCCGTCTTGTTCAAGGCTTGATCGGCCAGATTCAATCTGACTTGCGCTTGGTGCATCCGGCAGCGTTGACGTTTCCTGGCCTAGCGCCGCAAAAGGTCCAACAAGGAGATTAAGAAAGAGCAGCACACGACAGATCACCGTAATCAATGAAATCGGCTGCACGCTGCGCATTCTAGAATTGATGCAACTTGGCCGAGGGTGCAAGAGAACATGAACAACTTGTCATTTGGCCGCCACGGCGAATTCACGCAAGGGCCGGACGTGGGGTGCGTTCCTCGGGACAGGAACGGAGGTTTGTGATGGAGAACCGAACGACAGTGTTTTATGTGGACGACAATCCGAAATCCAGCCGATTGCTAGCCAGTGTTCTTGAGGAATGCGGGTTCCGAGTGATCGCGAAAAATGACCCGATCGAGGCGCTCGCACTTTGCCAGCGAACCCGTTTTGATCTGGCACTGCTGGACTATGAAATGCCATTTATGTCTGGTTCGCGGTTGGCCCAGGAGATCAAGTTTCTGGTGCCGGATGTTCCCGTGGTCCTGATCTCGGGGCGCTCGACCCTGCCGGCTGCGGAGTTGGCGTTTGTGGATGCTCACTTCGGGTTCGGGACCGTTCTGGACGATCTTCTCTGGACGATGCGAATCTTGGTGCGGCCGAAGGTCGTGACGATGGAGGAACATCGCCAGGATCAGCGCGCTATGACACAGTGGGCGGACTCAACATGAAGCACTGCGGGCGCCCCGGCGCCGAGTTTCTAGCGGGGGCGACCCTCGACAAGAGTAAAGGTGCTATCACCCCAGTTTAAAGAAGCTCAGCGAATAAGTTTGTCTACTTCTTCGGGAGAATTGTTACCATTCGTGCCAACAACGAGTAGCCAATCAAAAGACTGCTCGAGAATGGTTGTTCGAGAGCGGCGAGCTAAAACCCCACCCGAATTCAGGACGTGGAAGCCTCGAATTCCCAGCGTTTACGAAAGAGGATTTCATCGAGGCCAGCAGGGATGCCAAAGTTCGCAGTCCGGATCTGCGGGATCGAGGGTAAGCGCCTGACCAACACACTTGTTCGCGAAATCGTGCCTGTGTTGGAGTAGCTGGATGACTTAGAAAATAGGTTGTCAGCACCCAAGCGACGGACGCGAGCTGAAGTTCAGCGGTTAGTGGCGGAGTTTGTGAGCAGCGGTATGCGGCGGAGCGAGTTTTGCCGCAGTCGGGGTTTGAGCTTCGGCACGCTAGATCGGCACCTGAAGAAACGCCGGTGGAGGCGGAAAAGCCTGTACCATCCGAGTCAATTTGCGACGCCCCAGACGACTTTTCCGCTCCACGAGTGCCAGCGGCATGCCTGCATAACTGAGGTTATACCGGATTCGTGTCTTCTCAGTGGCTGGAACCGCCCTCGGCAACTTGAAGATCCAGGGCTACACGTTCTCCATTGATGAGTATCGTTCCGGCGTCCAAGACTTGTTGACCGGTGCAATCGTACTTCTCGTAGCAGCGCAGAGATGAAAGTGGAAAGAAGAATTCCACGGCCTCGGATGCGCCGACGGCTGACTTGCCGGCAAGATGGATGTTCGTACTGAAACCGAACCCGTCAAAGTCTTGCGCATCCTTGAAATAAGCCAGCAGCGGACGGATGAGGTGGGCAATGTGGTCGTCGAACGCGGTGGCTGCCAGCTTGTATCGCGATCCCGCCGCAGACACCGGCAATACAGAATTCAACGAGAGCTCCAGATAGATCCCCTGACGGAAAGCCACGAATTTCGGCGGTGCGTAGGCAACGAAGTGGGCCTGTGAGTCCAGCTCTTTTACGACCTGATCGACCACCGACTGGTCGGAGAGTTGCAACGCAGACAGCGCCTGCGTCGAGGTATCGCGCGGCGGGGGCGCTGGCGGTTCTTTTGGTTTCAATGGGATTGAAGGAGTAGCGGTGCCACCTGGCTGTGCTCCGCCCGCCGGAACGGCCGCGCTTTGAACTGGATCCGATTGGGTGTTGGTGGAAGTGTCGTCAGCATGATCATCAACCGCCTGCGGGGGCACTCTGTCGTTAAGCCAAATTGAGATGGGTTGCGCGTTGAGAAACACCTCTCCCTGCAACAGCGCCGCCTGCTGTGCGGTCTCATCTTTGGCGGTGAGCAGCTTGAGAGCGCCGCTCCGGGGAAGAAACACCATCAGGTTTTCCGGACGCTCTATGGAGACTCCCATTACCTTCCCCATAATGTGATGAGAAATTTCCACCGCGAATCCTTCCACATGCTGGTTGTTCTGAAAACGTGGAACTGCGGCTTTCAGGATGGGTATGACCACGTTGAGAAAAGTGCTCCGCGCCCGCTGTCCGGGACTGATCCTTTGCGCGGAGTAAGCAGCATAATAGTTGCCCGTGATCGCGAGCACCGTCTTGCCGTTATAGCTGTCGAAGCGAACGGATCGCTGATCCGCGAGTTGTTGCCGTGCCTGGTCGAGGTCGAGCTTGCGGCTGAGGTAGAAAGGATAATCAAACTGGATGGCCAGAATGTCCTCGCCTGCCAGCGTCAGGTCGTCCATGTATTGCTGCTGCAGGGCGCGCAATGCCGGATCTTTGATTTCCACCGGCGATACAACTTGAGCCAGCGAGGCGCTGGCCAGGAATAGACTGAGAACGCTCCGGCGGGAAACGAACCGAATCCGTCCGAACCAACCGGCCCTACTTTTGCGCATACACCATTCCGGCAGCATGATAGGGCGGATCGGAGACCAAGCGGATGTAGGAAATCAGCCCCTCGATCTCTGTCTTGCTGAGAGTATAGCCGTACGCGGGCATCAACGCGGACTTGTTGAGCGCGGGCCCGCCGTGACTGATGATAGCGGTCAGGTCAGCGTCGCTCATTTTGTTGAGGGCGTCGCCTTCGGTAAACGGATGCGGCTTAACCTCAAGATTGTCGTAATTGGAAACACGCTCCGGGGTGGACTCCGGATTGTGGCAGCGAGCGCAATACTTGTTGTCGAGCTGAAATCCGACCTGCTGCTGATATCCCAGCGCAATTTCTTCAATCTTCAGCTCCACCGATTTCTGAGCTTTCGTAGATGTGTGCGCGGCGAGTTGATATCGGCCTGCCATGCCGCCCAGAGCGACGTTCGTGCTGAGCTGTCCACTGGAATCGGTCAGGCCACTCGGAGGGTCAAAGCGGACGCCCGCGGGACCGCTGAATTCGACCAGCGCTCCGGCGACGGCCGTCCCTTGTTCATCGTTGACCTGCACGACCAGGGGATCAGCCAGCACCATGCCGGTGGCGCCGAGCTGCTTGCCCCCGCTCGACTCTACCAGCGCGGCGCCGAACCCTGTGGGTTTCGGTGTGGGGGCCGGTCCCGGCTTGCTTGTGCAGCCCGCGCTTACGAGAATAAGGGAGAGCACGAAGAATGTCCGCCAGTGTCTCGTCATTTTTACTTCTTCGCCTCCTGCTTGCTTGGGCCGTTTTGCGTCATCAGGAATGCGGCCATGGCGCGGGCATCTTCGTCGTTCATATTGCGGTTTGGTTCGATGGTGCCCGGACGCATGGTCTGTGGGTCCTTGAGCCAGTGGTAAATCCACGCAGCATTCAGGCGCGAGCCCACTTGCGTCAGGGTTGGTCCGACGTAACCCTTGTCGACCTTGGTATCAACGATGTGGCAAGCCTGGCAGGCATATTTGGAATAGAAAAGCTGTTTCCCCTGCTCCACCTGAGCAGGCGGATAGCCGCCGGCCGGCATCGAGTCGCGGTCGAATGCTGGAGTCTGATAAACGGCCATGATGTAGTCGGTGAGTTCCGTTGCATCGGAATCCGAAAGGTTGAACCTCGGCATGCGGCGGATCAGTGCTGGGCGCAGTGTGCCAGGGTTCTTCAAAAACGCCTGCAGCCACCGCCGCTGTACGGAGCTGCCTTCCCAGGTCAGGTCGGGAGCCATGTCGCCGCCGCGACCATTGATGGCGTGGCAACTGAAGCAAGCCAGATCCGCCATGAGCTGTCCGGCCTTGCCCGCGGGCTGGTAGTTTGATACCGGTTTCGCTGGCACGGTCAAAGCTATAGGCAAGTCATGTGCCCGGTCCGTGAGCGAGAGCAGTGCAGTCGTCAACGCGTCAATCTGCGGGGGGGCCAAGTTGAACTGCGGCATCTTCAATGCCGATCCAAACGAACGCGGTTGCCGGATCTTGGCCGCAATGTAATCCGGAATAGCGTGCGTCATCCCAGGCAGGAAAATAATCTGCGTCAGCGGCTTGCTCCCGATACGGGTCAATTCCGGAGCAAAGTTATCTGGCTTCCTGATGCCGTTGACCTCGTGGCATGAAGCGCAGCCGTAATCAGTGACCAGAAATTTGCCGTGCGCAATCTGCTCCGGCGTGGCGGCGTCGAGATGCACATTGGCGAGCAAATCGGAATCGGTCTTGTTTCCAAGGAATGCAGTAAGCAGCGAAACTTGCGGATCGGTAAACCGGTAATGCGGCATAGCCGTTCCCGGATCGTAAACACGCGGGTTGTGCAACCAGGCCCGCAACCATTCCGGCTTCACCTTGTTGCCGACCCGGGTGAGTTCCGGACCGACATCGCCGCCCACGACATTCCCCGCGGCATTCTGTACGGCGTGGCAGGAGGCGCAGAACGACTCGCCGTACAAGCTGGCTCCGGCCGTAGGATCTGGAGCCTTTTGATCCTTGGCCACTGGCGCGGTATCTCCCGGGATGGGTGTGCTGTTGGAAATCAGGAACGCCGAAATATCGCGCGCATCCGTATCGCTCAGCTTGAAATTCGGCATCGTTGCGGTAACGGCGTAGGCCTGAGGATCCTTTAGCCACGCATAAATCCATTCTCGTGTGGTCTTGTCGGCGATGTGCTCAAGCGAAGGTGGATCATCGGTCGGCTTGATCGCGCTGCCGTCGGGCAGTTTGATGGTGTGGCAGTGCACGCAGCCATATCGTGCGAGCAGAATGCGCCCCAGGTTCAGTTGCGGTGTTCCGGTTAGAGGAGCGCGATGGCATTGTCCGCAGGAAGATTGAACATACCGCGCCGGCAGGATCGGCTGCTCCCAAGCCAGTGTGCTGCTGTGCGCTTCCTCGACAGTGGTCGCAGGACCCTGACCACGGTGACACATCACGCAACCGAACTGGTCAAGCGTGTGCGGGATGACCGGATGCCGGCGGAACGGCTGTATGCTGACATCGGCAAGACTGGCTTCTTTCAACCCGACGTGGCAGGTGGTGCAGCGATCCACGACTCCGAGCTGCGGAAGCCAGATCTGCTGGATCCCGTCGTGCTCGTGAAAGTGGCGCAGCAGTGTTACCGCATCTCCGCGGTTTCCGATCAATGCCAGATACTGTTTCTGGTAGTGACGCCATTCACTGAAGTGGTTCTTGGCGGGAGCTACGGCCAGCAAGACTAACAACAGCAGGCTGACCACGCCAAAGGCGCGCACCGGATCGCCGAACAGCGCCTGCCACAGGAGGAATAACGTGTTCTTCATTGATTTCGACGATGATTGCGACGAGGATTGCAAGTTAGCTCCTCCAGGGCAACACCCAGGACCAACCCGGACCGCGAAAGAAAGTGCCAACCGCCGTGAGCACGACCAGTTCGAACAGAAACCAAGTCATGATCCAGAATGAGAGTGGTTTTGCAGCCAGACCACGCCGGAAGGCCGAATCTGATTGCAGAGAACTTTGCGCCGCCAGCGCCATGAATCCGGCGACGATCAGGGTGGGCACCAGCGCCACGTACACATCGAATAACAACAAGAACAGAGAAAGCCCAGCCGCCGCCAGATAAAAAATAAGCAGACGACGTTTGCGATCCTTCCGGAACAAACCCTCGGCCTCGATGTTGATGTTGAAATACGGAATCACAATCAGCGCCATCACGACTAGCCCCGGAACCAGCACTCCCGCGACCACCGGAGGAAAGTAGTGCAGCATTTCCTGCAAACCGAGGAAGTACCAGGGCGCCTTCGCGGGGTTGGGCGTATGCGAGGGATCGGCAATCCCCTCCAGCGGTGCGTTGAACAGAAGAGCCACGCTCACTAACGCGATCGCAAGCACCTCGATGGCGACGATGGCGCGGAAGAGAACTTCTGGGTACGTCTGCACCTGATCTTCGTCCGTAACCTTGACCTGCGCCGAGGTTCGCCTGGTGACGAAGACCACGCGCGTCGGCGACTTGCGTGCATTTGAGTCCATGCCAGCGATGAAATCTTTGGGATCGGTCATTAGTTATTACGCCCCTTCCGCTGCAGCGGAAACAGCCTTCGCCGCAACCGTTCCGGGCTCGCTTTGGTGGGCGTAGAGGCCGCCGTCTTTGCGGATACGCCAGAAATGCACTGCGACAAAAAGTATCGCAACCAGTGGCAGAATCATGCAGTGCAGCACGTAAAAGCGCAGCAGAGCGTTGGCGTTCACCACATTTCCGCCCAGCATGAGGAAGTGAATCTTGTTGCCCATCACCGGCACAGCGGAAGCGATATTCGAACCCACCGTGATCGCCCAGAAAGCCAACTGATCCCAGGGCAGCAGATAGCCTGTATAGCTGAGAAAGAGCGTAATCAGCAGCAGGATGACTCCAATGTCCCAATTAAACTCGCGCGGCGCTCGGTAGGCGCCACGGTAAAACACCTTGAACATGTGCGCGAACACCAGGAAGACCATGGCATGCGCGGACCACCGATGCAGGTTACGTAGAAACAACCCTGAAGAAACTACAAACTGCAGATCCTTAGTGTCGGCGTAGGCCTGCGGCACCGAGGGATGGTAATAGAACATCAGAGGAATGCCAGTGACGACCAATATGAGAAACGTTCCGAAGGTCAGAGCGCCCAGATACCAGGTCGCGCTGAAACTGAGCATCCGGGTCCGCACCTTGGTCGGGAAAAGATGTAGGAACACGTTTTGCTGCACCGCGAGCGCCCGGTGCAGAGTACTGGATCCGGTCCCACTGCGGAACACCGAAAGCCAAACCCGCGTGCGGCGCAACTCCTCGAAGTACTTCGTGATTGTTTTCGCCACGCTCACACCCTCACAAACTGCATAGGACGAATGGTCATGGAACGGTCTACCATCAAATCTCCCTCGTCGCTGATCCAGGTCTGCAGCCAGGGCAGTGGCCTGGGCGCCGGACCCGCAATCTTGTCGCCCGGAGTTTTCTTGGGGTCAAAAACAGAAAATTTGCTGCCATGGCAAGGGCAAGCGATGATCCCCAACTCGGGTTTCCATGCGGTCAGGCAGCCGAGGTGCGTACAGACGGCACTCAGCGCAAAGAAACCTTCCTGGGCATGGATGATATAGATTCCCGAGTTCACGTCGATCGTCACGGAATCGACCCCATAATTTTCCGGCTTGCCCGCGTTGACGGTGGGAGAGGGCTCGTACAAAACATTCGGCGAGAGAAACTGATACGCAAATGCCACCGTGCCAGCTGTGGCGATACTCAGCGATCCCAATCCCAGCTTCACGAAAAAGGCTCGGCGGTCGAAGTCGTTGTCTGGCTCCGTCGGCCTGATTTGTTTTTCTTCGGCCATTGTTTTACCTCGAACGGTTACCTCGGGCCTCCAGTCGTAACAGGCGTTTTGGGTCGGAATGGTCCATCAATGGATTCCACCGAAATCAATCCGGTTCGCTCGGCGGAAATCAGGTTGTACGACTCCATGGTGATGGTACCGACGGGACAGCGCGTCGCGCAGAGCCCGCAGCGGATGCAACGAGTCTCGTCTTTCAGCATAGCTGATCCGGTCACGATGCCAAGTTCGTCGGCCGCCACTTCGTCGAGTTCCACGCCAAACAATTCCTGATGCTTTCGAATCTGCTGCACGGTTTCCGGTTCAAACTGGATGCGATCGAGGGATATAAGCTGCAGGCAGTTTTCCGGGCACACATCCACACAACCGCCGCATAGGATGCACATACTTCCGTCTTCGGGGACGCCTTCGAAGACTGTGTTCACCCAGCAGTGCAGACAGCGCTGGGCTTCTTCCATGGCGGACTGAGCGTCGTAGCCGACTTCGACTTCCGTCACTCCGGTTCGGCGCTCCAGCGGCAGCATTGGAATCGGCGGGCGATTCAGGTCCAGCAACTCCAGCGGCATGCTATGGCGCTTAAAGATCTCGACTTCGACAATCGGTTCAGGGTGTCTCTGGCCACGGAGAAACTCATCAATGCCGACGGCGGCGCGCTTGCCGTCAGCCACGCTATCGATAATCAGACGCGGTCCGAAAACGCAATCGCCACCGGCAAAGATTCCGTTCGCCGAGGTCATCAGCGTCTGCGGGTTCACCGCGATCAGCCTGCGAGGAGACAGCTCCACACCGTCTTCGGGTTTGAGAAAGTCCAGATTCGGTGCCTGGCCGACCGCCATAATAATGGTGTCGCACTGCAGCTGCGTTTCACTGCCCTCGAAGAACGCAGGATTGAAGCGCTTGTTCTCATCGAAGACCCACTTCGTCTTCAGTGTCTCGAGCGCCACAATCTTGCCGTCTTTGCCGATCATGCGGTTGGGGCCGAGTCCGGGATGCATGACGATGCCTTCCGTTTCAGCCTCTTCAATCTCTTCCAGCGCCGCTGGCATTTCTTCACGTTTTTCCAGGCAGACGAGATGTACTTCCTGCGCGCCCAAGCGCAGGGCAGAGAGTGACACGTCTACCATCTCTTTCGTGGCCACTGCGCTTACACTCTCCAGCGAAGGCTCCAGGTCTTCGACTCCAGCAACATGCTGCCGGACCACTTCGCGAGCCGCCGAACGCGCCACGTCCATGGCCACGTTGCCGCCGCCAATCACAACGACCTTCTTGCCGATGGTGAACTTGTAGCCGAGATTCACGTTGAGCAGGAAATCGATGCCCTTGTAAACGCCATCCAGGTCAACACCCGGGATGGTGAGGTCGCGACTGCGATGCGCGCCTACGGCGATCAGTACCGCATCGAAGCCTTGGTGGCGCAGGTCGGAAATCATGAAGTTGCGTCCGGCTGCCTGATTGAGCTTTAGCGTGATGTCACCGGTCGCGAGAATCTCCCGCACTTGCGCCTCGACCACGTCTCGAGGCAAACGGTATTCGGGAATGCCGAGGTAAAGCATTCCTCCGGCGACCGGAGCGGCTTCAAAGATGGTGACCGAATAGCCCATGAGAGCGAGTTCATGTGCTGCGGATAGTCCCACCGGCCCGCCGCCGACCACGGCGACTTTGAAGGATAGTTTGTTCTGACTGCGCCCCGCATTGACATTGACAGGACGCCTGGATTCAGGGCCGTGCCGCTCCGTCAGAAAGCGCTTGAGCGCCCGTATTGCGATGGGACGATCGATGTCTCCGCGGCGGCAGGCGGTTTCACAGGGATGCGCACAGACCCGGCCGCAGATACTCGCCAGCGGGTTGGGATCGCGCGCGAACTTGTAAGCTTCCTCAAATCGCCCTTCCGCAATGAGCGCGACGTAACGGCCCGCGTTGGTGTGGGCGGGACAAGCCATCATGCAGGGAAAGTTGGTATTCAGCCAATCCCTGTCCACTTTCTTGCCTTTGAAGCGCTTCAGCAAAATGGCGATCCCCGCTTATCCGACGCGTGCTGGTGGAGCGCCGGGCGTCCCCGCACCTGCCGATGGGCGGGACCCCCGTCTCTCCACTGTTGCCCTACTTGCTCAACGTGAAGTCTGCTTTGCTGTCGCCCGTCACCGCGACCGGCTGGGTTTTGGTCTTGGCGCCTTCATGCCACGCGGTCACGGTGTAGCTGCCGTCGGGGACGTTGTCGATCTTGTATGCGCCCGAGGGATCCGTCTTCGCAAAGTACGGGGTGGGTGACACCACGACATAGCCTGACATCTCCGGGTGCACATTGCACAACAGCGGCACTGCCCCAGGATTGTCAAACTTAAACGGACGTTTGTCGCCCTTCGGCCAAGTGCCCAGGTTGTGGGTGAGTTTCTTGTTGCCGCCGACGGAAGGCCAAAACACGTTGTGGGCAACACTATCGCTGTTGAGGAATTCGACAGTCGTGCCTACCTGCACCACTGTGATATGCGGCTGAAACATCAAGCCTTTCTGGTCGATCACAGGCTGCTGGGTGGGAGCGGGGAAGGTTTTGCCTGCGGGTGCTTCCACATAAACCACCGACTCGCCGACAACGCCTGAAACTTTGCCGCTGATCGTGCCTGCTTGCGAAGCCGCAACTACTATCATCACTAATGCTGCCAAGACGAGACTACGTTTCATTTCTCTCTCCTCGTTTCAAAGAAATAGTTGAAGGGAGGCTGCCCTCCCCAAGTTCAGTAGACGAATTCCAATGCACCGGTGGCAGTGTTGGTACGGAATGAGTTCACCGCCTGCCCATTTTCGTTGTAGGTGAGGGCCTGTTGCGGACGGAACTGGTATTCAAACGACGCCTTGATGTTGGGGTGAATCAGAAACTGAACGCCGGGAGTGAACCGGTCGCGCGTGCTCCCCACCGGCGAGAAGTAATTCGCCGAGCCAGCCCCGTTCAGGAAATCCGCCGTGGACTGGACGTGGTCCCAGCGCATAATCGTCATCACCCAGGGCAGCACGAGATAGTCGGCTTCAAGGAAACCGCCGTTGAACTTGGCAGCGGCTCCCGGAATAAAACCGGTGAAGGTGGAGTTCAAAAGCAGATCATGATCGTGTCCGTACATGTATAGGCCGAACAGATTGAAGGTGCGATAGTTGAAGCTGAAGTCGCCGCCGATGCGATAAAAAGGTTCACGCGCAGTGATCACGTTGGCTGCGCCTCCACTGGTCAACCCGCTGAAGCGCTGATCGGAGCGACCCTCGTAATAGAAAGTGCCCAAGCTCAGATAGGTATGGTCGCGCGGGCCGGTGGCGCCCGCGGCCTGAATATCGTGCCGGCTCGCCGGGTCTTTCTCCAGATTGAAGCGGTAAGAAAAATTGGCGTAGATGTCCTTGTAGTTGGTATCCGAGACAAAGCCAACGCCGCCGGAGGATCCTCCCGTGGGCGACGGGACATTCGGCGGGCTCGCCGATTGCCCGCTTGTGTTCTGGTCCACGATGGCCAGCGAGTAGTGGTAGCCGCCGTACTGATGGCCTCCGCTGAACTCGATCCCATGCGCAGCATCGGCCAACTCGATAACGTTGTTCACGTTCTGATTGCTCGCGCCAAAGTTCGCCTGCGTGTAGATGTCGTATGGACTGATATTGATCGACCGCGCCTGCGTAAACGGCAAGTCCAACTCGAACTGGCCCACTCTGAGGGTCAATGCATCGGTCGGCAACTTGAAGAAGCGTCCAATGTTGACGAAGCGCAGGTAACCGTCGCCGAGACTGCCATTGGCGTTGGCGCCAAACACACTCAGATCGTCGTCCACCCAGAAGGCGATATCGCTGCCAAAATTTCCGGCCATGAAGATGCTGAAGAAGCCGGGTTCGAAATCTGTGTTCGGAATGAGCGGCGACTGGAGCGACCCGAGCGGCAGTTGAGGCTGGCTGTACCTGTTGGCGCTGCTGCCGGTATATTGGAAAAACTGGTTGTAGCGCAGGCCAATCTGCGGTATTCCCGGAATGGTTCCCGGAAAGATAACATGCGGCCACATATCTTTCTGCGCCGGCGCTCCCAGCATTACTGGGGGAATCTTGATGAAGGATTCATCGTCTTTGGGAAATTTGAATCCGGCGTCTTTGAAGGCCTTGCCAAAATCGTTGAGCTTGGGAAAATCAATATGGCAGGTGGTGCACGAGGTGCCGTACTGGCGTGAGAAAGCCGGGATCGCATAGCTGCTTCCGGTCAGCAGCATGACTGTGACAACGAAAGCACAAAACAAGGACACCCGACGCCATGTATCCATTTAATCGCCTCCTTGGCAGCCTGAATTTTAGGTCGTTCGCTCCACTTTATTAAGGCCTGAGTTGGGCGCTAATTATTGACGCAACCTTGGCGGCGTGCAGCGTCCAGCGTCACTGACGCGTGTGATCACGATCACATTCTCAGAAACGGCGAACCTCGGAAGTCACTGCCGATGGTTCGGTGAGCAAAGCAAGTGCAAGCTGATTGCGCGTGCACTGCCCGATTGAAGCTGCTCCGCCCCAGATCCCTGCATTTTCGATCTAGGAGAGCCCTATGGTGCTTCGCCACGCTCCACTGGCCTGTTAGGTTCTACTATCCACCCTCACTGCTGGTGTGCCGGCTACTGGGGGGCGGAACATCCGCGGGAGTGTCGAACGGAAGCGAGTCACCACGTGAACCCCGCCACTGCCAAGAGGGTTGCTGCGGGTTCAGGGAGCAAGGCCTTACTGCTACTGCAAGCGGACGCCAAAGCTGGCCGCCATTATTGCTGACGTTAGTGAGGAGCAGAACGTTGCTGCTGCGTTCCGCGATGCGCTGAAATTTCGTAGGTGCCTTGTTCCCGCAAACGCAGAAGACGGGGAGAGCCAAGCAGCCGTACTGTTTTGAAGTCAACGAAGGCGCGCTGTTCGCGTTCGCGGGAATTTGGGACAGATGGAAAGATCCGACCGGAAAAATGGTGGAGACCTGCTCGATTCTGACGACAACCCCGAACGCCGTGGCCGCAGCCAGCCACGACCGGGTGCCGGTCATTCTTGATCCCGATGGCTATTCGCTTTCAAGCGTGGGAGACCGCTCTGCAAGAGACTTGCCCAGGATGGCCCGTCATTAAACCTCACGAAGCTAACGCCGCGCCCACAAATGGCTAGCTGTTATCCTACGAAAACAGAACGAAACTGTCGTGTTTACCTTTCGTAACTTTCACTTTCTCCTCATTGTTCTCACACTAGAATCTCTAATGTCTGCATTGCGTCGGATCAGCCTTGAATAACGAGCAACATAAGCAACGCCGCATGAGGCCGATGCGGCAGGTCGAAGCACGCGAGTGGTGGCTGTTGGGATTTGCCGTCACAGTCACGTTGGTGTTGATGGCGGGCATCGTGTCTCTCACCTTCTCCGGCCCTCGCCTCTTAGAGAACTCCGAGTGGTTTGATCTCAAGGAGTGGGTACGCGGGTTAGCATGCCTTGTGCTCCTATTCGACATCTACACGGTTTACCAGCAGCTCCAACTCCAACGAGTCCGTCGCGAACTCATGCAGCGCAATCAACTCTTCGAGGTCATAACCGAGAATGCAGCCGACATGATCGCGGTCATCGATCACGCTGGGAATCGGCTCTATAACAGTCCTGCGTACCAGAAAGTTCTCGGGTATTCGTCGGAGGAATTGAAGTTGACTTCGTCAGTGAAGCAAATCCATCCCGAGGATCAGCAGCGGGTACTAGAAGCCGCGGAGAAAACACGACTCACTGGACGAGGAGAGCGGCTTGAATATCGCATGCGTCACAAGGACGGGATGTGGCGAATTCTGGAATCAGTCGCCACCGCGATTCCAAATGAAGAGGGCCAGATTGATAAACTTGTCATCGTCAATCGTGATATCACCGAGCGCAAGCGGGCGGAAGAGGCTCTCGCGCACAATGCTTTGCATGACACTCTGACCAACTTGCCGAATCGCACCCTGTTTCTAGATCGCGTGCGACATGTACTTGCGCTTTCCCAGAGGCACCAAAGTTATAAGTTCGCTGTATTGTTCATTGATCTCGATGAATTCAAGGTCTTCAATGACAGCTTGGGCCATGCCGCAGGAGACGCTCTTCTGATACAGATTGCTCGCCGACTGAGCGTTTCCATTCGAGGTGTCGATACGATTTCACGGTCGGTCCTGACGCAAAGTACAAGCCCTGTTGCGAGCGAAGCGAGTTTAGCAAGACTGGGCGGAGATGAATTCACCATTCTGTTGGAGGGCATTAGAGATTGCGGCGATGCCATTCGGGTAGCGGAGCGCATGCAAGAGCGATTGGCCATTCCTTTTGTTGTGGAAGGACAAGAGGTTGTGACGACCGCCAGTATCGGGATCGCCTTCTGTGCAAGTTCATACACCAATTCAGAAGACGTAGTACGCGATGCCGAGATAGCGATGTACCGAGCCAAGCGGGAAGGGAAAGCACGCTGTCAGGTCTTTGATAACGCGATGCACACCTTTGCCGTCAAGAGATTGCGCCTTGAAACTGACCTGCGCCGGGCACTGGAACTGGGCGAATTCCGAGTTCACTATCAGCCCATTGTGTCGTTACAGAGCGGAAAGATTACAAGATTCGAGGCACTCAGCAGGTGGCAACGGCCTGAAGGACTCCTGTCACCTGCCCATTTCATTCAGATCGCTGACGAGACCGGAATCATCCTACCAATGAACCGTCTGTTACTGCGCGAAGCCTGCCTACAGCTTCGTGCATGGCACTCTCAATTTCCTTGCGATCCGCCGCTGATGATAAGCGTGAACATCACCCCCAAAGAGTTTGCCCAGCCGGACTTGGCGGCTCAGATCGGAACTATTTTGGGCGAAGTTGGAATCGACCCGAGCAACATCGACGTAGAGATCACAGAAAATATCGCGATGGCGGACCCAGAAAGATCGAGCCTAGTTCTCTCGGAACTGAACGCATTGGGAGTTCACTTAAGCATTGACGATTTCGGAACTGGTTACTCTTCACTGAGCCGATTGCAAGGATTCCCGGTGGACACCTTGAAGATTGATCGTACCTTCATTTCTAAGGTGGACACGCACGGCGAAACTAGTGAGATCGTACGCATCATCATTATGCTAGCTCACAATCTTGGTCTGGAGGTCGTAGCCGAGGGAGCTGAAACGGCGGAGCAGGTCAGCGTGCTCAAACAGATGAAGTGCGAACTCGCACAAGGGTACTTCTTCGCCAAACCCGGAGACAACGCCGCTGCTCAAGCACTTTTGATGAACACCTATACACTGGGAGTCCAGCCCTTCCCTACAGCAATTGAGTAAATGGACTCTCAGGGACGACGATCAAAAGGATACCCACGTGACCACGCCTTTTCAGGGTGCCGCGTGCCACCCGCCACACTTCCGCTCACTCCGGCTTTCTCGCTCGCCTCGCACCCGCCCCTTTTACTCGCGCGGGCCCCGGCCCCATACCCCCTGGGGGTAGGGTGTAGCAATTTGCCCTCAATGCGTAATACCCCGTCAAACGAGGGAGGGGGTGAGAACACCACGGGACGGAATATGACCACCCTGGCCTGTTGGGAAAAGCGTCAGGCGTCGGTCGGAGGCAAATCGGCGCAAACTCATCGCGTGCATCTCGATTCTTCGCCAACAATCCCCTTCGCGGTCGTTGGGCGGTAGTTAGTCTTGTGTGAGCTTTGAGAATCTGCCCCTGACAGCCTGCGGAATAGGGCGAATTGCAACTGTACCCGGTCGCCAGATCGTACCGGGGCGGCGGTAGTGATCGACGTTCCACCTTCGCTGACGTTGACGGTGCCTTGTAACACTTGTGGGGCAGCAATCGGGGAGGCTTGTGAACTGAACACGGGTGCCCCGCGCACCGAGCCACACCGGGATCGGAAGCTTTCCGCAGCCGAAACCACGGAAAATGAAGCCCGCAAGCGATGAGCGGCGGGGAGGCGCCGGGGCTTTGTTGCGCAGACGGATTGTCTCGCAGTCACTGCTTTCTGCAACCTTCACCTTGGATGCAATTCAGCTCCTCTAGCGAAGATGATCGAGGCTTGAACGCCGCTGTGACAGGCGTCACGTGGAAAACAAAGAACGTCAAGGTGGCGCACCAGATCCTGCTGTTTATGTGTGGTTCGGCAGCTTGACAATGTTCGAGAATCCAATTCTGAGCAATAGTGAGCATCTTCGGTCGTCGGGATTCTGACAGAATCTCTAACGTTGGTTCCCGCTGGCCGCGCATCTGCGCAGAAAACGTATGCCTAACCAGATTACGAATACGAGTGCGGTTACCGAACAGGATCAATTCGCCATCGTAGAAATGGCGCTGCCGCCTTCGACTTCACAATCGTCCGCCCAAAATCACGATCCTGTCATTCCCGATACCTCAGCCGGCAAACTGGATTTCGTCACCGCGGTCCGGCGAAAAGAGGCTCTGCAAAAAACGGGAGCCTTGCAGAACGCAATTTTCAACAGCGCCAACTTTTCGAGTATCGCCACCGACGAAAAAGGGGTCATTCAACTGTTCAATGTCGGCGCCGAGCGCATGCTGGGCTACACGGCCGCCGAAGTGCTCAACAAGATTACTCCAGCCGACATTTCCGATTCCCAGGAAGTCATAGCCCGTGCCAAAGCGTTAAGCATCGAACTGGCGACTACGATTACTCCCGGCTTTGAGGCATTAGTCTTCAAGGCCTCACGCGGGATCGAGGACATCTATGAATTGACCTACATCCGCAAGGATGGCAGCCGCTTTCCGGCGGTTGTTTCGGTCACGGCGCTGCGCGATGCGCAAGGCGGAATCATCGGCTATCTATTGATCGGCACTGATAATACCGCGCGCAAGCAGGTCGAAGCCGAACAGAAGAAGCTCGATCAGCGTCTGCGCGACCAGCAGTTCTACACGCGCTCTCTCATCGAAGCCAATATCGACGCACTGATGGCTACCGATCCGCACGGCATCATCACCGATGTCAACAAGCAGATGGAGGCGCTCACTGGCTCTACGCGCGACGAGTTGATCGGCGCGCCGTTCAAGAACTACTTTACCGACCCGGAGCGGGCCGAAGCGGCCATCAAGCTGGTGCTGAGCGAAAAGAAAGTCACCGACTACGAACTCACCGCGTGCGCCCGGGACGGCAAGAAAACGGAGGTGTCCTACAATGCCACCACCTTCTATGACCGGGATCGGACGCTGCAGGGCATGTTCGCCGCAGCGCGCGACGTCACCGAGCGCAAACGCATCGAGCAGGCGCTCCAGGAAACGAACGTCGAGCTGGAGAGTGCTAAGTCCGCGGCGGAGAAAGCCAACCTCGCGAAATCGGCCTTTCTTTCCAGCATGAGCCATGAGCTGCGCACTCCGCTCAGCGCGATCCTTGGTTTCGCTCAGCTGATGGAGTCCGAATCCCCACCGGCGACGCCCTCCCAGAAGGCAAGCATTGACCAGATTCTCCGCGCGGGATGGTATCTGCTGGAGCTGATCAACGAGATCCTCGATCTCGCGCAGATCGAGTCCGGAAAGCTGTCGCTGTCGCCGGAACCAGTGTCGCTGGCCGAAGTCATGGCCGAATGCCAGGACATGATCGAACCGCAGGGCCAAAAGCGCCGCATCAAAATGACGTTTCCGCAGTTCGACGTCCCTTACTTCGTCGGCGCCGATCGGACCCGGTTAAAGCAGGTTCTCATCAACCTACTTTCCAACGCGATTAAATACAACCAGCCGGAGGGGACGGTGGTCGTCGAATGCACCTCGAGCACCCCGGAACGCACCCGAATCAGCGTCAGGGACACCGGCGCGGGGTTGCCGCCGGAAAAACTGGCGCAGCTTTTTCAGCCCTTCAACCGTCTCGGACAAGAGAGCAGCGCCGAGGAAGGCACAGGCATCGGCCTCGTGATGAGCAAACGAGTGGTCGAACTGATGGGCGGCGTGATGGGAGTGGAAAGCACTGTGGGTGTGGGAAGCGTGTTCTGGTTCGAACTGAGCTCGGCTACAGCACCACAGGTTGCAAACGACAGGGCCGGAGCCGAAGCCACGGTCGCAACCCAAGCGCAAGTTCAGCAGGGCGCGCCGCTGCGGACCCTGCTTTACGTAGAGGACAACACGGCTAACCTGAAGCTGGTCGAACAACTCATCGCGCGCCGCCCCGATATGCGCCTGCTGAACGCAGTGAATGGGACTCTCGGCATCGAACTTGCGCGCAACCACCAGCCGGAGGTGATCCTGATGGACATCAATCTGCCCGGCATCAGCGGCATCGATGCGCTGAAGATCCTGCGCGAAGACCCGGCAACGGCGCACATCCCCGTCGTTGCCCTCAGCGCAAATGCAATGCCACGCGACATCGAAAAGGGCCTGCAGGCAGGATTCTTCTGGTATCTCACCAAACCAATTAAAATCAATGAGTTCATGGATGTGCTAGACGTAGCACTGGAATTCGCGGAAAAGGCGCTCCGTCCCAGCAAATGAATCCAGGCGAGTGTCATAATCAGCTCAGCCGGCATTCTGCATGCCAGAACCCTGGTCGCTCAAAATCGTCGGTGAGACGACGATGAGGTAATCATGAAGAAGGTTCTGGTGGTCGATGACGATCCCAACATATTGCTGATCGCCACACATCGGCTGCAAACAGAATCTGTCCAGACTCTTACCGCTGATAACGGAGCAGATGGGCTGCACATGGCCAGAGAACATCGCCCCGATGTGGTGGTTCTGGATCTGATGATGCCCAAGATGCACGGCTACACCCTCATTCAAGAGATCCGTAACGACCCTAACTTGAGCCATGTCAAGATTTTGGTGACTTCGTCCAAAACCTATTCATCGGATGTTGAAAGGACCCTGCGGCTCGGGGCAAACCGTTATTTGAGCAAACCGTACAACTTGCAGGAGTTCTGGAATGCCATTTCCGAACTTCTGGACGAAAAGCTGTCGCCTTTCACCGTTCGCTTTTGGGGTACGCGCGGCTCTATCGCGACGCCCGGAGAAGCCACGATAAAGTATGGTGGCAACACCGCCTGTACCGAGGTGCGGTGCGGTGAACAGTTGCTGATTCTGGATGCCGGCACCGGGATTCGGGCGCTAGGGGTATCGCTGCTCCGTGAGTTCCAGCAAAGACCTATCAAAGGACACATCTTCATAGGCCACACTCATTGGGACCACATTCAGGGATTCCCTTTTTTTGCACCGGCTTTCAATCCCAGCAACGAGTTTGTGATCTACAGTCTGCGTGGAGCCGAAAAACCGCTGGCGAAAGTGTTCCGGGGACAGATGGACAGTGACTACTTCCCGGTACTGTTGAGCGACATGAAAGCACACCTCGAGTTTTGCGAGTTGGAGTCAGAAGTGCATTTGGGGGAGACTCAGGTTTCCTATGCCTTTCTGAACCATCCGGGTCTCGCAGTAGGCTTCCGCATCTCCTTTGCCGGGCGATCTCTGGTCTATATTAGCGATCATGAGAATTATGGGCGTCTGGCGCCCGGCGGGGGAGCCAATCTGAATCCAATGGACTTGGAAATAGCGCGCTTTGCCGAAAATGCGGATTTATTGATCTCCGAAGCGCAATATACGGAGGAGGAGTATGAGCAGAAAAAGGGATGGGGACACAGCACGTTCCTGGATGCTTTGGAGCGGGCCGCGCAGGCCAAGGTGAAGCGCTTGGCCATCTTCCATCACGATCCCTCGCACGACGATGCGTTCCTGGATGGAATTCTGGAATTCTGTCAGGAGACGATTGCGGATCGGAACTATACGTTCTCATGCCTCCTGGCCAAAGAGGGAACTTCGATTGAACTCTGAACGGAGGACGCAAAGCGGCCAAACTGGCCACCGTCGCGGAATAGACTCTTAAAAAGCTCCCGAGGGATTTCTTCAGTCCAGCAGACGATCCTCGATCTTCTCGGCATACATAGACGCGGAGTTGCCTCGGGATTCGATGCTGCGGGCGATCGACTCTGGACTACCGATTTGTGATGTCTTCCCATAGGACGCTGGAGAAAACGCCCACTTCGGGGCCATACTCGTCAACAAGGGGCTAATTACCAAGTGAGTGAATAAACGCCAAGGGCCTGCCTTTTGTGTTCCGCACCCATGCGAAACGGATTCCAGTTTTACAGTTTTTACAGTCTTCTCTCTGACTGGATGGGATCGGGTTGCTGAGATCCAGCGGGCCGTTTCCCTACCCTAACTGGAACTTCCCTGCTCAACCGTTTGCTCGTGCAAACGCGGAGCCGCTTTCTAGGGCCCACGTGCTCCTCGTCCACGCGAAGGGGATTCCAGTTTTGCAGTTTTAACGGTTTTCTCGATTCTGGACAGTGTTAGAGAATTGCAGAGCGCCAATCGAGGGTGCCAGAATTCTTTGCCGTCTCGTGCAGAATACTCACAGTTTGCGCACAGTTGCACCTCGAATGGTGCAGTAGCGATTCGGAGGAAGTCACACAACTCCTTTGGAATCATGGTGCCGGGAGGGGGAGTCGAACCCCCAAGGACCGAAGTCCGGCGGATTTTGAGTCGGAGAGGCGCTTCCGCTAAGTTGCTAAAAAGCGTGCACTTTCGGGCACTTCGCAAATTCGAGCTGCGAGGAATGCCTAGTTTCGTGAGGTCTTGCAGAGATCTGTCACTCACAGTTTATGCACAGTCGGGCAAGGCAGAAGCTGGCTGGAATCTCCCTAGACTGCAGCAATCACCTTGTGAGTTTTTCAGTTTTGCCAGTTTTTCAGTTTTTTCGGAAATGATCCTGGATGGGCCGAACCGGCTGTAATATAAGGATCTGGCGGAGTGAGAATTCGAACCCTCGATATAGTGTTGGCCCGTATAACGGTTTAGCAATCGCTCATAAACTCGCAATGCACAACGTTCTCAGATGCTTACAGTCGGAGCCAGGGGCTCTAATTCGGGGTTCATCGCTCTCAATCGGCACTGTTCTCCATTTTGTTCTCCAACCTTGATCAATCAGGCCCGTCGAGTCGGGAAGCACATTGGAAGACCATCTCGGCACAGGCTGGGTCGAGCGGAAATTGAAAAAATCCGACTGCTGCGATCGGAGGGGAAGAGCGTGCGACAGCTCGCCAAGGAGTTCGGGGCTAGTCAGTGGATGATCGTCAGAGTGGAACCCGTTTTGTAGCAGCGTCTCGGTCAATGAGCGTAATCGGGAAGTTTTACCTACTGACGAAGTGAGACTACTTTAATGAAAAGCTGAGTAGGCTTATCGAAATCACACGCAACTGGGTACATATTCCAACAGCCTCACTCATTCCTTGGAATCGGCGTCGCGGCATTCACGGAAGCGGTCGGGCTGCCAACTGCTCCGTAGCGGGTCAGCCGGGGGAAAAATGGCGTCACTTCTAGCGGCAT
>Ga0074044_10001207_pt1 | contig 23781 bp, 23 predicted proteins | sample BogForMeECP23OM1_FD_94443 | JGI IMG/M metagenome (GOLD analysis project Ga0074044, IMG submission 94443) | Bog forest soil microbial communities from Calvert Island, British Columbia, Canada - Bog Forest MetaG ECP23OM1 | ecosystem: Environmental > Terrestrial > Soil > Wetlands ... | reverse complement strand
GGCTTACAATGATGTCGGGCTTTACGGCTTTGAAGAAATTATACATTTCATTATGACCGCTTTCAACATTCGCGCTTCCGCCATAAGGAACTACGTAACGTTCGGGAATCCCTGGAGTCCAGATGTTGGCTCCTCCGTAACCGGCAATCCTGAAGTCGTGCACATCATGCCAGTGCAGGTGGAGGTCGCGTTCATGGAGAGACGTATATTTCAAATCCATGTCATAGTTGCCGGGCAGGGCAAATATCAGAGAATTCTGTTTGGTTGTAAGAATATTCTCCAAAACCTTGTATTTTTGTTGAAGAACCCGGCGAGCGCGAATGGTGTCCCGCTGATATTTCGTGCCTTTATTTTCAATTTCTTCAGAAATGTTAGGCGTATCGAGCAACTCGTCCACAAAATCTTCGATGACCATATTTTCTTTTTGCATTCTAACACGCAAGCCGTGAAAATAGGATTGAAGCTCATGGTAATTGATGGCTGTACTCATGTTGTAAAAGGGAATATCGATGAGATCACCGGCAATGATATAGACATCCGCTAATGTTTCGGACAACAAAGTTTGAACCCGTTCAAAGGCGCCGTGAATATCGGTTACATAAATGATTTTCATATTAAATACCCGGCCCCTGTTTAAACATTAATGATAGCTGATTATTCATTTACCTTATCTTGAGATAAGGTACCATTAAATTTTTAATATATATAATTTGGTCGTAAATCCGGTCGGGACTTGATAGGTTTTAATAGAGTTTAATAGGTTTAAAAACTCAATAAAATGGCGAGATAAGGCTTTTGGCTCTCCCGGATTGAAAACCACAAGCGAACTCCCAGTGTTGGCCTGCTGGTTAAGCTCTCGAAAGCACTATGTTGTGACATGGAAGATCTTATTTAGGGTTGCCATAATGAGACGCTATGGGTTGGTATGTTTTACAGCATCAGATGTCCCCGGAGTATCCAGTAAAGCATTCTTTTTTCTACGATCCATTGATTGCGGAGATGTAACTAAAATGTAACCGTCATAACCGAAAATAAGTCAACGTAACCCATCAACGATCGAGTTGTATGCTTTTTTTCTGGGCCATCAGATTATAAACTTAAGATAATTTTCTCTGTTAATCAGCTCAAAGGAAGCTTCCGGATAAGCTATTAGCCATTCTTTCGGTTTTCGCGGTTTTGCTTTTCCCCATTTTATTTCATAGCCAAATAAACGGCCTTCGCGTTCTTCCACAAAATCCAGTTCCTGTTTTGCATAAGTCCGCCAAAAATAATTATTGGCCGCGCCGCTTAAGTATTCCTGACGCTTTAGTCGCTCAATGATTATGTAATTTTCCCATAATTCTCCTGCGTCATTACGTTGTTCCAGTAAGTTAAAATTATTAATCAGGGTGTTGCGAATGCCGTTATCAAGAAAATAGTAACGGCAGTATTTTATAATTTCATTACGCAAGTTGCGGCTAAAGCCGGTTAATCGCTGGACGACAAATGCTTTTTCCAGCAAATCCAAATAGCGTTCTACCGTGTTCTTGCTCATGCCAAGGGATATTCCCAATTCGCTTAAAGAAACTTCCTTGCCGATTTGAAAAGCAATGAGCTGCAACAGCCGGCTGATCTTGGACGAATGCCGGACGCCGTCCATTTCCAGAATATCCTTATATAAATAAGATGACACAATTTCTTTGAGATAGTGCTCACGACCTTTATTATCCGGCATTAAAACTATTTCGGGATATGAACCATAAATAAGGCGGTTTTCTAAATTGGCCTGGGTCTGGTGAATCTTTTCTATTTGCCCGATTTCCAATTGGGCAAGAGGGAATAGCTTAAGTGTAAACTTGCGTCCCGTGAGAGGCTCTCCCGTGCTGCGCGCCAGATCGAATGACGAGGAGCCCGTAACGATAACACGAACATCAGGCATATGGTCAACAATAAGCTTGAGGTTAATACCGATATGGGGAATTTTCTGCGCTTCATCAACTACAAGCAGGCGGGTTACGCCGACAAACGCCTTCAGCTTTTCTATTGATTGGCTGGATAAATATGATTGGATAGTGATATCTTCGCCGCTAACCAGAGTGTATGGTTCGTTTTCTTTTTTCAAAAATTCCTTGAGCAAAGTCGTCTTACCTGTTCGCCTCGCGCCATAAATCACAATTACTTTACCCGGTATGACCGACTGTTTCAGATTTTTTAATTGTATCTGGGGAATATACATATTCATATCTCCGTCATTATATTGACCATATTATATATAATTCAGTCAATATGTCAACTGAATTTTATAATTAACTGTCCAAGGACAAGCCATCCTTAATCGAAAAGCAAATCGTTATGGTTGCAAATTAACGCTTCAGGCGCCAATATTGAAATGATTCTTCATGGCTTTTTTAATTTGACTCCACATCTGCGGACCGACACTGTCTTTATCAATGATCAAATGATAGGAGACTTTTTCGTCTATATCATTGTCTTTGCGCACAACGTGAACTTGCCAGCGGTCGAGTTTTTTCTGCGTGATAATCTCGTTCAGTTTTACAAAAGGCACAAATTCATCTTTTTGGTCGATAAAAATAATCGTTGGTTTGTTCAGTTTATCATTCGCATTCTTATTAAAATAGTCGCAAGCTTCAAACAAAGCCTTGTAGGCAGCCATAGGCGTACCTTCGTTTGAGCGGTAATATATAGGAGACAAGCTGTCGATAACCATATTGGGAAACGGCATCAGTGCTTTTAACAGATAACTTTCTACAGTGATACTTAAAGCCGGTGCAAACAAAATCATACGGTCATAAGACACATCGTGATTTGACAGTAAGAGGTCGCATCCCATCAGCCCGCCTAAGGAAAACCCTACAAATAACACAGGCACCCTTTTGTTGTCTGCTCTATGCTTTACTTTCAGATAAGCTGTGTAAATTTCATCCATCCACAAACGATAAGTTACGGTTTGAAATGACTCCAGTCTGGCCTGGTCATCCGGGAGATTGGGATTCTTTCGATAGTTGTTGCCATGACCACGCAGGGACAGGTTCAGAACATCAATTCCAGCATCATTAAGCTCGGCGATGATGCATTGCATTCTTTCAGGTTTCAGGTTGAGACCGTGAACAACCAGGGCAACACCCTTTACTTTTTTTGTTCTTTTGATTTTGTGCCATTGCGTTGCATTATCGCTATTACCTATCAGGTTTTCCAATGACGATATCGGATCGGGAATTCTGTTTCCAAATAGAAAATAAAAACAGAAAACGGTCACGGTTATTAAAATGAATATAATGAAAAAACGTTTTACCATCATTAGAACTCATACTGGTTAATTGTTTAATATAGAATCGTTTTATAAAATAAGAAAAATATATTCCATTACAATCTCATCATTTATTTTATTTTGACTCAATGTTTAATATATTTTTGAGATATTGCTTTGCCGGCATTGGCACGATCCATTTAACAATATTAATCATATTTAAATCATCAGGAATGAAATATTTATAAGGGGTCTTTCTAAGATATTTCCAATAAAGATGCTTATAGGGATGATTGTTTCTGAAATGCCAGGGCTTAGAAGAGCCCGTATAGTGGATAATAACTGGATTGTCGATTGCTTCTTTGATTTGTAAATCAACAGCGCACTCTTTATTCAAAAGGCCGGTATGCATGTTGTATTGGGGATGAAGTTCCAGCCAGTTACCGTTAATAACGGAATTCAAACCATCCTGATCCATAAAACTGATCACCTCTGGCTTGCGACGAATAAATTCTATGACTTTTTCTTTGACATTATAGGCACGCCAATATTCAAGATTAATTAACATAACGCCCGAATTAAAATATTTAGCTGAATGTTCCATTTCTAAGTAATAAAAGTTTTGGATGTACAAGTCATCAACTGCGGCAAGAAAGGTATTTGATAATTCGGTATTATAAAGATCGTCAATGCACCCATTGATAACAATATCAACATCTAAATAAAGCGCTCTGTCTCCCTTTACTATATCTGGTATGAAAAGCCTGTAATAAGTGGCTTTTGTAAAATATGAACGCGTAATCAGATTTTCAATCTGCCTGTCATCGATTTTCGCGTCAATTAAATATGAATCTGTTCCGACAAAAAGCTTCTCCAGCCTTTTCCAGTCCGTAGACGATATGTCATTGTTAATAACATAAACATTCATCCCTGAATTATTTTCCAGTAAGGATGCCAATGCCACGGCTAAGTGCTGCAAATAACCTCCATCAGTTGCAAAAACTATATTCAAAATTTATTCTCCTAAAGTACATTGATAACGTATTGCTTTTGAGCTATAGGAAACTCCGTCTTGTATGTCAAGGACATCCATGTTGCAAAAGACGGAGTTTATTTTCAGAATTTATCATTTATCCCGAATTGTCATATGCGCAGCATATATATTATCAACAGCCAAGTTAAAAAAAGCTTGACTATTATTTAACCATTAGTTAATATTGCTCATGTTCGTGATCAGATACAGCAAGCAGGCCCTAAAAATCAAAGTGAAAATGCCCAGGGATATTGCCAAAATGATTGACGCCGAGCTTGAATCCATAGCTGCAAGCCCCGCAAAATATGAGGGGGACTGGAAATCATTGCAGGGATCGCCATTCTGGCGGCTGCGTGTAGGAAGTTGGAAAGTAATCTGTGAAATCGTAAAGAATAAACTTATAATCTATGTCCTTAAAATCGGATCAAGAGGAGACATTTATAAATGAACATCCAGATAATCGAACATAATGGAACGCCGGAATATGCAATAATCCCGTTTGATGAATGGGAAAAAATTATAAGCCGCATGGAAGAGATGGAAGACATTCGTGACGCGCGCAATCTATCTGCCGCCATTGGCGCCGGTGAAGAGACTTTTCCTGATGATTTCGTTAAGCGCCTGTCTTCCGGCGAAAGCCATCTCAAGGTATGGCGTGAATATAGAAAGCTGACTTTGGCAAAGCTGGCAAAGGCTTGTGAAGTGTCAATCCCCGCTATCTCTCAGATTGAAAACGGCAAGCGAACGCCCAGTGTTGACCTGCTGGTTAAGCTCTCGAAAGCGCTATGTTGTGACATGGAAGATCTTATTTAGCGTTGCCATAATGAAACTCTATGGGTTGGTATGTTTTACAGCATCAGATGTCCCCGGAGTATCCGGTAAAGCATTCTTTTTTTCTACAAAAATATCTAATATGCTCTAATTAACGGACTAAAAAAGCAATGCCAATGGATACAAAAACAGGTCAACAAGAACAAAACGGCATAATTATCATGCGCATACAGGAAGGCCTGGGTAACCAGTTATTTCAGTATGCTCTGGGGAAACAGCTTTCTATCATCCATAAAAGATCGCTTGTGCTGGATATTAGTCATTTCGCACAGACCGATCCGGATCCGCGACTTTATCCGGCATCCTGGAAAATAATCGAAATATAAAGACTTTCTTTATGGAAAGATATGTTCTGAAAGATTTATACATTAGAAGCCGGAGCTTTATAAAATAACTTTTACCATTTAAACTGATTGTGTTATTTATTAGGGCAATATATGTGATTAAAAAACCGGGAGGCGCCTGATGGGTGCAACACCAGATGAGTTATTATTGATTCAGACCCGCATTCCTGTTGCCCTGGCCACAGATGAAAAGTATGCATTGCCCACCGCTGTAACAATGACTTCTATACTGGAAAACGCCGCAAAAAATACCTTTTATGATTTTTATATTCTGGTGCCTGCCGATTTTTCTCCACAGACTGCCCAAAAGATAGCTCTGATAAAAGTTGCGTATCTCCATTGTGATATACATTTTATTGATATGAAGGATAGTTTCTCCGATACTTTGATGCGTCTGAGCCATATAACAAAGCCTACCTGTTACCGTCTTTTGCTGGGCGAGATCCTCCTGCAATACGAAAAATGCATTTATCTTGACAGTGATATTATCGTTTGCATTGATCTTACTGAGTTTTTTTCCACAGATTTGGAAGGTTACTATCTCGGCGGCATCAAAGACATTGATTTCAATGATCCGTTTCAGAATAATGACGAACGGTATAAGGAAACAGGGCTCTCCGCAAAGAGCAATTATATCAATGCAGGCGTATTGCTGATGAATCTGGAAATGATTCGCCGGGACAAAATAACCGAAACCTTTCTCAGGGAGATCAAAAAAGGGTATCTGTTCTCGGACCAGGATGTTCTGAATATCACATGCCGCAATAAGATAAGACATCTTCCGGTCAAATATAATCTGATGAACTTTCTATTTCTATTTCCTGATAGAAAGCCTTATCTGATTTATCCGAAAGAAGAATTCGATGAGGCAAAAAGCAATCCCATGATCATCCATTATGCCGCTCATTTGAAACCGTGGCTTTATTACGGCCTGATATTTGATGCTGTGTGGTACAAATATTTCAGCATATCAGTTTTTAAATCGCAAAAGCTTAAAAGGAGAAACGGTCAATTTAAGATTTTCAGTGATAAAATTTTATGCAAAATGGATAATGCCATCATGCTGATAAAGATATTCTTAAGATATTGGAAAACGCACGGCTTACTTTTTACTTTGCGAAAAGTAAAAAAAAGACTTAATCAAATTTATTCAATTCCTTTTTGATACAAGGTGCCTGGGCTGTGGCAGTTTCTCTGTCAATGAAAGCTGTGACTGAAAAGAATTGTCATATCCGGGAGAAATAATCCGGCGTTACTCTCTTTCAATCCGAAATTATCAATTGCAGTAAATATTAATCCCGTTAAAAACAGAGTTCTTTAACATTCCTAATCTTCGTTTGCATCTTCATCGGATTTGGGTAGTTTGATGTTGTACTTATTAATGAACTTGTAAAAATTGGTGCGCTGTATTCCTATGGATGACGCTGCCCGACCGACATTCCAATTGCTGGCTGCCAGGGTTTTAATGATGAAATCTTTTTCCATGTCTTCAACGGCTTTATCGCGCAACCGCTTTTTCAGACGTTTGATGTCTTCCATTGTCTTGGGTTCCCCAATCTCTGTATGCAGGCGCGAGATGCTTTCCGGCAGATCGGTTTTTTGAATGTCCGGACCTTCAGCGCTGATAAAAGACCGCTCGATGGTGTTTTCCAGTTCCCGGACATTGCCGGGCCAGTTGTAGGCCAGCAGGCATTTCATAGCCATCTCCGATATCCGGCAGCGGGGGCGGTGATGGCGTTCGGATAGTTTTGCCAGAAAGTGATTGATAAGCAACGGCAGATCTTCCTTGCGCTCGCGAAGAGGCGGCAGGAAGATGGGAACCACGTAAAGACGATAGAACAGATCCTCCCTAAACGTGCCGGTTTCGACCATCTTTTTAAGATTTTTATTCGTGGCGGTAATCAGGCGAATATCGGTTTCCCTGGCTTGGGTACCGCCGACCGGGATGTATTTATGTTCCTGGATAAACCGCAGGAGCTTGCCCTGCAGATCGAAATTCAAATCGCCTATTTCATCGAGGAAAAGAGTTCCCTGATTGGCTACTTCAAAGAAACCGGCTTTGGAAGCGGTTGCCCCGGTAAAGCTTCCCTTGACATGGCCGAACAATTCACTCTCCAAAAGCGATGAGGTCAGCGACAGGCAGTCCACGGTGACAAACTTATTGTCCTTGCGGTTGCTGTTTTTGTGGATAGAACGAGCGACAAGTTCTTTGCCGGTGCCCGATTCGCCGATAATGAGCACGGTGGTATCGGTAGCGGCCACCTTGCTCACCAGTTTGAAAATATCCATCATGGAGGCGCTGTTGGCGATAATATTTCCGAAGATCAGTTCGTTGGGCAGCGCATGATCGAAACTGTAAGGGGCAGGCATCTGACCGCGTTCTTCCAGCGCCTTTGTGACCGTCATGGTGAGTTCCGCAGGTGTGAAAGGTTTGCTCAGATAATCGAAAGCTCCGCCTTTAATGCTCTCGACTGCCGTGTTGATCGAAGCATAGCCGGTGATGACGATGATTTGCGTCGTCGGGTATTGATCGTGAATGACTCTGATCAGCTCCGAACCGGATCGGCGGGGCATTACCAGATCGACCGTGACCACGTCAAAAAATTGTTGCGCAAGCTTTTCGAGGGCTTCATCCACGTTCATAGCTTTGTGTACGATGTAGCCCTGAGAGGATAAGGAGCGCCGGCAGGCCTCCTGAACCACCTCTTCATCATCGACGACCAGAATATGAATTTCTTTAGTTGTCATGACTCTCCGGATTCTCTCCAATCGGCAATCGGACGGTAAACACCGTGCCCTCTTCCTTCGGGCAATGAACGGTCAGTTTTCCTCCGTGATTTTCAATGATGCCGAGACTGACGCTCAGGCCCAGTCCGTTACCCATATCTTTGGTCGTAAAAAATGGATCGAAAATCTTTTTCTGATTTTCCAGGCTGATGCCGGGCCCGTTATCGGCGAAAATGATATCAACTGTCCCGATTGCCTGATTCTGAACGACACGAATTTTGATCTGGCCGCCCGCGGGCAGGGCTTCCATGGCGTTGACGATGAGATTCATGAAGACCTGCTGAAGCTGATCCTCGTCAAAGACGATGTCGGGGAGATTATCGGGAAAGTTCCTGAGCAGTTCAATATTCTGAAAATCCTTGTGATGTATGACCAGGTTGATGGTTCTGTTTAGAACGTTAACGATGCTGTTGCTTTTTTTCTCCGGCCGACTCTGGCGGGCGAAATCGAGCAGTCCCTTGATGACCTTTTTGCAGCGTTCGGTTTCCCGAATAACAATGTCAATATCATTTTGTATCTGCTTTTCGCCGGGCGTAGCCTCTTTGATGAAGTGAGAGAAACTGAGAATTCCCGTAAGAGGAGTGTTCAGTTCATGGGCGATTCCTGCGGAGAGCTTGCCCAGCGAGGCAAGCTTTTCGCTCTGAATAAGAAGGTTCTGCTGCCAGCGCAGTTCATCATTGGCATTTTCCAGTTCTTCGTTTTTTTGTTCAAGTTGTTCCGCCAGAAGATAGAGCGCCTGGCTGCGTTTGTGCAGGCTGCGCGAAATAGAACTGGTCATATAAACAGTCAGTAGAATTGTAGCTACAAAGGAAACCATGAAGGCCAGCAGATAGGGCAAATTGTTCCACAGCTCCAGAGAAGCAAATCCCTGGATGTGATGATAACTGATAATTTTATTCCAGGATAGAATCGTCAACAGTCCCGGTATGCCAATGGCGATGATTGCCTGATACCAGCTGTCGCGTCCGAGCAGGAAAAGGCTGCCGACAATCATGTGAAAAACAAAAAAGAAGAAGAAAGGATTTTCAATGCCGCCGCTGAAATGAATCAATAAAGCGAGGACCAGAAGATCAAGGCCTATTTGCAGATTGGCCTCGATGCGGATATTGCGGGGAGAAGGTTTATGGGCAGCCCAGACAACTTTGTGTAAAAAAAGAAATATGCAATTGTAAACCAAAACAACGCCGGCAATCAGGGTGATGGGTATCAGGAGGAGATGCAGACGGAAATAATGCGTTGCGCAAAAAACCATAACGGCAAGGACCAGCAGGAACAACCAGCGCAGATGTACAAACCATTCCAGGCGTGAAAGCAGTTCATTTTCTGTTGGTTTATATTTAGCCATAAATCACTCTCTTTTTTTTGATCCTACGGCAGCATCTTGCCTCATGTCAATAGGAAATGTATCAATTCATTATACAAACACGCTAATGGACGCTTAAATTTGTATAATAGCCCGATACAAAAAATACTTTTATAAATTCAATATATTATGGGTTTATCGATATTGATCCTTTTGGTAAATTTGTATAAAACCACAATACAAAATTATTGTGAAATTATTCCCCGCCGGTATCGCGAAAAAAAATCATAAAATAACTCATCATAAATCATGCAGTTAGGCGTGCGATATTGTGCTTATGCCTGTTTGGCACGGATATTGAACTCTCAGTCATTAGATGATGATGTAGATCCACCATATAATATTGATATATAGCTAACATAAGGAGCAACCCATGAAGCTGCGTGAAGTAAGAGATATCATAGACGCTGAAGTTATTGTAGGTGAAGATGATCTTGATCTGGACGTCAAAACAGCGTTCGATTCTGATTTGCTGAGTGATGTTCTGGCGTTTGCCAGATCAGGTTGTCTGTTGCTTACAGGACTAACGAATACCCAGGTGATTCAAACCGCCAGTCTAATGGATATGCCTGCTGTTATACTGGTACGCGGAAAAAAACCTTCCGTTGAAATGATTTCTCTGGCCAAAGAATTGAAAATTCCTATTCTGAGTACAAAATATATCATGTTTGAAACAACGGGTCGTCTGTATACTCAGGGTATTTGCGGCTGTCTGCAAAAAGTTGATACCAATAAGCGAATCTCATAAGCCAAAATTCCCATCGTGGAAGGGCAGATGGTATTCAATAATCAGCGCCGGAAATCCATGCCCAAATAAATCTCTTCATTTTATATTTCGTTTAACCCGCTTGAATATTCTATTAAAAAAAGATCGAAAAATATTTTTAGCATCAATGCTTGCCGGCAGCCATGATCGCTAAAATAATAATCTATATCAAATAGATAGAAACAAGATTTTTTTGTATGAAACTTTGGCACGGTATTTTCATTAATATAAAAGCAAATAAACAAATTACCTAAGGAGGTAACGGATCATGAAAAAGACATTAGCAACAACAATAGTGGCGGCGGCAGTAGTTCTTTTAACGGCAACTTTCGGCTTTGCTGAATACGCGGCAGCAGGAGTAACCAATTTCCCATTCTTCCAACTTGGATGTTTGATCATTGGTGGGTTGATTCTGGTTTCTTTAAAACGTAAATATGAAAAGATGTATATCGGCGAAGTGGTCGGCGTATTTGCTCTGTACACGATTTTGATGGCGCTGTTCACCAATCCGGTTATTGATGTAGTGAAGACTATTGTTTCTTAACAGGTGTAATAAAAAAGCATAGCAAACAGGAAACATTAAAGTATAACACTGCAACAAACTCATGATCTGTTTGTTACACACTCCCTCAAGGCCATACGGCTTGAGGGAGTTTTTTATTTTTTTAAAAACGGCATTTATTCTTATAACCGCTTAATATGAAATATGTCGTTTAATTATGTTGATTTGACTGTAAAAAAGGCGCAAAAAAAGAAAAAAAATTGCTTTTTCAAATTATTCAATACATATATTAAAATCTTAATAATTTATCAGGGGGTGGATGGATGAAAAGATTAAGAATCCTGTCTGCAATTTGGCTTGCCTTGTTTATTGTCGCCTGCGCTCCGGCATATACGCTTAATCATTCCGTGCCGGTTAAGCCTGTGAGCCTGCCTGATGATCTGGCGGCTCATTACTGGGCACAGACCGAGTGGTGGTATTACACCGGTCACTTAAAGGGAAATGACGGAAAAGATTACGGATACGAAATAACTTTTTTCAAAAGAATTGCCAATGAAGATAAAGTGCCTATCGTTTTCATTCCCGTCCCTGCTTACTGGTTTAAGGATGTGCCCATGATAGCGCATTTTGCCGTTACAAATATTACAGATGGGAAATTCAACGCAAAGGAAGTGGACAATTTATTCGGCAGGTTGAAAGCTGATGATAAAAAATATGATGTTAAAGTGGATAAATGGACCGGGTGTGAAGAAAACGGCAAGCAGATACTTCATGCCGAAATGAATGGATACAGTGTCGATCTGGAACTGGAACCGGTTAAACCGGCTGCCCTGCATGGGGAAAACGGCATTGTAAATAAGGGCGGGAAACATGCCAATTACTACTATTCATTTACAAACATGAAAACATCCGGGACATTAACGATTGACGGTAACCCGATTAAGGTGGAAGGAAAGTCCTGGATGGATCATGAATTCGGAACGATGAAAATGGGTTACCCGCAGGTCGGCTGGGATTGGTTCAGTGTTCAACTGGATAATAATCATGAGTTGATGCTGTTTTCTATAAGAGACGTTAGTGATAGAAATAATGATCATGTCGGAGGCTCTTTTGTCCTGCCGGACGGCAAAACAATCCCACTTAAAAAAGACGATATCGATATTAAAGTGCTGGATTACTGGCACAGCAGCAAAACCGACGCCGATTACCCCGCCTTGTGGGAAGTAACGGTTAAATCGCTGGATTTAAAACTTGAAGTCAGTCCGCTTATGGCCGGGCAGGAACTGAATTTAAAACCTACTCCTTATTGGGAAGGAGGCGTTAAAATCAGCGGCACCCATAATAATTTGCCTGTGCAGGGTGAAGGTTATGTCGAATTGGTGGGGTATAGTAAGAAGTATCCAATGTTAGAATTTTAAAAGCGCTTTTTACGCCTAACTTTGTTGGCAGCGTCGCAGGCTTCCTCGACGTATTAGTTATACGCTTTCGGTGCCTGCTCCTTGCCGCCGCGTTATCCGACAAAAGGCGAAAGGGTATCATTCCAATATTTTTGTCTGACGCTTAAGTCATGTTTAATGACAAGGCAATAAACTTTACAAGTTTATTGCCTTGTGTTATTAAGGATGAACATTGAAAAACCATCAAGGAGAAGGAATATGTCCGGCCATTCTAAATGGAGCACGATTAAAAGGAAAAAAGGCGCTATAGACGCCAAGCGCGGCAAGATATTTACAAAGATTATCAAGGAAATAACCCTGGCAGCAAGGCTTGGCGGCGGCGATATTGAAGGAAATTCCCGGCTCAGACAGGCGGTTGCGCTCGCTAAAGAAGAAAATATGCCCAAGGATAACATTGACAGGGCTATTAAAAAAGGCACCGGCGGCGAACAGGGTGCGGCGGCTTTTGAAGAACTAACCTATGAGGGTTACGGTCCCGGCGGGGCGGCAGTTCTTGTGGAAATTATGACCGACAACAAAAACAGAACGGTGGCGGAAATCAGGCATATCTTCTCCAAGCACGGAGGCAATCTCGGTGAAAACGGCTGCGTTGCGTGGATGTTCGCGAAAAAGGGAAGCATCGTTATCGATAATAAAATTATTGATGAAGATGCCCTGATGGAACTGGCTCTGGAGGCCGGAGCGGAAGACGTAAAAAACGAAGATGATGAATTTGAAGTGATTACCGATCCCGCTTCATTTGAATCGATAAAGAAAGTGCTTGATGGCAAGGGTATAAAACATCTGGAGGCCAGAATCAGTATGATCCCGTCAAACACCGTCAAACTGGGAGCCAACAAAGCGGAACAAATGCTGAAGATGATGGAAAAGCTCGAAGACAATGACGATGTGCAGAATGTTTACGCTAATTTCGATATAGATGAAGATGTCATGGAGAAGTTAAGTTAACGAATATCAGGCCGCCTTCAAGGCATATCCTGTTGAATGCCGCCTGGCAGAGATTTTTAATTATTTACGGAAATAAATAAATTGCGAATCTTAGGAATTGATCCAGGCAGTCATATCACCGGTTACGGCATCATTGAAAAAAATGGAAATCATCTGCGGCATGTTGTCCACGGCGAAATCAGGGCGAAAAAAGATTCGCTGTTGTCCGCGATGTTAATTTCCATCTATCAGCAGTTATCCGACGTAATCACGCAAAACGCGCCAGGAGCCATCGTGCTGGAAAATATTTTTTACGGGAAAAATGTCCGCAGCCTGATTAAACAGGCGCAAGTCAGGGGCGTGGCAATTTATGCCGGCGCCGATAAAGGCTTAAATGTTTTTGAATATTCACCATTGGAAATTAAAAAAGCCGTGGTGGGTTACGGAAGGGCGGAGAAAAGACAGGTGCAGGTAATGGTTAAAGCCATTTTAAAACTGCCCCAACTGCCTCCGGCAGACGCAGCCGACGCGCTGGCGACCGCGATATGCCACGCTAATTTTTTAAAGGGAAACCCAATCTGATGATTGCCTTAATCAGCGGTAAAATTGTTTATAAAGGTATTTCTCATGTTATTGTTGATGTTCAGGGCGTCGGTTACCGTGTTTTTATTCCTTTAACCACATTTTATGAGTTGCCGGATACCGGAGAGCCTATAACGCTACATATCCATACCAACGTTAAACAGGACGCCATTAATCTATTCGGTTTCTATACGATCCAGGAAAGAGACCTTTTCCAGTTAATGATATCCGTGAGCGGCATCGGACCCAAAATGTCCATGAATATCCTTTCCGGCATTTCCGCGCAGGAACTGCTCGGCGCTATCTCCGGCGGCAATGTGGGAAAACTCATCAGGATTCCGGGAGTGGGCAAAAAAATGGCCGAACGCCTGATCCTGGAGTTAAAAGAAAAAGTCGTCAAGAAAATGATGATGGAGGAATTACCTCAGGCCGGCTTTCAGAATCGCCTGGATGATATTATTGCCGAAGATGTTCTTTCCGCTCTGGTAAATCTGGGTTATAAAAACAATATTGCCAAAGACGCTCTGGATAGGGCTTTGCGTTCGTCCGAGGAAAAAATGGAAATGGATAAACTCCTGAAAAAGACCTTAAAGTTACTTGCCGGTTGACGCGTCTGCGAGGGATATAAATGGATAAACCCGTAAAAAATTCTTTAATCAGTCCTTTGATCACTGAAGACGAAGGTGATTTTGAAGTTACTTTGCGACCGTCAAAGTTAACCGATTATATCGGCCAGGAAAAAGTCAAGAGCAATCTGGCTATCTTTATTGAAGCCGCGAAAAAGCGCCGCGAGGCGCTCGATCATGTTCTTTTATACGGCCCGCCGGGTTTGGGAAAAACCACGCTGGCTTATATTATCGCCAGAGAAATGGGCGTTGATATCAAGGTTACCTCCGGGCCGGTCATAGAGAGGCCGGGAGACCTGGCGGCAATTCTAACGAATATGCAGGAGCATGAGGTGCTCTTTATTGACGAGATTCACAGGCTATCCCACGTGGTGGAGGAAATTTTGTATCCGGCCATGGAGGATTATCATATTGATATTTTAATAGGGCAGGGACCGTCGGCCAGATCAATGAAACTCGATATTCCTAAATTCACTCTGGTAGGGGCGACAACACGCGCCGGGTCGCTGACTTCGCCCCTGCGTGATCGTTTCGGCATGCATTTCCGCCTGGAATTTTACTCACCGCAGGAACTCGCCATCATTCTTAAAAGATCAGCTTCCATTCTGGGAGTAAAACTTGCCGCCGATGGAGGCGAAGAACTCGCCGGTCGCGCCCGCGGCACGCCGCGTATCGCCAACCGGCTGCTAAAACGTGTACGCGATTATGCCGAAGTAAAATCGGACGGGACCATTAACGGAAAAATCGCGCGGGAGGCGCTCGATGCCTTTGAGGTTGATCAAAAAGGCTTTGACCAGATGGACAGAAAACTGCTTCTGACGCTGATTGAAAAATTCAACGGCGGACCTGTCGGAGTGGAGAGCCTTGCCGCGGCAATCGGCGAAGAAAGAGTGACCATTGAAGATGTCTATGAACCGTATCTGATTCAGGAAGGCTATCTGCAAAGAACCGCGAGAGGAAGAATCGCCAGCGCCAGAGCGTATAAGCATTTTGGCTTGAAGGCATCCGGCAAGCAAAGTGAAATATTTTAACAGCCCTGTGGTGATTTTTATATGAAAATGCTTCTGCACATATGTTGCGGCCCCTGCACCATCTATCCCCTGAAAGAATTAAGAACTCAGGGGCACGAGGTTACCGGTGTTTTTTATAATCCCAACATTCATCCTTATCAGGAATACCAGAGGCGCCGGCAGACGCTGGACGATTACGCGGATAAAACATTTTTAAATGTTGTCTGGCCGGAAGGTTATCCGCTGGAGGAATTTTTGCGCGCGGTCGCTACATTTAATAAAGAAGAACGATGCGCCTTTTGCCTGAGGGATCGTCTGGCTTACACGGCCCAGTTAGCGCTTAATGAAAAATATGATGGTTTTACGACCACCTTGCTGTACAGCAAATATCAAAAGCATGACCTGATTCGGGAAATAGGAAAAAGTTTAAGCCAACAATTGGGAATATTTTTTTATTATCAGGATTTCCGCACGGGGTGGCCCGAAGGTGTGAAAATATCTAAAGATCTCGAAATGTACCGTCAGCCTTATTGCGGATGTATTTATAGCGAAAAGGAACGGTTTTATAGGTGATACCGTCCGCTTCCTTCGGCTAACTTTGTTGGCAGCGTCGTCGGCATCCTCAACGTATGTTCATATACGTCTCCGGCGCCTCCTCCTTGCCGCCTCGTTATCCTTTGGAATCGAAGCGGTATAAAGTTTTTATAGGTGATACCCTTTTGATTTTTTTAGCTAACTTTGTTGGCTGCGTCGTCGGCTTCCTCAACGTATGTTTATATACGTCTCCGGAGCCTCCTCCTTGCCGCCTCGTTATCCTTTGGAATCGAAGCGGTATAAAGTTTTTATAGGTGATACCCTTTTGCTTTTTACGCCTAACTTTGTTGGCAGCGTCGCAGGCATCCTCGACGTATGTTCATATACGCCTGGAAAAATGGTATAAGTAATCATTTACTGTGTCAATTCGGACACGCTAAATTAAAATTATCTGTCCCGTCGGAATCATTTTTACTAATAACATAATGATAATAATATGTTATATTTTAAAGAAAAAACGATGAAACATGGTATAATCCTTGCTCTTTAACTGGCAAAGGAAATCGATTATGCATTTACAGCGTACACTAAAGAAAGAAATTAATTGTGCAAGTATCGGGCTGCATACCGGCCGCAAGATTAATATGAAGATAAAACCGGCGCCGACGGACACGGGTATAGTTTTTATTCGTACGGATTTGCCTGATGCCGCGCCGATTCACGCGCGTTATGATAATGTTTGTGATACGACACTGGCGACAACACTGGGCTCTAATGGAATTACTGTTTCCACGGTAGAGCACCTTTTGTCGGCATTCAGCGGTATGGGGGTTGATAACGCGATTATCGAGTTGGACTCTTTTGAAGTTCCCGTTATGGATGGCAGCGCGCTTCCTTTCGTGAATATGCTCAAAGAAGTGGGAACTCATGTGCAGAAGAAAAATAAAAAGCTGCTGATAATCAGAAAAGCGGTTTGTGTAACGTCCGGCGATTCCAGCGCCATGTTACTGCCTGCGGATGAATTTAAAATAACTTATGAAATAGATTTCAAACATCCTGTTATCGGCACTCAGTCATACAGCATGACTTTTTCCGATGAAAAATATGAAAAAGATATTTGTGCCGCTCAGACTTTCGGTTTTTTAAAAGATCTGGAATTTTTGCAGGCAAAAGGTCTGGCCCTTGGCGGGTCCCTGAAAAACGCTATCGTTCTCGATGATAATAAAATCATCAATAAAGAGGGGCAGCGAATTGAGAATGTCTTTGTGAAACATAAGATTCTCGACGCGATCGGAGATTTGTTTTTGCTGGGGATGCCGATTATCGGACATTTTATTGCCCACAAATCAGGCCACCGTTTAAATAATTTGTTGCTTAAGGAGTTAATGAGCAAAAAAGATTGCTGGGAAATTGTTACTTGCACGAATAGAGAAGAAGCTTATAAGCTTCATTCTTTTAGAATTCCTTCCTTTAGAACTCTTGACGCAGTTCCTGCTTAATCCAAAATAATCTTGATTTTTATCGCCGGGTTGCCTAGAATACAATTTTTAAAATCTATACTTGGCGATGGTGTCTTTTTAAAAAATTGTGACAATTTCTTAAGGTATCAATAATACAGCAATTTTAGCGAAACTCTTGTAATGGAACCTGGTAGCAGGGAAAGTAAATTCTATTTACCTGAAATCAGGAAACAGCGTTTTATGAAAAAAGTAAAAAATAATTATTACGGCGCAGTTTTAATTTTTTTGTTTGTCATTATTAGTCTTGCCGGATTTCCACCCAATGCGCACGCTATCGAACCGGAAATAAAGGATATTTTAATTACAAACGATATGGAAAACGTGCTTTTATACGCGCGTCTGGTCAACGGTTTCAAACCGGATATGGAATTAGCAGTATTGGCAGGAATTCCCGCGACTTTTACGATGCAACTTGATGTTTATCAGGAACGGTCTTTTACATGGGATAAAAAAATATTCAGTCAGGAGATTAAACGCTCCATAAAATATGATAATCTTAAAAAAATATTTAGTGTTTTTTCCAGCAACAAAAAAGAACCGGTTATTTTTACCGAGTTTGAAAGCGCGCAAAAGGCCATGACGGATTTTAACGGGATTATCGCCGCTCCTCTATCTTCGCTTACGAAGGGGAAAAATTATTACGTTATGATCAAAGTTAAAATGGATAAGGTGCGCTTGCCCCTGCACATGGAATATGTCTTTTTGTTTGTTTCCTATTGGGATTTTGAAACATCCTGGTACCGGCAGAATTTTTCTTATTAATGAGGGATAGTTTCCAGAAAATATTTGAACCGCATTTGTTAAGCAATGGAAGAAAAACAGAAAATAAAAAGCATTGATGAAAAGGAACTCAGAAAGCGCCGCCGGGAATTTATTATTATAGTGGTCGTTGGCGTTTTAGCCATCGCCTTTACCCTGATTGCCAGTCAGATTTTTAATAAAGCTGCACTGCCCCTGTCTGCAAATATTTTCGTTTATGGAATTAGCAGTATAAATGTTATTTTAATACTACTTCTGCTCTTCCTGATTATCCGGAATGTCGTTAAGCTCTTTTATGAACATCGCCGCGGTGTTATCGGTTCCAAACTCAGAACAAAGCTGGTGGCTACTTTCGTCGGGTTATCGCTTGTTCCGACAATTTTGCTTTTCTTATTCGCCATTAATTTTCTTTCTTATGGTATCGAGTCCTGGTTCAATCTCAAGATTGGCGACGCTTTGAACAAGTCGCTGGAAGTAGCCCAGGTTTATTACCAGCAGATGGAGGAACAGGCCAAATTTAATGCCCGTCAGATGAGCGCGGATATTACGAAAAACCGTCTCTACGAAAAAGAGCGCGCAGAATATCTGAAGAGTTTTATCAGTCAGCGTCAGAAGAATTCCAGAGTAGGCATGGTCGAAACGTATTTCGATGCCCAGAAAGAAAAAATGGTTTTCGCCGATGTTGAACATCCCGAACTGATTCCGGTTACTCTCGCTCCCGAAATGATAGAGGATATTTATTCGGGCAAGGAAAAATCCACGGTTCAGGCAACGAATATCGGAGACGCGGTTGTCGGGATTGTGCCGGTTTTCTCTTTCGCGGTGCCTTCGGAAGTGATCGGGCGTATTTCGGTCAGTTACGTTGTCCCTAAAGGATTTGTGGATAAACTCAGAAGTATTGCCGACGCCTCCGAACAGTATGGCCAAATAAAGCTTCTGAAGAATCCGATCAAATCCAATTATATGATTACCCTGTCCATTGTGACGCTGGTGATTATATTTCTGGCGACATGGTTCGGGTTGACTCTGGCCAAGGAAATTACCGTTCCTATCCAGGATCTTGTTCTGGCTACCAATAGAATCACGCAGGGAGATCTGGACAGCCGTATCAACATCGAGGCGGATGATGAAATCGGACTTCTGGTAAAATCTTTCAATCAAATGACGGGGGATTTGAAGAAAAGTAAAAACAGTCTGGAAGAAGCCAACATCACTCTGGAGCGACGGCGCAAATATACGGAAGCAATTTTGCGCAATGTTTCCGCCGGAGTTGTTTCAGTGGATAAAACCGGAATGATCACGACCATTAATCGCGCCGCGGAGAAAATGTTCGATATCAGCGCGGAGAAAGTTGTTTTTCAGAATTATCGCGATTTAATGATGCCCGAGCATCTCTCTTTAGTGGACGAATTTTTACAGGAAATGAAGGAAAACAATGAAAGCCTGCTGGAAAAGCAACTCGAAGTCATGCTTAAGGATAAAGCTCTTACAGTTTTGCTTACGATTACAACTATTGCGGATGAAGAAGGCAATGATTCCGGTATCGTTGTTGTTTTTGAAGATTTGACTCAACTGCAAAAGGCGGAGCGTGCCGCTGCCTGGCGTGAAGTCGCCCGCCGCATGGCGCATGAGATTAAAAATCCACTGACGCCGGTTCAGCTTTCCGCGCAAAGATTACAGAAAAAATATGGAGATAAACTGGGGGAAGAAGGTTCGGTATTTAAGGAATGCACGCAGACCATTATCGATCAGGTGGAAGTTTTAAAGAATCTGGTCAATGAGTTTTCCCGTTACGCGCGTATGCCCGTTACAACCATCGCGCCTAATGATTTAAATATGGTAGTTGCCGAAGCTGTCTCGCTTTTCCAGGATGCTCATAAGGATATCGTCTTTGAATTAATACCGGCGGAAGGATTGCCGAAGTTTGATCTGGACGCGGAGCAGATCAACAGGGTAATGATCAATCTGCTGGATAACGCTGTTGCGGCCATTAACAAGAAAAGCGGCCGCGTCGAAATTACCGTAAGTTATGATGAGCAACATCATAAAGCCGGCGTAACTGTAGCCGATGACGGCGCGGGAGTCCCCTCAAGCCACAAAATGAAAGTATTCGAACCGTATTTTTCTACAAAGAAATCAGGAACCGGTCTTGGCCTGGCAATCGTCAGTTCCATAATTTCCGATCATCATGGTCAGGTAAGCGTTGCCGATAACACGCCTACCGGAACGATTGTTTCTTTTGTGTTGCCGGTTTCTTCAGTTTAAATTATAAGGTGAATAAATAATGGAAAAATACCATTCTAAATTAAAGATGATATCGAGGCGGCTAGGAGGAGGCTCCGGAGACGTATATAAACATACATCGAGGAAGCCGACAACGACGCCAACAAAAATAGCGCTTTAACTTAGAATGGTATAAAAAGAGTAAATATGAAAGATGCCATATTAGTAGTAGACGATGAAGAGAGTATTTGCCAGTCTTTAAAGGCAATCTTAAGCGATGAGGGCTATCAGGTTCTGGTGGCCGGCAGCGGTGAAGAGGCTGTTAAAATCGTCGAGGAAGAAATGCCTCAGCTTGTGCTGCTCGATATCTGGTTGCCGGGAATGGATGGCCTGGAAACGCTCAAGGCCATTAAAAAGATAAATCCCAAAGTGCTGGTAATTATAATGTCGGGTCATGGCACGATTGAAACAGCCGTAAGAGCCACGAAACTGGGAGCTTTTGATTTTATTGAGAAACCTCTATCGCTGGATAAAATTATAATATTGGTGAACAATGCCATTAGTTTAATTCATCTCAATGAAGAAAACGCTTTATTAAAACAAAAGGTTTCTCATCAGTACGAACTGACCGGACAAAGCGCCTTGATAACCGAACTTAAGGAGATGATAAGTATTGTCGCGCCGACGAATGCGTGGATTTTGATTATGGGGGAAAACGGCACGGGTAAAGAACTGGTGGCGCGCTCCATTCATCATTTAAGTTTGAGATCGCACAAAGATATTGTGGAAGTCAATTGCGCGGCGATACCTGAAGAGCTTATTGAAAGCGAATTGTTCGGTCACGAAAAGGGAGCTTTTACCGGAGCGACGGAGAAAAAGCGCGGCAAATTCGATCTGGCGCATGAAGGAACGATCTTTCTTGATGAAGTTGCCGATATGAGCCTGAAAGCGCAGGCAAAGATTCTGCGTATCCTGCAGGAAAAGAAATTCGAACGTGTCGGAGGCAATAAGCTGATTGATCTGGATGTGCGGGTTTTAGCCGCGACTAATAAGGATCTGGAAGAGGAGATGAAGGAAGGGCGTTTCAGACAGGATTTATATTACCGTCTGCATGTAATCCCTCTGGTTGTTCCGCCTCTGCGCGAAAGAAAAGAAGATGTTAAGCCTCTGGCGGAGCGATTTCTGCTGGATTTCACCATGAGAGAAGGCCTGGAACCGAAAAAATTAACCGATGACGCGTTGGCCCTGCTGATGAAACATGATTGGCCGGGGAATGTCCGGGAATTAAAAAATATTATTGAAAGATTGATTATTCTTACTCCCTCCAATGAAATAACGGCTAAAGACATTCCGCTTTTAAACATCAAAGAAGAAAGAGATATGGCTTCCGGCACGGAGTCCGTAATGGTCGATTCTCTGAAAGACGCGAAAATGGACTTCGAAAGACAGTTTATCATAAAGAAGCTGGATGAAAATGAAGGAAATATTTCCAAAACAGCTGAGGCGATTGGCTTGGAACGCAGCCACCTGCATAAGAAATTAAAAAGCCTTAAAGTCGCGGTAAAAGGCGATTCTTAGTTTTCTTTGTCATTATTCATTTGTTTTTTCATTTCAGCAATAGAAAATCTGTTAAAAGACAGAAAGCCAACTCCCAGCACGAGCACTATAGCCATAGATAAGAAATTATGTACAACCGCGAAAGAAAGCGCGTCAGCTTTAGCCAACCCGAATAGACCCAGGGCAAAAACACAGGCGTAATGCCAGTTGCCGACAAAACCAGGGGCTGCGGGGATCGCTATGCCTACAATAAGAATGACCATTAAAACAAACGATGCCATTACCGGCAGGGTAAAGCCGAAAGCCAGAAGTAATACATAAATCGCCAGGACATCCACAAGCCAGATTACGACTGAAAGAAAAAGCAAATACGAAAACAATTTAATATTAGTTACAATCTGAAGACCATCTATAAAATGATGGATCGCTACATCTATTTTATTGGCCAGTTTCCCGGGAAGCTTGTTTAAAATTATATTTATGAATTTCAGCGCCGCTTCTCTGCGCAGAATTAAAAACAGAATAAAACAAAACAAAGACAGCGCGAACAGTGAGAAAATAATACTCGATTTAACCATCCAGGAGGGCAAATCAAATGGCATATCCATAAGAAGAACAACTGTGGCAATTGTCAAGACGGTAAAACTATCCAGAATTCTTTCAATGAAGATAGTTCCCAGCGCGGAAGACATTTTTATCGAACTTCTTTTAGAAATTAAATATGGCCTTGCCAGTTCGCCAATTCGCGCGGGAATGGCGGCAATGGCTAAAAATCCCACGGAAGTAATGGAAAAAAGAGGGACCTGATCAATTTTTTCCATCGGTTGCAGAATAACTCCCCAGCGGTAGGATCTCAGGTACTGCATGAAAATCATGAGGAGGATGAAAAGAATAACGTAATTTAATTGAATTTTTTTCAGATCATTCAGAACATCCTGAAGGTTAATCCCTCTTACGGACAAATAGACTAGGACAACACTAATCAGGATGCCTAAGATAATTTTTTTGTTCATTTATTATACCTGGCCATTTTATTTGCGAGTATTTATTGTTTGACCAGGTAATCGGCAATTTTATCATGTAAAAGTTGGGAAGATAGTTTGTTGCCGACTAAGCCCACGCGAATAGCAACGGTGGTGGTATTCTTTGATTTGTAAGTTATATCAAATTTAACTTTTTCATCGTTTATCAATGTATCGATTGTTCCCTTGGCAATTTCCTTTGCAGGAACCACATCGGTGCCGTGCATGCTGGCCACCGTCTTTTCGCAAGCAGCCCAGACCTGATCGAATGAAGCATTATAATCGGTTCTAAGTTCGCCGTCGATATAAAAGTAAGTTCCCGCGCCAGCTCCGGCGGCCGCGCCTCCGATAACCAATGGCACGCAACCGGAAAAAAGAAAGATAACAAATGAAGATAAGATAAAGAGTCCAAGACTGTTTCTTTTCATGTTTCTCCTCCCGGATAATTAATTAACATATTTAAAGCATATGTTGCAGGGGAATGCAATTGTAATTATGCTTTCCCATTTCCAAATTTAAGCGCTATCTTTGTTGGCGTCGTTGTCGGCTTCCTCGACGTATGTTCATATACGTCTCCGGTGCCTCCTTCTAGCCGCCTCGATATCATCTTAAATTTGAAAAAGGTTTTAAAGCTGTAATTATGCTTTCCCATTTCCAAATTTAAGCGCTATCTTTGTTGGCGTCGTTGTCG
>Ga0074044_10001206_pt1 | contig 23788 bp, 20 predicted proteins | sample BogForMeECP23OM1_FD_94443 | JGI IMG/M metagenome (GOLD analysis project Ga0074044, IMG submission 94443) | Bog forest soil microbial communities from Calvert Island, British Columbia, Canada - Bog Forest MetaG ECP23OM1 | ecosystem: Environmental > Terrestrial > Soil > Wetlands ... | reverse complement strand
TTTTGGAGTTGTGCGGGAGACGAAGCCCTGATGTGCCTGGAAACCTTCTGGCGCAACAAACGCTGGCATTTGCTCTTCCCTCATTCAACTCATGGCGACCCCTCTAAAAATTGAGATGCGCCCCCAAACCTGTCTCTTGAAAAAGAACACTCGACTTGGGCCGCGAGCTTCTTAGATTGAGACGATGCGAATCGGTTTCCTGGGCACGCGCGGCATCCCGGCGTGTTATTCGGGTTTTGAAACTTTTGTCGAGCAGCTCTCCGTCCGCCTGGTGCAACGCGGGCACAGCGTGACCGTTTACAATCGCATTCCGTTCAACCGGCATGCCGAAAAAACCTTCCAGGGCGTGCGCATTGTTCATCTGCCAACCATTCCGGCCAAGGCCACCGACACCATTGTTCATACTTTTCTCAGTGTTCTGCACGCGTTGGGCAAGGATTTCGACATCGCCTATTTCTGCGGGGTGGGAAACAGCCTGCTGTCATTTGTCCCCAGGCTTCGCGGGGCCAAAACCATCGTGAACGTTGACGGCGCGGATTTTGCCCGCGCCAAGTGGAGCGGTTTTGGGCGGTGGTGGCTGCGCCGCAGCGAGTTCTGGGCCTCACGCCTGGCGGATGCGGTCGTCGCCGACAACGGTTCGATCCAAAGGCGATACCGGGAGCTTTATGACGTTGACACGGAATTGATTCCCTACGGCGCAAACACGGTGACGCAAAATCCCGGCGAGGACTGGCTCAAAAAATTCCAGCTCACGCCGAAAAATTATTTTCTTTATGTTTCGCGCCTGACACCGGAGAACGCGGCGGATCTGGCGATGGCGGCCCATCAGGCCAGCGGCACAAACCTTCCGCTGGTGGTCGTCGGCGACGCGCCGTACCAGCGAAAATTCATTGCCAAACTCAAGTCCATCACGGCGGAATCAAAAAATATTTTGATGACCGGTTATTTGTTCGGCGAAGCCTACCAGCAACTGAGCTTTCACGCCCGGGCCTTCCTGTTGCCCACGGCCATAGACGCGACGCGGCCGGTGCTGCTGGACCAGATGGGTTTTGGCAATTGCGTGATTGTGCGCGACACGCCGGGGAATTTGGAGGTGGTCGGGGACACGGCCATCACCTTCAGCCATTCCGACCCCGAAAAGAGCCTGGCGGCGGCCATTCAGAAGGTGGCCGCTGATGCGGCACTGGCGGCGCGGCTGGGAGAAAGGGCACGGCAACGGATCCAAACCCATTACGATTGGGATGTGATTTGCGGTCGCTATGAGGCGCTGTTTCAAAAGTTGCTCGCCAAAGAAAAAACCTGAATCATTTTGTCTCTCCGTGTCTTGACTGAACCACGAGGCAGTGGGAATTTTGAATCCCGGCAGCAAAAATTGACTGACGAGCCTGCGACAATCGTTGCAGTGGCCGGCGCAATTTTGTCAGGACGACACCCCCGGCATTTTTCAATGATAACCGGAGCAGACGCCGCACGGGCGAGCGTCCGTGTGGACCGACGGGCGGTTCCTCAATCGCCTCGCCGTGCTTGCGCCAACGCCGCCAGTTTGGTGGTTATCCGGCAAACCTTGCCGGAAGCGCCCGGCAGGTTTCATGGGAAGTTGGAACTTTACTCGGCCTTGCTTCAGTTGCTATAAGGTTATATGTCCGTACGGTCGAAAATTTCCGTTATCACGCCGAGCTTTAACAGTATTCACACCATCCGCGACACCATTGAGAGCGTCCGTTCGCAGGATTATCCCCATTGGGAACACATCATCATTGACGGTGGGTCGAAAGACGGCACGGTCGAGTTGTTGAAGGAATATCCGCACCTGATCTGGGTATCGGAAAAAGACGAAGGGCACTATCATGCCATGAACAAGGGTATTCTCCGCGCCACCGGAGAGATCGTAAACATTCTGAACGCTGACGACTGCTTCCGTCCCGGCGCGCTCTCCGCAGTAAACGAGGCTTTCCAGCAGCATCCGGAATGGGATGCGCTTTTTGGAGACATCCAGTACGTGAACGGCGAGGGCCGCAACATCTACCGGCGCGAGGAAGCCTGCTACGATTATGACGTGCTCCGGTGCTGCGGGTGGTGTTACGTGATTCACCAGACTCTTTTCGTCCGCAAGTCGGTTCACGACAGGCTTGGCATGTATCTGCACAAGGAATTCATGAATTGTTGTGACTACGAATTTATTTTGCGCCTGGGCAAGCACGGCTGCAAAGTCGGCCACGTGCCCCGGCTGCTCGTCAACTACCGCATTCATGAATACGGACAGACTGCCGATCTGCGGATTCAACGCAATATGCACCGGGAGGCCGCCATTATCTGCAAAGCGCACGGCCGGCCGGACGGCTGGTTGGGCCGTCTCTATCGGACGGCGTTCCGGCTGAAGCGGCAGTGGCAGAAGTTGATCTGCCGTGGACGTGTCGATCTCATCCCGGGAATTTGGATCCTGCGGGTCCGCAGACAAATGAAGAAGCAAACCAGCTTCACGTCAAACATCGAGACGAGCAAGCTGCGAGAGAAGGATTGAACGCAGTGAATGATCCAGGCAAGCGGGAGTTGCTAATTCCACCGTTTCCATAAACAGCTCGCCCGGTCAATGACGCGCCGGGAAACCCGGGCCGCCGCAAAATCGCGACCCGGTCGCCTCAAAGTTGCCACGCCGCGAGCACGCTGGTGGTGGCGGAGAATTTCACCTCCTTGTACTGCGGCCACGGACAGCAAATCACCGCCAGTTTGATATCATCACGAGAGACAAGGAGGGTGAGGTTCTCAATCACTTCGAATTCGTGCAGGCTCGGATTGTTGGAGGGCTTGGCCCCGAAATCATGCACCAGCACGCGGTAGCCTTGGTGCTTCAAATGTTGCGCCAGGTAAAGGCCCGCAGCTTCCTCGGTAATATAGGTGTCCGGCTTGTAAGACAGACCGAGCACGGCCACGAGGTCGCTCTTGGTAACCCGTGCCTTCACCTTTTCGAGCAAATTCAGTTTGGTGTCCTCGTTCACTTTATCTGAAGCCTCCGCCAGCGGCGCAGACACGCCGACCTGGCGGGCGATGTAGGCTACGAGGCGATTGTCCCGTGGAAAACAGGGACCGCCGTAGCTTAGCCCGGCGCGCAGATATTTCTTGCCGATGCGGCTGTCGCTGCCGATGGCGTCCAGCACCGTGTGGATGTCCGCTTTGGGAAACCGCTCGGCAATCATGCGGAGCTGGTTGGTGAAGCTGATCTTCATCGTAATGTAACTGTTCAGTGAAATCTTGGTCAGTTCGGCGCTGACCAACGACATGCGGCTGATCTGCGGGCGGTTGCGGTTATACTTCCGGTAAAATGTTTCGAGCGCTGCCCCGCTCTTGGGGTCCGACTCGCCGATCAGCACCAAGTCCGGCTCCAGCAACCCGTTGACGACGTTGCCCAACGCGATGAACTCCGGATTATAGCAGAACCCGAAGTCGCGCCCACAGGTCCAATGGGTTTCCTTCTCGATCATCGGTACCAGCACCGTGTCGCACGCGCCCGGGGTGGTGGTGGAACTGCACACGAACAAATGTCCTTTCTTGCCTGCGGCTTGCAGCGCCTTGGCACAGGGCTGCATGGCTTTCAGGAGAAACTCGTTCGAAAAGCTGCCGTCGGGCAGGCTCCCGGTTGGTGGAATAAAAAAGGACGCATCGGTTTTTACCGCTTCGCGCGGGTCGGTCGAAGCGCGCAGGCGTGCACGGCCCGCCTGGACGGTCTCGGCCAGCAGTGGCTCCTCAACGGGTGCCAGGCCCTCGTTCAACCGCCGTACTTTTTCCGCATCGATGTCTATGCCCACCACCTCGAAACCGCGCGCGGCCAGCGTGGCGGCGATGCAGGCGCCCAGTTTTCCCAGACCAAAAACGGAAGCGGATTGAATTGTCTTCATGGGGCACAAGGATGCCAGACCCTGGCCGACAGCGTCAAGTTGAACGCCCACATTGAACCTGGCCGGCCCACTCGTGGAGCGCGCGTCGATGCTGAACAAACATAGTTGTTGCAACTGATTGGATCCCTCGATAGGCTGTTAATATCTTGTTTATTGTTACCGCCCATGAAAACCGCTCTCGTTGGGACAACAGCGTCATGGATGGCTTTCATGATTGTGGGGGCCAACGGCAGGAGGCGGCTCCGCAAAATCGCTGCGCGGATCCGTAGTTGATAGACCGCGCAAGCAAGTTGCCCAATCCATTCCGCTTATGCACGCTGCATCTTCAGATTCACTCAAACACCAGGTTCGGGACTTCTGGAACGAGCAGAGTTGCGGCACCGAAGTCGCCAAATCCCCAAAATCGAGCCGGGAGTATTACGAGGAGATTGAAGCTTTCCGCTGCTTCGATCAGCCGTTCATTCATTCCTTCGCGCAGTTCACACGCTACCACGGCAAGAGGGTGTTGGAAGTCGGGTGCGGTGCGGGCACGGACTTCATTCAATGGCTCCGGGCCGGCGCGCGCGCTTCCGGTGTCGATTTGACGCCGGAGGCCCTCGAACAGGTGCGAAGCAGGATTGAGTTATACGGTTTGCCTGCGCCGGAAAAGCTCCAGATTGCGGATGCCGAGTCTTTGCCGTTTGAGTCAGATATGTTCGACCTCGGCTATTCGTTCGGGGTGCTCCATCATACCCCTGATACGGAGAGAGCGGTGCGTGAACTGGTCCGCGTAATCCGCCCCGGTGGCCATCTTAAAATCATGCTCTACAACCGGCGTTCAATCTGCGTCATGAATCGCTGGGTGCGCTTTGGCCTGCTCAAGGGCCGCCCTTGGCGGAGCCTGAGGTGGATCCTGTGGAACATGGTCGAAAGCCCTGGCACCAAGGGCTACACACGGAGAGAATTGGCCCGGATGCTGGGCACCATGCCTTTGCAGAACATCCACGTGCGCACCGAGATTACTTCCGCCGATTACCTTGCGGCTTCTGCTTTTACCCCGCTCAACTGGTTCTACCGGCGGGCTATTCAACTCGCCGGCTATCACTTTGGCTGGCACCCGGGCCAGTATGTGGAACGGGTGAATGATCCGGGATTTCGTACCCGGAAGTACACGTACGTGCATGATGCAAAGCGATTGTTACTGACCGGCAACCCGCTTGGCTTCTTCCATTGCATTTCCGCTGAAAAAAAAGGTTGATCTTGAAGAGCGGCCATCGTTAAGAACTGACTTTAAACCTGTCCAAGTCCCGACTGGGGCAGACCCGTTTTGAGTTTTTGCTCAATGTTTTTTCTTCAGGGCAAAGGGCTCAGGCGTTTGGAATGGGGCGCACAAAAAACCGCCCGAACCGCTTAAGTTTGGGTGGCGGGCCGGGGCTGGCGCTGAAATTTTTTCACCCGCCGTTGCCGCCAGCGGTCAATCGGATAATCCACCAGCCACAACAGCAATGCGGCCAGGGCGATGGCCCCGAGCAACAGCACCCAGCCCGGCGGGCTGGTCACGCCTTTTTTGCTGACTCCCATCAAGCCAAGCAAAACCCACTTCACCAGGATGTGACAGATGTACACCGGATAGGACAGGTCGCCGACCCATTTCTGAAAACGGCTGTATTTTGTCCAGTCGAAGAGGATGGGCAGCGACAGGGCCACGAGCACGATACAGATGAAGCTGCGGGGTTCCACCGGCAGGAGCTTCCAGGTCTCGGTTGGCAGGAACTGGGAAAAGGCCAGTCCGCCGAACAGGGCGGCGACCATGGCGATTTTGAAAGGTTGGGTGACCCGGGCCAGAAAGTCCGCTGAGTGGCGGCAGGCCAGCATCCCGAGAATGAACAGGAACAAATGAAACGGGAGGAAGAAGTAGCCCAGCAGGTCGGCCAGGGCCGGATACACAAAAAGGCAGTTGGCGAAATAGGACACAAGGCTCAAGCCGGCCAGGATGACCAAATTTCTGGTCCGCCAGGAAATCAGCCAGGGAACCACCAGGTAAAACAGCAACTCGATGCTGATGGACCAGGATTGCGGCACAAACATAAACCGCCAGGCGGGAACGGTGCCCGAGGGATCCGCCCCTGCCGTCGGCAGCCACGCCACGCTGGCCGCCGCCGTGTCCGGGCCCGGCAGATGCATTCCCTGCGCAAGGTTATAGATAAAAACACAGACGGCATCCATGCCGATGATCGTCAACTGGCAGAGGCTGACGAAGAACAGTCCCCAGATATGGCCGTGCCGCCAGGCGGTCTGCCAGAGCACGAGCCGGTCGGCGGGGTGGTGCAGGTAAAACGAGGCCGCCGCGTAAAACGCCAGGCTCAGAAGCAGGACCACATAATAGCACGGATAAATGCGCAAAAACCGGTTGCTGATGAAAAACCAGTAACGATTCGGGTGGTCGACCGTATATTTGGTGGTTAAAATCAGCGCCATGTAAAAGCCGGAAATGATGAAAAACAGGCGCACGGCCAGATGACCGCTGGTGAAGGAAGCCCCGAAGATCGGCGTTGAATGTTCCACCACCACGGCAGCGGCAAGGAGCAGGCGAAGAAATCCCATGTCAGCGATTCCTTTTCATTCCACCTTCATCCCGGGGTGAACGGGCTTCATGGCCAGCCGGTTCCACCAGATGACCGTGGGCTTGGGCACGTCAAACCGCACACGCTGCACCGGGCTGTCGAACGTGTAAATGGAATAACTTGTCGGTTTCAGGGAAAAGTGGCCGGCGGCAAGCCGTCGCAGGCGGTGATGCGCAATCCAGACGGGCTTGAGCGCCCGCACCCAGCGTGGTATCGAGGCGGCCCTTTCGTTCTTCTCGCGAATGGCGTTGGGTTTCAACCCCATGTTTTCGCCGGTGTCGGTAAAAACGGAAGTGAATTCATCGCAGACGGCCATCGGCACGCGGTTTTTTAGCAGCGCCAGGACCCAGTAAAAATCGCCGAGATCGCGCCAGCGCGTGTCGAAGAAAAGGCCGCGTTCGCTGATCACACGCCGCCGGAGGAAAACCGAACTGGTGAGGACCGAAAAACGAAACCAGATGTGCTGCGGGTGCGGCACCAAGGAATGCCGGTGGCACATGTAATTGCCGCCGCCATCCACGACAATCGTGCCGGCAAGGGCCACTTCGATTTCCGGATGGGCGGCAAAATAGTCGCCCACGGCCCGGAGGGCACCGGGCAGGTATTGTTCGTCGCAGTTGAGGTGGGCGAGAATGTCGCCCTGCGCGCGGCGGTAACCGCGGTTGATGGCGTCATACATGCCAGAGTCTTTTTCGATGAAGGCGCGCACCCGGCGGTCCTGCGGCAGCCAGTCCTGCGTGCCGTCGTCCGAACAGGAGTCCTGCACGATATGCTCCACTTCAACGCCCTGCTGGTCGGCCACGGAAGCGATACAGAGCTTGAGCCAGCGCGAATTGCGGAAACTGGGCGTGACAATGGAAAATTTCATGGCAGACCCTGGCCGCTACTCTTGTTTCCCGACTTTCAGCGTCGGCAACGGCTTCCCGTGTTTGTCGAGCCAGGGCACAAGATCCTGCCGGCTGGCGACCTCGCTGCGAAGAATGGCCAGAATTAAATCGTGAGTCAGAACGGTGTTGATTTTTGGTGAATAGGTGATGGCTTCGTTTTTGCCGGGCGGTTTCACGATGAATGGCACGCGTGAGTCATGCCGGCCGTCATACGAATCGGAGGCGCCCCATGAGTGGTCGGAGCTGATGATCAGCCAGGTTTTGTCCCATTCACCGGAAGTTTCCATCGCCTGGCGGAGCTTTCCCAGTTGGAAATCGGCCAGCGCAAGATTTCCGAAGTAGCCGGTCGCTCCGGATGTGCTCCAGGAAGTGAATTCATTCTTGTCCGGCAGGTAAATGCCCGGCCCGTGCGGCGGGGGAAGATGCAGCAGAATCAAGCCGTAGATTGCGTTGGTCGCCAGTGGAAGTGATTGTTGCAGGCCGCCCCGGCAGATGCTGATGTAAATCCGGTGATAATGTAATGTCCAGGCCATGCAAGCGATCTGCCGCCGCATCGCCGCGGTGAACGTTGATGCGCGGGCGGGTTCAAACGATGGAAACGTATACCACTCGCAATAATTCAAGCCATCACCGAGCACGCGATCGTAGGGGTGGTACCAGCCGACAAGGGCGGTGTTTACCCCCAACGTCTGCGCTTCGGCAAACACCGACGGCATTCTGCTCCAAGTGGTCCTCTCTTTCGTGTCGACGATTGTGCAATTCAGATCCGAGGCGTTCGCAATGCTGATATCCGAGATCCGCCAGCCCGAAATCAGCGCCGGCATCGAACTGATCGTGCTGCCGGCAGGCGAACAGGCATTGACACAGAAAAGCGACTCGTTGCGCAACCGGTCGAATTCCGGCAGCGACACGCTGGCCGGCCGTTGTTCAAACGCCAGGCGGTAGTCGGTGCAATCAAAAATGATCCACACCACGCGGGGATGGTCCCTGCTGACCGGCACCGGCGGCTGCAAGCCCCGGTCGCCGGCGTGCTGGCTCAAGTGAATTACGGCAAGACACAACAACGCGGATTTGCCCAGCGTTAAGAACACCAATGGCGCCAAGATTCCCACCAGCACACCGGCAATCTTGGCAACGATGTCGTGCTGCCATACGACCAGTGCCAGAAAGACCGGGGTACAGACCATCATCACCGGCTGCTTGAAGAACACGACAACCTGGTGGGACAGGATGTTAAAGACCTGGGCCCGGCAAAAATCCATGGGAATCAGCAGCAGCGCCAGGAACGCCAGATGCAGTCCCAATCGGAGTGCGCGGTTCGGGAAACGCCGCCGGATGCACATCGCCAGCCATATCACCGCCGCCAAACCGAGGATATTCACCACCAGGGCCAGCAGCGACGGCGGCAGAACCTGAAGCCGGTTGAAGTAGCCGTAGTCCTGGTCATACAACATGGTAAACCACGCGCCGGTAAAACACAGGTTCGCCAGCGACAACGCCAAAATCCCGTCCTTGATTTTTTGCTTCAGCGGCTCCGGCAACGGGATGGTGCCCTCGTAATGTTCCGCGGAGGCGCTCAATTTCCACCGCCCTTTCGCTTCAGACAATACATCCGGCGCGGCGTGCCCGGCAGTGCGAGCGACCGGACAATTTCAAAGTACGGCGTGCAAGCCTGTTCAAACATTGTTGTGTCCAATGTGGCATGCAACTCTTCCCGCCCGCGTGTCAGGCGGCGAAACATATCGTCCCGAGGTTCAATGAACTCAATCACAAGCAACGAATGGGTTAATTCGTAAGCCAGCCGCAGAATTTCTTCAAGCGGAATCCGTTCCGTCACCAGCAGATGGTGGATCAACGCCAGCATCAGCACGCCGTCGAACGTGCCGGTCGCGCGGTCGAGAAACGCAGGGCACTCGCCGTTCCGCCAGCCGAGCGCCGGGCTGGGGTGCGCCAGATTCACGACCAGCGGCAGAATGTTCAATTTTTGTTCGCGCGCGCGCCGCCAGATTGCGCCGGCGCACGCCGCATCCAAATCCACCGCCACCACTTCCGCGCCGGCTTGCGCCGCCAGCGCGCTGAAATGGCCGGTGTTCGCGCCGGCATCCAGCACGCGCGCCGGTTTGAACTCGCGCAACGCCTCGCTCACAAATTTTTCCTTGGCCGCAAACGCCGGGTCGTCGTAGCTGTGCGTGGCCATGTAATCCGACCACCCCGAATTTTTTTGCGCGACCGGCTTGAGCGAATCCAGCGTTCGTTCCAGGCGCTGGAAAAGCGATTCGAGGATGAATCGCGCTTTTTCCGTGTTCGCCAGCAAATGCGGCTGGTAAATCTTTTGATCATCCGGGCTGGTCTTGCGCGAGAGCCAGGCAGGAATCGAAACGAGTGAAAGCATTCGCGGCTTGAATTTCTCCAACGGACCGCAAAAGCGGTAAACCTCCTCCGGTTCGATTCCATCCCGGCGGGTCGTGAAAATTTCCGCCAACGGCAAACCCCACCGGCGGTTGGCCAGCAGCGGCAGAAGAAACGTGCGGACAAATTGCGCCTCCGGCAGCCAGATCGGATCGCCGGGGTTGCGGCGTTCAAACGACAGTGCGTCAATGAAGACCGGTTCGCTGCCGCGAAACAAAATATTGTGCGGAGTGGCGTCCTTCAACCCGAACCCGTCTCCGAGCGCGGCCTGGGCGAGTTCGAGCGTCAAACGACCGGCAGCCCATAGCATTTCGGGCGGCCATTCGTGCGGATAACTTGGAAAAGGAATCCGCTCGTGCTCAAAGACCGCGCCCCCGGGTTGCGCGTGGAAAACCGGCGGCAACTCCGGCGATTCGCGAAGCGTGGCGGCTTCATTTTCGTTCAGGCGCCGGGTGGAAACAAATTTTTTCCGGGCAATGTACTGGCGCGCGCAATTGGTTTGCAGGAATTTTTCTAATTCAGAAACGGCCACCGCGGCGACGCAGCGCAGCACGCGGCCATTAAAGGAACAACAACAACCCGCCGGATCGCGAAATGATGGCGCGGACTGTGGCATTACCGGACATCAGATTTGGCTTTCATTGTTTCTTTGGCGGGAATTTCCGCAACGGGGGCCGAAGGTTTCTGCCTGCGCCCGAACATTTTCCGAAACACACCCATGATCCACCGCCGTGTTTTTTTCAGGTAGAACAGCAAGCCGACAAAAGCCGCTATGATGGCTTGCCAGAGCAACGCCCCCACGCCGGGATCGATATATGCCAGAATCAGAATGGTCATGAAATAATTTCCGAGCCGTTGGCTGTAAAATCTAGGTTGCAGCCATTTCCCTGTCAAGATTTTGTTCGGAATCGTTGCGCGATGGGAATGCGCCGGCCCATGCCGAACGCACGCGGCGACACTCTCAGTCCGGGCGCGGCCTGGCGGCGTTTGTATTCGCTGAAATTGATTTTGTTGATCACATCGTTCACGACCTGGGCGGGGAAACCGCGTTTTATAATTTCTTCCCGGCCCGAATTTTCGACAACGTAAGCCTGGAGAATGGCATCGAGGATTTCATAATCGGGCAGTGAATCCTGATCCTTCTGGTTTGGCCGCAACTCCGCGCTTGGCGGTTTGGTAAGCGAAGCTTCGGGGATGGTGATTTTTTCGCGGCCCGCTCGCGACGCATGGTCGGAGTTGACCCAGCGTGCGATTTTGTAAACGTCCGTCTTGAAAACGTCCGCAATCACCGCCAGTGCGCCGCACATGTCGCCATAAAGCGTGCAATAACCGACTGCCATTTCGGATTTGTTGCCGGTCGTCAGCACCAGCGCTCCAAATTTGTTCGACAGCGCCATCAACGTCACGCCACGCAACCGCGACTGCACGTTTTCCTCGGCTTCATTCGGCCTGGTTCCGGCAAAAACCTTTGCCAGTTGTTTTTCAACCGATTGAAAAACCGGCTCAATCGGCAAAATTTCATAACGGATGCCAAGGTTTTTCGCGAGCACCTCGGCGTCGCTCAAACTGCCTTCGCTCGAATACCGCGCGGGCATCGAGACGCCGAGCACCTTGTCCGCGCCGAGCGCGTCCGCCGCCAGCACCGCCACCAGCGCGGAATCAATGCCACCGGACAGGCCCACCAGGGCCGACGTGAACCCGCATTTGTGAACGTAATCGCGAATGCCGAGCGACAACGCGGAAAAAATCTGCTGCTCGCGCGGCGGAAATGTCAACCCCCTCACCCGGTCTTCAGCCACCCTCCCCCCGCCGGGCGGGGAGAGGGATGGGGCGAGGGGCGCTGAATTTTTTTCCAAATCCGCCACAAAAATTTCTTCTTCAAAACCTTTTCCGAGCGCGATCACTTCGCCGCGCGAATTGAGCGCGGCGCTGTGGCCGTCAAAAATCAATTCGTCATTCGCGCCGACCAGATTGACCTGGACCAATGGCACGCGCTCGTCGCGGGCCACCCGCTGCAGCATGGCGAGCCGGGTCTTTTCCTTGCCGTCGTGCCACGGCGACGCGGAAATGTTGAGGATGATTTCCGCTCCCTGCCCGATGAGTTCCTTGATCGGGTCGCGGCGATAAAGCCGTTCCGGCCAGAAATCCTCGTCGTTCCAGATGTCCTCGCAAATCGTGATGCCGAGTTTGCGGCCGCTGAACTGGAATGGCGTGGCGCCTTTGGCCGGTTCAAAATAGCGGTCTTCGTCGAAAACGTCATAGGTCGGCAGGAGACTTTTGTGTGTGCGCCAGATGATTTTGCCATTCTGCAAAACGGCGGCGGAATTACGGAGCGCGCGTCCGGGACGTTCGGAATTTTCGTCAACGTAACCGACGCACAGCGGAATGGGCCCGATGCTTTTGGCGGTTTCGGCGAGCGCGGCCAGATTCGCGTCAATAAAATCGGCGCGCAGGAGCAAATCGCGCGGCGGATAGCCGCACAAAAATAATTCCGGCGCGAGCACAAATTCGGCGCCGAGTGCGCAGGCTTTTTCATGGCCGGCAACGAGTTTTTGCCGGTTCGCCGCAAAGTCGCCGACCGTCGAGTTGAGTTGGAGCAGGCCGATTTTCAAGGGATCAAGATTACTGCATCCGGAAGGTTTCGCAATGAATTTGAGCGCGGGTCATTTGGTTTTGGAAAGGCGGCGCCGCGGTGGATGCGGCCGGGCGGCCCAAGCGGTCTCGCCTTTTGCGTCATGACCGCGGCGGCCGGCAAACGCCTTTTCACAATCAATCCCGGGTTGGCCCCGGGACCTTCCGGCGCCTTTTCGGGCTGAAACCGAATCCGCCGAAAAGAACGCCGGGTGGATTTTGATTGAGTAACAGCAGGGCTTTTGTTATCTCAGAAACTGACATTGCGCGTGAATGAACAACATTTCTGACAATCAAACATCAACCGGCTGGCTGGCGGATACGGCGGATTGCTGGCGGCGGCTTCCGAACAAGGGCCTTTTTTTCGCGCTGCTGGCGGCATGGCTGGCGGTGTTTCATTTTTTCGGCAATTCACTTTTGGGTTACATTCACTCGCCCTCCCTGTTTACGGGCTTGTATGCGGCGTATAACAACCCCAATCCCGCCTCCGATGATGGTCATGGTAATTTCGTCCCCTTTTTGGTGGTGGGGCTGTTTTGGTGGAAACGCAAGGAACTGCTCGCGCTGCCCCTCCAAAGCTGGTGGCGGGGGCTGCTGATTCTGGTTGCGGGAATGGTGCTGCATGTTTTGGGTTACGCACTTCAGCAGCCGCGCATTTCCATCGTGGCGCTGTTTACAGGCATTTACGGTTTGATGGGGCTGGCTTGGGGACGCGAGTGGCTGCGAAAAAGCGTTTTCCCGTTCTTTCTTTTTGTTTTCTGCATTCCCTTGGGAGGGCAGGCGGATTACATTACCTTCCCTCTTCGATTACTCGTGTGCCAATTGGTGGAAGCCGTGGCGCATTTTGTTCTGGGCATTGATGTGATAAGAATGGGGACACAATTATTCGATTCGTCAGGCACTTATCAATATGATGTCGCCCCGGCCTGCAGCGGAATCCGGAGTCTCATCGCGATTTTTTTACTGGCCACCATTTACGGTTTCATCACCTTTCGCTCTCCGTGGAAGCGTCTTTTGCTCATGGCCTCGGCGTTTCCGCTGGCCGTTTTGGGGAATCTGGCGCGGATGCTTTTCATCATCATGGCGGCGGAAACAGGCGGGCAGAAGTGGGGCAACTACGTTCACGAAAGCAGCATTTTCAGTCTTATCCCCTATGTCCCGGCAATTATCGGATTGCTTGTGATCGGGCGCTGGATGGAGAAACGACAGAATCCGGGCAAAAAGGAGCAACCATGAAAAATCAAAAGTGGCTGATGCTTCTCATCGCGCTCGCGTTGATGGCGGGCACGGTCGGCGCGTTGACCCGGCTCAAGGCGAACCAAAGGCTCGGCCAACCGGGCATCAAAGCAACGCTGATTCCCGGCAGTGTGACGATGCGAATTAATTTGCCGGAACGCGTGCTCGACTTCACCTCCAGCAATGTGCCCGAACCGGAAGTTGTTTTGGGTTATTTGCCCAAGGACACCAGTTTCGTGGAACGCTATTATTGGGCGCCGGATGGCTTCTGGGCCACTGCCACCATCATCTTGATGGGCGCGGATCGTACGAGCATTCACCGGCCGGAGTACTGCATGCCCGGACAGGGCTGGCGCATCGATGAAAAAACCGAAGTCGGCATCCCCTTGGCGGGGTCGCCGCCTCATGCGTTGCCGGCGATGAAATGGGTCGTCAGCAATTATTTTCAGACGCCGGACGGCCGGAAAACCGAAGTGCGCGGGCTGTTTGTGTTTTGGTTTGTCGCGGACAACGAGCAGACCGTGAGTTATGTTCAATTCCAGTATTATCTTCTCCGAGACCTTTTGTTCACCGGCAAGCTGCAGCGCTGGGCTTACATTTCGTATTTTACCATCTGTGCGCCGGGCGAGGAGGACGCCGCGTTTGAGCGCATGAAAAAATTGATTGCGGCCTCGGTGCCGGAATATCAATTGGCGCCAAAGGAAAAAGACATCGCCCGGGCCGGGTTGAAATTCTAAAAGATTTGAATACACGCGCACGCGGATGTTATTCTAAAAACACTGCAAATTAACAAACATGTTGCGACGTGATCGCCAGATTCGAACGCAGGTCCACCAAATGGCGGACGCCTGTCTGTTTGCGGTGAGCTTTTGGCTTGCCTATACGTTGCGCACCAATCCGCAAATCATCGCGTGGCTGAACCTTGACGTGATCCCGCCCGACATCTTTGGCAACGTGGGCTGGCTTTACTTCGTCTTGATTCCTGCCGCCCCACTCATTCTTGAATCCCAGGGCTTTTACAACCACCCCGTCCTCTGCCCGCGCAGGGACTTTCTCTGGCCGCTCTTCAAAGGTTGTCTCATCACAACCGTTGGCTTGGTGCTGGTGCTGTATGCCCTCCAATTTATTTCGCCGCGCGTCATGATAGTGTTTTTTGGGAGCATCAGCTTCAGCCTGATCTATCTGAAGGAGGAACTGGTGCGGCTGGCTTTGCGCAGCAAGTTCGGCCAGTCGCAATACCAACGCCGCTTCCTCCTCATCGGCACGCATGCCGAAATTGTGCGGCTTCGGCATGAACTGAAAGAACGATTGGACAAGAGCGTCGAGGTGGTGGGCGAATTGAGTCTCGGAGAAACCCCCGTGCAACAACTCGCGCAGATGCTCCACGAACATTCAATAAATGGGGTGATCATCAGCGCGCGCCACTCCTATTTCGATCAGGTCGAAAACGCCATCAAAACCTGCGAACTCGAAGGCATCGAAGCCTGGCTGGTCGCCGATTTTTTTGGAACGCAGATTTCACGCGCGCGCTTCGACGAATTGCTCGGCTATCCCTTGCTGGTCTTTCGCACGACACCGGAAACCTCCTGGCAGGGTGTCGCCAAGCAACTCATGGATTTTGTCGGTGCGCTGTTGTTGCTGGTGTTGTTGATTGTGATTCCAGTGATTCCCCTCATCGCGCTGGCGATCAAGCTCACCTCGCCCGGCCCGGTTTTTTTCCGCCAGCAACGCTCCGGCCTCAACGGCTCGCCCTTCACGCTTTACAAATTCCGCACCATGGTCACCAACGCCGAACAGTTCAAACACGAGCTGGAGGCCATGAACGAAATGAGCGGCCCGGTCTTCAAAGTCACCAACGACCCGCGCGTCACGCCGATCGGGAAATTCCTCCGCAAATACAGCCTCGACGAATTGCCGCAACTCTACAACGTGCTCCGCACCGAAATGAGCCTGGTCGGTCCGCGCCCCTTGCCGGTGGACGAGGTGAAACGTTTTGAAAATCTGGCCCACCGCCGCCGTCTCAGCGTCAAACCCGGTCTCACCTGCCTCTGGCAAATCAGCGGACGCAATCAAATTTCCGATTTCAGAGACTGGGTGCGGCTTGACCTCGAATACATCGACAACTGGTCGCTGTGGCTTGATTTGAAAATCCTGGTCCGCACCATCCCCGCCGTGCTTATCGGCACGGGCGCAAAGTAAATGCCGGTTTGCCTTTGATGAAAAAAAAGAAACAACCCACATCGGTCGTCACCGGCGCCGCGGGTTTTCTCGGCTCGCACCTGGCCGATTTGCTCCTGGCACGCGGCCACAAGGTCATCGGCATCGACAATTTCGTCACCGGCTCGGTGGACAATATTTCGCACCTCGGTGGCAGCCCAAATTTTAAATTTATTGAGCAGGACGTCACCGAATTCCTTTTTCTCAACGAGACGGTGGATTACGTCTGGCACTTCGCCTCGCCCGCCAGCCCGATTGATTATCTCGAACTGCCGATTCAAACTCTCAAGGTCGGCTCGCTCGGCACGCACAAGGCGCTCGGCCTTGCCAAAAATAAAGACGCGCGGTTTCTGCTCGCCTCAACTTCGGAAATTTACGGCGATCCGCTCGTCCATCCGCAAACCGAGGAATATTGGGGGAACGTCAACCCCCTCGGCCCGCGTGGCTGTTACGACGAGGCCAAGCGGTTCGCCGAGGCCCTGACGATGGCCTATCACCGCGAACACGAGGTCGCCACGCGCATCGTCCGCATCTTCAACACCTACGGCCCGCGCATGCGGCTCAACGACGGCCGGGTCGTGCCGGCGTTCATCAGCCAGGCGCTCAAAAACAAACCCGTCACCGTTTTTGGCGAAGGCAAACAAACCCGCAGCTTCTGTTACGTGTCCGATTTGATTGAAGGCATTTACCGGCTGATGATGAGCGGCTATGATCTGCCGGTGAACCTCGGCAATCCGACGGAACTGACGGTGCTGCAATTCGCCGGACAAATCATCCGTGCCACCGGCTCGCGCAGCAAAATTGTCTTCAAACCGCTGCCGCAAGACGACCCTAAACAACGCCGGCCTGACATCACCCGCGCAAAAAAGATTCTCGGCTGGGAGCCAAAAGTCCCGCTGGCCAACGGGTTGACGCAAACCATCAAATACTTCAAAACCAAAGTTTGATCGCACCATGCAGCGACGGATGCGCTTGGCGATTTGCCGGAATCCGTTCACAATCAGTTCGTGTCTGCTGCCAGCAAAATCATTTTCCGCGCGCGCCGGTTTGAATTCGTTTTTCCGCGGCCGGCGCTGGTCATGGGCGTCGTCAACGTCACGCCCGATTCCTTTTCCGACGGCGGAAAATTTTTGGATCCGGACGCCGCCGTCGCGCACGCGCTTGAACTGGTCGCGCAAGGCGCGGAAATTCTCGACCTCGGCGGCGAATCCACGCGCCCCGGGGCGGAGCCCGTCGGCGAAACCGAGGAATGGCGCCGTGTAATACCGGTGGTCGAACAACTGGTGTCGCGCGTCAAAATTCCGCTTTCGGTTGACACGATGAAACCCGCTGTCGCACGCGCTGCGTTGCAAGCGGGCGCCAGCATCGTCAACGACGTGGCCGCCAATCGCGAAGACGATGCGATGTGGAGCGTTGTGGCGGAATTTGGCGCCGGTTACATTTGCATGCACGCACAAGGCCCGCCGCAAACGATGCAAACGAATCCGGTTTACGCGGACGTGGTTCGGGAAGTCGGCGAATTTTTTGGCGGGCGGCTGAAAAAATTGAACGCCAGCGGCGTGACGGCTGACCGGGTGGCACTGGACGTCGGCATCGGCTTCGGCAAAACGCCCGGGCACAATTTACAGTTGCTCGCGGCCTTGCGGAGTTTTACAACGTTGCAGCGTCCGTTGCTGCTTGGCGTTTCGCGCAAGTCGTTCATCGGAAAATTGCTCGGCACGGATTTAGCTGCACGTCTGCCGGCGTCGCTGGCGTGCGCGTGCCTGGCGGTTGAAGCCGGGGTGCAAATCATCCGGACGCACGACGTGGCGGAAACGGTTCAAGCCGTGCGGATGACGGAAGCCGTGCTGGCCCGGACAAAAAAATAATGTGGATTCAGCTCCAAAGCAGTTGGCGGCCCGCGCTGGAAATTTTAATCCTCGCGGTGGCGATTTATTACCTCTTCCGTTTTTTGCGCGGGACGCGCGGCTGGCCGGTGGTCATCGGTTTTGTCGTGTTGTTGCTGGCGCTCGCGTTGGTCACGACGATTCTCGATTTGAAGGTGTTGCGCTGGCTGCTCGGCACGTTCTCGGCGTTTTTCGCCGTGGCCGTCCTGATTATTTTTCAACCGGAATTGCGCCGGATGCTGGCTGAACTCGGCAATTTGCCGCTCTTTGTCAGCGTAAGTGAACAGCGCGAAATCATCGAGGTCATCATTCAGACCGTCGAGCGCCTAGCCGACGTGAAAATCGGCGCGCTCATCGCCATCGAACAATCCATCCAGCTTCAGGAAGCCGTCGAGTCCGGCATCCGCGTGGATTGCGACGCCACGCCGGAAATGCTCGAAACGATTTTCTTCCCGAACAACGCGATTCACGACGGCGGCGTCATCATCAAGGGCGACCGCATTGCCTACGCCGCGTGCATTTTCCCGCTGACCCAGCGGTCGGATTTGAACAAATCGCTCGGCACGCGGCACCGCGCGGCGATTGGGTTGAGCGAGGAAACCGACGCGGTCATCGTGGTCGTGTCCGAGGAAACAGGGATGATTTCGCATGCTTACAAGGGCCAGCTCGTACGCGGCGTGTCGCTGGAGGAGTTGCGCGCATTCCTGACTTCCGTGCTCGTGCAACCGGCCAAATCACGCCACGGCGCCGAATGGCTGCGCGCGCGCCTCGGTGAACGGCACAAGCCCGGTTCGGTCGTCATCACCAAAAACGAACCGCGCCCGGCGCTCAAGCAAACCGCCAACTGAATTTTTTATCACCATGCGCGATTGGGTCACAAAAGATTTCGGCTGGAAATCGTTCTCGCTGTTTCTGGCCCTGGCCATCTGGCTGACCGTTCATAAAATTTACGAAGAGCCGGGAGCCGCCTCCGGGTGGGTGGGCGGGAACACGGTCACCTTTGCCAATTTGCCGGTGCGCGTGGTTTCCGCCTCATCGGATGTCCGCGATTTCCGGGTGGCGCCCTTGACGGTAAAAGTCACGGTCAGTGGTTCGGCGGAAGACATGGCCAGGCTTCAGGCCGACCAGGTTCACGCGGTTGTTAATCTGACCGACCTCGGGCCGGAACGGGATTTGCATCTGCCGGTGGAGGTTTCCGCTCCGCCCGGGGTAACGCTGGTGAGTGTTGCCCCGCCCAAAGTGGGCGTGATCGTTCCGCCGCCACCGGATAAAAAACCATGAGTTCCCCCAAAAAAATATTCGGCACGGACGGCGTCCGTGGCACGGCCAACGTCGAACCTGTCACCGCCGAGACCGCCCTCAAACTGGGCCGCGCCGCCGCGTACGTTTTCAAAAACCTTGAACACCAGTCACGCGGTCGCGGCCGGCACAAAATCGTCATCGGCAAGGACACCCGGCTTTCCGGCTACATGCTCGAAAATGCCATCTCCTCCGGCATCCTTTCGATGGGGGTGGATGTGTTGTTTATCGGGCCGTTGCCGACGCCGGGCGTGGCTTACGCGACGCGCAGCTTGCGCGCCGACGCCGGCATCGTCATCACCGCCTCACACAATCCCTACGCGGACAACGGCATCAAATTTTTCCGCGCCGACGGCTACAAACTCGACGACAAAATCGAGGACGAAATCGAGAATTTGGTTTTCAGCGGCAAGATTGAAAACATCCGTCCCACGGCCGACGCCGTCGGCAAGGCGGTCCGCATTGACGACGCGCTCGGACGTTACATTGAATTTGCCAAGGCCAGTTTTCCGCGCGGCTTGACGCTCGAAGAGGTGCGCATCGTCGTGGATTGCGCGCACGGCGCGGCCTACAAATCCACGCCCTGTGTGCTGCGCGAACTCGGCGCGGAAGTCATCGTTTACGGCAACCAGCCCGACGGCATGAACATCAACCAGGATTGCGGTTCGATGCATCCCGAAGCGGTGTGCCGCAAGGTCGTCGAACACAAGGCGCAGCTCGGCATCGCGCACGACGGCGACGCCGACCGCGTGCTGCTTTGCGATGAAAAGGGCAATTTGATTGATGGTGACGACATCATGGTCATCGCCGCGCTCGACATGCTGGCGCAAAAAACGCTCGCCGAAAAGACCCTGGTCACCACTGTGATGAGCAACGCCGGTCTGGAGGCGGCGATCAAAACTGCCGGCGGCAGGGTCATTCGCACCGCCGTCGGCGACCGGAACGTGATTGATGAAATGTTGCGCAGCGGCTTCAACTTTGGCGGCGAGCAGAGCGGTCACTTGATCTTCCGCGATTTCGGCACGACGGGGGACGGCCTGGTCGCCGCCCTGCAGATGCTCCGCATCATAAAGGCGAGGCAAATGCCGCTCTCCAAACTGGCGAAATGCTGGACGCGCTTTCCGCAACTCATCACCAACGTGAAGGTCCGCGAGAAGAAACCGTTCGAACAACTCGATGGTGTGTTGAAGCTGGTCAAGCAGGCCGAAGCGGAACTGAAGTCCGCCGGTGGCCGCGTGTTGCTGCGTTATTCCGGCACCGAACCCAAGGCCCGTTTGCTCCTCGAGGGCCGTGAGGCAAAGATTTTGGAAAAGTGGTCGCAGAAAATCTGCGCCGCGATTCAGAAACAGATCGGCGCGTAGTGGGAGTTCAAGCTTCGGCTTGTCTGCGCGGGTTTGTCCAAAACACGCTGAAGCGTAAACTCCAACCATCACGGCAGCAGCAAAATTTCCGGGCGCAACTGGCCGACAAACTGGTTTGGCAGTTTTGGATCAATTGAGCCGGGCACAAAATTCTCCAATCCCACGTGGCCGTCGCAAAAAACGACGTTCGCCTTTTGCGAATGGCGGAAATGGCCGTTGGGATAATTGTTGACGCTGGAATAATTTGTTTCCAAATCCAGGTAATACCATTCTTCGAGCATCGGATTTGAGGGTAAAGCGGGAGCTTGAAAATTGTTCACCTGCGCCGCGTCGGCGAACAGCGCGGTTTGAGCCGGTTGGTGAAGCCTTGAAACATTGATCGGCGGTTTTCCGGTTGGCGTCGAAAGGTAAAAATTGTAGCCGTAACTGAACACCACGCTGTCAGCCTTCAGTTTAAATTGTGCGAGTGCATATCCCAGCGAGGGACAGAGTCGCACATCGCTGCCGTTGACATACGGATACAGCGCGCCACAGGACAGATCAAACGGGCGCTGGCCTTCCGCCCCCGGACCAATCCAGCCAAACCAGTAGATTGCTCCATAATTGGTCGGGGCAAAGACGTAACTGAAACAGTTCCCGCCGTTGTCGTCCCAATACAATTCCGCCGCGACCCCAAGCTGGCGCAAATTGCTTATGCATTCCGCGTTTTGCGCGGACAATTTACCTTTGCCCAAAACCGGCAACAGCATCGCCGAAAGAGTTGCAATAATGGCGATCACGACGAGCAGTTCTACGAGCGTGAACGCTCGTCGTCGAGGGTCGAGGGTCGAGGGTCGAATGTCGTAAATCGGCGGTATGCCGTTCCGTTCGCCTTCGACCCTCGACCCTCGACTTTCGACTGCTTTGTTCATGGTCTTTGAGCGCTGACGCGGTAAAATGCCTTGTCCGCTGGCGGGTTTGTGTCCTGCAAAAACAAGTTGGTCGCGTTGCCCGGAGTTGCCGGGGAAACGTTTGTCCACGATTGGAAATCGGTTGAGCGCTCCAAAGTGTAGCGCCATTCGCTCCGGCTGGAAAATTGCACCTGCCAGATCCCGTTGCTGAACGCACCGGTCAGGTTTTGAATGGGCGGCGGCGGCAAGGTGATGATGAAATTATCCATGACTCCTTGCGCGTAGATGGAATCACCCCAGCCATCGTCCTGATAGTTGTTGATGGAAATCGTGTCCACCCGGAAGTCGGTGAAAGGAAAAATGGTGTTGGTCAAGTCCAGTGGATCAATGATGGTCACGCCGGAAGTTTGCTCGAAATTCGTCATCGTCGTCACCATCGTCTGGTTTGATGCGGTGTAGGTCATCACGATGTGATACCAGTCGCCAGGCGTTGGCGCGTAAATGGCGTAATCACTGTCCCCATTCCAATTGAAGTAACTGTTTGTATCTACAAAGATAGGCCACACGGTTGAGTCGGAGTAGGCGGTGGCTGGAAAAAAAGTGAACTCGACCAAATCAGGCGAATTTTCACCGGTGCTGCGATTGAAGTTTGTGCTCGTGGCCTCCGCCAGATTCAAAAAACCGATGGCCAGTTCAAAACCGTAGCCGCCAGCATCCGCGTCATTCAATTGCAAATCAAACGCGAGGCTGAAATCGTCGTTGCGCGTGAGAATCGTGCCGAGCGGATGGTAAAAATAACTGTTCGGTTGTGATGAATCCCAAGTGACTTCGAGGTTTTGGTTTGTCGAATTCCACTGGAACAGATTGGTGTTGCCGAAAATTTGCCAGCCATTTTGCAAGGGATTGGCGGAAAAGTTTTCGGTGATGACGGTCGCACGCGCGACAGACAAAACGGACAAGCCGGCCAGCGCCAGCGAAACGAACGGGACTTTTTTCATGTGCTGATCTTCCAACTTGGTTCCGCAACCCCGAAAGCTTTCGGGGGCGGAACGGGTTCACGATTGAGAGACCAGCGCGGGGAAGGAAGCTGTTTGTTGTCCCGCCTTCAGGCGGCAAGGAGGGGACCGCCTAAAGGCGGGACTCCCGACAAAAAAACCTCCAGACCCCGGCAAATCGGAGAATGAAGGCATCCAACGAATCCTGTCGAAAACCGTTCGGCAGGCTGGCCTCATCCTTCTCTTTGACGGAGAAGTGATTGATGGGTTGAGCGTTAAACTTTCAACTCTCAACTGCTTCAACCAGACGAGCACAGCCAAACCGGTATCCTGACTTCGGCCTCAAACCGCCTTCCCGCCTTCCCGATTCGCTTCGGTGGCACTTTGGGAATTTGTAGCCGTTACAGTGGCGCAACCGTCCCGGATTTTCACCGGGTTCCCAGACATTTGACTGCGATGATGGATGAACAACGTTCATCCTTTTCAAAGAACAGTCTGTTTCTACGCCGAATAAATATTTTGCCAAGAAAAATTTTGCGCTGCCTGTTTCCCTGTGGCAGCCGGGGTGACGAGGCTCAAACTCCCCGGAACCAGGAACCCAGATGCCAAGTGCCAACCCGGCCAAAGATTCTGATGCTGGCTCCGGCATTTTAACCGGCGATTGAGCGGTTCCGCGCTTGCACGCCGCGGGACACCTCAACATAATCCTCCGCGCAAAAATTATTTATGAGCTCTACACCCATCCGCGTTGCTGTCACTGGCGCCGCCGGCCAGATTGGTTATTCCCTCCTCTTCCGCATTGCCTCCGGCGCGATGTTCGGGCCGAACCAGCCCGTCATTTTGCATTTGATTGAAATCGAGCCTGCGTTGCCCGCGCTGGGCGGCGTGGTGATGGAACTCGATGATTGCGCGTTCCCGCTGCTCAAGGGTATCGTGCCCACGGCGAATCTCGACGAAGGATTTCGCGGCGTGAACTGGGCGCTGCTCGTCGGCAGCGTGCCGCGCAAAGCCGGCATGGAACGCAAGGATTTGCTCGGCATCAACGGCAGGATCTTCACCGGTCAGGGCCAGGCCATCCAGAAAAATGCCGCGCGCGACGTGCGCATCCACGTCGTCGGCAATCCGTGCAACACCAACTGCCTCATCGCCATGCACAACGCGCCCGACGTGCCGCGCGACCGCTTCTTTGCCATGACGCGCCTCGACGAAAACCGCGCCAAGGCGCAGCTCGCAAAAAAAGCCGGCGTGGACGTGACCGCCGTCAGCAACGTTGCCATCTGGGGCAATCATTCCGCCACACAATACCCCGATTTCTACAACGCCAAAATCAACGGCAAGCCCGCCACAGCCGCAATTTCGGACGAAGTTTGGCTCAAGGGGGAATTCATCTCCACCGTCCAGCAACGCGGCGCGGCCATCATCAAGGCGCGCGGTTCGTCCAGCGCCGCCAGCGCGGCCAATGCCGTCGTGGACAGCGTCCG
>Ga0074044_10001205_pt1 | contig 23793 bp, 25 predicted proteins | sample BogForMeECP23OM1_FD_94443 | JGI IMG/M metagenome (GOLD analysis project Ga0074044, IMG submission 94443) | Bog forest soil microbial communities from Calvert Island, British Columbia, Canada - Bog Forest MetaG ECP23OM1 | ecosystem: Environmental > Terrestrial > Soil > Wetlands ... | reverse complement strand
AGGTTGTGGCGCGAGGATCGCGCCCGCAGCAGAGCTCCCCTCAGATCGTCCAACTCGAGGAGGTCCGAATGGTCTTGACAACAAAAGCCCCATACAAGGGTTGCGGAGGGTTGGCGAGGCGAAGCCGAGCCTTACCCGGAGCTGGGTGAGGGGGTAGCGATTCCACTCAAAGTGAAACTGCTCTAAAGCGCACCTCTACATCTCAGAGAGAGCTTGATCGTCGTGCCGCGGAGGCCGATGCATCTCTCGCCCCCGCGCCCTCACTCGAAGGCCCGCTCCGAGGGATGGTGATAGCCCGCCTCCTCGGCGAGCAGCGCGAAGAGCAAATGGTCGCACCATTCGCCGTTGATGCGCAGGTAGCGCTGCGCATAGCCCTCCTGCCTGAAGCCGAGCTTGCGCAAGACGCGCTGGCTCGCTTCATTGGAGGGCAGGCATGCCGCCTCGAGGCGGTGGAGCTGCAGCGTCTCGAAGGCGAAGGCGACGGTCGCCTGGATCGCGTCGGTCATATAGCCCTGGCGGGCATGAGGCGCGCCGATCCAGTAGCCGAGGGTCGCCGATTGGGCGACGCCGCGACGCACGTTGCCGAGCGTGGCGCCGCCCAGGAGTGCTGCGTCACCGGTGCGGAAGATGAAGAAGCTGTAGCCCGCGTCCTCGCGCCAGTCGATGCCATAGCGGCGCAGGCGCCGACGAAAGCTCTCGCGCGAAAGCGCATCCGCCGGCCACGTCGGCTCCCAGGGCACCAGGAAATCGCGCGAGATGGCGCGCAAGTCCGCCCACGGGCGCCAATCGCGGTCCTCGGGCGGGCGCAGATAGACGCCTCGGCCGGCAAGCCGCGCCGGGGGCGGGGGAGATGCGGAAAGGGGCCGCAGCAATCGCATCCGGGGGGTCCGCCTAAACCAGCCTTGCGGCGAGCGCGTGATAGGGCTCGAGGCGCCCGAGCGGTCCGAGTGCTGCGATCGTCGGCCGCGAGGCCAAGACCCTACTCGCCACGCGCGCGACGGCGGCCTTGTCGACCGCCTCGATCTTGCGGATCGTCTCGCTGGTCGGGATGGGCCGTCCGAAGATCAGCATCTGCTGTGCGATCTGCTCCGCGCGCGCGCCCGGGCTCTCGAGCCCCATGAGGAGGCCCGCTTTCAGCTGGGCCGAGGCGCGGTTGATCTCAGCACTCGTTGCCTCCGAGCCCGCGCGCGTGAGCTCTTGGCAGACGACAGGGACCACTTCCGCCACTTCCGCTTCACCGGTGCCGGCATAGATGCCGAAGATGCCGCAGTCGGTGAAGCTCGAGGCGAAAGTATGGATCGTGTAGACGAGCCCGCGCTTCTCGCGCACCTCCTGGAAGAGGCGCGACGACATGCCGCCGCCGAGCAGCGTCGCGAAGACCTGGAGCGCGTGGTAATCCGGGTCCTCGTGGGCGAGTCCCTCGAGTCCGATGACGAGATGAACCTGCTCGAGCTCGCGCTCGCTGCGGAAATCCCCGCCCGCGTAAAGCGCGCGCTCGGGGGCGGGCGGCGCGGCAGAGGGAAGCTCGAGAAAGGCCTCGGACGCGAGCTCGACGAGCCGCGCATGGTCCACCTTGCCCGAGGCGGCAAGCACCATGCGCTGAGCCCCGTAATGGTGCCGCATATAGCCGAGGATCGCCTCGCGCGGAACGCTCTCCACGACGCGCGCGCTGCCGAGCACCGGCCGGCCGAGCGGCTGATCGGGGAACGCCGTCTCCTGGAAATAATCGTAGATGATGTCGTCGGGCGTATCGTTGGCCTGGCCGATCTCTTGCAGGATGACGACGCGCTCGCGCGCCAGCTCCTCTTCGTCCATGACCGAGTGCTGCAGGATGTCGGCGATGATGTCGATCGCGAGCCGGATGTCCTCCTTGAGCACCTTTGCATAATAAGCCGTGACCTCGCGCGCCGTGTAGGCGTTGAGATGGCCGCCGACCGCTTCGATCTCCTCGGCAATCGCGCGCGCCGAGCGCCGCTCGGTGCCCTTGAAGGCCATATGCTCGAGGAGATGCGAAATGCCGTTCTGCTCCGCCACCTCGTGGCGCGTGCCCGCTGCCACCCAGACGCCGAGCGACACCGTCTCGACCGCGTCCATGCGGTCGCTCACCACTCTGAGCCCGCTCGGCAGAACCGTCGTCTCGATATCCAGCTCTGGCCCGTCCGGAGCCTTCGCCTCAAGCAAATGCAGGCCCGCCATTTTCCCATTTTCCTTTCAAATCAAAGCTTTAAAAATGAGCACTACCTGCCCTCCCCGCCATCTCAAGGGCTATTCTATGCCGGGATCGGGGCAAGGTGTACTGGCGAGATGAGATGACCTTAGGCTGCCCCGCGCATGCCGAGGGCCTGGCGCACAAACCCCTCGATTTCTTCTAAGCTATTGGAAAGTATCGTATATTTTTCTGGCCTCCGGCCCAGGTCGCGGAGCCGGTCCGGGAGGGCCGGCCGCACCCCGGTGGCCGCCTCGACCGCATCCGGGAACTTGGCCGGGTGCGCGGTGGCCAAGGCCACGAGCGGGGTCGCCTTGTCCTTGCGCCGGGTGCGGCCGGCCGCGACGCCGATGGCGCTGTGCGGATCGAGCAGCTCGCCGGTGTCGCGATAGAGCTCGGCGATCGCGCGTTTGGTCGCCTCGTCGTCGAGCCGCACACCCGAGAAGAGCCGCAGCACCTCCTGCCATGCGCCGCGCTCGAGCGGGAGCCGGCCTTCCTTGCGCAGACGCGAGAGGGCCTCCGCCACGCGGCGCCCATCGCGCGCCAGGAGATCGAAAAGCAGGCGCTCGAAGTTGCTCGAGATCTGGATGTCCATGCTCGGCGAGAGCGAAGGCTCGACCGCGCGAATCTCCATGACTCCCGATGCGAAGAGGCGCGTCAGGATGTCGTTGCGGTTGGAGCCGACGATGAGCTGGACGACCGGCAAACCCATGGCGCGCGCCGCGTAGGCCGCATAGACGTTGCCGAAATTGCCCGTCGGCACGGCAAAGGCGAGCGCGCGCTCGGGCGCTCCCAACGCAACCGCAGCCCATACGTAATAAGGGATCTGCGCCATGATGCGCGCCCAGTTGATCGAGTTGACGGCCGAGAGCCGGTGCGCCTCGCGGAAGCCCTCGTCGTTGAACATGCCCTTCACCAGGTCCTGGCAATCGTCGAAGCTGCCTTCGACCGCGATGTTCCACACGTTGGGCGCTTCGACGGTGGTCATCTGGCGCCGCTGCACGTCCGAGATGCGGCCATGGGGATGGAGGATGAAGATGTCGATGGCTTGGCGCCCCTTGCAGGCCTCGATCGCGGCCGAGCCCGTGTCGCCGGAGGTGGCGCCGACGATGGTGACACGCTCGCCGCGGCGCTTGAGGACATGGTCGAAGAGCCGGCCGACGAGCTGGAGCGCCATGTCCTTGAAGGCGAGCGTGGGGCCGTGGAAGAGCTCCATGAGCCATTCCCCGGCGCCGAGCTGCCTCAAGGGGGCCACGGCCTTGTGATCGAAGCTCGAATAGGACTCGCGTACCATTGCCGCGAAGGCCTCCTCCGCGATCGAGCCGCCGAGGAAGGGGAGCATCACGCGGCAGGCGAGTGCGGCATAGTCGAGCCCGCGCAAATCGCTGAGCTCGGCCGGCGAGAGGCGCGGCCAGGCCTCGGGCAGATAAAGCCCGCCGTCGCGGGCAAGGCCGGCCAAGAGCACGTCCTCGAAGGCAAGTGCCCGAGCCTCGCCGCGGGTGCTGATGTAACGCACGCTCTGGGTTCCTCCCTCGGATGGATCAGGCGGCGGCGGCGTGCCGAGATGGACGGATGAGCACCTCGGCCGAGATGCCAAGCCCTTCATGCAGCCTCCGAATCATGCCGATCGAGAGGGCGCGCTTGCGATTCAGCACCTCGGCTACGCGCGTACGTGTCCCGATAAGCGGCTCCAGATCCTTGCGCGTCAGGCCTTGCTGCGCCATGCGGAACTTGATGGCCTCGATCGGATCGGGCGGGTCCATGGGGAAGTGCTCCGCCTCGTAGGCATCGATCAGCGTTGCCAGTACGTCGAGACGGTCGCCCGCCGGCGTGCCGATCCTCGACCCCCAAAGACGCTCAACCTCGGCAAGGGCCCTCCTCAAGTCCGCCTCCGAGCGGATCGGCTTCAGATCACCTCTCATGCTCCACCTCGCTGACATCGATTCGATCGTAGTCCTTGTGCGCACCGATCCATTTGATCCAAACAATCGCTTTCTCGAAATCGACCGCTACGACGAGCCGGTAGGCATTGCCCTTGATGTTGAACACGATGCGCTCGGCCGTGACAACACTCGCTGTGGCATAAGACCGCTTTACGTCGGCGGTGCTGCTCCACCGCGCTTTCTTGACCTCATCAAACCAAGCATCGAGCGCCGCCTTCACCGCCCGCTGATCTTTGTGTCCGGCAAGTCGCCCCACGAACTCCCGCAAGGTGCGCCGGGCAATGACTCTCATGAGGGAAATCTACCATGCGCCCATTTTGGGCGCAAGGTGCCGTGCCGATCCGAGAACGTTCCGTGCGGCATTCCCTGCCTCGAGCCTGAAGGGCCTCGACCGCCTGCACTAACGTGCGCGAGTGAGCGGCGAGGTGAAGCCGGTCAGCCGAGATAGCGCTCCTTGAGGTGCTGCTCGAAGAGCGCGGGGTCGAGGGGACGGCCGCCGAGGCAGGCTACTTTGCCAGCATGACCTCAACCGAGTCCCTGACGGCAGGCGATTTGAACGCCAGATCGCGGTCGAATGTCAGAAAAATCCTGCGCTCGCCGCCATCACCTTCCTCGCCACGTGGCGCGGACGCGAGATGCAGCGCATCGGCGAAGTCCAGACCATCCTGCGCCCAAGCCAAGGCGTTTCGGACAACCGTGGGCGCCTCGACCGTCACGTTTGCGAGACCAAGTAGGGCTTCAAAGGATTCGAGTATCCTCACCTTAGGCACCTTGTAGCCGCCGCGCAGCACCCATTCCGCTTCGAGCAAAACCGTCTTCGAGATGAAAATGGTCTCGCTCTCCTCCTGGCCGAAGATGGCGCGCGCACGCTCGGCCTGAGCGAGATCATCCTCGATCATCAAACGAACGATGATGTTGGTATCGACGGCTTTCACGGCCGCATCCTGGATTTAGCCTCAGCGAGCACGGCGGCATCCATTTCCTCGGTCGTCTTCGCCGGACCGGAATAGTCGGACTTCAGACATCCGGCGACGTCGGAAAGTCGCTTCGGCGGAAATGGCGAAATCGGCCGCAGCAGAATCCCCGAGGCCGTAGCCTCGACCTCTAATTCAGCACCCGCCTCGAGGTGATGCGAGTCTCGAATCGCCTTGGGCAGGATCACCTGGCCTTTGGTCGAAAGTCTGGTTTTGAGCTTTGCCATGGCATCACACCCGAATGACGAGGTAAGACATGATCTTACATCATGGCCGAGGCCGTGAAACCCTATTTTTGCGCCATCAACGACGTCCCGAATCGTGAATTCCCCACATGTCCGATCTCCCGTCCCGGCGGAAGCCGGGACCCATCCCCGCCATGGATACCGGCTTTCGCCGGTATGACAGGCCGGAATGGCAGGAAGGAGACGGGCTAACGGAGATGGATCGAATTTCTGATCCACGACGTTAGCGCGTCTTCCCCGCCGCTGGGCACGTTTGGCCTCTCGCGCTTCTCAGCCGAGATAGCGCTCCTTGAGGTGCTGCTCGAAGAGCGCGGGGTCGAGGGCACGGCCGCTCGCCTCGCGGATGAGCTCGCCGGTGGGGAGGAGCGAGGCCTTGGCATGGACGTGCTCGCGCAGCCAGGCGAGAAGCGGGCGGAAATCGCCCTTGCCGATGGCGCTCGGGATACGCGGATCGGCGCGCTTCGCCGCGGCGAAGAGCTGGGCCGCGGTGAGCGCGCCGAGGGTGTAGGTGGGGAAATAGGCCCAGGCGCCGTCGTACCAGTGGATGTCCTGCAGGCAGCCGCGGCGGTCGTCGGGCGGGCGGATGCCGAGAAGCCGCTCCATGCCGTCGCCCCACGCCGCGGGAAGATCGGCGACCGCGAGCTCGCCCGAGAGCATCGCCCGCTCGAGCTGGTAGCGCAGGATGACGTGGGCCGGGTAGCTCACCTCGTCCGCCTCGACGCGGATCAGGCTGCGCTCGACGGTGGTATAGAGGCGGAAGAGATTGTCGGCCTCCCACGCGGGACCGCTCGCCCCGAAGGCCGCGCGCGCGAGCGGGGCGAGATAGGCGAGGAACTCGCGGCTGCGGCAGGCCTGCATCTCGAAGAGGAGCGACTGGCTCTCGTGCACGCTCATGCCGCGCGGCTCGCCGACCGGCTGATAGCGCCACGCGGCCGGCAGCCCGCGCTCGTAAAGGGCGTGCCCGGTCTCGTGCAAGACACCCATGAGGCTCTCCGTGAAGTCCGCCTCGTTGTAGCGCGTGGTGATGCGCACGTCGTCGGGGGTGCCGCCGCAGAAGGGATGCAGGCTCACGTCGAGCCGACCGTGCCGGAACTCGAAGCCGAGCGCGGCCATGAGCTTCTCGCAGAGCGCGCGCTGCCATTCGACGGGGAACGGTCCCGCGGGCGCATGCGCGGGCGGGGCCTTGGCCTGGCGCTCGAGGACCTCCTCGAGGAAGGGGCGGAGGAAAGCCGCCAAGGGCGCGAAGAGTCTGTCGATCTCGGCGCTGCTGCCGCCCGGCTCCCACTCGTCGAGGAGCGCGTCATAGGGTGTGGTGCCGAGCCTTGCCGCCTTCGCCTCGGCCACCTCGCGGGTAAGTGCGAGCACACCCTCGAGGTGCGGCCGGATCATGGCGAAATCGCTGCGCGGCCGCGCCTCGCGCCAGGCGGCCTCGGCGGCCGCGTTCGCCCTCGAGACCGCCTCCACGAGCCGCCCCTCGAGCGCACTCGCGTGGAGCCACGCGCGCCGCATCTCGCCGAGGTTCGCCCGCTGCCAGGGGCCGAGTGCCGCAGCCCCCGGCTCGGCCGCATCCAGGAGCTCGGCCAGGCGCGCATCGGTCAGCATCTCGTGCGCGAGCACGCGCAAGGTGGCGAGCTCCTCGGCGCGCGCCTCGCGCCCGCCCTCGGGCATCATGGTCGCCAGGTCCCACTGCAGCAGCGAGACGGCGTGGCGCAGATTGGTGATGCGGCGAAAGCGGGCCTCGAGCTCCTCGTAGGCGGTCATCCGGCTTCCTTGCTGCCTTTCTCCTCTTGCTTTGCCAGCTCTTGCAGCGCCCCGCGCCGCTTCTCCTCTTCCTCGCGGGCGAGATTGCGGTGATAGAGCACATAGATCACCGCGAGCGAGACGGCGAAGGAGTACCAGGTGAGCGCATATTGCAGGTGGTTGTTGGGGAGCTCGATGTGGCTTTGCCCGCCGATCGGATAGCCTCCCGGATTGGCGGCCGGCCCCGCCTCGATGAAGTAGGGCCGCACGCGCGCGAGGCCTGCCGTGCGCGCCATCGCCGGCACGTCGACGTAGAACCAGACGTTGGCTTGGGGGTCGTTGTCGGGGACGAGCCAGCTTTGCTTCTGGCTGCCGCGCAAGAGCCCCTCGATGCCGACCTCGCCGGCAAGCTCGCCCGCCGCGCGCGTCGCCGGCTCCTTGCGCTCGAGCGGGATCCAACCGCGGTCGACGAGGACGGCGCTGCCGTCCCTTGCCTCGAGCGGCGTCACCACATGGAAGCCCACGTTGCCGTTGAGCGAGCGGGCGGCGAGATACATCTCCTTGTCATTGAGGAAATGCCCGCTCAGCCTCGTCTTGCTGAACTCGTAGTCCGCGGGGTCGGCGTTGTCGGCGGGGAGTGCCATGGGCGGCCCGGAGGAGTGCTGCGTGCGCGTGGCGATTAGGCCCTCCTTCCAATGGCGCCGCTCGACCTGCCAGGTGCCGAGCCCGAGCAAGAGGATAAGTGCGGGAACGGTGAAGAGCGTCGGCCAGAGCGTCGGACGAAAGGGCATGGGATCAAGTCGACCAAGATTGCCGGGATGCCGCCGGGCGGCAGGGAAGGTCCGGGCTCTAATTTAGGCACGATGGAGCCATCGGGCCACTCTGGAATTTCCGGGATCCGCGCTTTGGGTTTGTCAAAATTCCAAACGTCGCACAGCTTATGGCTTGCACCTGCAAATGCCAGACCGCCTCAGACAACCGAGACTGCCGCCGGGCAAGCCATGCGGTTGGGCCGGGGAGTGACCCGCGCTGGACCTTCCCCCTAACCCCGACCTCGGGGTCGTAGCTGAACGCGGTCGAGACATTCTTCTCGGCGCTGACCCGCAAGCGCATCCAGCGTGGCAGCTTCCACTCAATCGTCCAACTGCAGGCCGCCATCAAGCGCTACCTCGATGAGAACAACGCCGACCCCAAGCTGTTTGTCTGGACCGCGTCAACCGCGTCCATCCTCGCCAAGCTCGACAGATTGCCAGAACCATCCGAATAAGTCAGAGCACTACTCGGCCGCATTTAAATTGCATTTCGTATTCGTTGATGGATAATATGCGAGCATATGACGACGGAATGAATATCGGAGATGGCGCTCGGCGCCACTCATATCGTGGTCATCATCTGGGGAGAGGGCGATGTCACCGCGGGATGGCAGCAAGAGTAGTGTTAGTATCATTGACGCTCTGGATGATAAGAGAACGAAGATTATCGCTGGCGTATCCCCCATTGCCGACACAATTATTTTTATTGTAGCTGCTTTGGCGATAGTAATTGTGGTGATTGCTTCCATATTTCCGGATGTGGTGAATTCAATACTGCCCGACGTGACGAAAAAATTGCCCGCGGCTGACATGACCATTATTATTTTCTTACTCGGGTATTTAATATTTTCCAACAAAATCCCGGGCCTGGACAAACGCGACCGCAAGGTCGTAAAAAAAGCCGCGGAGGAAGCTATTAGATATGTCCATCAAACACACGTCATAGGCTCCATATTAAAAAACCGTCAGGATTTATATGAGAGCGCCCCCCGTATCATTGGGCAGACAGAAGGCAGTATCTATAGCGTTGTCCATGGAACTAGCGTTTTTCGGGAAATGGAAAAATTCCGAGAAGATTATAGAGAGGCGGCCCTCAAAAGATTAGATGAAATGCCGGAGCTCGTGCTGAGGGCGTTTGTTGTTTTGGATTTCGATGACGAGACTGTCGATGAATCTGTATTTCAGCAACTTCTCGACAATGAGAATAAGTACAGAGCAAAGTTTCAAGACCGTTTAAGAATATACGTAGTTGAGGGTTCGTTTGGTTTCGATTATTCCGTATACGACACGAAGCATTGGGCAATGTTTTTCGCTTCAAATCCAGCGGCTTACAAGCCCTGGGGAATACTGTTTGAAAATGAGCCCGAAGCTGCCCGTCGGATAGAAAACTTCATAAGGGAACGATGGGTCGAGACCCGCGTTGCTATGCGCGTTAGCGACGCGCGCGCGAGGTTTCTGGCGCACCGTCGTGCTCGTAGCAATCGGACGAAGAGCCAAGGCCCACGGGCCGGGTAATTTGACTGACGCCGAACGGGGCTTGGTCGAGCCGACGATTCGGCCGGCTGCGCTCAACACTAAGCAACGGTCTTCGCCGATAATGCACCGGGGGTGGGCATATAGCCCTGGCGGGTTAGGCATAACTAATTGATATCATGCAATAATGTTGTCCGGCAGCTGGTCGGGCCATCCCTACGCGTCGTGCCCGCGCTCGTGCGTCTTATGCTTGTACTGAAGGGCGATCATGGTCGCCTTGAAGGGACGCAACAGCAGGAGTGCGCCCCCGAGGATGAGCGGCGGCCAGATGAGCGCGTGCAGCCAAAGCGGCGGCTCGAACTTCACCTCGACGACGAGTGCGAGTGCCACCACCACGAAGCCGAGGATGAGGATGATGAAGACGGCCGGGCCGTCGCCGCTGTCCTCGGCGGCAAGATCGAGGCCGCAGACGGGGCAACGCTCCGCGACGTGAAGAAAGCCGCGGAAAAGACGGCCCTCGCCGCAGGCCGGACAGCGGCAGGCGAGTCCGGTGCGGAAGGGCGAGCGGGGGAAGGGCTCGTGCGTCGTGCGACACTCCTCGGCGCGGGCGTCCGCCGCCCTAACGCCCGCCCCACCAATAGATGCAGGTGAAGAGGAAAAGCCAGACCACGTCGACGAAGTGCCAATACCACGCCGCCGCCTCGAAGCCGACGTGGTGATCGGGCTTGAAGTGGCCGTTGAGCGCGCGGAAGAAGCAGACGATCAGGAAGGTGGTCCCGATCATCACGTGGAAGCCGTGGAAGCCCGTCGCCATGAAGAAGGTCGAGGGATAGATGCCGGCTTTGAAGCTGAAGGGCGCATGCGCGTACTCCCAGGCCTGCACGCAGGTGAAGGAGATGCCGAGGAGAATGGTGAGCGCCAAGCCGCGCAGCACGTCGCGGCGGTTGTTCTCCCTCAGCGCATGGTGCGCCCAGGTGACCGTGACCCCCGAGGTCAAGAGGATGAGGGTGTTGAGGAACGGCAGGTCGAAGGCATCGAAGGGATGGATGTCCTTGGGCGGCCACACCTTGCCGATCGCCTCCGTCGGGAACAGGCTGGCGTTGAAGAAGGCCCAGAAGAAGGCGACGAAGAACATCACCTCGGACGCGATGAAGAGCGCCATGCCGTAACGATGGGAAAGCGCCACGACCGGCGTGTGATCGCCCTTGAACTCGGCCTCGCGGATCACGTCCCGCCACCACAGGATCATGGTGAGGAAGATGAGCAGGATGCCCGCCGTCATGATCCAGGTGCCGCCCGCGTAGCTGTGCATGAACATGACGGCGCCGCCGAAGCCGAGCAGTGCCCCAAAGGCGCCCAATGCCGGCCACGGACTCGGCTCGACGAGATGATAGGGATGCTTGGCCTCGTGATGGCCGCCGTGGCTCTCGCTCATGTGCCTTCCTCTTTCTCTTTCTCGGTCGTCAATCGGGGCGGCTTCCGGGCACTCAGTTGACGCTCGGCGCTCGGGCAGCGGGGGTAGGGGCACCGCCGCGGGAGGCCGAGCTCTTCCCCGCCTCGGCGTCCTTGTCGCGCGCCTCCGCGTCCGTGTCGCGATAGAAGGTGTAGGAAAGCGTGATGGTGTCCACGTCGTCCATGTTGCGGTCCTTGAGCAGGTCCGGATTGACGAAGAAGACGACCGGCATGTCGGCGCTCTCGCCCGCGCTCAAGCGCTGCTCGCTGAAGCAGAAGCACTGGATCTTGTCGAAATAGAGACCCGCCTTGAGCGGCGTCACGTTGAACACCGCCTGTCCGACCACGCTCACGCGCGCGAGGTTCTTCGCCCGGTAGAAGGCCGTGGCTTCCTCGCCCACGTTGACCTTGACCGCATTCTGGGCCGGCTCGAAGCGCCAGGGCAGTGCCGGGTCCGTGTCCGCGTTGAAGCGCACGGTCATGACCCGGCTCGCGACTGGGCCCGGTGCCGCCGAGGCGCGCTGGGTGGTGCCCTCGAAGCCCGTCACCTGGCAAAAGATGCGGTAAAGCGGGACGGCGGCGAAGGAGAGGCCGACCATGCCGGCGACGAGGCCGGCAAGGAGCGCCGCGGTCACCGCCTTCTGCCGGGCCAGCCGGCCGCTCATCGCGCCACCCCGCCCATGCGGACAATGGTCATGAGATAGAAGAGCAACACCAGCCCCGCGAGCACGGCGAAGAGCGCCCAATTGCGCGCGCGCAGGCGGCGCTCGCCGTCCTTCGGCTTGAGGCGCCCGTCAACCATGGCCCAACACCGCAGCACCCGCGCGATCGACCACCATGAGGGCGAAGAGCAGGAAGAGGTAGAGGATCGAGAAGCCGAACATCTGCTTGGCGGCGCGGTCGCCGGCACCCTCCGGCTCGCGCCAGACACGGAGCGCGCAAACGAGGAACATGGCGCCAAGCGTGAACGCGAGCGCGCCGTAGACCGCCCCCACCGCCGCGAGCGCCCAGGGCAGCAACGTGACCGGCACCAGGAGTGCGGCATAGAAGAGGATGTGGCGCTTGGTCTCCCGGCGGCCCGCCACCACCGGAAGCATGGGCACGCCCGCGCGCGCGTAATCCCCCGAGCGGTAAAGTGCCAAGGCCCAGAAATGCGGCGGCGTCCACATGAAGATCACGGCGAAGAGTGCGAGCGAGACGAGGCTGATGTCGCCGCCGACCGCGGCCCAGCCGATGAGCGGCGGGAAGGCGCCGGCAGCACCCCCGATCACGATGTTCTGCGGCGTGCGGCGCTTGAGCCAGATCGTGTAGACGAAGACGTAGAAGGCGATCGCAAGCGCCAAGAGTGCCGCCGCCGCATAATTGACCCCGAGCCCCATCACGGTCACCGAGCCGACGGCGAGCATCACGCCGAGCGTCAAGGCCGCCTCCGGCGACACCCTTCCGTCCGGCAGCGGCCGCTTCATGGTGCGCGACATGAGGCGATCGATGTCGCGGTCGTACCACATGTTGATGGCGCCCGCCGCACCCGCGCCGACGGCGATGGAGAGGATGGCGATCGCAGCCAGCACCGGATGGATGCGGCCGGGCGCCAGATAGAGCCCGACGAAGCCGGTGAAGACCACGAGCGACATCACGCGCGGCTTGAGCAGCAAGGCGTAGTCGGCGACGCCGGCACCTTGGACGGCACCCGCGTCGGCCGCCCCCGCCGCTTCGCGCGAGGCGAAGGGGCCGGCCGGCCGGCGGGCGAGCTCGATGGACGTATCGGACACAGGCACTCCTTGATGGCCGCCGGACGGCTCAGCGGACCTTCGGCAGCTCCTCGAAGGTGTGGAACGGCGGCGGCGAGCTCACCGTCCACTCGAGCGTAGTGGCGCCCTCGCCCCACGGATTGGCGCCGATGCGCTTACCGGCGAGGAAGGTCTGCACCAGGATGAAGAGAAAGAGGAGCGCGCCGACGCCCGAGATGAAGGCGCCGACGGAGGCGACCTCGTTCCAGCCGGTGAACGCGGCCGGATAGTCCGACACGCGGCGCGGCATCCCGGCGAGACCGAGGAAGTGCATGGGGAAGAAGGTCAGGTTGACGCCGATGAAGGTGATCCAGAAATGCGCCTTCGCCAGCGTCTCGTTATACATTTTGCCGCACATCTTCGGGAACCAGTAGTAGAAGCCGCCGAAGATCGAGAACACCGCACCGAGCGAGAGCACGTAGTGGAAGTGCGCCACCACGTAATAGCCGTCGTGGAGCGGGATATCCATTCCGGCGTTCGCCAGCACCACGCCGGTGACGCCGCCCACGGTGAAGAGGAAGATGAAGCCGATCGCCCATAGCATGGGGACGCGGAACTGGAGCGAGCCGCCCCACATGGTGGCGATCCAGCTGAAGATCTTGATGCCGGTCGGCACCGCGATCACCATCGTCGCGGCCGTGAAGTAAGCGCGCGTGTTCACGTCGAGGCCCGTCGTGTACATGTGGTGCGCCCACACCACGAAGCCGACGAAGCCGATCGCGACCATCGCGTAGGCCATGCCGAGATAGCCGAACACCGGCTTTCTCGAGAAGGTGGAGACGATCTGGCTGATCATCCCGAAGCCGGGCAGGATGAGGATGTACACCTCGGGGTGGCCGAAGAACCAGAAGAGGTGCGCGAAGAGCAGCGGGTCGCCGCCGCGCGAGGCGTCGAAGAAGGCGGTGCCGAAGTTGCGGTCGGTGAGCAGCATGGTGATGCCGCCCGCGAGCACCGGGAGCGCTAACAGCAAGAGGAATGCCGTGATCAGGATCGCCCACACGAAGAGGGGCATCTTGTGGAGCGTCATCCCGGGCGCGCGCATGTTGAAGATCGTGGTGATGAAGTTGATGGCACCCAGGATCGAGCTCGCACCCGCGAGGTGAAGGGCGAAGATCGCCATGTCGACCGACGGCCCCGGATGACCGAGGGCGGAGGAGAGCGGGGGGTAGAGGGTCCAGCCCGTCCCGGCACCGCCCCCCACGAGCGAGGAGCCGAGCAGCAGAATGGCGGACGGGATCAAGAGCCAGAAGCTGATGTTGTTCATGCGCGGGAACGCCATGTCGGGCGCCCCGATCATGATGGGCACGATCCAGTTGCCGAAGCCGCCGATCATCGCGGGCATGACCATGAAGAAGATCATGATCAGGCCGTGCGCGGTGATCGCCACGTTGTAGAACTGCTTGCCTTCGGTTCCCGGATAGAGGTGCTGGCCCGGATGGAAGAGCTCGGCACGGATATAAAGCGAGAAGGCCAGGCCGATGATCCCCCCGACGACGGCGAAGACCAGGTACATCGTGCCGATGTCCTTGTGGTTGGTCGAATAGAGATAACGCCGCCACCCGGTCGGATGCGCCGCGACTTCAGCGTGTGCCATCTCAGCCATTGGGAACCTCTCCGTATCGCTCAGCGTTCCGCCGCGGCGCGGGCGAGCCTGCTCGCCCCGCTACCCTCCGCCTGCTTCTTCTTGTCATCGAGCCAGTTGGCGAAGGCGTCCTTGGAGACCGCCTGGATGGCGATGGGCATGAAGCCGTGGTTGATGCCGCAGAGCTGAAAGCACTGGCCGTAATAGACTCCCTCGCGCTCGATGTTCACCCAGGTCTCGTTCAAGCGCCCCGGCACCGCGTTGATGTTGATGCCGAGCGGAGGGACCGTCCACGCATGGATCACGTCCGTGGATGCGATGAGGAGGCGGATGTTGGTGTGAATCGGCAGGACGACGCGGTTGTCGGTGTCGAGCAAGCGGAGCTGCCCGGGCTTGAGGTCGGCGTCCTCGATCATCATCGCATCGAAGGAGACCTTGCTGTCCGGGTACTCGTACGACCAGTACCACTGATGCCCGATCGCCTTGAGCGTCAGCTCGGCATCGTGCGTCTTGTCGACATAATAGAGAAGCTTGAAGGACGGGATGGCGATGATCACCAGGATCATGATCGGCACCACCGTCCACAACACCTCGATGAGGGTATTGTGCGACGTCCTGGTCGGCACCGGGTTCTTGCTGGCGCGGAAGCGCCACATGACATAGAGCAGCAGGCCCAGCACGAAGAGGGTGATCAACGTGATGATCCACAAGAGGAGGGAATGGAAGCTGTCGATCCGCTCGGCCGAAAGCGACGCCGCCGGCTGCAGCCCCAGCTCCCACGGCTGCGGCTGTTCCGCATGAGCGCCGCCGACTGCGGGACCCGCGAGTGCCAATGCCAACGTCGCCAACGCCGACAACACGTGTTTCACAGACATCTCTCCTCGATATCCTCGTTCAGGAATCCTACGGCACCCGGCTCCGCGGCAGACGCGGCATCCCGTTCCGCCGCTCACGCGCAGGCGATGCCGCGGTCCGGTCTCGGGCTTGCCTCACCCAGCGCGCGCGACAATACAATAGGCCCCGCGGGGCGAACAACCGGACCCGCGCGAGCTCGGCTGCGGCCAAGGGCGGACCCAAGGCTTGCGGGAGCTCCTGCAAAACGGTGGAAAAACCAGCTTTTCCGCACCCTTGCACCGTTTTCTGCGACGATATGTCGCATGAATTCGAGAACGTCTCAAGAAGCTTTCGTGGCGGCTCGCGGAATTTGGCCAAGGCCGTTGGCGCTCCGCGTGACTTGCAGCGGACGCAAGCCCATATATCCTCGTGAGCTTGACGCGACGAACCCGACGCGCGATGGCTGCCGTTCCGAGGTCGAGCCGTTGCGGCGCAAGCTGGAGAAGGCCCCATGTCCGACCGCGCAATCGCCGAGGATCTCTTCTTCAACCGCGCCGGACTCGACCGCGCTCGCGTCGAGCGCACCGTCGAGCAGGCCCTCAAGGGTGCCGACGACGGCGAGCTTTTCCTCGAATATGCCCAGTCCGAGGCGCTGGCGTTCGAGGACGGGCGGCTCAAGAGCGCGTCGTTCGACACCACGCAGGGCTTCGGGCTCCGCGCGGTTGCGGGCGAAGCCATCGGCTTCGCGCATGCCTCCGAGCTTTCCGAGGACGCGATCACGCGCGCCTCGGCCACGGTAAAGGCCGTACACGCGGGGTACTGCGGCACGCTCGCGGCCCCGCCGCCGGGTACCAACCGGCACCTCTACCGCGACGAGAACCCGCTTGCGGGCGTCGCTTTCGAGCGCAAGGTCAAGCTCCTCGCCGAAATCGACGCCTATGCGCGCAGCAGGGACCCGCGCGTGCGGCAGGTCATGGCCTCGCTCTCCGGCAGCTGGCAGGCCATCGCCGTGCTGCGCGCGGAAGGCCAATTGACGGCCGACGTGCGCCCGCTCGTGCGCCTCAACGTCACCATCGTCGCCGCCCAAGGCGAGCGCATGGAGACCGGCTCCGACGGGCGCGGCGGACGCCTGAGCTTCGAGCGCTTCCTCGAGCCCGCCAGTTGGCGGGAGCAGGTGGACGAGGCGCTGCGCCAGGCGCTCGTCAATCTCGGCTCCGTCCCGGCCCCCGCCGGCGAGATGCCGGTGGTGCTCGGTCCCGGCTGGCCGGGTGTGCTCTTGCACGAGGCGATCGGCCACGGCCTCGAGGGCGACTTCAACCGCAAGAAGACCTCGGCCTTTGCCGGTCTCATGGGCGAGCGCATCGCAGGGAAAGGGGTCACCGTGATCGACGACGGCACCCTGCCCGAGCGGCGCGGCTCGCTCACGGTCGACGACGAGGGCACGCCCTCGCAACGCACGGTGCTGATCGAGGACGGCGTTCTCGCGGGCTATATGCAGGATCGCCAGAACGCGCGCCTCATGGGCATGAAGCCGACGGGCAACGGCCGGCGCCAGAGCTTCGCCCACCATCCCATGCCGCGCATGACCAACACCTACATGCTGGCCGGCGCGCACGAGCCTGAGGAGATCATCGGCTCGGTCAAGCGCGGGCTCTATGCCGTCAACTTTGGCGGCGGCCAGGTCGACATCACCTCGGGCAAGTTCGTGTTCTCGGCCTCCGAGGCCTATCTGATCGAGGACGGCAAGGTGGGTCCCGCGGTCAAGGGTGCCACGCTCATCGGCAATGGCCCCGACGTGCTGACGCGCGTCAAGATGATCGGCAGCGACTTGCGCCTCGATTCCGGCATCGGCACCTGCGGCAAGGACGGCCAGGGGGTGCCGGTCGGGGTCGGGCAGCCGACCCTTCTCATCGAGCGCCTCACGGTCGGCGGCACCGCGGCGTAAGCCGCCATTGCGCAAGGCGCCGCGGCCCCGTACAAGAGAGGGCGATGCGCGCGCGCACGGCCCTTCTGGCGCTTCTCATGGTCGCGGTGCTGTCCCTGGCCCCGCCGGGGGCCCATGCGCTGCCGCCTGGGCTCGTGACCAAGAGCAGCCCCTACGATGTGACCCAGACCCTCGACCGGCTCGAGGACCTCCTCAAGAAGAACGGCTTCACCATCGTGTCGCGCACCGACCTGCGCGCCATCGCCAAGGCCGGCGGGGAGACCATCGCCGCGGCGCAAGTGCTCACCGTCTCCAATCCGCCCTTCGACGCCGGCCTCTTGAAGGGTCAACGCGCGATCGGCCTCGAGTTGCCGCTCCGCATCCTCGCCTACGAGGACACCAGCGGCCATGTCAGGCTCATCTATGCGGACCCGGACCTGCTGGCGCAGAACTACAACGTCACCAGCCAGCCGGTCGCCGTGCAGCATATGGTGCAGCTCCTCGACCAGCTGACCGACGAGGCGATAAAGCCCTAGTGCCGCGATTCGGAAGTTCGTCCTACCCCGAGATAACCGTCATTGCGAGCGCAGCGAACCCCGGCGTACGCCGGGGCAGCGCGCGTGGTTCGAACCCCGGCGTACGCCGGGGCTGGATTGCTTCGGCGCCCTTCGGGCGCCTCGCAATGACAATTCTTTTCCTGATGTGGTGAATTTCAGAACCAGGACACTGGGCGGAGCAGGGGCGGCGGAAGGCGCCGCTGCTTCGACTTCCGTCGTCCGTCGTGCGTCTTCTGTCGTCGGCTACTTGACCGCCTCTCCTTCGCAATAATAGCCCGGCCAACAATAGGCGGTTCCGGTAAGCAGCAAGAACGAGGACGAGCCGCACGTGGTGTTCACGACGGCGGTTGCCCCCTTGGCGGTGGCGCTCGACCACAAGGCCTGCAAGGCTTGGAATTCGGTGATGGAAGCGAACAGCGTACTCTTGCAAATGCGTCCATCGACCGGGCCGATCTTCTCGGAATATTTCGGCGCCGGCGCCGTCTGCCCGCGGAAATGGATCTGGACTTTGTCCCGCTCCATGAGCTGATGGAGCTCCTCAGGCGATAGATCGGAGGCGAGAAAGCTGCACCCGACGAGGCAGGCGAGCACCGTACCGATCGAAAACGCGCGCGGAACGGACACGTATCCTCCCAATCAGCTCTCAAATGCCGGATGCCGGAAGCAGCCGCCCCCGCCGTCTCAAATCCGGCCGCTCACATCGCTAATCTGACATCCGGCCCTCACTCGCCCCTGAGCTTTCGCGTCCAGGCATCGAGGGAGATGAGCAGGTCCTTGATGAAGCCGCGCGTCGTCTCGTCCATCAGCTTGCCTTCCGCGTCGAACTTGTTCTGGGCCAGGCCGATCATGACCTCGGGCTTGTTGACCGGGAACATGTTGAGGAAGACGCACATTTGGCGCAGGTGGTATTGCGCGCGCGCGGTGCCCACGGGACCGCCGCTCGCCCCCATGATCGCGACCGGCTTGCCGTCGAAGGGCTGGTCGGGCGGGCGCGAGCCCCAGTCGATGGCGTTCTTGAGCACGCCGGAGATCGAGTAGTTGTACTCGGGCGTCACGAAGAGGAGCGCGTCCGCCGCCTTGATCTTGGCGCGCAGCTCCGCCGCGGGCTTGGGATAGCCGGCGGCCCGCACGTCGTCGTTGTAGAGCGGCAGCGTGCCGATGTCGAATGTCTCGAGCGTCATGCCCGGCGGCAGCGATTCGGACGCCACCTTCAAGGCCATTTTGTTGTACGAGCCCTTGCGCAGGCTGCCGCAGATGCCGAGAACTTTGACCGGCTTTCTTTCCGCCATGGCTTACCCCTTCCTCATCCTGAACCCGGCCCCGATTCCGGTCCGATGCATGCCGAACCCTCAATAGGCGAACTCGCGGAAGACCGGCTCAACGCTCTCGCCCCAGCGCGTGCGATAGGCCTCGAGCAGCTCCTCGGCGGGGGTGCGGCCGGCGCGCGCGGTCTCCCACAAGACGTCGAGAAACGGGCTCTCGTCCGAAAAATCGCTCTCGGCGCGCGCGCGGCGCTCCAAGCCGGCGGTCGCGATCGCGAGCACGTCGAGCGCCAGCTCACGCAGCGTGCGTCCCTTGAACGGCGTCTTGAACGCCGCCCGCGGCACCTCTCGGCGCAAGTATTCATGATCGGCGATCGTCCAGTCCTTGACCAGCTGCCAGGCCGCGTCCTGCGCCACGCTGTCGTAAAGGAGCCCGACCCAAAGTGCGGGGAGCGCGCAAAGACTCCGCCACGGGCCGCCGTCCGCCGCGCGCATCTCGAGATAGCGCTTGAGCCGCACCTCGGGGAAAGCGGTGGTGAGATGGTCGGTCCAATCGCCCATGCGCGGCCGCTCGCCGGGAAGTGCCGGCAGCTTTCCCGCCATGAAATCACGGAAGGATTGGCCGCTTGCATCGATGTACGCGCCGTCGCGGTAGACGAAGTACATGGGCATGTCGAGCACATAGTCGGCATAGCGCTCGAAGCCCATGCCGGGCTCGAACACGAAGGGCAGGATGCCGCAGCGGTCGGGGTCGGTGTCGGTCCACACGTGGCTGCGGTAGGAGAGATAGCCGTTGGGGCGGCCCTCGCTGAAGGGCGAGTTGGCGAAGAGCGCCACCGCCACCGGCTGGAGCGCCATCGCCACCCGGAACTTCTCGACCATGTCGGCTTCGGAAGCGAAGTCGAGGTTCACCTGCACGGTGCAGGTCCTCAGCATCATGTCGAGGCCGAGCGCACCCTTCTTCGGCATGTAGGCGCGCATGATCTTGTAGCGCCCCTTCGGCATCCAGGGAATCTCCTCGCGCTTGGCGGTGGGATGGAAACCGAGCCCGATCAGGCCGAAGCCCAGCGTCTCGCCGACCGCCTTCGCTTCGTAGAGATGCTGTCCCACCTCGGCGCAGGTCTCGTGGAGCGTCCTGACCGGAGCGCCCGAGAGCTCGAGCTGGCCGCCCGGCTCGAGCGTGATCGTGCATTGGCCCTTGGCGAGCGCGATCAGGTTCTCGCCCTCGTAGACGGGATCCCAGCCGAAGCGGTCCTTAAGCGCCGAGAGCAGATCCCTGACCCCACCCGGCTCGGCGTAGGCAAGCGGCTTGAGGGTGCCGAAATGGAAGGTGAACTTCTCGTGCTCGGTGCCGATCCGCCAAAGTGCCTGAGGCTTGCACCCCTCGGCGATGTACTGCACGAGCTGCGCCTTGCTCTCGATGGGCTCGCCGCTCGTTTTGGGCGGTCCGGACATGCGCGACCTTTGCCTTATGCCGTTGCGGAATCGATCTTAAGTGGACGTTCGTCAGGGAACGCCCCGCCAGTCGCCGACAATCGCTTGCCAGCAGGCGAGAGCTGCCAGTGCGGCGGTGTCGGCCCGGAGCACGCGCGGCCCCAGACTGACGCGTTTAACAATGGGTAAATTTCGCAAGCGGTCAAGCTCGTCGCTCGAGAAACCGCCTTCGGGGCCGACCATGACCGCCCAAGGCGACGGCTCGGCCGCCGCCCCCGCGAGCGCTTCCCCGATCGCAAGCCCGCCTCGGCGCTCGTCGCAGAGGAGGATGCGCCGCTCGGCGGGCCAGCCGGCGATCACGGCCTCGAGTGCTGCCGGCTCGAACACGCGCGGCACCGTGAGCCGCTCGCATTGCTCGGCCGCCTCGACCGCGTTGGCGCGCAGGCGCTCGGCATTGACGCGGGTGACCGCGGTATGGCGGGTGAAGACGGGCCAGAGGGCCGAGGCGCCGAGCTCGGTCGCCTTCTGCGCCACGAAATCGATGCGCGCGCGCTTGACCGGCGCGAAGACGAGCCAGAGATCGGGCTCCACTACCTGTCGGCGCGTCTCCGCCTCGACCGCGCAGGAGGCCCAGCCCTTGCCGAGCGCATCGAGCCGCGCGCGCCATTCTCCTTGCGCGCCGTTGAAGAGGAGGAGCGGCGTGCCCACGGCCGTGCGCATGACGCTTCTGAGATAATGGGCCTGCTCGGGCGAAAGCCCGACCACGGCCCCCGCGGCGAGCTCGCTTGCGACGAACAGTCTGATCCGGGCCTCTCTCACCGACATGCCGCTCTCCGCCGCCGTTGCCGCCGAGACAGGCGCCACCCCGCCGCGGGCGATGCCATGGCTCGGCGCTTGAGGTAACGCGCGAGTACGGGCAAGATTAGCCTATGGCGCCATCCTTCAAAACACTGGCGAGCGACGGCACCGACATCCACCGCGGCAACTGGATCGACCGCTGGCTCTCCGCCCAGGCGCGCCCCTACGCGCGACTCATGCGGCTCGACCGGCCGATCGGGACATGGCTCCTCCTCTTTCCGTGCTGGTGGAGCCTGGCGCTTGCCTGGGAAGGCTGGCACGACCTCGTTTATTTCGTCCTCTTCGCACTCGGTGCCCTGATCATGCGGGGGGCCGGCTGCACCTGGAACGACATCACCGACCGCGAGTACGACGGCCGCGTCGCGCGCACGCGCACGCGACCGCTTCCGAGCGGCCAGGTGAAGCTCTGGCAGGCCTTCGTCTTCCTCGGCCTCCAGCTTCTCGCGGGCTTTCTCATACTGGCGAGCTTCAACCGCTTCGCGATCGAGCTTGGTTGCGCCTCCCTCGTCGTCGTCTTCGCCTATCCGCTCATGAAGCGCATCACCTACTGGCCGCAATTCATGCTCGGGCTTGCCTTCAATTGGGGGGCCATGCTCGGCTGGGCGGCGATCAAAGGCTCGCTCTCGGCAACTCCCCTCCTGCTCTATCTCGCGGGCATTGCCTGGACGCTCGGCTACGACACCATTTACGCCCATCAGGACAAGGAGGACGACGCGCTCCTTGGCCTCAAATCGACGGCGCTCAAGTTCGGCGCCCGCTCGGGCCCCTGGCTCTACGGCTTCTATGGTGCTGCACTGGCGCTCCTCGCGGCGAGCGGAGCGGCACTCGGCATCGGCCCGCTATTCTATCTCGGCCTCCTGGCGGGCGGGCTCCAGCTCCTCTGGCAGGTCGCTGCGATCGATCTCGACGATCCCGATGATTGCCTGGCTAAGTTCAAGTCGAACCGCCTCTTCGGCTGGCTGGTGCTGGGTGCCGTTGCCGCCGGCCGCGCCTCGGCCGGGTGGTGAGAGCCTTCTCGCGCGAGGAGGCACTCGCCTTCGTGCGCGCGCACACCGTCGTTGCCTCCACCCCACTTCTGCCCGAGATCAGGCTCCATCTCGCGAGCGAGATCACGCCCTTGTGGCAGGCGACCGAGGTCTCCCTCGAGGCGCAAGGGGTGGCACCTCCCTATTGGGCCTTTGCCTGGGTGGGCGGCCAGGCGCTCGCGCGCTACGTGCTCGACCGGCCGCAGTCCGTGCGCGGCAGGCGGGTTCTCGACTTCGCGGCGGGCTCGGGGATCGCCGGCATCGCGGCGGTTAAGGCGGGCGCGCGGCAGGTCACGGCGTCCGAGCTCGATCCGTTGGCACTTGCGGCCCTGGCGCTCAACGCGGCCGAGAACGGTGTCACGCTCTCCTCCTCGAGCGAGGATCTGACTGAAAGCCCCGCGCACGGCTGGGACATCATCCTCGCGGGCGACGTATGCTACGAGCGGCCAATGGCGGAGCGGGTCGGGGCCTGGCTCGCGGCCGCGGCGAGGGAGGGTGCGCTCGTGCTGCTCGGCGATCCCGGCCGCGCCTACCTGCCGCGAGCGGGCCTCGTCGAGCTCGCCCGCTATACGGTCGCGACCACGCGCGAGCTCGAGGATCGCGACAGCCGCGAGGTGCGGATTTACCGCCTCGAGGCGCGCTGACGGCCGGCGCGCCCGCACGAAGGCCATGGCCGGAGCGGCGGCCATGGGGTATCTTCGCAACCGCAGACTGAACGGCGACATTCCTCCCCTCGAGCGCGCAAGGATGGACTTCCGCAGTTATCCCACACCCCCCTCCCAACCCTCCCCCTCAAGGGGGGAGGGAAAGACGTTCGCACGCTCACTAATTTCCCCCTCCCCCTCGAAGGGGGAGGGTTGGGGTGGGCGTGACTGTCGCGCGAAAGGGCGGCGGCAATAGACGCCCATGCCTTACGGCTCCCTCCGCGACTTCATGGCCCGGCTCGAGCGCGAGGGCCGTCTCGTGCGCGTAGCCGCCGCGGTCTCGCCCGTGCTCGAGATGACCGAGATCCAGACCCGCCTCCTGGCCGAGCGCGGACCGGCCGTGCTCTTCGAGAACGTGGTCGGCACCGACGGCCGGCGCTACGACATGCCGGTCCTGGTCAATCTCTTCGGCACGGTCGAGCGGGTCGCCTGGGGCATGGACCGCGTCGCGGGCGAGCTTAGGGAGCTCGGCGAGACGCTCGCCTTCCTGCGCCAGCCCGAGCCGCCCGGCGGCTGGCGCGAGGCGCTTGGGCTTTTGCCGCTTCTGCGCAAGGTCATGGCGATGAAGCCGAGGACGGTCTCCACTGCACCGTGCCAGGAGGTGGTGCTCGAAGGCGAGCGCGTCGATCTCGCGCGCTTGCCCGCGCAGACCTGCTGGCCGGGCGAGCCGGCGCCGCTCATCACCTGGCCCCTGGTGGTGACCAAGGGTCCGGGCAAACGCCGCGAGGACGACTACAACCTCGGCATCTACCGCATGCAGATTACCGGGCGGAACAGCACGCTCATGCGCTGGCTCAAGCACCGGGGCGGGGCCCAGCATCACGCGCGCTGGAGTGCCGAGCGCGCGGAGGCGCTGCCCGCCGCCGTCGTGATCGGCGCCGATCCCGGCACCATCCTCGCCGCCGTGACGCCGGTGCCCGACACGCTCAGCGAGTACCAGTTCGCCGGCCTCCTGCGCGGCCAGAAGGTCGAGCTCGT
>Ga0074044_10001204_pt1 | contig 23801 bp, 17 predicted proteins | sample BogForMeECP23OM1_FD_94443 | JGI IMG/M metagenome (GOLD analysis project Ga0074044, IMG submission 94443) | Bog forest soil microbial communities from Calvert Island, British Columbia, Canada - Bog Forest MetaG ECP23OM1 | ecosystem: Environmental > Terrestrial > Soil > Wetlands ... | reverse complement strand
GCTCGATGGTTGAAGGCTCGATCGTCGAAGGCCCGGTGGTCAAAGGCCCGGTGGTCAAAGGCTCGATGGTCGAAGATCGTCGATCTCGCGAGAGCTTGCGCGCGGGAATTCCGCCGACGGTGCTGCCCGGTTCCACCGATTTGACCACCACCGAATTCGCTCCGACAGTTACGTTGTCGCCGATTCGAATTCCTCCCAGTATCTTGGCTCCGGCGCCGAGCAACACGTTGTCTCCGACCTCAGGACGCAGGCTGCAATCGAACCCGAGATCCATTTTCTGCGCGCCCAGGGTTACACCCTGCAGGATGGTGGCATTGCGGCCAATGCGCGACGCTCCGATCACGGTTCCCGAGGGGTGAGGGAAGAAAATTCCGGGCCCGATCTCGCAGCGCGGCGTAACCTCCAAACCAAAAAGCACAATGTTGAGATAGGTCAGGAACTGGGGCAGCACGGGAAGCTTTCCGAGCCACGCCGCGCGGCTGGCGCGGCACAGCACGATGGGGAGAAACCGAGGGTGGAGCAGGCGGCCGAGCAAGCTGCCCATACCGGGTGCAACCGTCCTGCCTTCGAGCTCGAACTGACGCGCGAGATCGCTATACAGAAGCTGCTTTAACATGATTCTTCATCCTTTCGCGGTTTCCTTGGCGCGATTCGGCCGCGGCAATAGGATCTCGAACAGGCTGGCCCAATCGGGCGAGAACGGCGGTTCGATCGGGGCCGCATTCACGGTTTCGAATTTGCCCGTGCCCTCGATCACCGACTGCATGAGCCCGGCCAACTCCCGAGGATTTGTGGGATCGAAGAAGGCTACCGGGCCATACGATCCCACGGTTTCGCGGGCGTACGGCAGATCGGCCGCCAGAATGGGCTTTTGAAACGGCTTGAATTCGGTGATGGGCAATCCCCAGGTTTCCAGCCGCGAAGGAAACAGGAGGCAGTCGGCCCGGCGGTAGCGTTCGAACATCTCGGAGGGCGGCAGCAATCCCAGAAATTGCACCGACCCGATGCCGGCGTAGCGCTTCACCAGGCTGGCGGCATAGGCGTTTTCGGTGCCGCGAAAGGTCAGCCACAGCTCAAAGTTTCGAGTCCCCTTCCGCCCCAGGATGGCGGCGGCCTCGAGGGCCAGCTCCGTGTTCTTGAAGACGCGCGGGTAGGCGGGAAAAAAGAAATGCGTTGTGCCCTTGGCCGGCGGCGTCTCCGGCTCCAGCCGCGGGGCCGTGGCGGATGAAATCGTTGGTGCCATCGTCGCCGGCGTCCCCATCAGGGGACGAACCTCGGGATGCGCCACGATGACGCTTTTCACCCGGTAGCGGGCCTTGAATTCTTCGCGCATCCAGTTCTGTTGCACCACCACATGGTCGTTGCGTTGAATGTTGATCGCGTACAGGAAGCGGTAGAAAAGCGTGAAGGCGCCAAAGCCTGGGTCGTAGCGCGCATCCCGGAATCGAAAGGGGAAAAAGGCAGAGGCATTGTGGCAATACACGGCCTGCCGCCGGGCAATCACGTTCGGGGTGATGTCGTGGAGTGAAAGCCACAACTCCGCCTGCCAGTCGCGGCTGATCGCCTTGAGATCGAAGTACTCGAACTTCAGCCTCTTCCACCAGGAGCCTTTGATGTGCGGAAACTCCCGGTAGGTGATGTTGGGGATACCGACCAGAGACTGGCAGTGCACCAGCGCGACGATCTCGTAGTCCGCCGCGTAGCGTTCCGCCAGATGCGCCAGCACCTCGCGCAGAATGGTGAGCGGTCCCATGGCGGAAAAATTGACGGCGGAAACCACGATCTTTGGCTTGGCTGGCGTGCGCAGCTTGAGCGGGTTGGAGGGGTTGAACGGTTGTGCCAGAGACGACTTCGCAGGCAGCGGTTCTTGGGTGAATTGGTTCACGGTTGCACCGGCTCGACATTCTGGCTCGCCAATTCCACCAGCCTGACCAGAGCGACGATGGCCGCCGGCAGCAGAATCGAATGCTCAAACATGGCCTTGACGATGGAGACGGAGAACCCGTCGCGGAAGAAGGTGAAAGCCAGCCAGCCAGAAAGCATCAGATACATGGTGCGGAACAAAGGCGCACCGTCGCGCGCCTTGATCCAGCGCAAACCGACCGGCAACAGAAACATGAAAGTGGCGGTCCCGAGCACGCCAAAATTGAAGTTGAAAGAAACGAAGGAGTGCAGGGCGCCCACCGGACTGAAGAAATAGGGCGCTTGGATGAACGACGCCTTGCCCGGAAAGACGAAGGAGGGAATCAGGTTCGAAAAATCGGAGAGCAGATACTTCGGCAAAGCCAGCCAGGCCATGTGCTGGTAGCGCAGAAAGTAGACCAGGGACATGCTCGTAAACACGGTTTCCAGCAGCACGTTGAGCCCGGCATCGGTGATCGCGGAGCCGCCCCGCAACGCTCCCACCGCCCCGAACACCGCGGCTGCGAACAGGCCTGCCAATACGACTTGTTTCTTGCTGAAGGGCCGGACGTAGAGCGACCGGAACACGGCAAACATCAGCACAAAGGAAGCCACGTACAGGCGGCTGCCGTCAGCGACTAGGAAGAGCGCGCCGGCGGCGAAGGGCAAAATCAACCGGGTAAACATCAACCGGTCAAACCGCGGGGCGCTTGAAATCCGCAGGAACACAATCGAACCGAGCAGCACCACCCACGCGGTAACGTTGCCCCGGGCGATCTCGCCGTCCATGTCCGTGCTGTAGGGCGCGAACAGCTGGGCGCGATGCACCGCGATTTCCGCCAGCAACACAAGAAATGCGCCGCCGCTGAACAGCGCCAGAATTTGCGGCGGCAAGCGTCTGCCCTGGTCTGGGTGCTCATTCCGGAGGATCCGATCATTGACGCTCTGGTCAGGAGCGGTACTGTTTCGAAACACCCAACCGCCCAACTGATCGCCGGCGATGAACGCGGCATAGATGGCAACCACCGCCGCCAGATACGGCGACAGTAAGCGGGAGTCGAACAACCCGGTCCAGGTGGCGGGCATCACCTCGGTGTCGAGGACCAGCCCGGCCGCGATCGGCGTGACCCAATAAAAGATAAAGCCCAGGGAAAACAGCGTTACATGATCTATCCTTACGCGGCCTGCATGCAGGCTGCGCCGGCCTGCATAGACGGTCGGAAGCAAAAACGCCGAGATCACCAGCAGCCACACGGTCATGGCGTCGCCGCCCGGGAAACAGCGCCCGACGGGAAAGCGAGCCCGCCCTCCGGGCCCAGGCCGCGAACATAGCGCGCGAAAACGCCGGCGGCAAAAACCGTCAAGAAGGAAGTGGCGATGAGCTGTCCGACGGCGGCGCCGACAGCGCCGAGGCGCGGGATCAGGATGACATCGGCCGCGCTCAACAGGAGGGCCGCGCTGGCAATTCCCACCGCATAGGCGCCCCCCCTCCGGAAGGTGGGCAGCAGGCTCAGGAAGGGATTGCAGATCGCCATGACCAGGAACAGCAGCGCGTAAAAGGGAGTCACTTGGCGGGTGATCGCCAAGTGACGGTGGGCCAGGATCTCGCAGGCCCAGGCGCCGGCGGTCCAAAACACGGCGGCTCCAATCACGCCCAGGCAGGCGCTGTAGAGAAAAAATCTCTGGAACCGTTGCGGCAGCAGTTTTCGCTCGCCCGCGGCCGCGACCAGTTCCGGCAGGAACGTGTTTAGCAGGCAGCCCAGCACTGCGGTACCCAGGAGGTATAAACGGCTGGTGATGGCGTACTGGCCCACCGCCGCCGGAGGCACGTAGCGGGCGAGCAGCACTACATCCAAAGTCTGGTAGGCGAGCAGCAGTAGCAGCCCGGAACCGGTTTTCGCGCCCTGCCACGCCATGGCACGAATTCCAGCAGCTAGGCGCGGCACGGCCGCCACGACCCGGGATCGTTGCCGGAGAATTCTGAAAAGCTCCATCCTCCCGGCGGTCACGCCGATCGCGTTGAGCACCGGAACGATCCATAGCATCTGCACCACGAGCGGTTTCGACAAGATCAGCAGCGCCAGATACAGGCCGAGGCCGAGCGTACGGGTGCGGGCCAGTGCGCCAGGCATTCCCAGAGCCACTGCCAGATAGGACACATCCAGGGCGCGCGCCAGCACCATGGCAAATCCGCCGACAATGACGGCGGCAACCGTGGCCTGTCCGCGCTGCCAGTACACGATCGCCAGCCCGGCCGTGGCGGGAGCGCAGACTCCGAGCGCCACTGACAGGCGGATCCACTGCCCGCGCCGGACGATCCGGATGGCATCGCCCCCAGCCTCGGCAATGTGGCGGGGACCATCCAGATCAAGGCCGAGCGCCGCCAGCACCATGAGTACCTGGTAGATGCCGGTGGCGACGCTCAATTGTCCGTACTGCCGGTCGGCCAGAATGCGGATGAGCCAGCCATAGATGGCGAAACCCAACAAATAGGTAAGACCGTCGGCCGAAAGATACCCGAGGAATCTCTTCCACACCGGCGGTAGAGCGCAGACGCTCCCGGGCAGGGGGCCGCTCCCGCGAGCGGGCGCGAGTTCAGGCTCGGTTTCGGGCTCGGTTTCAGGCTCGACGAGGCTGGCGGCAGTGGGATTCATAGCCATGGCGAAGCGGGCGGCTCCAGGTTGCCGGTCATCAGTAAGAGCCAGGGTAAGAACCGGGGTAAGACCTGAAGAACGGCTGCAACAGGGCCGTCTTCAGCGCGGCGAAACGGAGCGCGAACCCGGGGTCGAATTGCATCTCGCGAAGAGCCACGGACAACACGATGCACCCAGCGGAAGCGAAAAACCCCAACAGGGCCGCGACCGCGACGATGAGGGCGCGATGGGGCGAAGACTTCCGGTCCGGTTCGATGGCTGGATCGAGCACCTGGATCACGGCCGCCGTCTTGGCCTCATCGAGTCTGGCGGCCTCATATTGTTTGGCCAGCAGTTCGAACATGGTCTCGGCATACTTCACCTCGCGCAGCTTGCGGACATACTGCAGGCCGGCTTCGGGCACGTTGCCGCTCGGGACAGCGCTTGCTGGTATTTCGACATCGCCCGGGTCGCCGCTTTGTTTTTCCATGAGAGCCAGTTGGGCGCGCATGCCAGAGAGTTGCTGTTCGGCCATCTGCAGGTCGGGATTCTGTTCGGTTGAAGACAGCCGACGGGCGTGCAATTCCACTTCTTTTGCCGCCACCGTCGCCCGCAGTTTCACCACCGACTCGATGATCGCCTTCGCCTGACCGTCCAATTGGATCAGGCCGGTTTTCTGTTCCGTCTGCTTGAGCGCCTGTTCCGCGTCGGCCAGATTGTTCTTGGCCATTTCCAGTTGCTGCTCGAAAAAGGCGCGCCGCTGCCCGGCTTCGCTTACGGCGAGCGTCTGGGTCAGCTGGCGCAATTGGTCCACGTAGGCGTTGGCAATCTGGGGCGCGCGCTGGCGGTCTTTGTCCTCGACCGAAATGGCGACGAAGCCCTCTTTGCCGAGCACGATGCTGCTGGCTTTTTCCAGATCCTCGCGGGCGTCGGACATTTTCCGGTCGCGATAAACGCGCAGCAGATCGAAGCGCTGGATCAACGCATCCTCGACGGTGCGGCTGCGCAGCATGCCCACATACAGGTCGTTCGGGTTCTTCAGCCCGAGGTCTTTCTGGGCCATGGCCGCCATCGGCCCCAAGGCGCCCAGTTGTCCGATCATGGCCGCGGCCAGCGAGGGGCTTTGCTGCGGAGGCAGGACGGTGGCGGTGGCGGTATAGCGAACCGGCAAGAGCAAGGAAACGATGCCCGCCCCGAGGGCTGCGGCCAGCGTGCTCCAGAGGATGATCTGCTTGCGCCGCGAGAGGACGATCAGCAAGTCGAGGATGTGGGTCTCGCGGCGGGCGGCGGGGGCCGCTGGAGACAAGCCGGAAGCCGACGAGCCCGGAATTGCCGGCGCAGGGGTGGCCATTGCAGGCGCTCGCAGGCCCAGGTTTTCCGGGCTAGGCGCGCCAGTATCCATGCTGTCAGCCATGGTGTCGGCCAGAGTGTCCGAGCTGGTGTCAGCCGTGGTTTCAAGCACGGTCTCTGCCATGGTGTCCGCTGCGGATGGGCTCATTGAATGATCCTCACGGCCGCCGCGCCCAGGGCAAATTGCGAGAAGACCTGGCTCCAGTCGCGCAGGCCCCGGAGGAAGGAACCGTGGGACAGGCGCTCGGGCACGACGATGGCATCGCCCGGCATCAGGCGCAGTGCGGTGAAGCCTCCGTTCCACAGCCCCTTGACCGACTGCCGGCTGAGCACGGAGCCATCGGCCCGAATCAGAAACATGCGGCTTGCGTCCGCGTCCCGCGTCGGCCCGCCCGCCCGCCTCAGGTAATCGTCGACCCGTTCCTCGCGCTGGTAGAGAAACGAGTTTTTGTTATACACCGCGCCCAGCAGTTCGACCGTCGAGGGGCGATAGGGGACCACGAAGCGGTCGCCATCTTCAAGCGCGATTTCGGGCAACTCGCCCGCTCCCCTGGCGTTCGGTTTCAGGTCGAGCACCACGCGCCCGGTTGGTTTCACATCGCGCAGCTTTTCGACCAGTTGCCGCTGCGCTTCGAGTTGCGCCCGCTTGTCGGCAATCTCGTCGGGACTGACTCCGGCGGGCGCGAGCGCTCCCCGGGTGATGCTTTCGTCGAGCTGCTCGATCAGCTGTTCGAGGCCCTTCTGCTGGGAGTTGCGCACCGATTCCCGGGTAAAGTCGGCTCCGTAAAGATAAGCGTTCGCGGTCAATCCGCCGGCCCGTTCGACCAGATGCCGGACGGTTTCGCCGGGCTCGGCGCGGTAGACGCCGGCGCTGCGAAATTCCCCTTCCAGGCGAATGAACTTGCTCTGCCGGGCAAGCGGAACCGCCAGATCGCTTTGCGAAAAAATGGTGACGGCGTCGCCTGCCTCGAGCGCCAGGTTGTTGCGCTCATCGCCTTCGAGCACCAGCTTTCCCAGGTCGAAAGGCACCAGGCGCGTGGTCAGGTCCTCGGGGTTCAGGCGCTGAATGACAGCATAATCCCAGTTGATCTCCGGAGCGTTGCGCGCGATCTGGTTGCGCAGTCTCGCGGTCGTCGCCTCGGTCGCGGTTTTTGCCGGCGGCAGTTGCCGGTCGACTTCGTGATCGGCTTTTTCGCTGCCAGTCTCGCCATCTCTCGATCTGGTGTCGGGGGCCGCGTTCGCGGCCCGCCAGTAATCGCGGGTGACGAGAGCCTCCTGGTTCGGGATCAGATCCCGCAAACGCATGCCCGGATGCCATTCGACGCGCCCGGGATGGGCGACGTTTCCGCGCAGGGTCACCGCGTTTTCGAAGCGGGGAGAGAGCGAAAAGATTCGGACCACATCCCCGTCTCTTAATGTCCGTTTCCAGCCGGCGTCATCCAGCGGAAATTCGTCGACCCGGCGCGTGTTGTGGTCAGCGATCCGTTCGACGACCACCTTTTGTCCATCGGCGGTGGTCGCGAGCCCCCCGGCCATGGCGACCGCGCTCGCGAGATCCATCCCCTCCCGCAGTTCGTAGATCGCGGGCATATTGACGCTGCCCGCGATGGCGATCGAAGCTCCGGCCGGCGGGATGTAGATGACATCTCCGGGCAATAACCTCACGTCCTTCGACTTGTCCCCTTGTAACAGCAGGTCGTAGAGATCGAATTCCGTGACCACGCGGTTGTCACGCTTCAATTGGATTTGCCGCATGGAGCCGCTCGCCGAGGGTCCACCCGAGGCGAACAGCGCGTTGACCAGCGTCGACAGGGAACTGACGGTGTAACTTCCGGGGCGGCGCGCTTGCCCGACAACATACACTGGGATCGAACGCAACTGCCCCATGCTGATGGTCAAGTCGAAATTGCGAAATACTCTCCCGATCGCCGTCCGAAAGTAGGCCGGGAGCTGCTGATAATTCAGTCCGGTGACCAGGAGCGAGCCCACCTTGGGCAGGAAAACCTCGCCATTTCGGTCGACCACCAGTTTGCCATCGAGGTCGATCTGTCCCCATGCGCGGATCAGAATCTCGTCGCCCGGACCGACCGGGTAATCGCCGGTCACCGGCGTCCGGTCGCCGGGAGCGAAGGTCGTGGGCACGCGATCGAACAGGCTGTGTCCGTAAATCGGCAATCGGCGGCCGACCGAACTCATGACAAATTCCTGAAATTCCGTGGGCGGCGTTTCCGGAAGCGCGCGCCGGTCGTCTTTTCCGAGGCCATTTTTTTCTTCCGCGTTCGGCAAGGCGGGGTCCAACCATGGCTCCGCCCGAGCCGGTACCGGGCGCCATGCTTTGCCGGGAGCCGGATTTGCCACGCCGTCGATTGGCGTGGGAGCCTGCGGGCAGTCTTGGTCTTCACAGGGTGGATCGGCGGCGCCGGGAGCGTGCAACGTGGTTTGTGCCCCTGCGAAAGTGCGCAACAGAAGCAGGCCGAGAAGCAAGCCAAAGAGCAAGACGAAGACCGCCGCCAGCCGGCTGAACGGAAGTGCAGCGCGGCCACGTTCGGTCATCACCCGGGACGCCATTCGCCGTTTTTCCCCAATCGGTTTCGAGGAGAGCGCTCCGGCTGACATCGCGGTCTCTACCAGGGTTGTTTCTGAGTGCATGGCTTCCCGATTCATTGCTTCGACCCTCATTGCTTCGGGGTTCATTGTTTGTAAAACCATGTTTGTAAAACCATTGCTTTCGAGTTCATCGCGTCGAACCTCATTGGAAGCTCAGCCCCTTGCGCCACTGGGGATGGTAGGTGAGCTCGACCGAGGCCACCGTGTCCGGTCCGGCGAGCGGCGAGAGAACGGGGAAGTTCCAGCGTTCGTATTGCAGAAATGCCGCCACTTCGATTTCCGGGCGCAGTTGCCAGGTCGCGCGCGCCAGGAAATCCTGAATGTTGCCGCCCCCCGGAATGAAATCGCTGTCAACATGGGCTTTCCGGTATCCCACCTCGAGCCGCCGGCGGGGGCGAAACCAATAAGTGCTCCAGAGCTGAACCCCGTGGCCTTCGCGGCCCACCCAGGAACCGATCAGGTGCTGGTCGTTGGTGTAGCAGTCGCGGTAGCCGGCGTCGTAGTAGAAGAATCGGCCGCCCTGGTGGGCCAGCAAGGGCGGGTCCGACCAAGCCAGTTCGGCGCGAAAATCGAGCTTGCGCACGCGGGGAATCTGCGGCAGATAAAAACCCGGGTTCATCAGCGAACGCTGCGGGGCGGCGAGCGGCGACGGGTTATCGTCGGACATGCCGTCGCTATAAACGACCAGCCAGTGGCGCAGGCCGGGAATGCGATAGCTGAAATCGAAGCCGCCTCTCCGGTCGCCCACATAGGCGGGCGTGCCGGGAATCGAATGGAGGTTGTTCCCAACGCTGATGAAGCCGCTCCAGAATTTGCCGAATGTAACCGGCTTGAACACGATGGTGCGCGAGAAACCGAATTCGAGGTTCGGCGTCGGCTTGAAACTCAGTTTCTGGCCGTCGATGGCAGGCCCCGGCGGATAGTGGTGCCCGGCCATGAGTCCGAAGAAAAAATCCCAGCGCATCGGTCCCAGCCAATGGAAGAAAGTCGGCAGCCGCCAGGGCGACGGATTGGTGAGCCGCAACATATCGATGGGCTCGGCGTTGTTGCTCAGGTTCGGAGCCCCGCCCGCGTCCGGTCCCCACCACAGGCTTTGCCGGCCGGCGGAGAGCTGCATGGTCTTGAAATTGAACGCGGCATAAGCGTCGACGAGACGAAAGCGGTCGATGGTCGAAGTATGAATCGGCATCTGCGGCGGGGTCGCGTCGATCGTGCCAATCAGCTGCTGCACCGCCTCGCTGTAGGCGGGAAGCGGCGCCGCATGCTGATACTCGCCGCGCACATAAAACGCAAACGGGCCGGCCGAGCCCGAGGCTGAAGCCCCGCTCACCAGGTTCGATCCCGGGCCGTAGAGCCGGCCGAAGTCGTTGATCAGCGTCTCGCCAAAGTGATAGCTGTCATCGAGCGGCGTGCCGGCAATGCCGAGGTAGCGGGTATAAATGCTTTCGACTTGGACGGCGGAAGCTCCGGCGCCATCGTGGCGAAGAAGGTCATGCGCGAACTCGGTCTGGAGCGCCGCGTAAAGGCGGTAGGCTTCTGAACCGCGTTCCCGAAGGTCGTCGATCGCCAGATCGGCACTTGCGGCCGTGAGGATGCGGGCGCATTCCATGCGCGTCCAGGGCCGCAGATTGGCGTAGGCGCTCGGCGCATAGCCGAGAGCGGCCAGGCGGTCGAAGGCGGCATAGACCCAGGAATCCACGGGAACGTAGGGCGATCCGAGTTCGGGCGGAGTCCGCGGGCGGCCTGCTTTTTCCGCGACATCGTCTTCTTGTTGTTCCTGTTCGAAATCCCGTATCCTCGCCCCCGGCAGTTCCGGGTCGTGATGCGACCGGTAGACATATCGGCCGATGAGATAGCCGAGAGCGCTGCCGACGACCACATCCGAGGGAAAGTGTTGCCGGGCTGCGACCCGCGACAGGCTGATTCCCGAGGCCGCACCGTAAGCCAGCAGTCTAGTCAACGTTCCGGGATATTCGTGCGCCATGACGCTCGCGATCGACCATGCCGCCAGCGCGTGTTCGGAGGGAAATGAGGTTCCGCCCGCTCCGAAGCTGCCTGCGTTGCGGGCGCCCGGACGGGGACGCTCGAAAACGAATTTCAGGCCTTCGCCCACGAGGATGGCGTTCAGCGCCGCTTCCCCCGCCAGAAAGCCAGTCTCGCGGCTGTGACTGTCATTGTCATTGCCACTGTCGGTTGTCCCGCGGTAGGTTGAACTGCGGCCGATGGCCCCGCGCAGGTACAAGGCCGCCGCCGTGCCGGCCATGGCCGCCAGTCCGTAATCGCCAAAACTGTTGCTGTGAGGGAGCGGAGAACTTCCCAGATGCCGCATGACGTCGCGGTCGGCTGCGATCAGGCCGACCGTCCCGATGGCAAAAGGCACGAGCCAGCGCTGGTTCTGTTCGCGCTCGCCGCTCTCGCCATCACGGGACAGGCCAGGTAGATGAAGATCAAACGGACTGGTCCAGATCGCTTTCTGATCGGAGAGAAAACTTCGCTCCAAATCTCGCGGGCGGAAGTCGTCCGCGACGGTTTTCTTCGGCGGCTGACTGGCTTCGGGCGCAGGCGCCGCGGGCAACTCGGCAACATCCGGAGTGTCGGGATTCGATGCCTCGGGATTCGACGCCCACGCGGCGCTGCCCGCGCAGCCGACGAGGAGAGCCACGGCCACAGACTGCCAAAGGTGCGACCAGGATTTATCTTTATCTTTATCTTTATCTCTATCTTTATCAAAGAAAGGCATGTCTAAGATCGGCTGCAGGGCATGCTAGGCGATTTGGGCTGACTGGCGAAGCCGGGCGAAAGTACGCCGTAACCGGCGGAGTTCGCCACGGGTTCTACATCGTCGGCATCGACTTCGACGGCCACGCTTTGCCGGATCAGATCCAGCGCGAGCACGACCCGAAAATTGTTTTTCTTGCGGACCAGCACGCCGACCAGTCCCTGCATGGGTCCAGCCTGGATGCGGACGCGCTCCCCGATCACGAGATAGGGGTGGGGTTCAATTTTGCGCTGCCCCAGACCGGCGCGCAGGGTTTCGATTTCAAAATAAGGAAGCGGCGCGGGAATTCGGCCAAAACCAACCAGGGACTGCACCCCTGGCACTTCGAGCACGCGCACGCGTTCCCGCGGATAAATACGCACAAACACATAATTGGGAAAAAGCGGCAGCTGGAGATTCACCTCGCATCGGTTCTTCCAACGGTGTCGTGCGGCATAGAGCGGCACAAACGATTCGATCCGGCGCTCGGCAAAGTGCAAGGCCACGCGTTTTTCGTGATGGGACCAGGTGTAGGCCGCAAACCAGTGGCGTGAAAGTTCCTGAGCCGCAACCGGCCCGCTCGTTTGCCACTCGCTCGCCTGCCCTTCGCTCGCCTCTCGTATTGCGGTCGAAACCGTCGCCATGATTCTCCGTTCCCATTGGGGTGAAGCTTCGCTAGCCCCGCTTAGCGAGGTTGTTTAGAACTTTCAAATTCTGCAGTGACTGCCCACGTCCTTCATGCACGTGCCCCGCCAACACGGTCGGGCTGATGCGACATTCTGCGGGTTGAGGTTACGAGCACGTCGGCAGGCTTCGTGCGGGCAATTCCCGGGGTGGGAACCGGAATCGGGTTTCTGGGTTCCAAGTCAGCACTGGTCGTGCGCTGAGGAAAGGGCATGGATTAGAGGCATGGATTAGAGGTATGGATCAGGGCGATCCGATCCTGATGGAAAGTGCAGAAAAACGAGCAGAATCTCGAAGCATGGTGGAGGCGGCGGGAGTTGAACCCGCGTCCGAAAATGTTACTGGTCAAGAGACTACATGCTTATTCACGTTCATGCTCCCGGCCTTCACCGGAAACGTTCGCGACCCACGCTCAGAACGGACAAGAAACGCTAGCCGCTAGCCTGGGATCTTAGCCTCCCGCCCCAGACGTAGACGGGAAGAGCAGCCCTCTGTGTGACGCTCGCTCACCGCCCAAGGGCAAAGCGGTGGAGAGCGGCTGCCTAACTAATTAGGCTGCGTATGCCATTTGTTGATTGGCAATTATCATTTTGCACGCGATTACGGGTGTGTGCACCCCGGCATGCCTCCTGGCCGCAAGCATCTCCGTCGAAGCCGTGACGCCCCCACTCTGTGGGATGAGCCTTTAAAGAACTGCTTCTATTCTGCGGAGGAACTGCCCGGAAGTCAAATATCGCAGGGCACGGTTACGGGCAGGGGTTCGAGGCTCCACTCACAATGGTGATCGTAGCCGAGACGTACTGGTTCGGGTCCGTCGCCGAGGCTGCTGTGATGGTGACAGGGTTCTCGGAAGGAATCTGATCGGGGGCGAGGTAACACACTGGCACATCGCTGCCAGCATTAGATGGCGTAAAAGTCCCACACGCTCCCATGGGAGTGCTGGGGGTGCAGGAGAAAGTCACGCCGCGGTTCATGGGGTCATTGGTAACGATTGCGGCAACGGCTGTGTAGGCGCCGGTATCGAGCGAAGTGGGTAGAGGATAGTTCTTAAGGTCAAACGTTACCACAATCGCGGGCGCCTGATATTTGGAATCGCCGCAGGACATCAACGCGGCGAGCAGCACGACCGCGACCGTCGCTTTGAAGAGCCGCCAGAAAATGGATTGGTGAGAGATCATTGCAAGGTTCGATGCCAGCGGTGAAAGTGAAGTCTAGCATGTAAAACGCGCGCCGATCGCCTCGGCGGCGCCGGTTCTCAGGGTCCAGCGACTGACGCGGTGACAAAACATTCACAAATTAGTTACTTCGCCATGACATCTAGAAGGAGAACGCGGGCTACGCTCTGGGAGACCATTTGAGTTCCGAGTGGCATTTCGAGAAAAGTTGGAGAGGTGGCGCAATGAATCGCAAGAAAATTTCCTGGCCGGGTTGGGTGGTGGCGATGGCTGCCTGGAGCGTACTTTTTTTGGCGGGTGCGGCCATGGTCCGCGCTCAGTCGACGGACACGCAGCGTGCCCACACTCGGGAAGCGCCGATTGGCGCCGGACCAATTTTTGTGAATAGCGAGTTTGGCGGCAGTATTTTTGGCTTCGACATCGACCAGAATGGTACCGAAGGCGTGTTCAGTGAAGGCCAAAGCTTGCCCAACGGGAAGACGCTGGCCGCGGTCGAAACATTCGACCAAGCGACGGGAAAGATTGTGAAAGTGGTGAAGAAAACGGATAACTCTCTCGACGACTTTGTGACGCACGGAATCGTCGGAACCAGCATTGGGCTAGTGGAGCATCAGATCGTGACCGGGATTTACGTGACGAAGCGGGTGTACGAAGAACTGAATCCAGTGGACGCTAACAAGTTCACGGGTAAATGGAAGGCCCCTCTTGTCGGAGACGACATTATCATAACCGTAAGCCACGACCAGGGTGCGCCGACCACCGCCGTGCTTTACTTTGAAAACTCGGGCGACTCTCCCACGTTCGTGATGGGCACCAACGTGGGCGCGAATACCTTCGGCCCCAGTATCCCGCTCAGTTCGATTTTTTGCTTTTGCCTTTCACCGGTGATGGCCTATGACACGGTGACCAACCAGGCGGTGATTGCGTCTTCGTCGGGAGCAGTCGGTGGCCCGGCGCCGCAGATCGCGCTGGCAAATCTGACGACGGGCGAGGTGACGCAGTTCACTGGGGTTCCGGAGCCGCCGCTTGGCCCGGGTTCTGTGAATGGGATCGCCGTCGATTCGGAGGACGGGATTGCGGTCACGGCGACGGAGCTGAACGGCAACATCACCTTCTACGACCTCGCGACGCAGACTGGATTTTTGGTAGCGCTGCCCGATCCGGGCCAACTGACGAGCGGAACGGATGTGGAGTTCGACCCGATCCACAAGCTGTTCTTCGTGGCCCAGCAGGTGTCGGGAACGGCGTCGGGAAGCAGCATCCAGGTTTATGACACAAAAGGAAATTTCGTGGAGTCGCTGAACGGATTCAATTTCTCGGACACTTCGAGTGTGATCGGCACTTACATCGCCCTGAATCCGAGCAACCGCAGTGGATTCGTCAATTCGGCCGGCCCAGACGGGACGCAGGGGAATGCGCTGCAGTCGTTCACCTACTAGCGCCGCGGGCGCGACAGGGCGGTCGGCAGCTCTAAGCTGAACCCCGCTGCACCGTTCTCATAGAATTTTGTAAAGCGTAGAGTTTTTCTAAAGTAGTTACGAAAGAGCAATCCCAAAGCCCCTCGGAATCCGTCCTATATCCTTTACAAATCTTTGCCCAAAGTAATCGCAAGGCCAGTGCCGGGACGCGTTCTTCAAGATAGGAACGGAGGTTTGAAATGGAAAGCCGAACGACAGTGTTTTACGTGGACGACAATCCCAAATCCAGCCGATTGCTAAGCAGTGTCCTGGAAGAGTGTGGGTTCCGGGTGATTGCGAAAAATGATCCCATCGAGGCGCTCGCGCTGTGCAAACGAACTCATTTTGATTTGGCGCTTCTGGACTACGAAATGCCTTCAATGTCCGGTTCGCGTTTAGCCCAGGAGATCAAGTTTCTTGTGCCCGATGTTCCCGTGGTGCTGATCTCGGGCCGCGCGGAATTGCCTTCCACGGAGTTGGCCTTCGTCGATGCCCACTTTGGTTTTGGAACCTCGCTCGACGATCTCCTGTGGACGATGCGGATCCTGGCGCCGCCCAAGTTGATGCGGATGCCAGATCTGCGCGCCGATTCACGGGCCATGACACAGTGGGCGGACTCGACATAGAAGCGCTCGCGCCGCCTGTGTGGGGACGGGGTCACCCCCGTCCCAGCGAGCGCAGCCCGCCTTAACATGCCCGCCTCAACACGTCGAAGCCCTAGCGCCAATCTTCCTACCGCCAATCTTCCTAGCGCCAATCCTCCTACCGCGAATCTTCGCCCGCCGGACTGAGCTTCAATTCGACCTTCTGCTCCGAACCTTCCTCGACTTTCACCGCCGTGCCATTGGCTTCCTGCGACTTGAGAAAATCCGGGTCGCGCCAAACGCTATCTTCCACATCGAGCCAGGCGTAGAGCGTGTAGCTGCCCGGAGCAAGGCCGCGAATCGAAAATCGCCCATACTGATCGGTCGTGCCGCTGCCAAAGCGATTGGGAATCTTCCGGTATTTTTCCTCGGGCACGGCCACCACGGTAGCGTTGGCGGCGGGATGCGCATCGTCTACGTCTTTTTCTTTCTCGACCACCGTTCCCTCGACGATTCCCGCTCTGGAACTGATGAACGTCTCAAGAGAAGTCTGCCCGCTTGCCGTGAATCCGGCGGCCACATCCCGCCCGCCGATGGTTACTGATTTCAGGTAATAGTTGCCCTGCGGCTCGCCTCCGTATACCTGCACGATGTAATTGCCGGAATTGACATTTTTCCACTCGAAGTTGCCCAGCCGATCGACCGTCGCGCTCTCGCCAAAAAAATCCTTGGACATGAAAAAGCCGGGATCGTCTGGCATGTCAGCCAAGCGCAGGTTGACCACGTACTGCGCGAGATCAGCCGAGGCGAGGTCGCTGTGAAGATGACCGGAAATTGCGAAGGAAGGCGCGGGAGACACTCTCAAGCCGTCCAGGTCAGCGGCCACGACGTTGATCTCCTGCCCCGCGGTAAGCGATTGCGTTCCCCTGATTGCCGATGTTCTGAGGATATAGGGTCCGGGTGCGACGCCACGCACTTCGAACTGGCCATCGGGGCCAATTTCGTTCGCGTTTACCCGGACGGCGTCGCCCGCCTTGGGAATCAGCTCCACGCTCGACTTCTGATCGGCGGTAGCCCCGGTTACGACGCCGCGAACCCGATATGTCCTCGCGGGCACCAGCGTGAAGTTGACCGGCATTTCGTCACCCGCCTTCAGCTTAATCGCCGACGCCTGCGTCGCATCGTAAGTGCCTGGGTAGTAGGTGGTGACATATCGAGTATCGGGCTTGTCGGCGTTATTTCCATCCGGCGGCGATTTCTCCCGCGGCCGTTCGTAGTCGCGGAAATCGGGCGGTGGCATGGCGACAATCCAGTACTCGCCAGGAAAAAGCCCGGCAACGCGGTATTCGCCCAGATCGTTAGTCCCCGCCATCCCGACACCCTCGCGACCCGCCTTACCGGGCTTTTTTCTTTGCACGAATACTCTGACCTCGGGTATCGGATCGCCATCTTCGTCCGTGACACGCCCACTGATGACGGCCGTGGGCAACATTCGAAACAGAAGATCTTCCAGCGCTTGCCCGGCTTGCACGGTGAGCACGTTGGTGTCAGATTTGAGGCCTCGCCCATTTACTCCGGCAAATCCAGTTTTTTCGAAGAAGATGCTGTAGCGTCCGGGCGCAACATTGTCGACGCGAAAATGGCCGTCGGCGTCGGTTGAGGCGGTGTAACTTTCACCCTGACGTTCCGCGATGACTTGCACCAGCACTTTTTTGAGCGGCTCGCTGCCCGGCTCTTTCACCACCGCGCCTGCAATGGAGGAGGTCTTCGCCGTGGGAGTAGCGCTCTGCCCGCCAGCCAGTAGCAAAGCACTGAGCACGAAAATGGCGAGCGCAAGCGAACGACTAATCGGAAATTGAATCATCAATTCGGTGAGCGGTGGCTTCAATGATTCAATGCCTCAATGATTCAATGTCTCAATAGGTTTGATTCAGTTCAGAAAATACTGCCGGTACAACGTATCGCGCTGCGCCGGACGAAAGCCCGCATCGCGTATGATGCGCCGCAGTTCTTCTTCGGTTGTGCAGTTGGTCACACCTGCGGCGCGGACTACGTTTTCCTCGAGCATCACCGACCCCACATCGTTGCCGCCAAAACGCAAGCCCATCTGGCAGACTTTCAGTCCCTGCGTCACCCAACTCGACTGCACATTCAGAAAGTTCGAAAGATAGAGCCGCGAAATTGCCAGCACTTTCAGGTATTCAACCGCCGTAGCCTCATCCCAGTGCCGTCCGCCGAGAGCGGTGTGGGCGGGCTGAAAACTCCACGGGATGAAGGCGGTAAAGCCGCCCGTCTCCTGCTGCAAATCGTACAGACACTGAAAATGGTTGATGCGGTGCTCAATCGACTCGCCCACGCCAAACATCATGGTCGCCGTGGTTCTCATGCCGAGTTGATGCGCGGTGCGATGCACCAGCAGCCAATCGGCGGTCAGGCATTTCAAGCGCGCAATTTTGTAGCGGACTTCGTCATCAAGAATCTCAGCTCCGCCGCCGGGGATCGAATCGAGTCCGGCGTCGCGCAGCCGCGCAATAGTATCCCGCACGCTAAGGTTGCTGTACTCGGCAATCGCCAGAATCTCCGAAGCCGAGTAGCAATGGAGGTGAACTTTCGGGAAGCGCTGCTTGATGCCGCTAAGCATCTTTTCATGCCAGTCGACCTTAAGGTCGGGATGCAGGCCGCCCTGCATCAGTACGCCGGTGCCGCCGAGTTCCACGGTCTCGCGAATCTTCTCGTAGATGGCGTCGAAATCGAGAATGTACCCTTCTGCCGCCGCCGGCCCTTTCAGGGGACGATAAAACGCGCAGAATGTGCAATATTCCGTGCAAAAGTTCGTGTAATTGATGTTGCGATCGATGATGTACGTCACGGTGCCCTCGGGATGCAGCTTGCGGCGAACCGCATCCGCTTCCATGCCAATCCCGATCAGATCGTCGGACCGAAACATCTCCAAAGCTTGCTCTTTAGTCAGGGACACTCGCTTTACCCCACGGTAATGGCTATTTTAGCTGGTCCGAGGTACTAGAAGCGAGCTTCAATTTTCCCAGAAGTTGTCATCCCGAGCGGAGCGAGGACTTGCATTTCGCGGCGAAATGCAGATCCCTCGCTGCGCTCGGGATGACAAGTTCACTATAAAGATTGCGCTCTTACGCGGTCCGCTCGCGGGGCCGCACCTTCGGACGAGGAGCCTTGGGTGCGCTGTTTTTCTGCCGGCGCTTGTACTCGAACAACGCGTATAGCGCGCCGATCGCCGAGAACGCAAGCAGAACGATAAGCACCGGCCAGTAGTACTCGGCAAAGAACTTCACAATGTGCCGTCCGTAGTGGTATCCGAGATAAGCGAGAATGGAGAAGCGAATGCCGCGCCCCACGGCCAGCGCGAGGAGAAACTTCTTCGTGGGATACTGCATGGCGCCCGCAGCCAAAAGCATCGGTGTGATCGGAAACGGCGGAGGAAGGATCGCGGGGATTGCAACCGCCGCAAATCCCCACCGCTCAAAGATCGCGTATGTCTTTTTTACTTTCCTGGCGGAGAACTTTTTCTCCAGAGTTTCCTTTCCGCCTTTGCGCGCCATGCGGTAAGTGAGATAGCCGCCGATAAGCGCTCCCACCGTCGCCATGAAGGCGTAGTAGGCCCACGGTTCGCGATGATGCGCGGCCAGCAGAATGGTGACGATGTCCGTGCTCCCGGGTAGAGGGATGAGCGAGTTATCGGCAATGCCCAGCAAAATGAGGCCTGGCCCGCCCAGATGGATCAGCCATCGCAGAGCGCTCTTCTTTTTCGACGCTACCAGGACGATCGCAAGCCAGTGCATGGTCTTTAATTAGAGCCGGTTTGCGGCCGGCAAGTTGCAACGCAAAAACTACAGCTTACGCTCTCCAGTCTTCAGTAGTCGTGTCGCCGTCGGCTCCTAGGCTGGCGGGATGTGGGACAGAACGGACAATCTTGGCGGCCGCGAGAGCACGAGAGGTGCTGCCATCGAGATTGCGACGATGCAGACCAGAATAGCAGCGATAAGGAAAGGAATCGCGCGGAAGTATGTAGCCGGCATCGTCAGGATCAGGGCGAGAGGCAACATCAGGACGCTGACCGCGTTGAACGAGCAGATTGTGCGTGCCCAGGTTTCCCCGCGCCGCAGCGAGTTCGCACAGAAATAAGTGCTCAATCCAAGAGGAACCAGCAGGATGCCAACCACAACGAAGCTCAACAGGAACGGCGGCTTGATCTGGGCCCAGGCATCAGGAGTCGATTGAGTGGAAATAAAGTTCAGCGCCAATGGCGTCGCCGCGAGATGAATGGCCGCGACCACTAAAAGCAATATCCCGTCAACCTTCAAGATCCGGGCAGCCAGAGCCCGTCGATCCAGAGCCTGTAGATCCATGGCCCACCTCTGATTCATGGGAATAATACGCTCGGCGGCAATCGGAAGACATCTGAGCAGTGCAGAGCAGCCGAGTCTTAGATCAACCGATCAGCGAGCCTAGATCAACCGAGCCCTAGATAAAACGCAGTTCCGGCGCTGGCGGCAGCGCGCCAACCTCCGCGCCCAGGCGGTAGTAAAGCTCAAGCCCCTCCAGGCAGGGAGGATCGAGATAATAATGGATATTATGCGTGAGATAAACGCGTACCGCCTCGAGCGTCAATCCCAGACGCGGCGCCCACTCCTGCGCGATCGCTTCCAGTTTTTTCGGCGCCAGCCCATGATCGCGCGACTTCTTGAAAATTTCCGCGATCTCCTCGCCGTCTCGTCCGGCAAGCGCCTGTTTTCGAATCGCCCAGAAGGCAAATACGAATGATTTTCCCGTGCGCGATACCCACTCCTCGGCGAGGTCGAACGTGAAGTAACGGGTGCGGTCGACTTGCAGCGCCGGATCTCCGATGAGCAGCGCCGCATCGCAAGCGTCGAGCATCGAGTCGAGATCGGGAGCCATCGGCTTATAGTCACGCGCTCCGCCCAGCCATTTTGCAAACAGAATTTTAGCGAGCGCCACTGATGTCATCGAGGAAGTGTCGAGCGCCACGGTGCGCACCTGCCCGACCCATTCGTTTTTATCCTGATCTCGATCTCGCGAAATGCCAGCGCCGGGCACTTTTCTGACGTTCTCGCTAGCGTTTTTGCTAACTAGGAGAATCGACCGAACCGCGCGCCGGGCCGCAATGGCCACGTCGGGAATGATGACGAGATCTGGAACCGTGGTGTAAGCCGCAGCGGGAATGATGCCAATATCGGCCGCGCCCGCACGCAAGGCCTCGGCGCAGGCCGAAGGGATGGTGTAGGAAATCTCAAAATCAGCGCCCTGGCCCGTCTCGGCATGCTCGAAATCCCACATCAGAGGCGCCGTGTTCAGGTAGGAAATAGCCGAGATCCTTAACCGGCTCATCACTTTACGAATTCTACCAAAAGTGATGTGCGCGCCCTCCTTGACAGCGGTTCGAGTAGCGGATACTGCTGAGTTGACGAGAAAAAGCCGCGAGCTATGAGCCAGACCCGAGCGACCCCAAGCTCGTAGCTCGCAGCTTTTTCCCGCAATCAGAATATGTCCAATGCAGCCGTTGCCACCTTCAACCCCGCGTCTGAACAAGGCATCTACTGGCTGGCGCTGGCCCTCACGCAGGGATTAGGCCCCTCGCGCATCAAGAAACTCATCGAGCACTGTGGCACTGCCGAGCGCGTCTTCCAAGCCAGTTTGACCGAACTCGAAGCCTTGGGAATGCGCGCCGTCTCCGCGCAATCGCTGGCCACGGGCAAGTCGCTCGAACTCGCGCAGCAGGAATGCCTGAAGGCAGTCGAGGCGAACGCGAGAATTATTTCCCTCGCCGATCCCGAGTATCCCGCGCGGCTGAAGGAAATCTACGATCCGCCGGTCATCCTATTCGTCAAGGGATGCGTCGAAGTGCTGGCCCAGCCCGGCATTGCAATGGTGGGAACACGTCATCCCACTCCTTACGGCAGCGGCATGGCCGAGCGCCTCTCCACCGATCTCGCCGCTCGCGGCCTCGTCATTATCAGCGGTCTAGCGCGCGGTATCGATACTGCGTCGCACCGCGGCGCGGTCGCTGCCAAGGGAAAGACCATCGCCGTCCTCGGCACGGGAATCGACGTCATGTACCCCAAAGAAAACACGCGGCTCACTGAACAAATCGTAGCTCTAGGGGGTGCGCTGATCACCGAGTTCCCAGTCGGAACCTCGCCGGCTCCGCAAAATTTTCCCATTCGCAACCGCATCATCAGCGGTATGTCGGCCGGCGTGCTCGTGGTGGAAGCCGCGGAATACAGCGGCACCCGCATCACCTCGCGCCTTGCCCTCGAGCAAAACCGCGATGTTTACGCCGTCCCGGGCAATGTGACCAACAAAAATTCCTGGGGCCCGAACACGCTGATCAAGCAGGGAGCGAAGCTCGTTGCCACCTGGGAAGACGTGTGGGAAGAGTTGCCGACCGATGTGCAAGTGGAGCTGAGTTCCCAGCAGAATGAATCCCCCGAGCCCGAAACCGCATCTCTATTCCCTGACGAGGCGACCTCGCCCCACGAGAGAAACATCCTCAAGTTGCTGAAAGCCGATGAATCCACGCACATCGATCAGCTAGTCGAATTGCTGGAAAACGAAATGTCCTCCTCAGAAATCTTCGCCGCGCTCTTTGAACTGGAGCTGAATGGGAAAGTGCGGCAGCTGCCGGGGAAGAATTTTGTAAAAAGCTTTTAGCTGTTAGCTTTTGGCTTTTAGCTAGTTGCTTTGGAGGTACTCGTGAGGAACTACAGGGATTTGGTCGTGTGGGAGAAAGCGCACCGGCTAACGCTCGCAGTCTATAGGAATACGCGAGGATTCCCCAACGACGAGCGATTCGGCCTGACCAGTCAAATGCGTCGCTCTTCGGCATCGATTGCCGCGAACCTGGCGGAAGGCTGCGGCCGAAGATCTGACGGGGAAATGGGCAGATTCATCCAGATCGCAATGGGTTCAGGGGCTGAGTTGTCATATCACCTGCTGCTGGCTAAGGATTTGGGATCCCTCGAAGGCAAACTTTACGAGGGTCTGGATTCGGATTTAGGAGCCGTGATGCGTATGATGTCGTCACTGTCGCACAAGATTAGGAGTCAGTCGACAGATGAGAAAAAGCCAGGTCCAGTGGCGATTGAGCTAAAGGCCAAAAGCTAAGAGCTAAGAGCCTCGTGCTTGTTGCAATCCGCCAATTCGTGCTAGCTTCAATTCCATTACCGCTACAATGAGGAACAATTGTCCAAAGGTCTAGTCATTGTCGAATCGCCCGCAAAGGCGAAAACTATTCAGAAGTATCTGGGTAAGGGGTTCACGGTCGATGCTTCGTTCGGCCACGTGAAAGACCTGCCCAAAAGCAGTCTCGGGGTTGATCTCGACAACGATTTCGAAACCGAGTACGTCGTCATTCCGGGAAAAGAAAAGGTTTTGGCCAAGCTGAAGAAGCTCGCGCTTTCGGCCGACCACATCTACCTTGCGCCCGACCCGGATCGCGAAGGCGAAGCCATCGCCGCTCATCTCGCCGACGAACTGGGCGAAGACTCAAGCAAGAAAAAGAAGGGGAAGAAGACTAAAAAGACGGACGACATCGGCGAAGGAGCCCGCATTCGCCGTGTGACCTTCAACGAAATCACGCAACGTGCTGTCAAAGCCGCTTTTGAGCATCCGCGCGACATTGACCGCAATCTGGTCGACGCGCAACAGACCCGCCGCGTCCTCGACCGCCTCGTGGGCTACCAGGTTTCTCCTCTTTTATGGGACAAAGTCCGCCGCGGCCTCTCCGCCGGACGCGTGCAGACGGTTGCGCTGCGCCTGATTGTCGACCGCGAACGCGAAATCAAGGCCTTTGAGAAGAAAGAATACTGGACCATCGACGCCAATCTCGCCGCCGCCAAGCCTCCCGCATTCGACGCCCGATTCCTCGGCAAGGGCGAAGAGAAGATCGAAATCACGAATGGCGAGGATGCCGAGAAAATCCGCTTGGCGCTCGAAAAGGCCGAGTGGGTCGTCCGTTCCGTCGAAAAGAAAGAACGGCGTCGCAACGCCACTCCGCCGTTCACCACCAGCAAACTGCAACAGGATTCCTCGCGCAAACTGCGCTTCAGCGTGAAGCGCACCATGATGATCGCGCAGCGCCTGTACGAAGGCATCGAACTCGGAGACGAAGGCCTGGTCGGCCTGATCACTTACATGCGCACCGATTCCACGCGCGTCGCGCCCGAGGCGATTACCGAGGTTCGCGAATTCGTCTCCGAACAGTACGGCGCGCCGTACCTGCCCGATTCTCCCAATACATATAAGGAGAAGAAGGAGGCGCAAGCCGCGCACGAGGCCATTCGCCCAACTTCGGCAGCGCGCCATCCCGACCAGATCAAACAATATCTGCAGGAGGATGAATTCAAGGTTTACAAGCTGATCTGGCAGCGCTTCGTCGCCTCGCAGATGAATCCCGCCGTGTTCGATCAAACGTCGGTAGACATCGACGCCAAATCAGGAAGCGACGTATTTTGGTTCCGCGTTACCGGATCGGTGATGAAGTTCGACGGCTTCCTTAAAGTGTATGAAGAGTCCAAGGACGCCAAGGACGAAGAAGACGAGGAGCTCAAGCACAAACTTCCGCCGCTCGAAGCCGGACAGAAGCTGACGCTGAAGTC
>Ga0074044_10001203_pt1 | contig 23815 bp, 21 predicted proteins | sample BogForMeECP23OM1_FD_94443 | JGI IMG/M metagenome (GOLD analysis project Ga0074044, IMG submission 94443) | Bog forest soil microbial communities from Calvert Island, British Columbia, Canada - Bog Forest MetaG ECP23OM1 | ecosystem: Environmental > Terrestrial > Soil > Wetlands ... | reverse complement strand
TGGGACCTGGCCTCTGGGTGATGGTTCACGACCTGGGCCACCTGCCGAGATTTCGGGGCGCGCGGCTGGCCGATTACAAGGCGCTGATGCACATCAGTTTCTTCATGGCTTTGATCCAGATCAGCGTGATCATGGCCGACAAGGTGGATACGACGGTCCTCGGCTTCTTGCATCCCGATCCGGGCCAGGCCAACGCCGTCTACGACGTGGTCAGCAAACCCTTCCTGCAACTTCGGCAGACGGGCTGGATGCTGGCCTACATGGTTATGCCGGCCGTGGCCAGCCTGGCGGCCGCCCGCGATCTTCGGGGACTGGACCGGGTCAAGTACGACGGCACCCGCCTGCACATTGGCGCACTCCTCCCGATCGGCCTTCTGGGGTGGATCTACGCCGGACCATTCCTGTCACTCTGGGTCGGCAACCGCCTTGGCTATGATGCAGCCAATGAGGCTTATCTGATGCAGCTCTTCCTCACCGCGGCAATTCCACTGATCCTCTCGGTGCCTGTTCAAATGGCTATCGGCATCAACAAGATTGAGGTCATCGCACTGGCCGCCCTGGCGGGTTCGCTGATCAACCTGCCGATCAGTTGTTACTTGACTTACCACATCGGCGTGGCCGGAGTGATCTGGGGCACCGTGCTGACGACCTTCTTCTCGAACCTTCTCGTGCCCGGTCTTTATGTCTTTCATGTGCTCGAGATCAATCCGTGCACTTACCTGAAGCGAACCCTCAGCCCGCCGTTGACCGGTGCCGTGGCACTGATCCTGGCGACTTGGCTGCTCCGGCAGGTCGTGCCGGTCACCTATCCGGGTACTGCGCTCTATAGCCGTGCGTTTCCGCTTCTTCTGCACCTATCTGTTGGCACGATGGCCTATGCCGGCGGCTACCTCCTGGCCCCCTCGGGCCGCGGCGACCTCACGGAGTTATGGAGCAAGCTGCGGCCCCGATAAGGCGGAGAGACCGCAAACCGCGGGGCGCGATCTGCCTGAGCGTTGCCGAACCTTCTCACCGGAAAGCTACCGGGTTTCAACCCGCGTAGATGGTTACAAATCGCTCCTCGACCCACTCGAGGCCAGTTCTTAATGTCTCGTAGGCTCGCCATTTGACTTGCGATGCCTTTTGGCGAGGCGGCGATGACGCGGTTCTGCAAAGGTTAACCGTGAAAGGATGGTCCGCATCTCCTCGGCTTTTCGACGGCGGCCGCGGGGGATACACTGCGCATGGAATGATGATGAGTACCGATCTGTAAACCTCGAGCGAACATGGCGAGCACTTCGAACGGTCACCAGGATGGGTCTGGCTCGCGCCGGTTCCGGTTCGATGACATGGCCTCAACCGTCGTCCATCCCCCAGCTTCTGCCTCCGGGTCCGGCGACCTCGGTCCTCATCACTCCGGCCGAAGACTTGTGCTCGTGGCTGGTGCCGCCATTCTCGTGCTCTGGGGAGCCCTGTATCTGGTTTTCCACGAGTGGCGGGTGCGCTATCGCACCCGGACCAGCTTCGGCGTGACACAGGTCGCGCCGGTGATTGATCCCCTTGCCGAGATCATCCCACCTGGGGTCGGTGCAGGCGCCTGGCAGGAGGCGGTCCGCGAGACTCATGCCATGTTGGTATCCGTGCTGAGTGCCAACCTGCTGGATCTCCAGCAGATGCAACTGCTCCGCGACGAGCTGAAGCAGACCGTCGAGCGGGCGCGGCTCCATCCTGAAACGGCTCGCGACGAGCTTGCCAGCGTCTGGACCGCCATGGCCGACCGCGCCGAGTTCGTGCTCCAAGAAGGGACGTCCGGACGGCGCAAGGGCCACCCCCGACCCGCGATCCTGCCTCCACGGCAGGTCAAAGAAAAAGGTGCCAAGCCAGAACCCTCGGCCCCACCCCAAAAAAATCGGGCCGAGCCTACGCTGGGCTCTGAGACTGGCTGAAGGCCAAGGCACTAATCCTTTGCGTCGTCTTCCCGATCGTCGGCGTCGTCCTCGGCGTCGTGCAGAGCGTCGGATGGTTCCGCGATTTCATGGCTCCAGCGCTTCTTGAGGGCATGCGCAAGGGTTCGAAACTGGTCCACGCCAAGGGCCTCAGCGCGAAGCTGGCCATCGATGCCCAGCGACTCCAGCCAGGCCTCGGCCTCGGCCTTTGTCCACTGGTCGCCCCAGATGCCGGACAGCACATGGCGGAGATTCTTGCGGCGATGCAAGAACAGTTTGCGGACCATGTCGTGGAACCAGGCGACGTCAAGAGTGGCTCGCCGCGCTGCTTCCGGCCGGATTGCCACGATGGTGGATTCGACCTTGGGTCGTGGCCAGAAGACCGACGGTGGCAGAACTCGCACGATCGAGACCTCAGCCAGGGCCTGGATGATCACGGAGAGCGAGCCGTACGCCGGGGATGCCGGGAGGGCAATCATCCGCTCCGCCAGCTCGCGCTGGATCGTCACAACCATGAGGGCAGGACAGAGCACGGGGTGGATGAGCAGGTTCATGATGACCGGCGTCGCCACGTTGTAGGGCAGATTAGCCACCAGCTTGAAAACTCGGGACGGAGCACAGGCCAGCGCTTCATCAACGCTCTCGATCATGATCGGGCTGAGGGTGTTCTTGTTCGCCAGGGCATCCGTATTGAACACCCGGACGCTGGGGAAGCCCGCCACAGCTTCCTGCGTCAGCTTCGCCATTTCCGGATCGAGCTCGACCGCGATGATCATGGCGCCTCGACCGGCCATCAATGCCGTGAGCGCCCCGGCTCCGGGGCCGATCTCCAGGATGACATCATCGGGCCCGACCCTTGCCTCCTCGACGATCAGTTCATGGATATTCAAGTCGATCAGGAAGTTCTGTCCCATGTGGTGCCGGGGTGCGATGCCCCGCCGGGCGAAGAGGCTGCGCAAGTACGACTGGGTCTGACGAACCGGCATCGAGAAGCTCCGCGTCTTCGAGAAACCCCTCACTTGCCCAGCAGCTTGGCCACATGCTTGGCCAGGATGTCGGTCTCGACGTTGACCCGGTCGCCCGGCCTGAGCAACCCGAGCGTGGTAACGGCCAGAGTATGCGGAATGAGCATGACCGAGAAGCCATCGGTCCAGACATCGACGAGTGTGAGGCTAACACCGTCAACGGCGATCGATCCCTTGGGGACCAGCAGCCCCATACAGGCTGGATCCAGAGTGAACGCCAGGAATTCCCACTCACCTTCCGACCGCCGCTCGCGCAGCTCGGCCGTGGCGTCGATGTGTCCCTGGACGAAATGCCCGCCCAGCCTGTCGCCAACCCGTAGCGATCGCTCGAAATTGACACGATCCCCAGGACGTTTTCCTCCGAGGTTCGTTCGGAGCAAGGTTTCCGGACCAGCCTGGACCTCAAATTGCTCGCCGTCGCTGGCAACGACCGTCAGGCAGCAACCGTTGACCGCCACGCTTTCCCCGATCTCCAACAAGCTGGTCAAGCCGGGCCAGGCTAGCGTCAATCGTTGCCCCGCATTCTCCTTGACCACCTTCTCGACTCGGCCAAGAACCTCGACCAGCCCCGTGAACACGCTAGCGCACTCCTTCATTCCATGGCCAGGACATCCGTGGATTCGCGGGGCCATTACCGCCAAGCCAACCCGCGACGAGTCGAACCAAGCTGTGAATCTGTCTATGGTAGCATCGCGGCCGGGCAGGTAGAATCGGCAACGGCTGTGCACCCCGGCATTTTGCTGGCGATCGGGCGCGACTGGCCTTCATTCCGGAACTCCGAGCGGGTCTAGAACCTGACTCGAACGGCTTTCACGTCTTCAAATGACTTCCGACACCGGGGAGACCAACCGCATGAAACCCCCCCCCTGAATCGCCGTCAATTCATTGCGCAGGCGCAGGGCGCCGCCGCGCTGGCCACAACGGCCTCAACCGCCATGGCGGGCATGGTCCGCTCCAAGAACAGTCTTCCCAAGAGCCCGACCAAGAAGGTCGCCCTGGGCAAGTCCGGCGTCCAGGTCTCTCTCGTGGGGATGGGGACTCAAGCGAACCGCCGATGCGATCGCGTTCCTGAAAGCCTGATCAGTTGCCAAAACAGATGGGAAGGGCCAACATTACGGCCCTCCCCATCACCTTTTCGCCTTGCAAAGAAGTCTGTCCTGGCGTCGCGGTGCTGCATTGCGTTCACGGAGCGAGAGTGGCGGCCGAGCGACGGATGAGATTGACCTGCTGGAAGCGGCTGGGGATATGGGTGGCGTGGGGGTCGTTATCGTAGGTCACCACAAGGCGGACCGTGCCGGGGTCGGTCACACCGGCAGCTTGCGGCAAGATGCACAACCCCTCGGCTTTCATGGCAGCCTCGAACGTCCAGACCTTGTCCGCCAGGACGGGTGAGCCATTGCCCTGCGCGATGCGGTCGTCGGGCACGAACCAGAGCGTGTTCCCATGAAACGCATTCTGGTCGTCCTCGGTCGCAGTGACGACCAGGAAGCCCTTCCAAACGGGAAGATACTCCATCGACGTGAGTTGACTGCGAACGCCCTCGCGCTTGCCGGGATCGAAGGCAAAGAGGCGCGTGAGCGCAAGTTCAGCATCCGGGGCAGGGGGCATGGTGATGTCCGCAACGAAGGCGCGGATCAGGTCGTCGGGCTGACGCAGGCCAATCACCAGTTCGCGGCGAACCCTTCCATCGGGACCAGCCGGCAACTCGCGGATCGCCAGGCCCTCGATCTTGCGCTGATCCACGGCCTTCGCATCCAGCCCTTCATGCTGTAGTGCCTGGATCAAGGGCGACGCCAGCCGCCATGAGATAACCGAGCCTTCGTCGATTGCCACCGCGTCGAGGCCGCCGCTTATACCAGGTTGGGTCTTGAGCCGGAACCGGATCAGCTTCGCGTGCTCGTCGCGCTCACCTTGCGTCTTGCCCGAGTGCGACCCGACCAGGTAGTAATTGCCCTCGGAATCGCGGGCCATCCCTTCCCACTTGGAAGATTTCGGCGTCTCGGCCGGGAACTTCCCGCAGGTCAGCAGCGGACCGACCTGCCGTCCCGTCGCCGTCTCGATCACGCGGAGCGGCACTTTCTTGTCGTGAGCCACCAGCAGGAGGCGCCCATCGCCGATGGGCTCGACCCCCGAGGCTTCGAGCACGTTATCCAGCCGGTATGCCGTCTCGCCTGATCCCGGTGCCTCGAAGAACGGCGCGGGGAACGTGACCGGCTCGACGGTGATCATGAAGACCAGGTGAGTTCTGCGCGAAACTCATGCATGGGAGCGGAAATGGATCGCAAGCGAGATGTGCGGACATGGATCTTCAGAACATATTTTTCTTGGCAGCAAGTACCACGAGAAACAAACCTGAACTAAAGCATATTCACAAAATAACTATTTATAGTAATGATGCCCCGTCCTGAAAATCACCAAGGATTGGCGCGCCAGGTCTTCGTGGCGGCTCCGCGCGCTTCGTGACATGTCTCTTCGAGTGACCCTACCGGCGACGTGATGGTGGGAACATCTTGGCCAATCAGGCCCGATCCAAGATCTCCGTGACCCCGCTCAGTGTGGATCTACAGGTCACTTCATGGTTGATCCAGGTCCAGGTCGCCTCCAAACAACCCGCGCGCGACAGGTCAATCCATCTGTGACTCACTCGGCTTGCTCAGGGGAGGGCATCAGGCGCAAGGCAAGACTACGATCTGATCCGGCACTTTGCGTAGGCTGGTTCTCACCCGACATGTATTGGGCAAACTTTGGCGTGAAGTAGACAACCGCGATCAGGACCCCGATCATCGCAAACCAGACGAGTAAATCTCCTAGCTGTCGCATGATTCCACTCCTCCTGGCTCAAAGCAACTCGAAACCGCTCGAAAAGGGGCGATCCTCTCTAGTTCTTGCCCGCCCTCGTTTCGTGGCAACCCTTGGGCCCCAGACCTCCCTTTTCTCCCGGCTTGAATAATCGCTGCGCATCTCGCACCACGAAGGTGAATCTTCGCGGCCCTCTATTGATAGGATGGCACAAGAATGAAACCCCGTGCGCGGTTTTTGTGACTTTGATGATGGGAAAAGGCAACGCGCCAGTCCTTGGCTCGGGGAGAACTTGCGATTTCGGTGAAACGAAGTCCGAAAACAGGAGCAGCCGACAGCCAACAATTCAGGAAATCGTAGCCGCGCGGGTTCCACCAGAATCACATCCTGAACCCCGGAACGTATTCTGGAAGACTCGCAGTGAGCTGTCTCTCCGCGATTCTTCTCGTGGGCTTGCTTCAGGGGTTGAGTCGGCGATCCACGGTCAGGACTGTTCTCAGACGCGGTTGATCCTTCATAAACCGAGTCTTATGGCCTTAGTTCCATTCCGTGTCCAGCCCAGTTCGGTTCGATTCCACCTAGTCCACCGGAGCCGGATCTGCCAAAAAAACCAGGGAGCAAGATGGACCCAATTGACGCTCTTTCTAAGAGAAGAAAGCAAAGAACCGTATCCTGCTAATCCAGCCTGCCCTATACGAGAAAGAAGAGGGGAGAGAGAACGATGGTATCATGGATTGTCTCTCTCGCGGTTGGTCACGGACCGGACGTTTCACCGTGGTTCTGGGCGTATCTCGACCCGGGCTCCGGCAGCATGCTGTTCCAGGTCCTGATCGCCGGGTTGCTGAGCGCGCTGTTCTGCGCCAGGTCCGCCTTGTTCGAGCTAAAGTCCGCCTTGTTTGGAGATCATGAAAGGGGATGACGCGTCATTCTCTATCGGCGGTCTCGTTTCGTGATCCGGGGGGCTTTGTCTATGAGGATCAGGGCTGCATTCTCCGCCAAGTCAACTTCCTGGCGAGAGAGCACTACGACCAATTGATGAAATCAGGCCTGTATCGTGAGTTGACTGAGAGACGCTTGCTGATCGCGCATGATGAGGTCGATGCCTTACCGCGGGTCTCCGCCACGGCATACAGAGTGATCCGACCAGAGCCGGTCAGCTTGATCTCGTACCCTTTTGAATGGAGCTTCAGCCAGTACAAGGACGCCGCGCTGTTGACGTTGGCGGTCGAACGCCACGCACTTCGCCGTGGCATGTCGCTGAAGGATTGCAGTGCCTACAACGTGCAGTTTCACGAGGGCCAGCCGATCTTGATCGATACGCTTTCGCTGGAACAGTATCACGAAGGATGGCCATGGGTGGCCTACCGGCAGTTCTGCCAACATTTTCTGGCGCCCCTGGCGCTGATGAGCCTGACCGACATACAATTGGGCCAGCTCTGCCGCACGAACCTTGACGGCATCCCTCTTGATCTTGCGACCCGGCTCTTGCCATGGCGATCGCGGGTACAATTCGGTCTCTCGCTGCACCTTCATCTTCACGGGTTGGTGCAACACTCCGACGCCCAGACGCGTGAGTCCGGCAGTCCCGGCCGGTTCAGCCAGTCCGCGATGCTGGGGCTCATAGCGAGCCTCGAGTCCACCGTGAAAGGGCTCTCCTGGAAGCCGGGTCGGTCGACCTGGGTCGCTTACTCGAAGGAATCGACGTATTTACCCGACCAGACCGACCAGAAGAGCCGATTCATCGCCGAGTTTCTGGAGCTGGTCAGGCCTGCAAGCGTCTGGGACCTCGGGGCGAACACCGGCAATTTCAGCCGGCTTGCAAGCGATCGCGGGATTTCCACGGTGGCCTTCGACTTTGACCCGGCCTGCGTCGAGGTCAACTACCGGGAAGTCAAGAAACGTCAAGAAACGAAGCTGCTGCCCCTGCTGGTGGATCTGCTCAATCCGAGTCCGGCTTGCGGGTGGGTCAATCGGGAGCGAACATCAATCTTCCAGAGGGGCCGGCCGGAAATGGTCTTGGCCTTGGCCCTGATCCATCATCTGGCGATCACGGGGAGCCTGCCCCTGGAGAACATCGCCGAGTTTTTTAGCGACCTTGCTCCGTGGCTGGTGATCGAATTCGTCGCTCCTGACGACTCCCAGGTGCAACGACTGATAGCCCAGCGCAGAGGCGTTCATCATCCCTATGACCAGACGCAGTTCGAGACATGCTTCAATCGCTATTTTTCCATTCAAGAAATCAGGCCAATCCTGCCGGGCGGGCGCATCTTGTACCTGATGCGCCGGAGGGACGACGAACCCTCGAGCGATGGGTGATCCATCCGTTCCTGCTGGCGATTTTCCCGATTCTCGGCTTCTTCGTCCGCAATACCACAGAGGTGCCTCTGGGCGATCTTGTCATGCCCATCGCTGTGGTGTTCCTGCTGACCCTTGCGACCTGGCTGTTTGCAACCTGCCTGCTAGGCAACCCCCTGCGTGCCGGGCTGTTCACAACGCTTTGCTTGATCCCCTTCTACACCGGTAGGCAAATTCCGCATATCGTCGACTCTCGGCTGACCGGTCTGACTGCTTTCTGGGTACGGAGCGACGTTCACGTACCTGATCACGTGTCCATAGTGGTTGTTCTGGCGGTGCTTGGATTGGCCGCTCTTGGACTGATCGCCAGGCTGAAAAATCCTGGTCCATGGACCAGGATGCTCAATCTTTTTTCGATATTCCTGGTCATCCTGCCGGTAACTGAGATCACCCGCGCAACAGGGTCGGTTCGGGCTCGACCTCAACGGTTGGCCACGGCGTTTCCTCTCGCTCTCCCGTCCCAACCGCTGCCGGACATTTATTACATCATCCTTGACGGCTATGCCCGGTCGGACGTGATGCGCGAGCTCTTCGATTTCGACAACACCACATTCCTGGAACGGCTCGAACGCAAGGGCTTCTTCGTCGCCCGCGGCAGCAACGCAAACTATTGCCAGACCCCTTTGAGTCTCTCGTCATCCTTGAACCTCGAATACCTCGATGACCTGGTCAAGGGTCTAGGTACCGATCAGACCGAACTTCGTGAGCTCATTGGCCGGAACAACCTTGCCGCCACTCTTCGTCCTCTTGGTTACAAATTCGTCACATTCTCAACGGGCTTCGACCCGACCAACCTGACCGACACGGATCGTTATCTGTCGCCTTACGAACAGTTCACCGGATTTCAACGCCTCCTGATCGATCAGACACTGCTTTGGGCTTTACTGCCAGAGACTGATGGTCGCGATCTGTTCACACAGGCCCGGGATCGAACGCTTTTCCTGCTCGATCATCTCCCCCGAATTGCGGCGGATCCGCAGCCCACCTTGACGCTCGCTCATATCCTCTGCCCTCATCCTCCGTTCATCTTCGGAGCCGATGGCGAGGATATCAGCCATCGTGATGATCGCTATTACCTTGGCGACGGCGACAAATTTAACGGTATGGCCTCGAAACCCGCAGTGTATGTCCGCGGCTATCGTGGCCAGGCGGTCTACATCACCCGGCGCATCGAGGAAGTCATCGACCAGATCCTCGCGCGGTCGAAAGTGCCACCCATCCTGATTCTCCAGGCCGATCACGGATCGGGTTTGCGACTGAACATGCAAAGCAAGGAAAAGACCGATCTGCGAGAACGCATGGGTATCTTGAACGCGTATTATTTCCCGAACCGGGACTATCGGGGACTCTACCAGGACATCACACCGGTCAACTCGTTCCGGGTGGTTCTCAACACGTTATTCGGCGCCAGGTTCGAGATCCTTCCTGACAGGAGCAATTACTCCACCTGGACCGAGCCGTACCAGTTCATGGACGTCACCGAGGCGGTGCGTTCCCCGTTTCGTCAGGGGTCCCGGCAATCGGGTTCCGGGAATTCACCATTGAAGAAATGTCGCTGCGGAAAGCACCATGGCAAAAGGACGACGCAGTCCCCAGGTCTCCGGCCCTGAAGTTCTCCTGGTTGCTACAATCGGAACCGTCGCTAGATCCGTCGCTGTTTCGCCTTCATGAAAAAAACCTTGGTTTCCGATCCCGCTTCACTGTAGAGTAGTGTGGCGGAGGTTCGGACTCACTTGAGAAAACTGGTTCTACCAGGCTCTGTCCGAACAGTACCAGGATACGCTTGCCCCCTTCTCCGAAAAGATTCTCTCAACTCTCACGAAATGCACTGTGCGAGCGCCAAGGTTTCTGGCTTCTGGGCAGTTGATTGCCTGATCCTGGTACGGATCGATCGTTTTCTCCTGGACCTGAGAGTCTCTTGATGAGCATGCGCGACATCGCTGTTTCTTTCCCATCTCCGGGAACGATCCGGCTCGAAAGCCGGTCCCTGTTTGGAGATCCGGACCATCCAGACTGCCGAAAGTTCCTGGAGCGAGTGTTCCAGGCTCGGGAGGTCACATGGATCACGATCAGCGGTACTGACAGCCAGCGGGCTGAGCTGCATTATTGCCCTCGGACATTCAGCCTCAAGGATGTTGTCAAGGTTGTCACAAGCCTGCTGGCCCCGGAGCCGGAACAGCGATCATTCGAGGCTTGCTCGCAGAAGGCCGCGGGACCTGGCTCTCCGTCCAGTCCGCGTCCGGTGGCCGCGACCGACAAGCCGCTGCGAATCGCCCCCTCACAGACGGCCCGCGACTTCAGGGGAGTGGTCCGTTACTATTGTCACGGCTCTGTAGTCAGCGGATGGGAGTTCGTCTCAGAACTACCCGGCCGGTTGCGGCTCCGCAACCTGGTGCTGCTGCGGAGAAGTCCCCTCTGCCGGGCGGTGGAGCGCGAGTTGACAAGCGTGCTGGGCATCGGGCGATTCAAGACGAATCCGCTCACTGGCACGTTGCTTTTGCATCACGACCCGCAGCAGTTGTCTCGGGAGCAAGTGATCGAGATTCTCGATGCGGCTCTCATTCGTGTGGAACCTCCGGCGACGCCCGATCAGCCCGATATGAACTTACCGGTCTGCACTGTTTCGCTCCCGCTCGCGGCGGCTGCCCAGTTTGCTGCGCCAGCGCTCTTGCCCGCCGCCGCAGTCCTCTTCGTTTATTCATCGATCCCCACGTTCAAGGAGGCGCGACGGATTCTCCTGGAAGAAAAACGACTCGGAGTGGATGCCCTGGATGCGGTCGCCGTGGCCGGGTGCCTCGGGACAATGTCGATTTTCCCGGGAGCGGTTTGTTGCTGGTGTCTGAGCTTTGGGCGAAGCCTCGTGAAGAAGACGCGCGAAAACTCCCAGAGGATGCTGCTTGACGCCTTCGGCAAACAGCCCCGTTATGCCTGGCTGGACCGTGACGGTGCCGAGGTTCAGGTCCTTGCAGAGACACTCCAGAAAGGCGACGTCATCGTCGTCCATACCGGCGACACCGTGCCCGTGGACGGCCACATCGTCAAGGGGATGGCCGTGATCGACCAGCACACCCTGACCGGAGAGTCGACTCCCGCAGAGAAGGGGATGGGCGACCGGGCATTCGCCTCGACGGTCCTGGTCGGTGGTAAGATTCACATCGCGGTCGAGCAATCGGGTCGGGAGACCGCCTCGGCGCGAATCAGCCAGATCCTCAGCGACACGGCCGGCTACAAGCTGAGATCGCAGCACAAGGGAGAACGGCTGGCTGACAGGGCGGTGATTCCCACCCTGGCCGTCGGCGCGCTCGGCATGGCCACGATGGGCCCGATCAGCGCCGTTGCGGTGCTCAACAGCGATCTGGGGACTGGCATCCGCATGGCCGCTCCGCTGGCGATGCTCAGCTCGCTTTCGGTCTGCGCTCACAAGGGCATACTCGTCAAGGATGGGCGGGCCCTGGAGCAGATGAGCGCGGTCGATACGGTGCTCTTCGACAAGACAGGCACGTTGACCCACGAGCGCCCGGAGGTCGGCCGGATCATCGCGGCCGCTGGCCTCTCGCGCGAGCGGGTCCTCCAGCTCGCGGCCGCCGCCGAACGTAAATTTCATCATCCGATTGCCCTGGCTATTCTCCACCGGGCCGAAGAGCTGGGGCTGGATCTGCCGCCCCACGACGAGACACGGTACAAGGTCGGCTACGGGATCACAGTCCATGTCGAGGGGCAAACGATCCACGTGGGCAGCAAGCGGTTCATGGATCTGGAGGAGATCGCCATCCCGGGTGCCATCCAGGTTGCGATTGAGGAGGCGCACCGGGACGGGTCAACCGTGGTTCTGGTCAGCGTGGATGGCCGACTGGGCGGCGCGATCGAGCTTCGTGCCGCCGTTCGTGCCGAGGCCCTCGCGATTGTTCGCGGTCTTCGCAGCCGGGGGATCAAGCACATCGCGATTATCTCCGGCGACCACGACGCGCCAACGCGCAAGCTGGCCGAGTCGCTGGAAATGGACCGTTACTTCGCCCAGGTCCTGCCCGCCGACAAGGCTGAAATCGTCGAACGTCTCCAGAAGGAGGGCCGCAAGGTCTGCTTCGTCGGCGATGGGATCAATGACTCGATCGCCCTCAAGAAGGCGGACGCGTCGATCTCGCTCCGGGGCGCTTCGACGATCGCGACGGACACGGCGCAGGTCGTCTTTCTGGAGGGTGGACTGTCGAAGCTCTGCGAGCTGAGGGACATCGCGCGCAACCTGGACCGCAACGTGAACCGGAGCTGGTCGATGATCGTCGCTCCCAATGTCTCCAACGTGATCGGGGTCTTCACCATGGGGTTCGGGATCATGTCGTCGGTCCTTACCAACAACGTCTCCGCGCTGGCCGCGCTGGCGAATGGACTGCTTCCCCTGCGCAGGTTTTCAGGCTCTCCGTCGGACCAGACCCGCCCACTGCGAATCGCCCCCAGCGAGGTCGCGGAACGAGACCGGCTGCCGCTCCATCCTCCCTTGATCGCGCGGCGAACGGAACTGCCCGAGACCCGCACCGACGGCAGTCACGCTCCCGCGGCGTCGGCCTGAGATCCCGGCTCGGGAATCGCACCACACCGGTCTCACAGGGTCCGCGGAAAGGCGACGAGATCGCGGATTTCCTGCATGGTAAGAGCGGATTCTCGGGGATGCCGTCGCGGTCTTTCTCTCGGTCGTAGTGGCTCTGGTGGATCCTGGCCAAGTACGAGCCATCCGACAGGTCAGGGATCGGCCGCAAGATCAACTTCTTGACCACCCGCGCCAGGAGTTTCACTCCGGTCGAATCCAGCTGCCGCCACAGCTCGTAGCTGAAAAACCCTCGGTCCAAGAACAAGAGCATCTCCGTGGTGAGATGACCGAGCAACGCCGCAACCATCGTCCGCTCGCCGCAGTGGATCGACCGGAAACGAACATCGTCCTTGATGCATGCGAGTCACAGCCTCCATGTTGCCGGCATGGTTCAATTACGGGTCACAGCAATCGCCCCCCACGATAGCAGTCGGCCGGCTCGTCGGGGCACACAAGCTCGGGGCCGAGCGAGGTTGCGAAGTCTTTCCCCTTGCTTGGGCCCAGCCCGACGGCCATCTCGAGGCGCTGCAGGTCGCGCGCGCTCCAGTCGTTCATGATCGTGAATCCCGCGACGCAGTCGAGCGCGCGATCGGCGGCGGGAAGGTCACGAGCGGGCTAGCCGATCACGCAGGCCAGTTCCAGCTCGTAATCGAGCGCCTGGCTGTCGCGGGGACTCCAGACGTCGGCCTCGTGGCCGACGACGCTGGCGGCGCTCGAGAAGTAGAAGACGGGCACGCAGTACCACTCGGGCACCATGTCGAGCCCGCGGTGGCGCCGGCATGTCGCCACGTGCTGCTCGAAGGCGTAGAAGTCGCGGATGCTGGCGACCTCGGGGAGCGAGCATCGTATGCCTTTCCTCGCGCCTGTGCGCGAGTCTCCTGTCATGCGCTCATGCGCACTTGCGTAAGAATTCGCTATTGCACCCCCGCCGCCCTGGTCGAGATTCCCGAGCTGCTCCGTCCCTATGGCGTTGCCGGCGGGAGCAGATCCGCCACGGCAATCTGGCCGACTTCCCGCCCGCCCAAGAAGAGAGACACGGAAGCGGATTCTCTCAGAAGTTTGGGAGCCGGGTAACGCCCGCCCCGCCCCTGCTGGGGGCCTGGCCCTTCGTAGACTTCGAGCCGGCGCTTCGGAACGTTGACGATCCAGTAGACCGGGATGCCGCCGCCGCCATAAACGCGGGCTAGCGCCCGGTCCTTGGCCACACTGGAGCGCGTGACCTCGACGACCAGGGCGACGTCCTCCGGGTCAGGGTGTCGGGTCTCGTAGTCCTCGATAGCGCCGCGCACCACGGACAGGTCCGGTTCCGGCTCGCTTCTCCGGTTTGGGATGCGAACGGGCTGCTCCTGTCGCACGTACCAACCCCCCGGCAGAATTCGCTCGATCGCTCGTCGCGTGCGATCCGAGGCGGTTGAGTGTGCGGGGTTCTTCACATCCTTCTCCACAATCCGGCCTTCGACCAGCTCGAAGCGATTCGTTTCGGGCAAGATCCCGTTCTCCACCATCTGGTCGTACTGATCGACGGTCAGTCTTTTTGTGATCGTACTCACTTCACACCGCCTTTTCTCGTTTCGCTCGAGGACCGCGTAGAGGTTAACAGACGGGACCGTTTCTCATGGGGCAAAGAGACGATCTGGAGTCAAAGCGTTCCCCGGCGCGCCTGCTCGCGCTCGATGGCTTCGAACAGGGCCTTGAAGTTTCCCCTGCCAAAGCTTTGCTCGCCGCGCCGCTGGATGACCTCGAAGAAGAGAGTCGGCCGGTCCTCGACCGGCTTGGTGAAAATCTGGAGCAAATAGCCCTCAACATCGCGATCAACCAGGATACCCAGTTCGGCCAGTTCGCGCAAATCTTCCCGGATCGTACCGACCCGTTCGGGCAGCATCTCGTAGTAGGCCGATGGCACCTTGAGGAACCTGGAAGCAGGCAAGATGTCCGCCTGGGGAACTGCCTTGATCCGTCGTCTCTTTACCCCGTCACGCCGTGAAGTCGGTCGTCTTCCAGACCATCCCAGAAAACAGCGATGACGTCATGGGAAAACCCCCTTAGCTTTGAGAGGAACGGGGGAAGTGGTACTCATTGATCGTAAGCAAACCGGGAGCGAACGGTCGAGGCCTCTTGACGGATGCCTCCTTGTCGTGAAGCGACCCCTGGCTGCCTGGTGGATCTGCCAAAGGAACTTACTTCTTCTTCCACACTGTGATCAGGTCGTCAGAGGCCTGCTGGCGGATGCCGTTGTCGGAAAGGACCTCGTCGGTGGCCTTGAGTGCAGCCTGGTGGTCGAAGACGATGGTTTCGGAGAAGCGGTCGTCAAAGGCGATCGTGGTGTACTTGCTCTTGGTGTCGCGGAGCAGCTCGACGAAGCGGCGGAGGTTTTTCACCTTCACTCCGCCCACTTCCTTGACCACCTTGGAGAATGGGTTGTCATATCCCTTGCTCAGCGCATGCGGGAACATTGGCGAGGTGACCACGACCAGTTCCTCGCCCTCAAAGGCCGGACGATCACCGCGGCGTGTCACCAGGGGGCTGCCCATGACCGCCAGGGCCGCGGACACCGCGCTTCCGGGCCGATCAAGGGCAGTGCAGAACTCGCGGCTTGCCGCCGAGAAGACCAGCGGGCCATAAACGAAATACGACGGGTAATGGCCATCCAGCGGTTCGATCAGCATCGGCCACCGCGAGACGACCGGCAGCTCGATGCTCTGGGGCTTGCCCTGGCGGATGATCGTGAGCGGCAGCTTGCCGTTCCTGGCCGCTTTCTGAATCAGATACTGAAACTGGAGGCGCAAATTCTGCTTGATCTTCACCATGCCGACATTGTCGATCTCAGCGTCGCCGATCTTGGTGATCACGTCCCAAGTCTTCAGGGGATAATCGGGCTTGGATTCGGCCGGCGTGTGCACGATCATCCCCTGCGACTTTTTGTCGAGATGAAGAAAGCCCCGAAGCGCGGGGTTTTCCAGGGTCTGAAGCGAGTCGTGCATGGCGGGCTTGCCTTCGCACTTACCGTCGGCGACGTCTTTGAGAAAAAGCTCGATCTCCTCGGCCGGAATGATGTAGCCGATGTTGTCGGCCTGGGTCAGCTTGCTGAAGATCAGGCCGACCATCTTGCCGTCGACCAAGGCAGGCCCGCCGCTGTTGCCCTGGTTGATGGCCGCGTCAACCTGGATCCGGAGACCGCTGACTCCGTCGTTGTAGCCGGCGAACTCAATCCGGGAGACGATCCCCTTGGTGACTGACAGGCTCGAACCACCCTGAGGGTAACCGTAGACCACCACGCTGTCCTTGACCTCGGGAAGAGTCTGAACGCGCAACAGGGGAGGCCGCTTGTCGAAGAACGATTCGTCCTCGAGCTTGAGGACTGCCAGGTCAATCCCTGGGCTTACTGCTTCCACGTTGGCCGCCAGCTTTTCGCTGGACTGCTGGCTTTCTACGCCAAGCTGGCTGGCAAAGAGGACCATGTGGGCGTTGGTGAGAATTCGCTTGCCGCCAATAACGACACCCGTTCCGCTTGCCTCGCGCGGGCTCTGCTTGGTCCAGGGATGGAGGATATCGGGATAGCGCAGGGTCGCCGTGATCTTAACGACCGACTCGCGGATCGCGCTTTCTCGAGTGCTGTCAGAAGACTGATCGTCGCAAGCCGCAACTGCGGAATACAGTCCCATGCTCGCCATGAGGATCAGCGACATCCGGGTCATCCTGGAGATCTTCATCGCAGAAACTCGCTTGAGGTGTCCAAAGCCGATTGCGAACCGGATGGCAGGCAACCGGATGTCCGCGCCGCAGAAAAAAGCCGATCCGCGCCGCGCCCTGAGGGCGGAAGTTCAGTAAAGAACTGAACCTCATCTTAACCCGTGATCCTCCAGGACGGTAGGGCCGCCCGCCAGGGCTGACGGCGGGTCGCTTGCGGAGACGCTCGTTCACCGGAAATGCTGCTGCCTGCCGAGCCATCATGATTGATGCAAAATAGCATTGGAATTATTGATAATATAATATTATTGTGATTATCTAAGGATTTGGTGCAAAGGTTCATCTACGACGCGAACAATGACAGGACGGAACCCTATCGTCATTCTATCTCGTGAGTCGGTCCCGGGATATTTCCAGATTCCTGTTCGCGGGCCCGGGAAACGGCGTCTGGGGTCGAGATTGCAATTGTCACAACTGGGCCGCATCCGACCAACCATTGCCCCTTGAAGTCTTGTAGTGTCGTTGCTGCCTTGCATATTGACGGACCTTGAGAAACATGATTTAAACATAAGGGGGCCTTTGTCGTCGCCGCGTCGAGCGATGATTGGTGCATGGCGTCACGCGAAAAAGGTGGTTTTGCCGCGCCTGGCGTCCCTATTGCTCGGAGCAGGATTGAACTGAATCCCTGCCGGGCCGCACACTATCGCTGTTCAAGAATCAATCTCGTACGGTTTGTTTCTCGCCCAAGGATGCCAGGTCGGGCACTGCTGGCCTCTGTTTTCCATCCATGATGCGATGAGGTCACAGGACGGACGGGGATCAACGCCCGTGGTCTTAGAGACAAGATGCTCACACTCCGCCAAGCTTGCCACATGGGCTAACCGTGGTCCTGCCGATTCCGGGGAACCGGGAACTGGCGTTGCTGGACACAAGCATGACGGCCCGCGGCATCGGGAAGTCGTGCCCGAGGTTGGACCTTCCACGCCGGATGCCGGCGCCGAGTTTGCCTCACCGGGGTCCGTGCTTCCGCGTCCGGAAGAGGCGGGCCTGGCTCCCGAATTGCCGCCACGCGTCTTGGTGGCCGAGGATAATTGCGATCTGCAGCAGATCTTCGCGAGGCAGCTCACCTTGCTCGGGCTGGAAGTCGTCGGGGTCAGCAATGGCCGTGATGCCGTGGGTCTGGCCCTGGCCGCTTATCAGGTGGGGAATCCCTTCGACCTGGTCTTGATGGACCTGGAGATGCCGATCGTCGATGGTTACGAGGCGACTCGCCGGATCCGCGATGGTGGTTTCAGCGGTCCGATCCTGGCTCTCAGCGCACACTCGAGCGACGATTACCGTCTGGATAGCATCAAAATGGGCTGTAACGACTGCATCTGCAAACCCATCGACTGGATTCGGCTCGCCGATCTGATCCGCAGATTCGTCCCCGGCTGCAACGCCCCGGGACCGATCCTCATTCCCGACTATTAGGACGTCCGGCTCCATTTCCTGACTTACGTCTTCTCTCAATCTTGATCTTATGCTCCGTTTTTCAAATCTCGCCGGATCGACTTTTTTCAGAAACGGGCCCTTCGGCGAGTATGTCGAAGGGCTTTCTCCATTCAAGGCAAAGCTTCGTTACGGGACCTGGCTCCTTTTGTGTTTCGCTGTGGGATACAACTTATCGCTGCAGTTTTAGATATTTCGCGCGTTACTGAACGACCAGATCCTGAAGCACCTTCGGGTAACAATTTAAGGAGGGTTACCCCGATGAATACCCCGAGACGATGAAAATCCGGTTCGATGAGGAACTCCCCCTATGGAATTACCGTGCCATTCCGGACAAATGCGACAATTAATAAATTCCGTATCCTAAGCATGAAAATGGCGATCGGCTCGGCCCAGATTCGAGGTTTCTGTCGAGACGCAACCCATTCCGGAACTTTACCTGACGCCCCCAAGGTCGCGCAGTCGATCCATCGCGGCTGCCACGCCGTCTTTGGCGCCGTAGATCGAGGAGCCGGCGACCAGCACGCGAGCGCCTGCCTCGACGACCAGAGGCGCGGTCTTGTGATCGATCCCGCCGTCGACCTCCAGCTCGCAACTGGTGCCAAGTGAATCAATCATCTGCCGGATGGTACGAATCTTGGGCAGCGTGCCGGCCAGGAAACGCTGACCACCGAAGCCGGGATTGACGGTCATGACCAGGACCAGGTCCAGATCGGGCAGGATCTCCTCCAGCATCGCGGCGGGTGTTGCCGGGTTGATCGCAACACCAGCGTGCCGGCCCAGCGCCTTGATCTGCTGCACGGTCCGGTTCAAGTGGATCGCCCCTTCCTGGTGAACGATGAGCGTATTCGCACCGGCCTCGGCGAAGGCTTCGAGAAACTGGTCGGGGTTGGCGATCATCAGGTGGACTTCGAGGGGCAGTTGCGTGACAGGCCGGAGCCACTTGACGATGACCGGGCCGAAGGTCAGGTTGGGAACGAAGTGGCCGTCCATCACGTCGACGTGAATCCGATCGGCGCCCCCCTGCTCCGCCTCGGCCACCTGCTCTGCCAGACGCGCCAAATCGGCCGACAGAATCGAGGGAGCAAGCCTGATCGCCGTCTTACCAAAGCGAGGGATCATGATTGTTGTTCCTTTCACAAGACCTTGGCCACAAGCAGCGTGCGATCGTCGAGTGCGGCAGTGCTGCCGGTGAAGCGGTCGAGCGCTTCCAGGATCGCATCACGCATCGCCGATGCACCCAGGTTGCATCGCGTCAGAACCTCGTTGAGCATCTCCAATCCAGAGCCTCCGCACCCGCTCTCCATAGCTCCGCACCATGGCCTGGGGGTCGTCTTGAAGGCTCATCTCGGTAAGCATGGCCAGCCGTTGCCGCCAGTCCCCAGGGCCGGATACGGAAACCGAAGACGCCATCGATCGTTCGTGAATGGATGGTGGATTCATGATGCGAGTCATGGCGTCTCTCATCGAGGAACGGTCCGGATCAGGCGGTCGATCCCGCCGCGATGTTCTATTGTACGCAGGATGTCGAGGGGTGACGCGGGCGACCCCCAGTGCTCATCTTCTCATAGCCCAATCGATAAAGATAAGTCTTTCGTTGAATCGATGGCCAGGCTTACAGTACCAGCGAGAGCTGCCGCTGATACTCGGTCACAAGCTCATCGCCCGGAGGAAGAAGCTGGAAGATCGCGACCATCACTTGCCGGGCTTGCTCGCCGACTCCCTTGCGATCGCGCTCCACCAGATCCAGGCAGAGGGCGAGGGCGTCGGCATACTGGCCGGCGGCGGCAAGCGCTTCAGCCAGGGCGAACTTGAGCTTGAGATCGTCGGGATGGGCGGCCAGAAGGGCGCGTGCGGAGTCGACGCTGCCTGCCCCCTCAGTCTGAGTCTGGAGCATCAGTGCGGCCTTGAGCCGCTCGGCCTCGGGTTCGAGGAAGCCGCGCCGCTCCAGGGCGGCAAGCCGGGCCGCCGCGTCCTCAATCTGTCCCTCCGCAAGGGCAATCCTCACCAGGCCGATCTGAGCCTGGGGCAGGTCGACCTGGAGGGCCAGCGCCTGGCCATATTTCGCCTCGGCGGCACGCGGGTCGGAGCTCTCCAGGCGGCGCGCGGCCGCGGCAAGCGACTCGGCTTCGGTGGGCAGGAGCCGGTTGATCCAGATCCGGATCACCGACTCGGGCTGAACGCCCATGAAGGCGTCGGCCACTGCACCGTCCCGCACGCCGAAGACCGCGGGAGTGGATCGGACGCCAAACTGGCCGGCCACGTCGGGATTCTGGTCGATATTGACCTTGGCCAGGAGAAACTTGCCGCCGTACTCACCCGCCAGCTTTTCCAGGATCGGGCTCAGCATCCGGCAAGGCCCGCACCAGGGAGCCCAGAAATCAACCACGACTGGGACGGTCGAGGACCGCTCGATCACCTCCCGGACAAAAGTCTCCGACGTGGCCTCGATGACGTGATGAGGTGACGAGGATATCGCTGGTGTCTCGCTCATTACCGGATGATTCCCGACCAGGCCGGTCCGTTGCACCCCGGGTCGCGGCCGCCTGCATTTGGCCGCGCCTGGCAGTGCCTTGATCTCGCCTTACCATCATACTTTGGGAACAAAACGCCGCAAAGAACCCGGGGCCACCCAATGGTAGCAGCTTTCCGGGCGGCCCTGTTCTTTTCTCTGGAGCGCCGCTGTCGTATCTTCGAGGAGTCATGACACGAGGCGGCGCGCCGGGTGGCCAGGGAGCTCACCAGCTCCGACTTGTTGGAATATCCGCATGGTAGAGCTTTTCGAGGCGGTTTGCCATCTCGATCCGCACCGCGCGGTCATCCTGGTGGTGTTACTGACCATCGCGTTCGGGTTCGAAGTGGTTAACGGCTTTCACGACACGGCCACTGCCGTGACGACCGTGATCTACACGCGCACGTTGCGGCCGATACCGGCCGTGTTCTTCTCCGCCTTCTGCAATTTCCTGGGTGTCCTGCTGGGGGGAACGGCGATCGCCTTCAGCATCGTCCACCTGCTGCCGGTGGACCTGCTGATCAACTCGACATCGCAATCCGCGGTCATCATGGTGCTGGCACTGCTGTGTTCGGGAATGGCCTGGAATCTGTCAACCTGGTGGCTGGGTCTGCCGGTCTCGAGCTCGCACACCCTGATCGGGGCCATCCTGGGCATCGGCATGGCGAACAGCTTCCTGACGGGACAAGGAGTCCTCGGGGGCGTCAACTGGGCCAAGGCGGGCGAGGTCGGCTTGGCCCTCTTGATCTCGCCTCTGATCGGCTTTGCCTCGGCCGCAATTCTCTTGCTCACCTCGAAACGATGGATTCGCGATCCCCAACTCTATGTCCCACCCCCGGCCGACGACGGCGCGCGGCCGCCGGGTTGGATTCGCGCGATCCTGCTTTCGACCTGCGGCGGTGTCAGCCTGGCGCACGGATCCAACGACGGCTAGAAGGGCATGGGCCTGATCATGCTGGTCCTGATCGGCCTGGTTCCCGCGACTTATGCACTCAATCTCAGGGAGGCTTCCGGCGCCCGCACCGCTCAATCGGCCGCGAAGCGGCTCAAGGTCGTCTTGGCCTCGTACCATCCTTCGGTCTCGCCCGAGACGCTGCATGAGCTCGACACACTGATCGAAACGCTCGATGGCAAAACGTCGCTGCGCGAAGTGCCCTTGCAGGAGCACTGGCGGGTCCGCTCTACGATCTTCCAGCTTGGGCTCCTGCTTCAGAAACAGCGGCCGGCGCGCCTGGAGCCTGGTGGGTCGGAGCTGGATCGTCCGCGGCAAGAGCTTCGCGAGGCCATCGAGTACGTTCCCACCTGGGTTGTCGTGGGCGTGGCCCTTTGCCTGGGCATCGGCACGGCGATCGGCTACAAGCGAATCGTCGTCACCGTTGCCGAAAAGATCGGCAAGACCCACCTGACCTACGCCCAGGGGGCCTGTGCCGAGCTTGTCGCCATGGCGATCATCGGACTCGCCGACGTCGCCGGCCTTCCCGTCAGCACGACCCACGTTCTTTCCTCGGGCGTCGTCGGCACCATGTGGGCCAACAGGTCGGGCATCCAGATGACCACGATTCGCAAGATCGGCCTCGCCTGGATCCTTACCCTCCCCGGCGCGATGCTGCTCGCGGCAGCGCTTTACCTCTTCGGCCACCTCGCTGTCGGTCACTGATGAGGCCTCGTCAAGATCCCTCCGAACCAGAAACTCCAAGTCAACGGAGAAGGTTGACCCTCATAACGGCCTGCGCAGGCGAGCCTCTTCCACCAGGGCGAGAATTCCTCCAAGCTGGATCAGCCAGTCGCGTTCCATCTGGGCCCTCAGCGCGCCCTGGACGAGACGGGCGTAGGCCTCGGGGCGGTCGCAGCGAATCGACACGGCGGTCGCCAGCATCTCGGCAAAGGACGAGACCATCGCGCGAAAGGTCAGATTCTCGGCTGCGAACGATCCGGTCAAGAGAGCCCGGAGGTCGTCCACCTCGGTCAGCGTGGTCGGCTCGCGGAATCCCAAGCCGGAAGGAAGTTCCCAGGGATCATGCCAGATCGTATTGAGCGAAACTCCGCGGCCCGTCGGCTCCAGCGCGTTCACCTGGCGGGCCAGGCCGTCAATCAACCGGACGATCGGAACCACGCAGCCCTCAAAAGCCCCGCCGTGAGGCTCGTACAGGCTGGTCATGACATTGTAATCGGCGGCACGCATCAACGTATCATAATAGTCAATCCGCCTGTCCGTACAGTACACCTGGTCCGGGAATTCACTCGCCAGGTAGTGGATCCGTTCCAGCCGGCTCCGATCCCCGAATTCTCCAGAGACAATCGGGAAGGCAACAAACAGAGGCAAATCGCGGTGCTGCCGGAGCAGTATACGAACACCCTCGGAGATCACATCATGAAGCTTCTGAGCCGCCAGCCGACCCATCGCCACGATCAGCACACGATCGCCGATCCGAGCTCTCATCACCTCCGGAAGCGCGGCCCGTGCTTGCCGCTGAGTGTCCTCGATCACCTTCAAGCCCGAAGACGGGTCACGCGCCAGGAGCGCCTCGAGCTCTTTGTGTTCCGGGCTCAGCGACAAAAAATTGGCGTTCTCGACCGGCACGATCCTCCAGACCAGGTCCTGGAGATGATGGGCCATCACCTGCGTGTGAATGGGTTCGGTGCGCAGCCCTCGTGCATAACCCCGGTTGACGGTTGTCGCGACATCGGCCAGCTTCAGCCCGATCCGCAGCGCCGTTTCCTGACCGCGAAACAGCGGATAGAGACCACCGCCAAAATCGGACGCCTCGCGGTTAAGCCAGGCATCGAACTCATTGTGCAGGGTCAGAACTGTGTGGTGCCGGGTGCGCAAGCGGGTCAGGGCGGGAACCATTTGCCAGTCGGCGCCCCAGACGAACTGGCGGCCTGTGGCCCCGACCTTGGAAAGGAACTCCGCAACCGCCGCTCCGAAGACCAGGGTGTCGCGCGCCAGGCCAGGCGTATCGTAAGGAGTGGGCAAACCTTGAAACGCCCGCTCGACGTCCAGGTAGATAATCGGCATCACCTCGCCGGGCGGTGTCATCAGCACTTGCACCCTCGCGCCATGGGCGCAGGGCCCGGCGATCCTGAACGGCGACTCCATGTCCACGACTCGCCCCTGATCGAGGGCGGCCCTGGCCGCGGGCATCCGCGACTGCCAGGGTGCGATCATCATCCCCCGGTGCCCGAAGAACCGCCGCTCCTGGCGGGTGACCGCGGTGATTCCGGTACATGGTGTGAACTCGGTCTCCCAGCGCAGCAGGTAAAACTGACACCGACGCGCAAGCTTCTGAACATCCTGGAAGAACACGGGTCTAGAAGCACGGTCCATGGCGGTGGCTCCGGACATTTCCGGACCGGATCAGGCCCGAAATATTGGCGAGTGACTCGGGCAGCCGCGGTCAAGCGGGATCATCGACGATCTGCCGATTCCGCGAGGAAC
>Ga0074044_10001202_pt1 | contig 23819 bp, 21 predicted proteins | sample BogForMeECP23OM1_FD_94443 | JGI IMG/M metagenome (GOLD analysis project Ga0074044, IMG submission 94443) | Bog forest soil microbial communities from Calvert Island, British Columbia, Canada - Bog Forest MetaG ECP23OM1 | ecosystem: Environmental > Terrestrial > Soil > Wetlands ... | reverse complement strand
GGGTAAAAATACCCCAGTTACGACAAAACCCCTTTTCCGAATGGGAAAAGAGGCTCGGGTGCGAAAACGTCGCTTAACCCCGAATCTCATGGTCCCCGTTACCGGGCGAGAGTTGGCACCTGCAAAAGAGATATATGATCTCGATCCGGTTGCCGTGGCGTCCTAGGGCTCGTCCCTCAGCCACTCTGCATGAAATTCCAGTTTGCTCAATAAAGAGCAAACTTGGGATCAAATATTATAACCGACCGAGCGGTCTGTCAAGCGGAAACTCATGGGTCGCCCAAAGGCAATTTGGCATATTTGAAAGCGGCAGCGGCGACCTCTGGCCGGTACGCCCAACAATGATGGCCGAAGTATAATAGCGGGCCAACCCCTCTCCTAACCCAGGCGGTCTTTATGAATTACCTTTCGATGAATCAATTAGGTGCGGTGGAAGTATCCCCTAACGTCGTCCAGTTCGGAATTTTTCTGCCCGGAGTCGATGCCGCCAAAGGATATGCCGTTTCCGTGAAAATCATTCACGAAACGGACCAGTATCTTCAGGCCGCCGCGCCAGCGCTGGTGACTCAGGCTCACTCTGTCGACCCGACCTACGGCGATTATTGGTCCGGCCAAATCAATCTGAGCACTGCGACAGCGCCGCCCGGGTCTTCGGCGTTCGGACAACCGGGGCGTTACGTCTACCGCTATGTTATTCACAGCCCCAAGCGCGGCGACGTTGACTTTATCATCGATCCGTTCTCGCGCGAGGTCGGGGTTGGACGCCTGTCTGCGATTACCGTCGGAAGTACGCCCTACGCATTCTCCGCCAATGAAACGAAATGGAAAACGCCGCCTCTCAAGAACGCGATCATTTATGAGTTGATGATCAGCGAGTTTCGAGACGACCTTGGGCGCACCATGCGGCAGCTTCCGTACCTGGCGGATCTCGGAATCAACTGCCTCGAAGTTATGCCGGTATCCAACGTTCTCGACACCATCGATTGGGGATACGATCCCATCGGCTATTTCTGCGTGGCCGAGCGTTTTGGCAAAGCCTCCGATTTTCAGAAGTTCGTGGATCTCTGTCACCAGAATGGGATCGCCGTCGTCGTGGATTCGGTCTACGGCCACACCGGCGGCGACTTCGCCTACACCCAGCTTTACGGTGCCCTGCAGAACGATCTGCCCAATCCGTTCAACGGCGGGGGTGGAGCGTTCGGCACCTTGAGCGATTTCACCAAGCAGCTGACGCAGGATTACTACTATTCCGTCAATCAGTTCTGGCTCGACACGTTTCACGTCGATGGGTTCCGCTTCGACGATGTGCCGGAGTATTGGGACGGTCCGACCGGCGCCGGTTATGCCAACCTTGTGTATTCCACTTACCAGTATGTCAAATCGAAGGCCGGGGCGACGGATCACTATCAGCGCTTCTTTGATTCGGCCGGGAACATCAATCTGATCCAGATTGCCGAGTATCTACCCGATCCGCCGGACATCCTATACGGGAGTTACTCCACCGGCACGTGGCAGGACGGTACCCTGGGCGCCGCCGCTGACTGTGCCGCTGGCAAGTCCGGCGCCATCGCGCAACTGGGCCTGCAACTCGGACTCAGCGGATATCCGGCATCGGTTACGGTAAACGGCGACACGCTGCCCAAGACCGGCCTGCAGTACATTGAGAATCACGATCATCAGCGTTTCATCTGCACCTTCGGTACGATCTCGGTGGACAACGACCCGGACGACGCGTTACTTCAGCAAGGCGATCGCGACACCTATTGGCCGAAGGTTCAGCCTTATCTGATAGCACTGATGACGGCGAAGGGAACGCCGCTGTTATCGGAGGGACAGGAATTCTGCGAGAACTATTGGATTCCCAGTAGCGGCTACGGGCGCGTGATGCTTTATCGGCCGGTGCGCTGGAACTATTTCTATGACAACGACGGGCAACCGATCATCCGCCTGGTTCGAAAACTGACGAAGATCCGCAGTGGTGGGACGCAGTTCACCGACGGCCAGCATTACTTCTACAATGACGACAATAACTTCAACTTCAAAGGTTTGTTGGCGTTTTCACGGCAGGATGGGAACGCCTTCAGCCTGGTTGTCGTCAACTTTACAAACTATCAGCAGACGACGAGTTTCACTTTCTCCACGAGCGGTAACTACGTCGAGGAGATCGAGGGCACGCAGAATCTAAACGGTGTAGTTGCTGGCGCGGCGCAGACGCTGACTGTTCCCAGCAACTATGGATGCATCTGGACCATCGGTTGAAAAGTTGCGTGAGCACCCTTCGCTCATGACGACAATCGTGATTTGTGCCGCGAATCTGCAGGAAGTAAGCGAGCGCGAACGAACTCGACGACTTCCGGCGTCACATAGTTTGGCGGATGGATCGCGAACATGGGCCGATTTGTGACCGGCTTCAGCGAGACTTGTTTCCAGGCGGGGCCATCGGAACTTTCGACGGCGTGCAACAGGACGGCATCGGCGCGGTCCAGATAGTTTTGCGCGGAGGCTTTGAAGTCGGCAGTCGCCGGGTCGAGCACTGTCAAATAGAGATCCGGTTTCACAAAGCGCAGGATGCTGTTCGACTCGATGATGGCGTTTTCGGTAGCAGCGAGAATCTTGCGGATGCGCGGCATAGCTTCGGCAAGGTGCCCTTGCTGCGTGCGGACCCACCAGGAGTGATCGGCTCCAGCGACCAGAAAACGCGAAGTGTCGGATTTGCCAGAGCGGTCTCCTTCTTCCGAAACAGCCCAGGAATGATCGGCCGTGGCACAGTCGCAGGCGTCGCCGTTGGCGGAGCAGACGCCGTGTCCGTATTGCGTGATTTTGAGGGCGGTCCAGTGGAAGTCGGGCAGGGCAGCGATGAGACCGGCGACGACGCTGGTCTTGCCAACGCTGCGGGAGTGTCCGCCGATGACGACGATGGGCATAGGGCAGCTTTTGGCTCTTGGCTCTCAGTTCTTACCCTGAGACGCGGCGAGCCGCGTCTCTACAGCGGACTATCGAAGACTCTCAATCATCCTTCTTTGCCGACCGCGCCAAAAACGCCAGCTCTTTAAGATACTCCCGAATCGGACGCGCCGGGGTTCCCCAGAACACGACTCCTTTGCCGCGAATCACTTTCCTGGTGGGGATGCCGCTTTGCGCGCCCAGGATCGCGCCTTCTTCGATGCGCACGTGGTCGGCGATGCCCACCTGTCCGCCAATGATGACGTGGTCTTCGACGACCGCGCTTCCGGAAAGGCCTGTCTGCGCGGCAATGACCACGTCCTGGCCGATGCGCACATTGTGGCCGACGTGGACGAGGTTGTCGATTTTTGTGCCGCGGCAGATGCGGGTCTCGTCGAGCGCGCCCCGGTCGACAGTCGAGTTGGCTCCGATCTCGACGTCGTCTTCGATCACCAGGCGCCCAACTTGCGGAAACTGCTCGTAGCGTCCGGTTTGCACATCGCGGACATAGCCGAAGCCTTCGCTGCCGAGCACAGCTCCAGCCTGCACGATAACGCGGTCGCCGAGAGTTGTGCCGGGGTAGATGGTAACGTTCGCGTCGATGCGGCAATGGCTTCTGATCTTCACTGCCTCGCCAATGACGACTCCACAGCCGATGGTCGTTTCATCGCCAATCTTGACGTGTTTGCCAAGAATCGCGCGCGCACCGATGGCCACGTTCTTGCCAATCTCGGCGGAAGCCGGAACCAGGGCGGACGGATGGATGCTGCGATTGCGCTCGGGGTCGCGCAGCAACTTTGCGGCTCGCGCAAAGGCGAGGCGCGGCTGGGCGGAAATCAGCATGGGCTTGGGGGTGGCGCTGCCGGCGAAGTCTTGATCCGCGAACTCAGGGGCGATCACGGCGGCGGCGGGTGAGTGGAGCGCGGCATCCAGATGCTGCGCTTCTTCGACAAAAATGAGGCTGTCGCTCTTCGCGGATGGCAGACTGGAGATGCTGGTTACAGTGATGGAACTGTCTCCGCGGAGACGGCAGCCGAGTTTCTCGGCTAAATCGCGCAGGGTATGGTTCATGGTTGTCTATTGTCGCTTTCCGGGGCGGGTGTGTACAACGCGGAGATGACTGCCGAACTGCGCCCGGCTTGGACGGCCGGGGGCGGCCGTCCCTACGCAATTCTTGACGAGCGAGGACGCCTGTCTCCACAAGGCTAGTACAGCGGCTGTTCGCCTGGCGGGCGGGTTTTCCAGCGGCGGTGCACCCATAGCCACTGGTCGGGATAGCGGCGGACGAAGTCTTCGATAACTTTCGTGAATCGAGCGGTGTTGGCGACTATATCGGCCTCGTTGTCACTGCTGCGAACTAACTCGACGGCAGGATCGAAACGCAGAATGTATTTGCGCAGTTTCGAATCCCAGACCGTGAATCCAGGAACTACGGCTGCGTCGGTTTTCAGGGCAATGCGCGCAAGCCCGCTGGCGGTGCAGGCCGGGATACCAAAGAAATCGACGAACACCCCCTGCGGCGGGGTCATGTTGGTGTCCATGAGAATGCCGACGGTCTCGCCCGCGCGCATGGCGGAAAGCAGGCCGCGTACGAAATCGTCTTTGTCGACGGTACGATTCCCGTGCATGGTGCGGTAGCCCTGGAGGAGCGCATCGACGTAGGGGTTGTCGAGTGAGCGCATAACAATCGACAGCGGATGCCCCTGCAGCGAGTGCGCGAACGCGGAGATTTCCCAGGCTCCGAGGTGTCCGGTAAGAAACAGCACGCCCTTGCCGCGAGCATACGCGTGCTCGAAATTTTCAAAGCCGTCATAGACGACCACGCGGGAAACGTTTTCACGCGTGTAGCGGGGAAAAAGGCAAACTTCGGCCAGTTGGCGTCCGAGCGAGACGAACTCTTCACGAAGCACGCGGCCGCGCTCGCGCTCCGACATTTCAGGGAAGGCGAGAGCAAGGTTGCGCAGCCCCACACGGCGTAGGCGTCCATGAAGCGCGTAGACGGTTAGACCGAGGGCGATCCCAAAAGCACGCGCCATGGGACGTGGGAGCAAGCCCAGGAACTTTACCCAGGACCAGACCAGAGCGTACTCAAGGCGTTCTCGCAACGGGGCAGTCTCAGTTCCCAGTTCGCAGTTCTCAGCAACTGAATGAAGACTGAGAACTGAGAACCGGGAACTGAGAACTTTACTACTTGGCGGCTTCCTGCGCCCACTTGGCAAGCGTGCTCAGGAACGGGTAAGCGTCTTTGGGAACTTCTACGTCCCCTTTGAGCGAGGTCTTGAACGGCACCATGCGGCCGTAGAATTCGCGGGTGCTGTCCTTGTCCTGCTTGATGACGGCGCCGTTGAGTTCGAGTCCGGCGAAGAGGCCGCGGGAGCGCGAGTAGGTCAGAACCTCCGCCCTCATTTTCCAATCGGTATCGGCGGCGGCGTGGCGTCCGACCGGGCCCGCCGCAGCGCTGGCATCCCCGCCCAGCTTGAATTTACTGGAGAGCAGGTCATCCATGCCGTGCTTATTCATGATCAGCATGATGACATCGGTGGCCTGGGCGCCGATCTGCAATCCGAAGCTGCCGCCGCCAATGGTAAAGAAAGCAGGCGCGCTCCAGCCCTTGGGAGTGCGGCAACTGGCAACACCTTTGCCATAACGAGCGCCGAAGACGAAGCCTCCATTCAGCAGCGACGGAACCACGGCCACACATTCGGCCGAACCGAGAATCTCTTCAGGAATGCGCTGGTCCGGTGCGGCCTGAATTTCATCGAGCACCGTACCCGCGGCTTCGACCCGTCCGGAAGCCTTGGTGTTCGCCTCGGGGGCAACGTCGGCCGGCGGCGCAGCGGGCGCGGCAGCGGCGGCGGGAGTGCCTGCCGAGGGCTTGGCGTCATCTTGAGCAGCGGCCGAAACAAGCATTGCTTGGAAACAAGTCAGGAAGCAAACAAGCAGCATCAGAACGAAAAATTTTCGCATCATGCCTCACTTGGGAGATAAGAGTATCGATTTCGTTGTCTCTGATTCTATTCGATGCGAGGCGCGAAAGGTGGGATATCCAGGGAGTGATCAGGGTGAGTCGGGCCGAAGCATCTGTCATCCTTCAGCCATTCGGGAAACTTTCGGCTTCTGATCGGGTTCTAGGTTTTGAGGATTAATGCGGAAGTTCGGCTGAGGCAAAAAAAATGCGGGGTTGAAATCGGCGACCCTAATCTCCGTTTCCAACCCCGTCTCCCAGGTTCTGTGGTAGGTGAAGCGAGTATGCGGCAGGTGGCGAAAGCGGACAAGATTACGAGGGTCACTGTACTTAGGTAACCGAGGGCGCCTGATGAATCCCAGCTTGATCATGCGTAGGATGGCGATACCATGTCATTCCGGCGGGGTCAGTGAGCGTAATCGGGATTCGCCAATTGGCGCTACGCGAGGAACTCAACGGCTCCCGTTTCGAGGTTGTACATTGAGCCTGCAATCTTTATGCTGCCGATGGATTCAAGCTCGCGAAGCACAGGGCTCTTTTCCCGAATGTTGGCGATAGTCAGGGACACGTTCGTTCGTGCAACAGCGTCAACAAACGCGTAGTTTTTAGCCGAGCGCTCCCCCGTGTAGTGAGTGGCTTCAACGGCGGGACGGATCTTCGCCAACAAGGCGGTTAGATTGCCGAGCTGCACCCCGTCAATGGCACCCTTGATGGCGCCGCAGGCGGTGTGTCCCATGACAAGCACGACTTTTGAGCCTGCCACCTTGCAAGCGAATTCCATGCTGCCTAATACGTCCTCGTCAGCAATGTTGCCTGCCACGCGACCGCTGAAGATGTCGCCGATACCAAAGTCGAGAATCAACTCGGCGGGTGCTCGCGAGTCAATACAGCTGAAGACAATCGCGGCAGGATATTGTCCCTTCGCAGTCGCCTTAGCTTCGCGCATGAGATCGCGATGCTGAGGTTTGCCCGACCGGAAGCGTTCGTTGCCAGCTCTCATCTGCTGGATGATTTCGTCTGCCGTCATCTTCTCACGCTGCTCCTTGGTGAGGTCCGCGTGGGCCAGCACGTTTCCCAGGCTTGCCTCTACCACCCCGACAGCGGTCACAACGCCGGCAGCCTTGCAAAAGGCCCGGCGGTCAAATCGATCTCTGCCATCGCTTAATTGTGAATGCTGCATCGGCGCGCTCCTTCGTGTGTATTCGTTAGCGGTATCGTGTCTCTCGCAAACTGACAGTCCCACGGCGGTTCACGATTCGTGCGACCCCGAGACCCGGACAGTAAGCGATTATCGCTGGCGGACGTTGGTGGCCCTGATGTACCGGTTGCCGAAACTTTCGATTTCGTACTGGCCCTTTTTCTTATCGAAGCGGATCTTGGCCGCAGCCATGATTTGACCTGCGCCCTTGCCCGTAGCATCCATCTTCACCTGAAGAAAACCGAATGGGTAGTCTTTGCTGCGCCCTCCGCGATAAAGCTCCATGAATGGCATAATACGAGCGGTGACGATGGTGATGATTGTGTCCGAGCCCTCCTGACGTTTACGCGCGACAGCAATCTGATTGCCGGTGGAACCCACTACGCTGATGCGTTGAGGAGAGCATTTTATCTCAACCACGCCAATATCGTCCCCTGTCGGAACGGGTAGCCGCTGGAATATCGTGATTCAGAGCGGAAAACTGATAGTTGCTGAAATCAAACGCTCAAGTCTTTGAGTCAAAAGACCGTCGTAGGAGGGGATAGCAACGGCAAGCCGTGGCGCTACCCGAAACCAGCCGCCAAAACGAGTTGTTCCGCAGGCTCTTAGAGCCTACTTCGCCGTCACCAGCGAATGCGTGATGGCATGAACCGAGAGCGCAATGCGGTTCTGCACTCCGACTTTGCGCATCAACTTCGCGACGTGCGCCTTCACCGTACGCTCTTCGATGCCGAGAGCGGAGCCGATCTCTTTGTTGGAGCGGCCAGCTACCAGCATCTCGAGAACTTCCTTCTCGCGGTCGGTAAAAGTAATGCGACCAGCAGGGAAGATGCGTCCTGGCGATGTGCTGACTCGTTCAATGAAAGTCGAGAGCACGCGCCGCGGAGCCCAAACTGAGCCTTGATGAACGATGCGAAGAGCCTGAATAAACTCGGCGGGTGAGGCAGCCTCGTCGACGTAGCCTTTGGCCCCAGCCGCAATGGCTTTGAGCACGCTTTCGTCGTCCATGCCCGAGCCGGTTACGATAATTCGCAGATCGGGCCGGACCGCTTTCAAACTGGCCATGATGTCGTACAGGTTCTGGCCGCCGCGATTGCCCAGAAGAACCAAGTCAATGGCTTGTAGTTGGCCCAGGTCGGCCAGCGAGGCGGAGACTAACTCCAAATCAGGTTCGGAATCAAAGAGGGCCCGGAATCCCACAAACCGCAGCGGATCGCTTTCCACTACGGCGACACGTATGAGCGGCTTTCTGGCGACGGCAGCTTTCATTAAGGTTTCCCTGTTAGGATTGCATCCTGTTCAAGCTTGCCTGAACGGGCACAGAATTGGAATGATTGCTAAGCGAGACAAATTACGGGAGTAACCCCAAAAATCAGGCAGCGGAGGAGGGTTTTGCCGTGAGCGGAAGGCCAATGCACGGGTATTATGCAGGGATTCTAGCACTGGGCATGATGGGAGCGGGATTTGGGCTAGCGCAAGCTCCAACGCAGCCATCGCCGGAATACAAGCCGCAGTTTGCGGGCGATCCGGCGCGGTCCGACTCGGAAGCGCAGGCGCTCGGCTATATGCGGGTCGTGCTGCGAGCGCAAAACACATACAAGAAACGGCACAGCAAGTACGCGGATTCGTTGGATGCGCTGGCGGGGACTGGCTCTTTTACCAAGCGCATGGCGCACACCACCGACCGCGGCGATTACACGGCCAGTTTTCGCGCCCGTCATGAAGGTCCGAATCACGACGGTTTTGTGCTCACCCTGACGCCCAAGCATCTTGATAGCGAGCACCGTTCGTTCTACGCGGAAGAAGATGGGGCCATTCATGCCGACGACCAGAAGCCGGCTGATCTGGATTCGCCTAAGGTGAGGTGACCGACCGCGATGTCGCGACCGGCTGCTCGAAGCTCGCAGCCTCCTTCCGTTTGCTATTCTGATGCGTGCTGAAAATCCACCGCAGCGCTTGGGGGCTGATGCTGGCGTCGGCGGCCCTGCAGATTGTGATCTTTCCGCTGCCGGGGCTGTACTGGCTGGCTTGGATCGCGGTCGCGCCTCTGCTCGTCGCCATCTTGCGGGCGCGTTCTCCGGAGACACTGCAACTGGATGATCAGGCGCGTCTGCTGCCCGCCACGCCGTGGCAAGGGTTTTTACTAGGCTATGCGTGCGGGATTCTCTGGTTTGCCGGAACCTGCTATTGGATTTTCGACACCATGCACCGCTACGGCGGAATGCCGCTTCCGGCCGCTGCGCTGGCGCTCATCCTGTTTTGCATGTATGTCGGTCTTTACCACGGAATGTTCGGACTGCTGCTGGCACTGGTTGCCGGTGCGAAGGTCGCGGGATCAATCCCCTCTAGATTCGACAAGAGATTAGACAAGTCTGGATTAAAGTCGGTCGCTTCAGGAGCGGCGATCCGGCGCGCGCTCGGGGCGGCTCCATTTCTGTGGGTTGCGGTGGAATTGGCCCGGACGCGAATCACCGCGTTTCCATGGGAGCTTCTGGGATACTCGCAGACGGCGAATTTTGGGCTCACGCGGATTGCGACGCTCACGGGTGTTTATGGGCTCTCGTTTGAAATCGCGCTGGTGAACAGCGTGTTCGCGGCGGCGTTCCTGGCTCCGCAGGGAACGCCGGAGCGGCGAAAGTGGCTGGCGGGAGCGGCGTGCGTGGCCGCCGTGATCCTGCAGGCGGGGCAATTGCTGTCGCCTCCTCCGGCGACGGCGGATCACACGGCGCTTTTGGTGCAGCCGAATATTCCGATTCTCGAAGGCGGAGCGTGGACGAAACAATATTTCCAAGACACGCTGCGGGACTTAACCGCGAAGAGTCTGCAACCAGCCGGGGAGGCCGGAGAAAGGGCAAATCCCCATTTCGACTTGATTGTGTGGCCGGAGTCGCCTTCGCCGTTCTATACGAACGATCCCATGTTTCGCGATGCCGTGAGCGCGCTGGCGAAGCAGGCGGGAACCTGGGTGGTAGCGGGCGCGATCGGCATCACGCCGGCGATGCACAGTGGCGGGACAACTTCGCAGATCTTCAATTCCGCCGCGCTGGTCACTCCGCAGGGTGAATGGGTTGGACGCTACGACAAGGTGCATCTCGTACCCTTCGGCGAATATTTGCCGTTTCCGCAGTTGTTTGCCTTTGCTGGAGGTCTGACCAAGGAAGTGGGAGAGTTTCAGCGAGGTACTTCGCGGACGCCATTGGATGCCGGAGGTGAGCGCTTTGGAATGTTCATCTGTTATGAATCGATCTTTCCCGACGAAGTGCGGCAGGGACCGTTGCAGGGCGCAGAGGTTTTGTTGAATATCTCGAACGACGGCTGGTATGGCGACAGCGGCGCGTGGAAACAGCACCTGCAACAGACCGAAATGCGGGCCATTGAAAATGACCGGTGGCTGCTGGCGGGGACGAATACGGGAATGACGGCATCGATCGATCCTTATGGGCGAATCGTGGCGGCAACTCCGCGCAAGGTTCGCACGACGCTGGCCGCGCCTTTCGCGTTGATTTCGGGAACCACCTTTTACACGCGGCATGGCGATTGGTTCGCATATCTGTGTGCGATAATTTCAGCAGGCGCGCTGGTGGCGCGTTTTGTGTTTGGTCGTTAGTCGATGGTCGTTAGTCGTTCGCGAGCTCTTGCTAACGACCAACGACTAACGACTAACGACTGAACCGAATCGGATATGCCGGTGATACGCAATGCTTGATGAACTCGAACAGCAATACACTACCTTAAAGACGAAGGTTCACGACCTGCGGGAGTATCTTTGACGCGGGCAAACTGCGCCAGCAGTTCGCCGAGATCGAAAAGCAGGCGTCGGATCCCAATCTGTGGTCGAATCCCGAAAAATCTCAGCAGGTGATGCGCGAACGCAAGCGCCTGGAGAGCCTCTTGTCGCTGGAAGGCGACTTGGCGCGCCGGACCGACGATATCGCAACTTATTTCGATCTGGCGGGTGAAGGTGAGAACGTGGCCGCCGACTTACAGCGCGACTTGGAATCCCTGCGCGAACTGGTCGACCGCGTGGAAACCGAGACGCTGCTTTCGGGCGAGAACGACGGTCTGAATGCGATCATGACGATCCATCCCGGGGCGGGAGGAACGGAATCGCAGGATTGGGCGGAGATGCTGCTGCGCATGTATCTGCGCTGGGCCGAGCGGCAGGGATTCAAAACGGAGATGTACGACTACCAGCCCGGCGAAGAAGCGGGAATTAAGTCCGCGACATTTTCTGTGATTGGACAGTATGCATTTGGTTATTTGACCAGCGAGATTGGCGTGCATCGACTGGTGCGGATTTCTCCGTTCGACCAGGCCAAGCGGCGGCATACCTCGTTTGCCAGCGTATATGTGTCTCCCGAGATTGACGACAGCATTGAGGTGGTCATTAAGCCCGAGGATATTCGGATTGACACCTACCGCTCGAGCGGCAAGGGTGGACAGCACGTGAATACTACGGATTCGGCGGTACGGATTACGCATATCCCGACGGGCCTCGTGGCTAATTGCCAGAATGAGCGTTCGCAGCATAAGAACAAGGAGAAGGCGATGAGCATGCTGCGGTCGAAGCTTTACGAATTTGAACTGGAAAAGAAACGCGAGGTCACGAAAAAGATCGAAGATTCGAAGCTGGATATCGATTTCGGGTCTCAGATACGGTCGTATGTGCTGCAACCTTACCGGCTGATCAAGGATCACCGCACGAAACTGGAGATCGGCGACGTGGATCGCGTGCTCGACGGTGATCTGCGGCCGCTGATGCAGGAGTATCTGCGGATGCGGCGGGGCGAGAAGAAGGGCTAGCTGTCAGCCATCAGCCGTCAGCCGTCAGGAAAACCTGCGAGGAAGTTGCGGGCGAACACCTTTCATGGAACGAGGTTGGAGTCGTTGGCGAAAACAGGCAAACGAAAATCGATCGAACCTCCGGCGCTTGGAGTTCGTCTGCAGCGCGCTTTCCGCTACGCTGCCGAAAAACATGCTGGACAGACTCGGAAACAGTCGGCGGTGCCTTACATCTCGCATCTGATGGCGGTGGCGTCGCTGGTGCTCGAAGCCGGCGGTGACGAAGATATGGCGATTGCGGCGCTGCTGCATGATGTGGTCGAAGATTGCGGCGGCATGCCCAGGCTGCGAGAAGTTCGGAAGCAGTTTGGGGCGCGAGTCGCGAAGATCGTGGAGGGCTGTACGGATACCTTCGGCGAGCCCAGGCCAGAATGGGTGGAACGCAAGAAAGACTATCTGCGCGAAGTGAAACACGCGGGGGCGGAGACGAGACTGGTTTCGGCGTCCGACAAACTGCATAACGTGCGCACGATTCTGGCGGATTACCGGCAGCACGGGGAGGCCATCTGGACGCGGTTCACGGGGAAAAGAGAAGGTACGCTCTGGTACTATCGCGCCTTGAGCGACGAATACCAGCGGCGCGGCCCGAATCGCATCACGCGCGAACTTGAAATTGCAGTGGCGGAATTGGAATTGGCTGTGGGCACGAAGCCGCGGTTGTCAAAAGAGTTGCCGAGGGGTTTTGCGAAGAAGTTCAACAAGGAAGCCTCGGTAAACTCCGGGAGATGAACCATGCCCAGAATGATTGATTTAATCCGCAGCTCGCAAGTGCCGTCGAACCTGATGCAATCGGCGGCGCGCGGAGCGCTTTCGGCGCCGCCCGCGGAGACGATTGAGATCCTGGTGCATCTCGCGCTCCACAACAAATTGTTTGGTGAGCAGGCGCGGCTTACGCTGGCGGGTTGGGACGAAAAAGCCAGTTTAGCGGCTGCGGCCGATCCCAAGACGAGCGCTGAGGTGCTGGGATACTTCGTTGCGCCGGAAAATCTTAGGCCTCGACTTCTCGCGGCTCTGGCGGACAATCCGACAGTGGAGGAAGAATCACTGGACATCCTGGCGACATCGGGATCGCGCGCCGTCGTCGAAACGTTGTTGAAGAGCCAGCGCGTGTTGAGTTCTCCACGGCTGTTGCAGGCTTTGCAATCGAACGCCAACCTGCGTCCGAGTGAAGTCGGCGAGATTGCGAGTAAGCTGGGTGCTTTGGAAACCCGCCGCGCTGGAGATCGGGAGGCAACTGAGACAGGCGTTCCCGATGAAATGATCGAGAGCACGGTGACAAAGTATCTGGAAGAGAATGCAGCGGAGGTGGCAGCCGAAAAGGACAAACCGTTCGAGCCACTGGGACCGGTGCACGAAGATGCGGGAGGCGGTACCGCTGCGAGCGCGATGGCAAGTGCTGAGGCGGGAAAGTCAGCGGCGGGTGCGGGAACGTCCACGGCTGCGGCTGCTGTGCATGCAAAAAAACATTTAGTTCCCGGTCATGAGGAACGGCGCGACAGCACGCTGCAGAAGATTGCCAAGCTCGACATCAAGGGCAGGATCGCGCTGGCGATGCGCGGCGGCAAAGAGGAACGTTCGATCCTGATTCGAGACGCCACCAAGCTGGTATCGTTGGCCGTGCTGGACTCGCCCAAAGTTTCGGAGACTGAAGTGGAAGGGTATGCGCTGCAGAAGAATGTTCTGGAAGCGGTACTGCGCGCGATTCCGCTGAAACGTAAGTTCGCGAAGAATTACAACATCATGCGGAATCTGGTGTTCAACCCGCGCACTCCACTCGATCTCTCGCTCGGACTGATGAAGAACCTGCTGGTTCACGACCTGAGGAATCTTTCGGGCAACAAAGAGGTTTCCGACACGATTCGGAAGCTGGCGCTGCGGATGTACAAGCAGAAGATGGAAAAAAAGGGCTGAAACGAACGGGCGCACTTGCCGCAATCGGATCCTATCTACGAATTGTTATCGCGGGCGGAGACAATCGCCGTGGTTGGATTGTCAGCGAGTCCGATGCGGCCGAGTCACAGCGTTTCCGCGTACATGCAGGCGAAAGGCTACAAGATTATTCCGGTGAATCCTCGGATTGCGGAGGCGCTGGGAGAAAAGTCTTATCCGTCGCTGCTCGAAATGCCACTCGAAGTGGCGCAGACGATCGATCTGGTGGATGTATTCCGGCGATCCGAGTATGTGGATGAGATTGTGGAGCAGGCGATTCGGTTGAAGATTCCCGTGATCTGGCTGCAGGAAGACGTGATCAATGAAGTCGCGGCGGAGAAGGCGCGTCAAGCTGGAATGTTCGTGGTGATGGATCGATGCATTCTCAAGGAGCATCGCGCTAGGTTTGGGTAGGATTTGCTGGTCGTCTCTTGTCTTTTGTCTATCGTTCAGCGCTTTTCGCTGATCGCTTTTCGTGTCGCTATTCGCTCGGTCTGTTCTGTCCTCGCTCGCTACTTCCATTCGCTACTTCGGTCTCCGACTTTCCCTGGTTTTGGTTTGTCGTCGATTCGGCAGTTTACTTCCTAGATAACAGAAGCCTCCTGGTGCGATCTTTTAGAATCAAGGATTTAGCGGGCGATTCTTGCTAGATCTTTGAGAAATAAGGACTTGCGGTCAGGTCTTTAAAATGAATATTTTAGGTCATTTTTGAGTAATTAAGTGACATTCCACGAAATCCGTGGGAAGCTGGTTGGAAGAAGTCAGAAGTCACGTCGGTCGTCGGTCGATGGTCGATAGTCGATCGCCAATTCTTGATGGACGATGTCGCGTGGTGGCCCAACGACTAACGGTCGACGACGGATCAGATGTGGGAGGTCATAAGGTGAGAGGTGGAGTGCGGGGTGGGGAGGCGGAGGCTTGGGAGCGGAGGCGGATGGAGGGGGCACGATTGCTGCGGGAGGGGGTGTGGCAGTCGGAGGTGGCGCGGCGGGTCGGGGTGCATCGGCAGTCGGTGAGCAGGTGGGCGCAGGCGATTCGTCGGGGCGGAGTGTGGTCGCTGAAGGCGCGGCGGGTGGGGAGGCATCCGAGGTTGCATGGGGAACAGTGGAAACGGGTGGAAAAACAGTTGAGGCGGGATGCGGGGGCGGGGCGGCGGGGATGGACGCTGAGGAGAGTGAGCGGGTTGATTGAGCGAGAGTGCCGGGTGAGGTATTGCGAGTCGGGGGCGTGGCGGATGCTGGGGCGGATGGGGTGGACGTGGCGGGGCGGAGGGAGGGGTTGGAGGCAGAGGCCGGAGGTAAGAGGTGGTAGATCAGAGGTCAGAGGTGTAAAGGGTAAATCTGATAGCCGGTCAACGTGATCTTGAGCCTATACTGAATGGCTGCTACGAGGCGTAGCTTAGATGACATCATGTTTTCGCTGCCAATCTTTATCTCGAGCGTCTCGGCTCACAACGCTTTGGTTGGTATTTTTTCTAGGTTCAATTTCAGTTTCGGCTCAAACGCAACAGCCGCTGGAGGCGGGGCCGCTGTATTTGCAGCTGCAAAACTCGTTGGCTCTGGAGAAGAGCCTTCACCTAGAGAATTTTGTACTGCAAAGGGATCGCGTGACTATTACTTTCACCGACGGGCTGGTGTATTTGTCTCCTCCCATTGGGGGTAAAGTTCGCTCGGCGGTATATATCGGCTCCGGGAAATTCCAAGCTGCTCCGCCGCCAGTTGCGTTCGAGCAAGATAATGTCCGGCGCATGCTAAAGGCCGACGATGTTTCGTCCGACTTCAAGACCGCGGTTCTGCGCTTTACCGACGATACGGCCAGCGACTTTCTCAAGGATGGATTTTTGCAGGGCGGGGCAGCTTCAGAGCGCGCCTCCCATCTCGCTGCCGAATTTGGGCCACGCTTCCTCAAGGAAACCGGGGTTAACATGTCGGCGCGACAGTTGGAGTCCATTCTCAATCAGGAGGCGCCTGGGGTATTTCTGATTCAGATGGATGGCGGAAAGCGTGGGCGCTTTACTTATGTGCTCGATCCGCAGACGCGCATTCCGGTAGCCAATTTCGGAATTAATGCTGGTGAGAAAGGACTGATTTTTGCTTACGACAATGACCTATTCGACAACGACGTATGGATGGCGTTTCACGCCAATGGAGACTATGCCAAGGGAAGAGCCCCATACTCCGACACTTATAACGTTGTCGACACCGAAAAGTACACGATGACGTTGGATCTGCTGGAGCCCAAGAAGATTTTGGGCCTCGTTTCCAAGTTAGACCTCATCTCCCGCATTGACGGCCTTCGCGTGATTTCATTTGCCGTCGGGGAAAGGTTGAGCATTTACGACGACGAGCGCCGCAAGAAGCAGTTATATCTTCATGGTGCGCAGTTGTCCGATGGCACAGTGCTCATCTTCTTTCAGGAGCCGTGGGAAAGCGGCTTCAGCATTGTTCTGCCTAAAGCGTTAGCGGCCGGCCAGAAACTTTCGCTAAGCTTAGATCTGAAAGGCGATTTCATGATGGAATCGGAATACGTGACTGGGACGTATTTTCCGCGAAACACGGAAACATGGTATCCGCGGCACGGCTATCTGGGCCGATCCCAGTTCGACATCTCCATGATTCATCGCAAGAAAGATCGCGTGGTGAGCATTGGTGAGTTCATTAAGGAAGGCCCAGCCCCTGGAACGAACGGCGACGTGCTGACAGAATTTCGCATGGAGCAACCAGTTGCGTTGGCAACGTTTGCAGTTGGCCCATACGAAATTCACAAAGACGTCGCCAAGGACGAGATTGGCAAGCAATTGCCCATCGAGTTCTACTCCATGCCTGGGGATCGGATGGCGATCAAGGAAGATTTCGTTCTTGCAGAAATGAGCAACAGCGTCCGCTTTTTCAGCAAGATGTTTGGCGCGTATCCATATCCGTTATTCCGAGGGGTATACCATCCGTTCAATTTCGGCCAGGGTTTTGCCACCACCATCATGATCCCGAAGGCCGACAATGCCAACAAATTCACGTTCTCTTTTATCGCGCATGAGACCTCGCACCAGTGGTGGGGTGACATGGTGCTCTGGCGCTCCTATCGCGACCAGTGGCTGAGCGAAGGCTTTGCGGAATATTCCGGAATGCTCTACGTCCAGTTGCGCGACCAATCGTCTTCGGAGAAAGAGCTGATTGAGCGCGCCCGTTACGAACTGAAAATGCCCCCGCGTACCCTCACCGGCATCGGGCACGGCAAGTTGGCGGACGTGGGCCCGCTGGTAATGGGGCATCGGGTGGAAAATCGAGAGACAAGGGGAGCCTACACTGCGCTCACTTATGAAAAAGGCTCCCTGGTGCTCCGCATGATGCATTTTTTGTTCACAAACCCAGACACCGGTGACGGCAAACCGTTTTTCGATTTGATGAGCGACTTCGTAAAACGTTATCAAGGCAGCACCGCAACCACGGAGCAGTTTTTTGCTCTTGCGAATGAGCATGTCAAGAGCACTTCGCTCGCACAAAAATATGGATATAAGGACTTAAACTGGTTCTATCGGCAGTGGGTAACCGAGACTTATCTTCCATCCTACGAGCTTTCCTATCACATCGAAAACGGATCGACTGCAGGCATCATGCTCAAGGGAGAAGTAGTTCAAACAGGCCTGCCCGAAAGCGAGGCTTGGTTCATGCCGCTTCCTCTCGTCATCCATTTTCATGGCGGTCGGAGCGCGCGAGTGACGGTTGCGGCATACGGAGGTCACGCGCCGGTCAATCTTAAGCTGCCGGAGCCGCCGGAAAAGGTGGAACTGGACCCGGAGTTATGGGTTCTCTCCGATAAAACGTCGACTGCAAAGCGATGAGTTTCCCTGGATAAGCAGGTTCTCTCCACTTTCCGCTCGATAACTGGCGAAACTAGGCGATTACACGTTTTGACCGCTAGTCGATGAGCGATATTGGGATTGATCGTCAATCATCTCCCGAATTTTCTTTAACGCCCCCCGAAGCGTACGCTGCATCAGTCGTTCCCGCTGCCATCTGCTTCGGTTTTGCGCGGGCGCACCAAGATCACGGTCGCATCGTCACGCAGGCCGGTTCCATTGGCGAATTTTCTGACATCGGCAAGCAGACCGTCCAAGGTGACGTCTGGTGACTGCATCTGGGCGAGCAGGCGATCGGGGCCGTATTCCTCGCCGGAAGGCGTTTCCGCCTCGGTGATCCCATCGGAATAAAACGCGATGCGCGAATGGCTGCCTAGAGTCACTTCCGTTTCCGAAAATTTGCTGGCGGAAATTCCCAAAGGCAAGCCATGTTCGTGGTTGATCCAGCGATGGCCGGAAGGCTCGACCAGGAGCGGCGCTAGATGGCCAGCGTTGGCGATGCGCAAAATGCGGGTTGACGGGTCGAGTTCGGCATAGACCATGGTGACGAAGCGGCCGGCGGGAAAATCCTCGATCATCATGTTATTGAGACGGGTTAGCACATCGGCAGGTCCAGAGCCGGTTTGCGCTAGCGAGCGCAACATGCCGCGCGTGGCCGACATAAGGAGCGCCGCCGCCGTTCCTTTGCCGGAGACATCGGCGAGAACCAGGCCCCAGAGTCCGTCGCGCAAGGGAATGAAGTCATACCAATCGCCGCCAACCGAGCCTGCGGGAATCGAAAGCCCGGACGCCGCGAAACCGGGAATCAAAGGAGAGCTGCGAGGCAACAGAGCCTGCTGGATGGAGCGCGCTTCTTCGGCCTCGCGGCTCATGCGCTCGCGCTTTTCGCGTTCAGTGCCAAAGCGCCGGGCGTTGTGCACGGCTACCGCGACGTGGGTGCACAAGCCTTGCAGCAGGCGCAGCTGATCGGGACAGAAAGCATTGAGCTCGCAATGGGAAGCGGTGAAAACTCCGACCAGATCGCCCTCGCGTTGCAACGGGATGGCGACTTCGGAGCGCGTGTCCGGCTCGCAGGCCATGTAGTAAGGGTCGCTGGTGACGTCGGGGGCGTAGTGCATTTTGCCCGTGAGTGCTACGTGGCCCACCATGCCAGCTCCGGGCTTGAGGTGATGGCCCTTGCCGTAGAGAGTGCAGCCACGAACGCCGGTCAGCACGAATTCACTCTGTTCAGGATCGCGGAGATAGATGTTGATTTCGACGCAGCCTAGCGACTCTGCAACCTCATCGACGATTCGGGGAACGAGTTCTTCGAGGTCGAGCGTGGAGGTGATGCGCTGGGCAAATTTTTGCAGGCGGATCAGTTCTGCAATCCTCCCTGCGGAGGTTTCGGGCAGAGGCTGGCTGGTGAAGCCGAAGTCTGTGAACGGGGCGGTGGACACGGTGAAAACCCTCCTGCCGACTTGGGTTGCAACTGTTTATGAGATTGCAGGAATCAGGGTTCAGATTCTCTTTTTGTTCGGCTTTTGGGGGGGCCTGAGGTGAGGCTGGGAGGGTGGTTGCTTCACAGGCTGCGGAAAAACTATCTCCGAAGCGGAAAGCGTTACCTCAGCGGCTAAACAGCTTGCGGAAAAAGTGTTCTGCCGGCTGAGGGCAGCCTCTCAGGCGCTAAAGCGCAAACCTATTAGCAGCGTCTTAGCGGTACGACCAAGGTTGTGCCCTTCCCGTTCTTGCTCGAGCGCGGTTCATCGGTGGCGCCAGACGGGGCGAGCCCCGTCTCTACGCTACATTTTCCGCAGGCTCTTCAGGCGTTTGATCTCTTCCAGGCGTTCGCTGATCCGTTTCTCTACGCCCTCGTTCGTGGGGCGATAATACACGCGGTCGCGCAGGCTGTCTGGCAGACACTGCATGTCAGACACCTTATTTTCGGCGTCGTGGGCGTATTGGTAATCTTTGCCGTAGCCTAGGCCCTTCATCAGGCTGGTAGGGGCGTTTCGCAGATGCAGCGGGACAGGCGCGGCGGCGGTTTGCTCTACGTCTTGCAGAACCGCGCTGTAGGCGGTGTAGAGCGCGTTCGATTTCGGCGCTATGGAAAGATAGACGATGGCTTGCGCGAGCGCTAGATTGCCTTCGGGCATGCCGATGAAATCAACGGCATCACGAGCGGCCATACACAACGCTAGCGCGTTGGGGTCGGCCAGGCCGATATCTTCGACCGCCATGCGGACGACGCGGCGGGCGATGTAGAGGGGATCTTCTCCGGCTTCTAACATGCGGGCCAGCCAGTAGAGGGCGGCGTCGGGATCGCTGTTGCGCACGGACTTGTGCAGCGCGGAGATGATGTTGTAATGCTCTTCGCCGCTTTTGTCGTAGAGCAGAACGCGCCTTTGGAGGGCCTCGTGAATGGTGGCGTCGGTGATCGCGGTGGCTCCGAGCGGAGACGCGGCTAGCCGCGTCTCTACAGTTAGTGCGGCTGCTACTTCCAGGACGTTGTAGGCGCTGCGGGCGTCGCCACTGGAGTAGGCGGCGATTTTGCGCAGCGATTCGTCCGACGCTTCTAGATTCATTGTGCCGAGGCCGCGCTCGATATCGGTGAGGGCGCGTCTTAGCAGAACGACAATCTCATCTTCGGTTAAGGGCTTGAGTACATAGACGCGGCAGCGGGAGAGCAGAGCGGAGTTGATTTCGAACGACGGATTTTCGGTGGTGGCGCCGATCAGACGAATGCTGCCTTTCTCGACGTGGGGAAGGAAAGCATCCTGCTGCGCTTTGTTGAAGCGGTGAATCTCGTCGACGAAGACGATGGTGCGGGTGCCGTACTGGCGGGCGCGGTCGGCATCGCTCATGACCTGCTTGATTTCCTTGATGCCGGCGAGGACGGCGGAAAACTCGATGAAGTCGGCTTTGGTGATGCGGGCGATGATCTTGGCTAGGGTGGTCTTGCCGGTGCCGGGAGGGCCCCAGAAGATCATTGAGGTGGGATCGTCGCGCTCGATCTGCACGCGCAGGGGTTTGCCGGGAGCGACCAGGTGCTCCTGCCCGACGAATTCATCGAGCGTGCGCGGGCGCATGCGATCGGCCAGGGGGCGCGCTCCTTGGGAGGGGGGATCGTCGTTCGGGATGGGTGCGAAGAGGTTCACAAATTTGTGATTTGTAATTTGTGATTTGTAATTTGAAGGCAAATCCGCAAACATGGAACTTCGGTCTTCAAATTACCAATTACAAATTGTGCTCTCACTTTCGATTTCGCGCAGCTTCATACAACACGATGCTGGCGGCGACTCCGGCGTTGAGCGATTCGACTTGTGACGCTTGCGGGATCACGAGCGTTTCGTCCATGGCGCGCGTGAGTTCGCGGGGCAGGCCGGCGCCTTCGTTGCCGATGAAGATTGCCAGGGGCAACGTCCATGAAATCTCGGGCAGAGGGGTTCCCTCGTGCGACGAGGTTGCGAGCAGGCGAACACGCTGCGCGCGCAGAATCGGAATCAGTTCGGCAGACGAGATCCGCAAAAAAGGCAAGCGGAAAATCGAACCGGCCGAACCGCGCAGAACTTTTGAGTTGTAAACGCTGACAGTTCCTTCGGTTAGAAAAACTCCGGCGGCGCCAAAGGCGTCGGCGGAACGCAGAATCGTGCCGAGGTTGCCGGGGTCTTGCAGGCCGGCGGCCACAACGAAGGGACCCTGGCTTGAGCGATCGAGCAGTTGCGTGGCGGAGAAGGAGCCTAACTTGAGCAACGCTGCCACGCCTTGGGGCGCGTCGCTGGGCACGATCGAGTTGAAAAGAGCGTTCGGCAAAACGAGTGTTTCTGTCCGGGAGTTGATCTGGGGAAGAAGTTTTTCGGCTAGAGGGCGCGCCGATTCGCTGAAGAATACGCTCTCCAGATGCTGGCCGCTGCGCAAGGCTTCTTCGAGCAGTTTCACGCCTTCTACGGCACACTCACCCTGTGGAGTCAGTTCGGCACGGTGGAACGCTTGGCGCAGTTCTTTCAACTTCTGGTTGTGGCGGCCGGCAACTGGGCGCAAACGGTCCGCGTGATTGCGCGTGCGAGCGGCCTTCGCGTCTTGCTTCATAGGTTGGTTCCAAAGTCAGGAGTGGTACAGCTTGAAAATTTTCGTCCCTCGGCGGCTGAAGCCGCAATGAAATAGGGCGTTTATCGCAGCGGTAAACCGCTGCGCCACCCAAAAGCAAGACCAAAATCGAGTTTTTCAGCAAAACTGTAAAGCCGCAATGAAAATGCGACGCTTACGGCACGGCTGAACAGGGTGCGGAGAAACTCCACCTGCGCTGCTCGGCCCCTAAAGGGGCACCACATTTAAGCGATTTATGGTATCGCTAAAGCGATACCCTGATACGAAACGCGAGTTTTTCCGCAGCCTGTGAAGCCGTGTCCTTTCAAAGCCACTTCAAAGGTAGTGGACTACTTTGAATTCAAAGTAGCCCACTACCACTTCAAACTGCACCACTACCCAAAGTCAGGATGTATGGTACATTTCATTGTTTACACCGACAATGCGTAAGCCGACAATCGGAAAGGGACCAGAGTGCGCGCGGAAATCCTGAAAATTCATGCTGAAACGCCTGAAGCTTCTTTAATCAAATATGCTGCCGAGCAGATTCAAGCCGGTCAGGTGCTGGGCATGCCGACCGACACCTTCTATGGTTTAGCGGCCGACCCCTTCAACCTGCGCGCGGTGGAGCGCGTTTATGAGATCAAATCGCGTCTGCGGCACAAGCCACTTTCTCTGCTGATCGAGAATGTGGATCAGGCGGAAGAATTTGCGCGCCCGCTGCCGGACGATTTCCATCTGTTGGCGCGGCGTTTCTGGCCGGGACCGCTGACCATGATTGTGCCGGCTGCCTCGCATTTGCCGCTGAAGGTCACGGCGAACACCGGGAACGTGGCGTTGCGCGTGCCCGCGGCGGAGATTCCGCTGGCGGTGGTGCGGGCGGCAAAGATTCCGATCACGGCAACCTCGGCCAACCTGAGCGGGGCGGTGGAATGCACGACCGCGGAGGAGGTGCAGGGGCAACTGGAGGGCCGCATCGCGCTGATCGTCGACGGCGGGAAATCTCCGCGGACGGTTTCCTCGACGATCGTGCACTTTAAACAAGACGGCACGTGGCAGATTCTGCGCGAAGGCGCGATTCCCGCGAAGGATATTGTCGAAGCGTTATCTTAGATCAGGTTTCAAGGTTTCAGAGTTTCAAGGTTTCAGGGAGGATCAGAGGGTCAATCTGAAGATTGCAACTTTGAAACCTTGAAACTTGTCTATGGCCGAAGACACCAACCCAACTGACTCAAAGAAACCTTTCTGGATGCGTCCCTGGCCGCTGATTTTGCTCGCCCTTGTGGGGGCTTTGTTCCTGTTTTTTGGCGTTACCGGATCGCGCATTGTGCGGGCCGCCGCGGAAACGCCCACCAAAAAAGCCGATGTCATAGCGATTTTCGGAGCTGCCGAGTACGCGGGGCATCCTTCGCCGGTGTACAAGGCGCGGCTCGATCACGGTTACGAATTATTCCAGAGGGGAATGGCGCCGGTGGTAATCACGACCGGGGGAGCGGGCCAGGACCCGGATTTCAGCGAGGGCGGCGTGGGCAGAGATTATTTTCTGCGGCGCGGCGTACCGGAGCAGGCTTTGATCGCGGAGACGCAAGGCTCGGATACGGCGCACTCGGCAGCGCGCGTGGCCAACATCATGCGGGCGAACGGCATGCACAGCTGCATCGCGGTCAGCGATGCCTATCACGTATTCCGCATACGCGCCCTGCTCGAGCATGAGGGCGTGCAGGTGGAGCTGGCGCCCAGGCCGGAGTCACGTCCACACTCCGTGTGGGAGCGCTTTGGGGCGGTGATGCGTGAGGCGGCGAGCTATCTGGCGTGGAAGGCGGGGATGTCGTAGAAGCCGCTGCGAGCTTCGAGCTTCGAGCAGACCCAGGAACACACACTGTAGATACGAGATTGCTCGGTTGCTTCGGAGACGAGGCAAGCCTCGTCTCTACAGGACGGGTTCGGTTGCTCGCAGCTCGTAGCTCGGAGCGTTCCTACCATCCCATCTTCTCGCGCAAAGTTGTGGCATGCGCTACGTG
>Ga0074044_10001201_pt1 | contig 23829 bp, 17 predicted proteins | sample BogForMeECP23OM1_FD_94443 | JGI IMG/M metagenome (GOLD analysis project Ga0074044, IMG submission 94443) | Bog forest soil microbial communities from Calvert Island, British Columbia, Canada - Bog Forest MetaG ECP23OM1 | ecosystem: Environmental > Terrestrial > Soil > Wetlands ... | reverse complement strand
AGCGACACGGCCGCGGTGCAAATCCTGCAGGGCGGCAACTTCCGTTCCCTGATCGAGCAACGCGCGAATTCCGCGGGCGGCAGCGTGCGCGGCCGCGAGCGTCGTGATACACGGAATGTTATAGCGAATCGCTGCGCGGCGAATGGATTTTTCGTCGTAGAAGGATTCGCGGCCGAGCGGCGTGTTGATGACCAGATCGATTTTGCCAGTCTTGACCAGATCGACGATATTCGGCCGTCCCTCGTTTACCTTGAAGACAGATTCTGCTTCGATGCCAGCCGCTTCCAGAGCCGCGGCCGTGCCGCGCGTGGCGAGCAAACGGAACCCGAGTTCATGCAGTTCCTTCCCCAGCGAGCCCAGATGCTTTTTGTCGCGATCATTCACGCTCAAAAAAACCGTGCCCTTGCGCGGCAGCCGCTGCCCGGCAGCGAGCTGCGCTTTCGCGAAAGCGAGACCGTACGAGGTCGAGATGCCCATCACTTCTCCCGTTGAACGCATCTCCGGACCCAGTATGGTGTCAACGCCGCGGAATTTATTAAACGGAAAGACCGGCGATTTTACCGAGTAGAATTCGTGAACGGCAATTTCAGCGATGCCGTTGTGGTGCACCAGCGGCAAATTCATGTCGGCCAGTTTCTTTCCGGCCATCAAACGCGCGGCGACCTTTGCGAGAGGCACGCCAGTCGCTTTGCTGACGTACGGAACGGTACGCGAAGCGCGCGGATTCACTTCGAGGACATACACGGTGTCCCGCTGTATGGCATATTGCACGTTCATCAGGCCGATGACTTTGAGTGCGACCGCAAGGCGCTTCGTGTATTCGCGGATGTGCTCCAAAATCGCGGGTGACAAACTAACCGGCGGAAGCACACAGGAAGAATCGCCCGAGTGGACACCGGCTTCCTCAATGTGCTCCATGATGCCGCCGATGACGACGTCGGTGCCGTCGGCGAGAGCGTCGACGTCCACCTCCGTGGCCTCTTCTAGAAATTGGTCAATCAGGACAGGCCGCGCTGGTCCCATCATCGCGGCTTGAGCCACATACTCTTGAACGGTGTTCACGTCGTAGGCGATAACCATTGCGCGCCCGCCAAGCACATAACTGGGGCGCACAAGAACGGGCATACCGATTTCGGCAGCGACGCGCGCAGCCTCTTCCGGAACTAGGGCAGTGCCGTTACGTGGCTGCGGAATTTTTAGTTTGTCCAGCAAACCGCCGAAGCGGCGCCGGTCTTCCGCCAGGTCGATGGATTCGGGAGCGGTCCCGATGATGGGCACGCCATTGCGCTTTAGTTCCTGGGCAAGATTTAGAGGCGTTTGCCCGCCAAACTGGACCATGACTCCCTGAGGTTTCTCGCGGTCGACAATGGCGAGAACGTCCTCAAGCGTTAGTGGTTCGAAATAGAGCCGGTCGGACGTGTCGTAGTCCGTCGAGACCGTCTCCGGATTGCAATTGACCATGATAGTTTCGAAACCGTCTTCGCGAAGCGCATAGGCTGCATGGCAGCAGCAGTAATCGAACTCAATTCCCTGCCCAATGCGGTTCGGTCCGCTGCCCAGAATCATGATTTTCGGGCGTTGCTGGGCGTCGGATTCATCCTCGTCCTCATAGGTAGAATATAGATAGGGCGTGAAGGATTCGAATTCGGCGGCGCAGGTGTCCACGCGCTTGAAAACCGGGGCGACTCCGTACCGCGCGCGTTGAAGACGAACGGAAGCCGGCGTGCTCTTCCAGATTTGGGCGAGTTGTTCATCGCTAGCGCCGTGGCGTTTGACTTCACGCAAAAGCTCTTTCGAAGCAGTCTCCACAGTGACAGTGGCGGCGCGGCGATTCATCGAGACGATTTCTTCGATCTGGTGAATAAACCATGGATCGATTTTGGTTAGTTCGCAGATTTCCTCGGTGGGCAAACCTTTGTCCACGGCGGTTAGAAGCCAATGGATGCGGTCCGGGCGAGGCGTCGCCAACTTTTCGCGCAACAGGGAATCCGGTGTTTCCGCGGGCGCGCGCCAGGGCGTGTGGGGCTCCAAAGACCGAATTCCCTTTTGCAGCGCTTCTTTGAACGTGCGGCCAATGGCCATAACTTCGCCGACGGACTTCATTTGCGTCCCAAGAGTGCTGTCCGCGCCGGGAAATTTTTCGAATTGCCATTTGGGAATTTTCACTACCACGTAGTCTATCGTCGGTTCGAAACAGGCCGGCGTTTTTTTCGTTATGTCGTTGGGAATTTCATCAAGCGTCATTCCGGCGGCTAGCCGCGCGGCGATTTTCGCGATCGGAAAACCTGTGGCTTTGCTCGCAAGCGCTGAACTGCGCGAAACACGCGGATTCATTTCAATCACGGTCATGCGCCCGTTTTCCGGATTGATGGCGAACTGGACGTTCGAGCCGCCGGTCTCGACACCGACTTCGCGGACGATGGCGGCCGCGGCATCACGCATGCGCTGGTATTCCTTGTCGGTCAGCGTCTGCGCCGGCGCGACGGTGATGGAGTCGCCTGTGTGCACCCCCATGGGGTCGAAATTCTCGATCGTGCAAACGACCACGAAGTTGTCGCGGTGATCGCGCATCACTTCGAGCTCATATTCTTTCCAACCCAGGACGGACTCTTCGACCAAAGCTTCATGGACCGGGCTCATGTCCAGGGCGTGGGCGATGGCTTCGCCAAATTCTTCTTTGTTGTAAGCGATAGAGCCGCCCGTGCCGCCCAGTGTAAAGGACGGACGGATAACCAGCGGAAAGCCAAGTTGATCGCACAAGCGCAAGGCGTCTTGCGCGTTATTGACGAGCGCGGAAGCTGGAACTTCCAGGCCGATCTTACGGCAAGCGTCCTTAAACCACAGGCGGTCTTCGGCCACTTTGATGGCGCGGAGCGAAGCGCCGATCATTTCCACCTTGTATTTTTCAAGGATGCCGCTTTCGGCCAGTTCCACGGCAAGATTGAGCGCTGTCTGGCCGCCCACGGTAGGCAGGAGCGCGTCCGGTTTTTCCCGCGCGAAAATTTCTTGAAGATATTCCTTGGTCAGAGGCTCAATGTAGGTTCTATGAGCCAGCTCCGGATCGGTCATGATCGTCGCTGGATTGGAATTAACCAGAACGACCTCGTAGCCCTCGGCCCGCAAAGCCTTGCAGGCCTGTGCCCCGGAATAGTCAAATTCGCAAGCCTGGCCGATGACGATGGGCCCCGAGCCGATAATCAGAATTTTCTTGATGTCCGTGCGTTTTGGCATTAGGAGTTAGAGTACCGTCGTTTGCCCCAAACTAAAAGCCGGTGAGGCTAATCCTTTTTGACTGACCGTAACCGTCACGGCTTTTCGGAGTTGAAGCTTTCCGTTTTCGAGCGTGTACTGGAGCTCCGAGCAGTTCTTCTCAGACTTCTTGACCGGTTCATACCGAACCAGCACTTTATATTCGGTGTCGGCGATTGTCGCGACCAGGAGATAATCCCCGGGCGTCATTTTCTTGAATTGAAAAGTCCCGTCGCGCCCAGTGAAAACTTCCGCCATCGGGGTCATCAGGGTGCAGCAATCGCCGCTCGCTGTCGGCGAAAAAAGCCGAACGCGCGCGTGAGAAATCGGCTTAGCCTCTTGTCTAGAAGAATTTCCTTTCCCTTGTTCCTGAACGCCTTCGATGGAAACTAGCTGCCCGCACATCCTGTCTATCGAGACTGGTTCGGCGTTTTCCGCTGGAATCGCCGGAAAAGCCAATCCCAGCACCAGAGACGCAAGCAACAACTGCCATATCACGCTGCGTGCTCCTTCATCATGTCGGTGAATTTGGTAAAGAGGTAGTGTGAGTCGTGCGGGCCTGGCGAAGCTTCCGGATGATACTGAACGCTGAAGAGCGGAAGATTTTTGTGGCGCATGCCTTCGTTGGTGTGGTCGTTGAGATTGACGTGCGTGATTTCGACGTCGCTGGAAGGGAGAGATTCTGGATCGACGCAGAAGCCGTGATTTTGGGCGGTGATTTCCACTTTCTCGTTCAGCAGATTCTTCACCGGGTGATTGGAGCCGTGGTGGCCGAATTTTAATTTAAAGGTTTTGCCGCCGAGTGCGAGGCCGCAGAGTTGATGGCCGAGGCAGATGCCGAAGACCGGGACTCGGCCCAGTAGCTTTTGAATATTTTCGACGGCGTACCCAATTGGCTCCGGATCCCCAGGCCCATTAGAAAGAAAGACGCCATCGGGTTTGAGATCAAGAACGTCCTGGGCAGATGTCTGCGACGGAACAACCCAGACGTCACAGTGGTGATCGACGAGCAGGCGGAGAATATTTTGCTTGATGCCGAAGTCGTAGGCCGCGACGCGAAACTTGCGAGTGTCTGAAACTCTTCCGGACTCTCCCATTGATTCCGACCAGGGAGGTATCGTGAGCTCGATGGAGCTTTTTTCCCATCCGTAGGCTTTTTTGCAAGTTACGCGGCTGGCCAGTTCCTGACCCGCCATCGAAGGCAATTGCTTAGCTTCGAAGATCAATTGCTCGGTCGGAGTACCGTCCGTGGCAACCATGCCGCGAAGGGCGCCGACGTTGCGAATGTGGCGGACGAGGGCTCGGGTATCGATATCCCAGATGGCTGGAATTTTGTGGCGATTCAAATAGAGCTGGGCCGTTTCCACCGAACGCCAGTTCGAGGAGATTTGCGAAAACTCGCGCACGATGAGCGCTTCAATGTAAGGGCGCGATGATTCTTCGTCGTCGAGATTGGCGCCGACATTGCCGATGTGTGGATAAGTCAGGCAGACAATTTGCCCGGCGTAGCTGGGGTCCGTGAAAACTTCTTGATAACCGGTGAGGCTGGTGTTGAATACGACTTCGCCGCCGCGACGCGTGATGGCGCCGGCGGCGCGGCCGTTAAATATGCGCCCATCTTCCAGAGCGAGTGTGGCGGGTCGGTGCTGAACTTCGGTCAGGTTGGCCTCCGTGCGTGGTCATGAAGTATGCCAGTCACTTCGAGTTTGTGGAACTGGCTTCTGTCGTGGAAAGAGAACCAAAATGGTCAACCGGCCAGTACGCAAAAACCGCGCGGCCGTAAATAAACTGGCTGGCTACGGGACCGAAAACGCGTGAGTCATTCGAGCTGATGCGGTGATCACCCATCACGAAGTAACTGTCCTTGGGGACTGGGACCGGGCCGTAATCGCTCATATCCTCGTACTGAGGCGGAACATATGGCTCCTGAATCGCGTGTCCGTTCACATAAACAATGCCTTGGCGAATCTCGACAATTTCTCCGGGTAAACCGATGACGCGCTTGATGAAAGATTTCGAATGGTCAAGTGGGTACCAGAAAACAACGACGTCGCGGCGCTGTATCGGCTCGAAGCGGTACACAAATTTATTGATGAAAATACGCTCCTGGTCGGAGAGCAGCGGAGCCATGCTGGTGCCTTCCACTTTTACCGGCTGGTAGAGAAAGACGATGATGACAAGAGCGAGCCCGATAGCGATGAGAAGATCGCGCGTCCAAACACGGATTTCATTTCGCAGGGAATGGGCCGTCGAGGGTGCCGGCGCTGAGGTTTCCGGAACCGATGGGGCGAGAGGTTGGTTCTGGTCCGTGCTTTGCATTTTTTGTTGCCTTCTATTTATAACACGGCGATTGCTCAGCGCGCCAGATTCGATTTGCGCGCTGCATTGATGGACTGTCTATTTGCCGCGGCCCCTATTTATGATTCGGGTGCAGTAGGCGGGCGTTGCCCGTGGGCCGAGGAGTTTGCGTATGCTATGTCTAAAACTCATCTCATAAATGCTTTTTAGGAGGGCACGGCTTCAGCCGTGCCGAAAACGACTCGGAAAAGGTGGGGCTTTAGCCCCTGAAGAATTGTGGTATTTCCGGGGCTCTGATTTATGAGATGAGTTCTAATTAATCGGGCGAAAGAGCGAAGTTCAGCGCGGCCAGCGCGGCGATGACGGCCGTTTCCGTCCGGAGAATAAGTTGCCCGAGAGAGGCCTCTAGAAAGCCAGCGGTTCGGGCCGCTGCGATCTCGTCGTCCGTCCATCCGCCCTCCGGGCCAATGCCCAGAGCGGCGGTAGCCAGCGCGGCCGTATCGGGCTTTTCGCGGTTCGAGCGCGCAAGAGAATTTCGAATCGATCTCGCATCGCTCCGTTCGGAGAGGATGAGGCGAAAGTCGCCACTTTGCGCCGCGAAAGCTTGGGCGGGTTTGGCGAGGGCATCTAGTTGTGGAATGCGAAGGCGGCGGGATTGTTGAGAAGATTCGAGAAGGATTTTCTGCCAGCGCTGCGAGCGCTTTGCGGCCGCGGCCAGAAGACCCTTTTCACTGCGTGCCGCGGCTAACGGAATTATTTTCGTGACGCCGAGCTCGGTCGCTTTCTCTATGGCCCATTCGAACGCGTCGAATTTTACGATCGAAAGCAGAAGAGTGACTTCCGAAGTTTGCAGCGGCGCGGGAAGTTGCTCAAGCAGGGCAAACTCGACACGATTGCGGGCGACGGATTCAATGCGGGCGAGCCAGGCGCTGGATCCGTCGCTCAATTCATAGAGCTGGCCTGTTTGAGCGCGAAGTACGTGGCCGAGGTGATGCGCCGCGTCACCTTCCATGACGGCGCTTGTTCCGCTGAACTGTTCGACGAAGAATCTGCGGCGCACGCGAGAATTCTATCGCACTTCTACGAGGTTAAGAGCGAGGGCTGCCAGGGAAATTCGGAATGCTCGAAACTTTAGGAACTCGCGACCGTCAATTTCGCCTTCGCGATAAGAGGTGTCACAACTTCCTGCCAAGCGCTCCAGGCGTGGAACCAGCTTCCCTCCACTCCTCGAATGATCGTGCCCACGTTGGTGCCATACCAATTCTCCGTCCTGCCCGGCACGTACACGTAGCCTTGCCCAGTGAAAGGATCGTACTTGTAAGACACTACATAAGCGAGCTTCTCCTGATGATTCCCGGCGTCTTCATAAAAGAAGATTTCGTATTGTGGAAGTCTGCGTGGCGGAGCGGAAATCTTGCCTTGAGACCAATCGACAATAAGCCCTTGGGGTTCGTTAGAGCTTGCCCCAGGCCCGGCCCAAATATTGAAATGTGCGAGGATGCCCGGGTCTGTAATTTCGATTTGACCATTCAAGTCCTCGCCAATAATGATTATCTTGGCCGTGACAGCCTTGGCGGATAGAGAGGGCGCCGCGCCGACGACGAGTATGCACATCAGGATGAATGCAAGTGTTGGCTTCATGGTCTGGCCCCCTTTGGGCCATGCTAGCAGGGTCGCCTGAGGCTTTCCAGGTTGATAGCACGCACGGATCCCCACTATCTAGACGCAGGGCCAGATCAACCTGTTAGCCGAAAATATCTTTCACTTTATCGAAGATTGTGGAATTGCGGTCGGCAGGTTTGTTCTCTACCTTCAGAGACGCGCCGAGCTGTTCGAGGAGCTTGCGCTGTTCGCGCGTCAGTTTCGTAGGCGTCAGGACACGAACGTGATAGTAGAGGTCACCCTTGCCGCCACCGCGCGGATCTGCGAGACCCTTCCCTTTGATGCGGAAGACCGCGCCGCTCTGCGTGGCCTCCGGAATTTTTAGCCTTTCTTCGCCGTTCAGTCCAGGCACTTGCAGTTCGGTGCCGAGAGCGGCTTGCGTGATACTGAGAGGGATCGTGCAATAGAGGTCGGCTCCGCGGCGCTCGAAAAAAGGATGTTCCTTAACGTCGAGAACCACATACAGATCGCCGGGCGCGCCGCCATTGGGCGCCGGCTCTCCTTCGCCGGTGACGCGGAGCCGCGTGCCCGAATCCACTCCGGGAGGAATGCGGAGGTCGATCGTTTTTTCGCGCTCGATGCGGCCTTGACCGTGACAGTCAGGGCAGCGCTCGCGGACGATTTGTCCCGCGCCTTGGCAAGAGGGGCATGTGCGTGTGATGGTGAAGAATCCTTGCTGGTAGGCGAGTTGGCCTCGGCCGCCGCAGGTCTGGCAGGCGACGATGCCTGTGCCCTTCTTTGCCCCGGTGCCATTACAAACCTCGCAGTATTCCTGGCGCGGGAGCTTAATTTTTGTGGTGACGCCTGCGGAGGCCTCCTCAAAGGTGAGCGTCATGTCATAGCGAAGATCGGCGCCACGCTGCTGGCGACGGCGGCCCCGTCCACCCCCGCCGCCGAAGAGATCCTCGAAGCCGAAGAAATCGCCCAGGATGTCGTGAAAATCCCGGAAGACGGTGCTGTTGAAATCCACGCCGCCGCCCGCACCGGAAAGCCCCGCGTGCCCATAAGTGTCATAGACTTCACGCTTCTGCTGATCGCTTAAGACGCTATACGCTTCCGTGCACTCCCGGAATTTTATTTCGGCTTCTTCTTTATTCTCCGGGTTACGATCTGGGTGCCACTTTAGCGCGGATTTGCGGTAGGAGGTTTTGATCTCCTCGATCGAAGCGGTACGCGAAACGCCCAGTACTTCGTAAAAATCCCTTTGGTTCCCCTTTGGCATGCAATCCCTTTCGTCCGTATTAGTTTGCAGCTTCTTTCGATGCGCCGCCTGGGTGAACGGCTACGCGCACCATGGCGGGGCGCAGAACGCGGCCATGGAAGACATAGCCAGGCTGGAAGACCTGCAGAATCGTGCCGTCCTTGTGCTGAAGGGTTTCGGTACGGTCCATCGCCTGATGGACATGCGGATCAAACTGCTCGCCCAGCGGATCGGTGCGCTCCACGCCGAGGCGCGCGACGTTTTCCACGAGCTGCTTGTAAATGAGCTCGAAGCCTTTGCGATAATTTTCGTATTCGGCTTCGCGATGCGCCGCGAGAGCGTGCTCGAAGCCGTCAATGATGGGTATGAGGCCCTCGATGACCCGGGCGGTGTGCCGCTTGGCATCGTCGGCGCGTTCTTTCTCGATGCGCTTGCGATAATTGTCGAAATCCGCCTGGCGGCGCATGAGCGTTTGGCGCAATTCGTTCAGATCGCTGGCGAGTTTCGCGACTTCGGCATCCGCCGCTGCGGAATCCGCGCTGAGTTTGGCTTCTTCCGATTGGTCCGCTGAGGCGTTTTGCGCGCTACCTTCTGCGTTAAAAGGTGAATCCTTGTCTGGCACCTTGCTGGGTCTCCTCTGGAAAAAGTGTTTCAAATCTTGCTCAGGGCTTCGCTGAATAGCTGCGCAACGTACGCGACAGCGGTCATAGCGCGCTCGTAATGCATGCGCGTCGGCCCAAGGACGCCGAGCGAACCTTGCACAAGGTCGTTTCGCGTGTAGGGCGCGCTGATAATGGTCAGATTTTCACCGGCCGGCGAAATCTCCTTCACGCCGATCTGCACGTGCACCGGCTCCGGCGTCTCGATGCACGCGTTGAGCACCGTGACGAGGCGGTGCTTTTCTTCGATGGCCGCGAGCAGCTCACGGAGCTGCGCCTGGTTTGTAAACTCGGGAGTCCCCACGATTTGCGCTGTGCCTTCCACGTGAACCTGACTGGTTTGATTCTCCCCGAGCATCGCCGGATCCCACAATGTTAGGGCGTTGCCAATAATTCCCTCATACTGCTCGCGATCCGTGGCAAGTTTTTGGAGTAAGTCGCCTCGAATCGCTTCGAGAGTCCAGCCGGAATAGTGGCGATTCAAGAACTCCGCGGTCGCGTCCAGTTCGGGCTGGGCAAATGGCCGGTTCGGCCGGACAATCTTGTCGCGCGTGTTGCCGCCCGGCGAAATCAGGACTACGACGACGCGCCCGTCCGGAAGCAGCCACATGCGCGCATGTTCGAGGACGGTTCTGCCGAGCGGCGGCGAAACGATGATGCCAAGCCCATTTGAGACTTCCGCCAAGACGTGTCCGGCGCGTTCGGTGATCTCGGAAGCGGTTTTCGCGCCGCCCATTTCACGCTGGATCCAGTCGCGGTCGCCGACGGTAAGCGTCGCCTGGGAAGCAATCTCTTGCGCGAAGAAGCGGTAGGCGGAGGAAGTCGGCACGCGCCCAGCTGACGTATGCGGCTGGTAGAGGAAACCGCCGTCCTCGAGATCGGCCATGACGTTGCGAATCGTAGCAGTGCTCAGTGTTTCTTCGTACCGTTTAGAAATCGCGCGCGAGGACACCGGCTCCCCAGTCTCGATGTACGTGCGCACGAGATCGGCGAGAATCTGCCTGTTGCGCCGCTCTTGTAAGGCCGGATTCCTCATAGCAGCACTCTACGCTAAGCGCTGGAGAGTGCTACCTACCATTGTAGAAAGCGTGTCAAGCAGCGTCAACGAGGCTTGCTGCTTTTTGTGCCTCGGCTAAGTATCTGCGCGAGCAGAAGGTGTTTGCTCAATTGTTATCGATTTGGGCGCGCTGGAGCTTATCGGAATAATCGATGTAGATGGTTTTCCATTCGGAAAAGAAATCGATCGCGGCAATCGCGGCTTCGCGGTGGCCATTGCCGGTTTGCTTGGTGCCGCCAAAGGGCAAATGCGTCTCGGCCCCAATGGTTGGGGCATTTACGTAGACGATTCCGGTGTGGAGATCGCGAGTGGCCTGGAATGCTTGATTTACGTTACGCGTATAAATCGATGCGGAGAGGCCGTAAGGCACGCCGTTCGCGACTTCAATTCCCTGTTCGAAGCTGTCGATAGGAATCACGGAGACGACGGGCCCAAAGATCTCTTCCTGGGCGATGCGCATTTGCGGCGAGCAATCGCCAAATACCGTTGGAGCGTGGAACCAGCCTTTTGCGTAGATGCCACTGTCCAGGCGATTCCCGCCCGTCAGAAGCTTTGCGCCTTCGTTCTTTCCGATTTCGACATAGCTCATTACCGTCTGCAACTGCTGCTCGTTGATGCAGGGACCCATGTCCACGCCGGAATCGAGACCGTTGCCCACTCGAAGGGCTTTCACACGGTCCACGAAGCGCGTAACGAATTCATGATAGATGCTCTTGTGTACGGCAACGCGGCTGGCTGCTGTGCAACGCTGACCGGTTGTACCAAATCCGCCCCAGACCGCGCCATCTACGGCGAGGTCCAGATTTGCATCATCCATGACGATGATGATGTTCTTGCCGCCCATCTCAAGGCTGCAGTGCTTGAACGTCGGTGCACACGCCTGCGCGATAAGCCGGCCTACTGCGGTTGAACCGGTGAAGCTGACCACAGGCACATCTTCGCTTGCCGCCAGAGGCGCACCAGCACCGGGCCCATCGCCGCTGACAATGTTCACAACGCCTGGCGGGATTCCAGCCTCGGTGAGAACCTGCACAAGATGATAGGAGGAAAGCGGCGTGTCTTCGGCGGGCTTCAACACAACGGTGTTGCCGCTGATAAGGGCCGGCGTCATTTTCCACGATGGAATCGCCATCGGGAAATTCCATGGCGTGATCATTCCGCATACACCAATCGATTGTCTGACGCTCATCGCGAACTTATTCGGCAACTCCGACGGAGTAGTTTGGCCGAACAGCCGCCTCCCTTCGCCCGCCATGTAGTACGTCATATCAATGGCTTCTTGCACGTCGCCGCGTGTCTCCGCCAGGACTTTGCCCATCTCGCGGGTCATGTCCTTGGAGTATTCTTCTTTGCGCTGAACAAGAATCTCGGCCGCGCGAAAGAGAATTTCGGCGCGCTTCGGCGCAGGAACCAGACGCCACTTTTTGTAAGCCTGTTTGGCGGCATCCACGGCCGCGTCGACGTCTTCCGAGGTCGAGGAAACAAACATGCCCACCAACTCATCGGTGTTCGCAGGATTGCGGTTCTCATACGCCTTGCCGCTACGCGATTCGACCCACTCGCCGTTAATGAAGTTCTTGAAAACTCGAGGTGCTACTGACGTAGCCATGCTCTCTCCTTCGTTGCCTTGAAGCTCCGGTCTGAAAGTCTCGTTGTGCCTGCGGGATTCAACACGGGGCACCACCGCGCGGAATCTAAATTCTACAGTCCGTCACAGACACCGTCAAATCGGGGCTCCTGAAGTTTTGATCATTGTCCTATTTCGTACAGATTCGTGGCCCCTCTTTTGGTCGAATTAACAGGGAATTCGAAAACACCTCAAGACTCATTCGAAGCACGCAAGGCACATAGGGACCATTGGGGACTGGACATGAGCGCGAAAAACCTACGAGCCGTATCGACAGACCAACGCACCAATGCCGAGGGAAAACAAGTACTCAACAAAGTTTTGCTGGCGATGCCTAACAATGAATATGAGCTAATGCGTGCTGACTTGACATATATCGACTTGCCGAGTCATCTCAGCCTTCACGAGCCGACCCAAAATATCGAGTTCGTTTATTTTCCCAACCGAGGAATGGTTTCTCAAGTTGTGGTGACCAAAGACGGCCGAACTGTGGAAGTGGGCGTAGTGGGTAAGGAGGGCTACGTCGGGGCGGGATTGGCGACTGGCCTAAGCAGAAGCTCCGTGCGTGAAGTAATCCAAATCGCCGGCGACGGCTTCCGAATGATGGGAAACGCTATTGAACGCATTCTCCGCTCGGCGCCGCAATTACAAGTGCTATTGAACAGACACACCGGGCTTCAAGGAATGCAAGTCGCGCAGACCGCAGCGTGCAATCGGCTCCACGATATACAGCAGCGTCTTTCGCGATGGCTGCTGATGACTCAGGACAGAGTAGGTACCGGACTACTTCCCATCACACACGACTTCATCGCCACCATGATGGGCACGGATCGATCCACGGTGAGCGTGGCTGCCTCACTGATGCAAAAAGACGGAATCTTGGAATACGTGCGAGGCGCGGTGAAGGTTGTAAACCGCAGGAAACTCGAAAAATCCGCTTGTGAATGCTACGACGTCATACAACAGCTCGAGGACGAGCTAGGTTTGAGGTAGCGGTTTCTGCGAGCGTTGGATATCCCACAGACAGCAGCGCCTTTCTCCCGCTAGTGTTTCGCCTTTACAAGATCATTCCTGTTTCGATGTGTGGGCAAAAGACGATCAATCGAGCGAAAATTCGCTCAGGGCTGCGAAAAGGCCGGCATTAATCGGCGCTATGTTCTGTAAGACAGGTTCCAGGCTGCTTTTCGAAAAATGTAACCACAACAGCTTTTGGGGTGTCTAACGTGGCCATTCGTCGCAAACTGGTATGGGTCGAAACCGAGGACTTTCAGGGCTGGGCTTGCTCCGATTGCGCATGGGCGTTCAAGCCCATGGGGCCGCTCGTTGGCGAATCCATTGACGAGATGAAAATGCATTACGAGCGCCAACGCGACAATGAGTTCACTTCTCACGTTTGTGCCCAGCACCCAAGAGCCACAAAACATCCACGTTAGCCAAACCACCTCCGGCACGAATCCTTGGGCGACTGGTGATCGCACGATCCCAGCTGCTCGCCCTATTCGGGATCAAAAGAATTGCTCGGCGAAGTGAAGTTGCGCAGGTACACTTTCGCAAGCTTCTATCAATCTGCTAACCAGGACTCATTGTTTGTATCCGCCGAGTCTCGATAGGCGGGGATCCTTCTACCGTGAGGAGAGAGCATGAAAAGATTCATCATTGTTATTCTCTTGGCGATTGTAACGAGCACGACGCTTTGGCAAGCGCGTGCAGCCTCCAAAGCCAACCCGATACGTCTGCTCCTTCTTGACGGACAGAGTGGCGGTCCCTATCACGACTGGCAATTAACGACCGCCGTCATGAAAAAAGAACTCCAGGACGCAGGCATATTCAGCGTGACGGTCGCAACGTCTCCGAAGTTTGGAGAGGATTTCAGCAACTTCAAGCCTGAGTTCAGCAAGTATCAGGCGATCGTTCTCAACTATGACGCTCCCGATTGGCCCGCGGACCTGCGCGAGCAGCTTGAGAACTACGTGAAGAACGGCGGCGGCCTTGTCATCGTCCATGCCTCAGACAATTCCTTCCCCGATTGGGTCGCCTACAATCAGATGATCGGCATAGGCGGTTGGCGCAATCGCACCGAGAAAGCCGGCCCGATGTGGTATTTCAAAGATGGCAAGCTCGTCTCGGATAATGTGCCTGGCCCCGCTGGCGAGCACGGGAATCGCCTTCCCTTTCAAGTAGAGACTCGAGCTCCCGAGCATCCGATCATGAAAGGCTTACCGCACGTCTGGATGCATGGCGCGGACGAACTTTACGGAACACTGCGCGGTCCGGGTCAGAACATGACGGTGCTTGCCACCGCTCATTCCGATCCGGCGAATCACGGCACTGGGCATGACGAGCCGATGTTGATGGTGCTGAGCTACGGCAAAGGCAGAATCTTTCACACCACGATGGGACATGACGTTGCCGCTCTGAGCTGCGCTGGCTTTATCACCACATTCCAACGCGGAGCAGAATGGGTCGCTACGGGACGCGTCACGCAAAAGGTCCCAGCTGATTTTCCGACAGCAGGCTCCGAGAGCCTTCGCGTCGACATTGCAAAGATGGATCCGGATTTTGTGAAAGGCCCGCCTCCCCGACCCGATCCATTCGAAACTTTGGCTTACCCAGCTCTCTTCGCAATGAAGAAACGCGCCGACGAACTTGGAATTGGCGGCGTCGCCGTGGTGGCCTACTTCCAAGGGGACAAAATTCAAGCGTGGAGTTCGAAAATGCTCGTGATCGGCCGCATGCGAGACGAACCCTCCGACACAAACAAAGGCGCCAACCTCATCGGCATCGCCTACGCCAAAGCAGTAGAGATGGCGGACACGCTCAAAGATAGCGGCAGCCAGGTGCGTCCCGCGATGACCGGCGAATTCGGATGGCAAGGGGGCGTCATCGTTCGCGGAAAGACCGGATACTTGATCGCAGCCTTCAGCGGCGGCAAATCCGAAGACGATGTGAAGGTCTCCCGCGCCGGCGTTGAGCAACTTGCCACCGGCCTCTAGTGGCCTAAGATCGAGTGAAAGTCTCTTGGTCAGTTATGCCAGCGGAATTTAACGCGGCGTTCCAGTCTGGGCTTCACGAAACTCACCCCCCGACGAGCCACTTCGCGACGTGATGCCAAGCAGGTGTGGCGGCCACCGCAATTCGGACGGGCACGAACGTAGCCAATGAAAAAAGGCAGCCCCAGAGATATGCCGGGTGAATGCGGTGCCTGGTAATGAGATCGTAGATCGGGCCTGCGAAAAGAAATGCCAAGCCCGTGATTCCCATGGCTGGCGGATGTCCCCCGATCAACGGCAAGCGAGGTATTGCCGCCGAGAGCAGTCCGGCCACCACAGCCAGCAGCATCAGCCGTTGATGGGCTTCGGGATTGCGGCGCCACAAGAAGCCGGCGCCCAGAAAGACGACAAACGTGAGAATATCGCCCAGCGAAATCAGAAATACAGTTTCTGCGTCCACCAATGAATTCCCGTGACCGAGCCGTTCCGCGCTGAAAGCCACAAGCAAACCCAAAACGACCATTGCGCAGGCAAAAACCCCCGCTGCATAGCCGAGCCGGCGATGCAGCGCGCGGCGGTTCGACGCAATGAGAGCAGTTTGCGTAACAAAAATGAGCATCCACACCGTAAAGACCACTCCATGCAAATGCAAGAGCGGCCTCAAAGACGGCGTGCCGAAAAAAGGTTTGAGATAGTACGTGCGAGCGAAGCCCAGAAAAACAAGGCAGGTCGAGGCCAGCGCCATCACGAGATAGAACGCAGCGTCTGTGCGCTTCCGAGCGTTCGCGCGAGGAGGTGCGATCGCGCTGTTAGCCGACGTTTCCGAACCTGTTCCCTCTAGCATGTTTTCTCCAAGACTTCGCACCCAGCACCGGGCAGCAACCTAGGGAGAACCTGCTTTGCCGAACGTGCTGAACCTGAGGGGCAAGCAGCGTTTACTTTCAGAAATGTCAGGAGCATATCACTCTGAAAGAGATTCTTGGAAGAACAGGAGGAACCGTCATAGTCATAACAGTCCAGCTCGGAAACTGCTAGAAACAAATAAAATATAGAATTCGCTTGAGGCCCAAGGCGTGCTATACTGTGTTTGCGCTTAATACCTCGGTTGTGTTGTGCGGTCCCTCTGGTGAGTTGTTGATCTGAGATTACCCGCCTGCAGTTTTCTCCGTACGTCTTCAGCGTAATCTAAAACAAGACTGGCAATGCGAATTGCCGCGCTTGCACCGAACTCGTGTGCGCGCTGGGACCGCTCCCGCCAGCAAGAAAGTAATACGAATGCAAAGTTTCACAGAATTACCAATCTCCGCCTATATGAAGGAGAGATTGGCGCACGCGCGATTTTCGACGCCGACCCCCGTGCAAGCTGCGGCCATCCCGCAAGCGCTCGAGGGCAAGGACGTGCTCGCAACCGCGCAAACCGGAACCGGCAAGACGCTCGCGTTCCTGATCCCCGTGATCGAGCAACTCCTCAAGCACAAGACGCCCGGAATCGCGGCGCTGGTGCTGGTGCCGACGCGCGAATTGGCCATGCAGGTCGTGGCCCAGTTCAACGCTTTGCGAGGCACGCAGCTTGTGCCCGCGGCGCTGGTCGTTGGCGGTTTGTCCGAAGGCGCGCAGCTCAATGCCATCCGCAAGGGAGCACGACTGGTAGTGGCCACTCCTGGCCGCCTGGAAGACTACCTGGATCGCCGGCTCTTCAACTTCAACTCGTTGCGTATTTTGATCCTGGACGAAGCAGACCGCATGCTGGACATGGGATTTCTTCCCGCTATCAAGCGAATTGTGGCCATTCTTCCCAAAGAGCGCCAAACCATGTGTTTCTCAGCCACGATGGAAGCATCCGTCGCTCATCTTGTGAAGGACTACTTGCGAAATCCAACACGTCTCGCGTTTGGTTCGATTCTTAAGCCTTCCGAGAATGTGCGCATGCAAGCGTTCGAGGTTTCCGTTGATCGCAAGCAAGAGATGCTGCAGCGTTTGCTAGCCAAGGAGACCGGGCGCTGTCTGGTCTTTTCTCGCACCAAGCGCGGCACCGAGCGCATCACCAAGAGCCTAAACCGCGACGGATTTTCCGCGGCCATGATTCATGGAGACCGCTCTCAATCGCAACGCACCGCGGCACTTGCCGGTTTTCAGCAGGGACGCTATCGCGTTCTGGTCGCCACCGACCTCGCTTCGCGCGGAATTCATGTACAGGACATCGTGCACGTCATCAATTACGATTTGCCAGATGTGGCGGAAAATTTCATCCATCGCGTTGGGCGAACCGGACGAGCTGGCGGCCATGGTGTTGCTACCACCCTTTTCTCGCGAGAGCAGCGTTCCGAACTGTTTCAGCTTGAGCGGACTCTCGGCATTCGCATCGAACGGCTGGGAGCTGATGCGGGCGCGGCGAAACCAAAGAATGGTGTACATATCCGGACGGAATCTGCACCACTGTCAGCCGACGTCCCGGCAAGATCTGCCATTCGACCGACGATGATTGCGCTGCCGGGGGAAATCCTGCAGGCACAAATCGAAAATTAGGTCGTATTTAACCGAGCGGTTAAATATATCAGCGCGTCATGGAGCGGAACGCAATGTTCCGCTCTTCGTCTTTTAACCCCTTCTTTTTGAGCATCTTGCATTATGCGGGAATATTTTCCGGGGTTCGCCAGTCTTTGAGGTAACGGATGTTTCTCCTTGAGCGTGCGAGCCGGCTCGCTACACCCTGGCGACCCGGTTCGTGCGCCTGTTGCTGCAATCTTCTGGAGAGCACGCCTCGGCTTTGGTCCAACCGGATGGTTCCTTGACCTGGCCCCCACAGTTGAGTTCGGGTTGATATTCCTTTATTTATCAATGACTTACACGCTGGCCTGCAGCTTGCCGCAGCCGCTTCTCATGGTTCGAGGCGATCTTAAGAGGCAGGAATACGGCTCGACTGCAGCCTCCTCGGCCAAGTCTGCACCCATAAGGCGAACGGAGTTTACTGCTGACGATGAACGGGTGACGTTGGGCTAGTGGCGAGCGAGGACGACGAACTAACTGGCGGCATAGGCGGCGCGAGGCCAGCGGTCTGCGAACCCAAGCCTAGCTTTTGCAGAGTCTTTGCATCGAGCTTTCCCGAAGGATTCAGACCGTGCGATTCCTGAAATTTTTTCATGGCGTCGACCGTGGATGGGTCCCATTTGCCGCTGGGCTGGCCGCTAAACGATCCATCTTTAGCAAGCGCAGTTTGAATCTCGGAAATGCGCTCGGGAGCGGGTTCTTTTTGTCCGCGCTCACGCCGGCTCGTTTTTTGGGAAGATTTCGAGTGGCGCGTCTTAGAGCCAGGTTTTGACGATGGCGATTTTGGCGGGGGAGTGCCCTGCCCCTTTGCTACAGCTCCAGTTACACCCATACCTGCTGCAACGAGCAGCGTCAGGGCCAGGTGGGTCGCTTTTCGAACTCGCATTGGTTTCGGTTGCTGTGCTGCGGGAGACGCAAGCGTCTCCCCGAGTCTATTGCTGCTGGCTCTCCGCCGGAACGACGCCGGAAAGGAAGACGGTAAGAACGCGGTCGTCCTGGCGGCGCAAAACCTTGAATACGACGTTCTCACCCGGCTTCAGCTTTGTAACGGCTGCCCGATAATCTTCCAGAGAGGCGATGGGTGTGTGGTTGATTTCAGAGATGACGTCGCCGCGGCCGAAGTTCAGATCATCCGAGGCAAAGCTGGCAGGATCTACGTCAGTTACGATGACGCCCTGTTTGCCTTCCACGCCGAAGCGCTGAGCGCGATCTTTGGACAGACTGTCCACATGGAGACCGAACTCAATCGGCGCGGACTCACCGGGCTGCTCACCCAGACGACCTGCGGTGGTCGGGAAAACGTGGGTACGGTCCTCAACAACTACGGTCGTCTCTTTCTGAGTGCGGTCACGTACATACGTGAGCTTTACTTTGGTGCCGATAGGCGCTTGCGCGATGGGATTGACCAGGTCATTGCCGGTTTTGATGGTCTGGCCGTTGACGCTGGTGATGACGTCACCGCCCTTTAGTCCCGCCTTTTCCGCCGGACTGCCCGGTTCGATGTCTTCAATCACCACGCCATTCGGAGCGCCGAGGGATTTGAGCGTGATTGGGTTCGTGCCGAGATCTTCCTCGAATTTTACACCGATAGAGCCGCGCGTCACGCGACCGTTGGCGATGAGTTGGTTGTAGACGCTGATCGCTGTGTTCGATGGAAGCGCGAAGCCGACACCTTCATAGCCGCGGCTTCCGGTAATAATGGCGGTGTTGATGCCGATGACTTGCCCCGCCAGATCAACTAAAGGGCCGCCTGAATTTCCCGGATTGATGGCTGCGTCGGTTTGCAGGAAGCGCTGGAATTGCTTGGCGAGGCCAAAGCCACCACGGTCCTTCGCGCTGATGATGCCTGCAGTGACCGTAGCTTGCAGTCCGAACGGGCTGCCGATCGCTAGAACCCAGTCGCCAACTTGAACGCCGTCCGAATTGCCGAGCTTGGCGATGGGGAGTTCCTTATTTACTTCAATTTTGATCACGGCCAAATCCGTGTCGTCATCCGCGCCGACAACCTTGGCGGTATAGCGCGCAGTGTCGTTATTAAGCTGGACTTGAATTTTGGTGGCGTTTTCGATGACGTGGTTGTTGGTGAGAATGTAGCCGCGCTTGTCGACGATTACGCCAGAGCCGAGGCTGCGCTCCGCTTGAGGAGGACCATCCTGACGGCCGTCAAAGAACCGGTCGAAAAAATCCTGCATGGGGTCGTTGTCCTCGTCGGGGCTCTGGTCGGACTTGGGTTTGTTGGGTTGTATATTGTAGCGCTTTCTACTGTTGGGCTTTTTTTCGAGAACTTGCGTGGTAGCGATATTAACCACGGCCGGCTCGACGCGATTCACGATGCCAGAAAACGAGCTTGCAGAAGGAATGGGATCTGGCACGGAGAGATGAGCCGCATCGGTGCCGCTGAAGGTCTTCATGGCGGAAACGCGGACCGAGATCACCGTGCCGATCAGGATTCCGACGACGAGCGTGAATGCCACAAAAAACGACGCCATGATCTTGCGGCGCCGCGCCCAATTGAAAAGCTCTTTTACTTGCTCACCCATGTCGCTGCTCCTATCTTTCTAGGCCGCACTTACCCACGATCCCAAGTCAGCGGCTCCGCGGGCACCTACAAATGAAGCGCCCAGCGATCCCCACAATAAGTATAACACCGCAGATAAAGGACAGTTGTCCCGGAAATTCAATGCGCCGGGGTCGTCACTGTCCTGGAGGACGGGGCTCCAAAGGACAAGTCGTGTCGGCTTTACGTCATAGTCTCAGAACATTAGACGCAGGAACACCGGATTGTGTTGTCAAGAGATATGGCGGCATGAGACGGGACGCCATTCTTTTGTTTGTGGCGGTAGTGGGAACGTCTCCGATGATCTATTTATTAAGCGTATGGATTATTTCCGGTTAGCCCGTCAACCGGAAGCAGTCGCGATCACTTCCTACAAGCCGCCTTATCGGGACCTAACTCTGCCCAGCGCAGTGCCAATTTTATGAGCTAGTCGCCTTTGTCCTACAGGATGATCGGTTAGTGGAAGTAATTCGCGATCATGATGTTGGCGTTACTTTGGTCGATTTGCGAGTAGAGAATGTAGCGGCCATCGGGAGAGACGGACATGCCATCGCCCAGGTCTTTACCGGCTTTGAAGATTTCGCGGGTGTGCCTGGTAGCGAAATCGAAAAAGGAAATGCTCCGCGGGCTGTCTTGAGGGGCGAAGTAGATTCCATCGTGCACGAGCGTCCACTGAGTTGCGAAAAATGCTTTCGGTATGCCGGAAACTTCCTGGGGCGTCGCACCGGAGTGGTCCAGCGCAAGCATCATCATATTCGAGTTGGCAATTCTCGATGGAAAGTAGAGTGCCTTGCCGTCGGAAGACTCGATCAAAGTGAGTAGGTCCAGGGATCCCGCAAGAAGTGTGGAGTCACCTCCTCCCGCAGGGCAACGGTAGAGCTGATGACCAACGCCTTCGGAGCCGCGAAAATAGATCCATTTTCCGTCGTGCGACCAGTATGGATGGTCTGCCTTGCGCACATTGGTTTTCAGTTTGTGCGCGACACGATCCGATATATCCGCCGTGTACACGCCCCCGAGACCGCTGGGTTCTGCCATGTCGAACGTAATTTTCTGCGAATCAGGCGACCAGCGGGGGGAACCGGCCGGTCCTTCGTGCGAAATCTGAACGAGATTGCCGCCATCGGCGTCGGCCACCCAGACGTTCCAGGTTCCCGAGCGAGCCGAATCGAAGGCCACATGTTTGCCGTCCGGAGAATATTGGCTGTTGTTTTGTTGCCGAGTCGACGCCAACATCTGCAACGCCGGAGCTTCGGGATGTTCCAGGTCTTTTCTCCAGATGTTCACAAGGTCGTCCGCTTGGCTGAAGGCCAATTTGTGCCCATCGCGAGAAGTCGTTGGCCATTCTCCTGCTACGACCGGCAATTTGTGCACTTCGCCATCGCTCACGCGGATTACATAGAAATCTTCCGCTCCCACAATCAGCGACCTATCATCGCCGCTCCAAGCTAGTCCGTGGGGAAATTCGTGCCGCGTGGCCAGCGATCGTTTGGATTTTCCCTGAAGATCGGTAATAAAGTACTCGAAGGAACTCGTGTTATGGAGACAGAGCATAGCCAGTTCCTGCCCGCTATGCGAGAACGTTAAGTTTCCCTCGTGATTGCAGGACGGATCATGAGGGAACTCGTGAGATTCGAGAGTCTCCATGTTGAGCAGGTAGGCGCGGCCGTCGGGTCGGCCGTTTTCGGTATCGGCGAAGGCGAGCCATTTCCCGTCGTGGGACCAACTGATGGGGGCGGCAACAGAGTAGGGTATATGGGTGGCGAGGAGTTTGCGTTCCGGTCCGCCCAATGCGGGCACAACGTAGATGCCAGTGTCGTCAGCAGCCAGACGATGGAAGGCAATCTGCGTGCCGTCGGCGGACCACGTCGAACTAATCCATTCGGAAGGATGGTTGGTTAACCGCAGCACCGTTTCACTGCCAATCGCCTTAACGTACAGGTCGTACTGCGGTCTACCCGTGCGATTGCCTGAACCGCTATCCCAAGAAAAAGTGACCCTAGAGCCGTCTGGCGAAAACGAAGGAGCTGTTTCCCACCCCGGGTAGGAAGTGAAGGGGACAACTGTCATCGGCTGGGAATCGCCAGGTTTGCGAGATGGCCAGCCGAATAGAACCGCGGCTGCTACCAGGACGGCTGCGGCTACCAAGCCGAGGGTCCATTTCCGACTCGTCCATGCTTTTGCCGCAGGGAGAGGCACAAGTTCCACAGATTGCAGCGGCTTCGCAACCGCCATTACCACCGGCGCTTCAGGCTTGATCTTTCCGATGAATCGATAGCCCCGCTTCGGCAGCGTCTCTACGAACCGCGGCTTTTCCACCGAATCACCCAGCGCCTCGCGAATCTTGTTCACTGCCGCGGACACACTGTGATCGAAGTCGACAAAGGTGTCTGCCTGCCACAGGGCGCGACACACTTCCTCCCGCGTCACTACCTCTCCGGCATTTTCGATTAGCATCGCCAACAGCTGAAAAGGCTGGGCCTGCAATCGGATTTTTCGTCCGTCCTTGCGCAATTCCCCTGAGCGCAGATCCAGTTCAAAACGGTCAAAGGCCACTCGGTGGGAGTTGCCACCCGATGCTCGTTCTGATTTGTCGACCGAAGAGGACATTTGGTCACTCTCACAGGAATCCGAGGAGATGGCGTGATGCCAGCAGACCGCCGAAGCTAGCGTCGATCCCTAATCATACTAGGTTCTAAATGATAAGTCCTTACACACGATGGTGTTAGCTGATGCTCAAGAATTGAACAGAAAGTGATGGGCAGCGCATTGTACAGCTGCCCGTGTTTCCGCATTCTGCCCCAGCATTTCCACTTGGGGGTCGTTCCGGACGCCAAGCATGGAGCACAATGAGATTGAGGCAAAACTCAAAGGAGAGAAACAATGAATCGAAAGAATGTATCCCGGGCTCTTTGGAGCCGGCGGTTTTTCGCTCTTGGGGCATTGATCGCTTTAGGGCTGTTATTTACTGCTGCCGGCGCCAAGGCCGGTGGTTGTGCCTTTACTTACAAAGCGGGAGCTGGAGCCGCCCCCGCAATTCCGTTCGTCAGCCCTCACGTGGACGGAGAATGGAACGAGCATGCCACCATCGTAGGTTTGTGGCATGTGAATTTCACCGCAAATTACGATGAGAATTTCCCTCCGGGAGGGCCTTTCCCCCCGACACCTTTCCCGTTCGTTGAATCCTTCAAGACCTGGCACGCGGATGGAACTGAATTTGAAAATGCCTTCCTTCCACCCACCGGTGGGAATATCTGCTACGGCGTCTGGAAGGACTTGGGCAAGGGCACCGTCAAGCTGCATCACATTGGCTTGATGTTCAACTCGGACGACAGCCTCTCAGCCATCTTCACCGACGACGAAACGGATACGGTCTCGTCCGACGGAAAAACCTACAAAGGAATGTTCGATTTCAAACTCTGGCCTCCCAGCTACGATGCCGTCGGCGTCGGAAAGCCAATAGCTGAGGTCAAGGGAACATTAGCCGCTACTCGCATCACCGTCGATTGAAGAATCAACTTCCCATTTCCGCCGGATGACCACCGGGCGGCACGGCCCACGCCTTTGCACCCCGAGAGCGTGGGCCGAATCTTTGGATATCTGCTCGAGCGGATTCGGTGTGCTTGCCCAAGGATTTCGTTGGGAATCCGCTTCAGGTGTGAGTCAGGTCCTCGTTAACGCGCTTGTGTCTATTACATGGAATAGTTCCCGGATTGTCGGCGACACGAAAGCAATTGCCGGATGCGATTGGCCCTGCGGTAAGTTGGTAGTTCTTGGTTAGTCGTCTGACCGAAAACTAACCCCGTACCTTGTGACGGCGGCACTTGACAAATGCTTGCGTATCTGGGATAAATGACGGAGCTGCGGTTGCGGCGACACGTGGCGATTTAGGGCAACTTGCTCCACGTAAAAAACTGCTAAAGAGCTGTAGAGTATCCCAGAAGATTTTCTGAGACCCTCCGAGCACTTTGGCGCGGAGGGT
>Ga0074044_10001200_pt1 | contig 23856 bp, 15 predicted proteins | sample BogForMeECP23OM1_FD_94443 | JGI IMG/M metagenome (GOLD analysis project Ga0074044, IMG submission 94443) | Bog forest soil microbial communities from Calvert Island, British Columbia, Canada - Bog Forest MetaG ECP23OM1 | ecosystem: Environmental > Terrestrial > Soil > Wetlands ... | reverse complement strand
GGATATCGCGGATGAGGTCGAAGGAGGTTTCCAGGCGCACGTCGAAGGTGCGCAAGTCGCGATTGTTGACGCCGATGATGCGCGCGCCGGCGGAGAGGGCGCGTTGCAGTTCCTCGCGCGAGTGGACCTCGACGAGGGGCTCCATGCCGAGTTCGCGACCGAGGGCCAGCAATTCGGCGAGTTGCGGATCGGAGAGGATGGCGGCGATCAACAGAAACGAATCCGCATTCACCGAACGCGCCTCCCAAATCTGCCAGGGGTCGAAGATGAAATCCTTTCGCAGAACGGGCACGGAAACGGCGGCGCGCGTGACGCGCAGATTCGTGAGCGAGCCCTGAAAGAATTCCTCTTCGGTGAGGACGGAGAGCGCGGCGGCACCGGCGGCGGCGAGAGAAATGCCCAGCGTTTTCGCATCGAAATCAGCGCGGAGCACACCGCGGGAGGGCGAGGCTTTTTTCAGCTCGGCGATGACATTGAGGCCGGGCCGGCGGAGCACCGCGGCAAGATCCCGCGGCGGCTGGGCTTGCTGGACGGCCATACGCAGCACGGGCAGAGGATGGAGGCGGCGGCGCTTGTCCATCGAGGCGCGTCGCGCCTCCACGATGCGGTCCAGAATCGTGCCCGTGTGTGCTTCGGTTTTCAGACCCAGACTCCTCCTGCCGCTGCGGGGGCCGAGAGGTAAACGACTATGCTATCGGCCGCTCCGCAGCAAGTCAATTTGAGGGCTGGGAGGCCAGATTGCCGGACTGCTGGAACGGCCAGCACCGCCCAAGCGGTGGGTGTGCGAATGGAAAACGCGTGGGACGCGCTCAGACAAGATCGCGAAGAATTATGGTCACTTCACGTATTGCGCCGCCGGTATCAATCCGCAACTTCAACTTGGTGCCCGGCGCATCGGAGCGCAGACGCGCGCGGAGTGCGGGAAGCGAGACTTGGGCAGCGGGCTTCCCGTCCACGGCGATCACTTTGTCGCCGACTTTCAGGCCGGCCTCGGCGGCGGGCCCGCCGGGAACGACATCGAGCAGTTCAAATTCGCCGTCGGCCAAATTCAGCCACCATCCAACACGGTCAAAGGTGTCGCGCTGCCCATCGTTGGCGTTGCGCTCAAAAATGAGCTGCTGGCGAGAGTAATCGAAGGTGATGTTGAAGCGCTTCAGAACGCCCGCGCCCACGTTGCCGGCCACGTACTGGCTGGTGAACGAGCCCTTTTTTTGGAGCGTGAGTTCGGTGAGTGGATCGCGCACTTCGACGGAGCCGAGCTTCAACACCGCCGCGCGCGATACGGCCGACCGCGCGGGACCGCCCACGCCGTATCCCGTGACAGCCTCGAATTTCGGCTGGTACTTTGCCGTCAGGTGGTGCGCCTCGACGAAAGGAGCCATGAGATCGAGAGAGGCGCGGCTGCCAGTGTCAATGTCGAACTTCCCGGGAATGCCATCGATTTCGCCGTCCACCTGCGGGATGTTGTTGTTGAAGCGGAAGGGCACCACGGTTCCCGCGCCGTGATAGGTGAATGCGGCCGGCAGTGTCATGGTCAGTCGTCCGGCCTCGTAATCCACCTTCACGACGAAGCGCTTGAAGATTTCGTGGCCGACCAGGCCGTCCACGGCAACGCCTTCCACGCTGGAGAATGACTCCATCGGGAAAATGGCAAACACCTGGCTGGAGAGGCTGACGTCTCCCAGCGCCAGAGAATCCACCCGGGTAAGCGCCACGTCCTCCGATTTCTCTCCTACGCCGCGCCCCTGAAGCGCGCCTTCCGTCTTCAGGCCCAGCGTGGCGGCCGCTGTGGGGGTGAGGATGTTCGCGCCGCCCGTGTCGCAGAGCAGGCGATAGGGGCCCTTTCCGTTGATCCTGGCCTGCACGTAGATATGATTATTCAGCAGTTCGAAGGGAACTGTGGCGGAGGTTGCGCCGCCAGCGATGGCGAAATCGGGAGGAGGAGGCGCGGGCATGGCAAACTTCGCGACGTCAATCTGAGCGTTGAATTCGACGGAGATGGTGGTGAAAATCTGGTCGTAGCGCGCCTCACCGTTGGTGCTGCGCTGCGCGAAGGGAACCTTCACTCCTTCCAATTCGCGATAGTCCGAGTAGAACGTGGTACGCGTCTCCTGTGCACCCTTCTCCACCGTGCGATCTACGAGCCAGGTGGCCGCGTCGAGCCACATTTCAAAAGGGCGCCCTCCCTTGGGGGTGATGCGGAGCACGCGGAACTTCCGGCCTGCGTCGTCGCGCTCTGCCAGCAGCTCGATGGTGGCCGGCCAACGCTCGGAAAACCAGTAGGCCATGGTCCGGCGATAGGCATCGTCGGCGTTTCCCAGGAGGGCATCTTCGCCTTCTTCCCGGTGCGGCATCTTCGCCGAATCCATAGACCAGACCGTGGTGCCGTCAAATCCATCCGTTTCGCTCGCTGGACCGAGCTGCACCTCGGCACGAAAGCTTCCCGTGCGCGCATCTTCCCAGCTCTCGCCCGGGCCTTCGAGGCCGCCGGCCTTTACACGGAGATGCGTGTGGATGGTGCGGATGCGATCTATGGCGTCGCCGCCCGCGGCTTGTTTCGCGCGAGTTAGGAGGCTCTGCGTGTCGTCTGCCGCCCGCGCGGAAGCGACTACGAACAGAAGCAAAAGAGCGCCGGCGGATCGGTACAGGGCAGATTTCATGTTACTCCTCTCACAGGGAAGGCCGGCGAAGAGCGGCGAGGCTAATCTACCGGCAGTCAATCAGAGGGACGAAGGAAGAGAGCGAAAAGTTCCCGCAAGAACCGCAAGACCGGCTGGACCGGTGCGATGGGAATCCGTGCCAGTTCGAATGCTCCTAGCGTATCCCGACCTGTCCCCGCACGCTCTCAATCAGCTTCTTGGAATCGTAGCCGATCCCGGCTTTGAACACCGTTTCGACGTTTTCTATCTCGTCGATGTTCTTCGAGGGATCGCCCTTGATCAGAACCAGGTCCGCCTGTTTGCCAGGGGCAAGGGTTCCAATGCGATCCTGCTGGCCGAGATACGCAGCTCCATTCGCGGTGGCGATCTGAATGGCTTCAACTGGAGTGAAACCCGCCTCCACGAGCAATTCGATTTCGCGCTGATCGCCGAATCCTGGAAGCACTCCGCCATTTCCGGTCGGATCCGGCCCGGCGAGCAGCAAGCCCCCCGCCTTGACGAAGGCCACCTCAAAATCCATCTCTTTGCGGAGCAGCGCCGTCATGGGTGAGTCCATGGACACTCTTGCCCGCGCGGTCAGATAGCTTTGTGCCGATTCCGCGGACATCGCCTCCAGCGTGCGGGACTGCAACTTGGGCCGTCCCGGAGCGCTGATTTCGAAAACGGGCAGCGTCGAAGTGACGGCCACGTGGTGCGACACGAGATCGTGGATCAGCGCCTGCACTTGCGCACCATTGACGTCCTGCTTCGCCCAACTGGCGCTGCCTCCCGCGGGGCACACGTCCGGCTTCTTGTCCGCCACGAATTCGGTGTCGGCAAACACCGGCCCGTGCTCCAAGTCATCGATCCCCAGAGCCACAGCTTCCGGCCAGGTGACGGAACACAGATGCCCGGTCAGCTTCATCTTGTGCGCGTGCGCCTGCTGGATCGCGGCGCCCACCTCCTCGCGCGTTATGTTCATGTATGCCTTGTACGACGTCATTCCTTCCGCCGCCCAGTAGTCCACCAGGCGCTTCGCATCGTCCGGTCCGGTCAGCTCATGCATCTGGGCAAATCTCGTGGGCGCGCCTTCCAGATACGGCGCCGTCGCATCGATACTGGGTCCCGGCATCAGGTTCGCGTCGATGCGGCTCTTCACCTTGAGGTCGGTGTATGGTTCGAGGCTGCCGGTGGTGCGGATTGTGGTTACGCCGGCCGCGAGATAGAGTCGCGGCGCGGTGTAAGGGATTTCCGCCACGAACAATCCCGGCTCGCCAATCCGTCCGCCGGCCGCCTGCACCGAGATCGAGTCCGTATAGTAGAGATGATCGTGCATTCCCACGAGGCCGGGAATGACCGTGTAACCGGAGCGATCCAGAAGTTGCGCGCCCTGCGGGAATTGGGCTGAGGCGGCCGGGCCAATGGACTGAATCTTGCCATTCGCGACCACGATTGCCTGGTCCTCCGTCGCCGCTCGGCCCGTTCCATCGATGATACGCACGTGGTTCAAGACGAAAACGGGTGCATCCAGGCTCACGAAGGGAGCGACGTCATTCGGCCTCTGGGTTTGAGCGGCTGCGATCGCAGCAAGGAACAGAGACCCGAACAGGAATTGGAAACGCATCCTTACACCTCGCACGTGTTGTCGCTGAAGATGGACAAGAGGCGAGGATTCTACCCCGTTGGCCGCTTCCCGGCGAATGTTCGTGATTGGCCGTGGGTTATACTGGCGGCTGCGATGGCCGTGATTATCTCCATGCTCCGGGGCGTAAACGTCGGGGGGCACAATAAGATCAAGATGGACGCGCTGCGGGCGCTCTATGAATCGCTGGGACTGCGAGACGTGCAGAGCTACGTGCAAAGCGGGAACGTCATCTTCCGGACGAAGGAGCGGGACCTGACTGCGTTAACCAAACGCATCCAGAACGGCATCGAGCGACGGTTCGGATTCCGGCCCGACCTGATTCTGCGCACGTGTTCAGAGTTGAGGGACGTGATTCGAAGAAACCCGTTTGCAAAACGCCGCGGAATCGAACCCAACAAATTCCTGGTGACGTTTCTCGCCGGCGATCCGGGCGCGGAGGCACGGGAAAACGCGCGCAAAATCAAAACCGAGCCGGAGGAATTGGGGATCGACGGCCGCGAGGCTTACATCTACTTTCCGAATGGCATGGCGAGGCCGAAAATGTCGTGGCCGGCGATTGAGAGGGCGCTCGGGACATCGGGGACAGGAAGAAACTGGAATACCGTGAACAAATTGCTCGAAATCGCCGAGAATCTGGAAACTTCAGAATGATGCGCTTTGGATTTATCCAGGACGGCGCCGCGGCCACCTTTCGGTGCCGGGATTGAACCACCGAGAAACTTGAAACATCCGCGTTTGCCATACGTCGCACTCATCGGACACTGAGCCGCCACGGAACGGAGACTTCAAGCAGTTCCCGGCGCAGGATTCTCCGGCCCTTGGCGATTTGGGGAGACACTGGACTGCGCGGCGCTCCGTGGACGGGTTGAGGTTGCGCGATAGCCTGCCGGCCAGTCAATTTTCGGGGAGGGAAGCGAATGAAAGCACGCATCGAGACGCGGCAAACGATGATCGTTTGCGCGATGCTGATTGCGCTGTTCTCGGCGACAGCCATTTCACGCGCGGGGGGTGGGGAAAAGCGGCCCATCACCGAAAGAGATTTGCTGAAATTCCATTGGGTGGCGGACCCGCGGATATCGCCGGACGGGCATGAGGTGGCCTACGTGCTCGTGAGCGTGAACGAAAAGGAAAACCGCTACGAAACAAGCCTGTGGAGCGTGGAGACGAGCGGAGTGGGCGTGCCGCGGCAGCTCACCGGCGGGCCGCGCGATTCCGCGCCGCGCTGGTCGCCCGACGGCCGCATGCTGGCCTTCCTGCGGTCCGGCGAAAAGGATCCGCCGCAGATCTACCTGCTCTCGATGCAGGGCGGCGAGGGCCGCAAGTGGACGGACCTGCCTCGGGGCGCCTCACCCGCGGTATGGTCTCCGGACGGACGCGCAATCGCCTTTACCAGCGATACGACGGAGAAGGACATCGCCGAGAAGCGCAGCGAGAAAAAGGGCGATGAGAAGAAAAAGAGCGACGTGCGTGTGATCACTCGCGCCGAGTACCGCTCAAACGGCCAGGGGTGGCTGGAACTCGACCACCCCGACCACATCTGGACGGTGGGAGCGCCGCCGAACGGGGCCGAGCCGCCAGAGCCGAAGCAGATCACCTCCGGCAGGTACGAAGAGGGCGGAATCAGCTGGAGCCGCGACGCGGCGAAACTGTATTTCGTTTCGGACCGGGTAGACGAGCCGTATTACTTTCCGCCGGACCAAAACCTTTACTCGGTGCCGGCGACGGGCGGCGAGATGACGACGGTGGTGGACATTGACGGCCCGGTGATCGCCCCGGTGGCTTCACCGGACGGAGCGCGATTTGCCTTCCTTGGCTGGATCAATCCGCCGCACGCCCGCTCAAACTACCAGACTGAGGTCTTGATGTTCGCGGGCGGAAAGGCCGCGAGCCTGACGGCAAAGGCGGACCTGGAAGCCGGAACAGACGTTTCCGGCGACCAACACGCGCCGCGCGGCGGGGGAAGTTCGAGCCCGCTGGTATGGACGGCGGACGGCCGCGCGGTCATCGTGGCGGCGACCGTGGAGGGCCGGTCGAACCTGGTGCGTGTGGACGCGGCGACAGGGCAGATCGAGCCGATCACGACGGGCAATCACGATGTGATGGCCTACACGGCGACGCCGGACGCGGCGAAGTTTGCGGTGACGATCGGCGATGCCACGCACATCGGGGACATTTATCTGCTCGATGCGCCGACGAAGCGGCTGACGCAGCTCACACACGTGAACGACGCGCTGTTCGACACACTGGCGATCACCGCGCCCGAGGAATTCACCTTCACGAGCTTCGACGGGAAAAAGATCCAGGGCTGGATCCAGAAGCCGACCGACTTTGCGTCCGGGAAAAAGTATCCGCTGATCCTGGAGATTCACGGCGGCCCGCACACCGCATACGGGCATACGTTTATGCACGAATTCCACTGGCTGGCGGCGCAGGGATACGTGGTGGTGTACATGAACCCGCGCGGCAGCACGTCGTATGGCCAGGGCTTTGCGAACATCATCCAGTACCACTATCCCGGCGACGACTACAAAGATCTGATGATCGGCGTGGACGAAGTCGTGAAGCGCGGGTATGTGGACGAGACGCGCATGGGAGTGACCGGCGGGAGCGGCGGCGGCCTGCTGACGAACTGGACTGTGACGCAAACCGGCCGGTTCAAGGCCGCCGTATCGCAGCGATCGGTGGCGGACTGGACGGGATTCTGGTATACGGCCGACTTCACGCTGTTCCAGCCGAGCTGGTTCCGCAAGAACCCGTATGAGGACCCCGAGGAGTTCCTGGCGCGATCGCCGGTGCGCTACGCGTCAAAGATCACGACGCCGATGATGTTCGTCGAAGGCGATGACGACCTGCGCGCGCCGCCCAGCCAGGGGGGCGAGGCAATGTTCCGCGCGCTGAAGGCGCAGAAAAAGGTAGCGGTGATGGTGCGGTTTCCCGGGGAAACGCACGAGTTGTCGCGGTCGGGAAAGCCGCAGCACCGCATCGAGCGTCTCGAGCATATCGCGGCGTGGTTCGATAAGTACCTGCAGGGGAAGGACGTGAAGACTTACGACCTGAAGTAGGCGCGGAAATTCCGCTCGGGGCTAACGCTTGAGCAGAGGCTCGGCGTAGCGGATAGGGATGCCGAAGTTTGAGCCGCCGAAACCCTTGACGATGGCGTAGTTCACGCCGATGACTTTGCCGTCGGCATTGAACAGCGGGCCGCCCGAGCCACCGGAAGTGGTCTGGGCATCGTAAACGAGCTTGTCGGGGAGAATGTCGCCGAGGTGTCCCTGAGTGGTGACGGGACGGATCAGCTTGCGGCTGGCGAGCGCGGACATGATGCCAGCGGGGCTGCCGCCGCTGGAAGAGACGATTTTGTGGATCGTGTCGTCGTCGGTGCGCGCCAGGATGGCATCCAGCCCGGTGGGATAGCCCATGAGCACGACGGGCGTGCCGCTTACGGCCCCCTCGGCGCGCGTGTCCAGAATGACAGATGCGCGTTTGGGATCGTCGAGGGTCACGCGCACGACGGCGAGATCCGCCTCGTCGGAGATTTTGTACACGGAAGTGCGCAGAGGACGCGGCCCCTCGGGACAATAGGTTTCGATGTCGGCCAGGAGCGCCTCCATGCCTTCCTCGGAGATTCCCGCGAGATCGTCATTTTTCCACCAGGGCTCGACGACATGGCGGTTGGTGAGCATGCGCCCGTCGGAGGAGACGAGAAAGGCGCTGCCGAAAAAATCGGCGCGGACTTCGGGCCCGCGCTCCTCGAGTGAGAGGATGGGCTTGCCGTCGCTATCCTCGAGTGGATCGCCCTTCTGGTTTAGGCCTGCGTAATGGACGCGCGCGCCGGTGGTCTTGTCGCGGAAGGCGACGGAGACATGCAGCAGGCAGACACTGCGAGAGTAGGAATGGATGATGCCCTGAGCGATCTTGCTTTCGCCCTCGATGCGATTCAGGCGACCCGTGGTTTCGTCGAGCTGGCGGCGGAGCTCGGTGACGTTGCCGGGATCGCCGGTGGAACTGAGCTGGGACTTGAGCGTTTCGCTCTGCTCGTGGAGCTGCTGCATTTCGTCTTCAATGCCGGTGGGTTTCGATTGGCTTTCCTGGCGCAGGCGAGTGGCGTTGGCGAGGAGCTTCTCCGATCCTGCGAGATTGTCTTCCAGTTGCGAGATGATGCGGGAGGTGCGCCGCGATTCTTTTTCGACCCGCCGGGTGAAGAAGTAGAAGATTCCGGCCATGATCAGTGCGCCGCCGAGGACTCCGACGAGACCGATACGGAGCCTGCGGTCGAGCGAAAGGGCGTCCTTGGTCATCTGTTCGGTGACGGCGAGGGCGTCGAAGGCGGTGCGGGCGATGTGCTGGCCCTCCTCCGCGATGTGGACCTGATTGACCAGGGCCCGGGTGCTGCGGCGCGTACGGAGCTGGGTGCGAATCCGGGCAAAGAATTCCTGGGGGTCCCAGGGACGCGAGAGGACATCGTCGGCGCCGAGATCGAAGGCTCGGGCGCGCTCGGCAGGGCCGCGCGAGGAAAGCACGAACACGCGGACGTAACGAGTGGAGGCCGCGGCCTTCAACTGGCTGACCGTCTCCGACCAGCAGCTCCCCGCCTCGCCGGCGTCGAGGATGACCAGCTCCGGCTCGGTCTTCTGCGCCAGCTCGATGCCCTGGCCGCAGGAGTCGGTGGCGTACACTTCGTAGCCCGCTGCGCGCAGCTCCTGCTCAAGGACCAGCCGCGGCTGCTCGTGGGAGTCGATCAGAACGATGATTTCGCGCTTGGCGTCCATGAGAACGAGTCCGGCGCAGAGGCGGTGCCGCGGCGCCGAACGTCCGGACTAGAGGCTATCGCAGAGCGGCATTGAATTCCACTCCTCTTGAGGCGCCCGCTGAGCAGACGAGCTGCGGGCCGTGGCAAGCAGATTCACAGTTGGTGAGCGCGCAGGAACTCGCTGGCGACATCGGCGGCGTCGCGGTGCTGGCCGTCCACGGCGTAATTCATGCGGCGCATGTCTTCCGCGCTGATGCGGCCGGCGAGGGCTTCGAGGGCAGCGCCGAGGCCGGGGAACTCGTGTAGCGTCTGCGTGCGGACAATCGGCACGGCCTCGTAGGGCGGGAAATAATGTTTGTCGTCCTCAAGAGGGACGAGGCCGAGGGCGCTGATCAGGCCGTCGGTCGAGTTTCCCACGGCGAGATCCACCTGCCTGGTTTGGAGGGCACGATAGAGCAGGCCCAGGTCCATCAGCCGGGGCGGTTCGCGAAACGTGAGGCCGTAAGCTGCGGCCAGTCCGGCGTAGCCGTCGGGCCGCTCCATGAATTCGAAGCCAACGCCGAGGCGCCACTCGGGGGCGTGGGACGCGGCCTGGGAGAGGGTCTGAAGGTTCAGGCGGCGCGCATCGTCGCCGCGAATGACGACCGCAAAACTGTTTTCGAAGCCGAGCGAGGGAAGGACGGTGAGATCCCACCGGCGGGCATATTCCCCACGTACGCGCTCGAAGACGCGCGCCGAGCCTGAAAGGGGGGGCTCTTTGAGCACGGCGGTGAGCGCGGTGCCGGTGTATTCGACGTAGAGGTCCACGCGGCCGGCGAGCAGCGCCTGATGGCAGATGTAGGTGCCCGCGAGGTAGAAGCGGCGCTCGACAGGCAGGTGCGTGGCCTGCTCGATGCGCTGGGCAAGGAGTTCACCGAGCACGGCCTGTTCGGTGAAATTCTTCGAGGCGACGACAATGGGACGACTCCGCGCCCCGCCACATGCCGACGCTCCCCACGCGGCCGCGAGGGCGAGGGCTAGAATGGAGCTGGCGCGCCCCGGCATCACACGCGCTCCCGCAGGCGGCCTTCCATCCAGCCGAGCGAAAGATCGGCAACGAGGGCGAGCAGCGCCGCGGGCAGCGCGCCGGCAAAAATCAGCGAGTTATTGACCATGGCCAGCCCGCGGAAGATCAACTCTCCCAGGCCACCGGCGCCGATGGCGGCTGCGATCGTGGCGATGCCGATGGCGAGCACGACGGCGACGCGGACGCCTGCGACGATTACGCCGAGGGCCAGGGGCAGCTCGACGCGGCGGAGGATCTGGCCGTCGGTGAGGCCCAGGCCGCGGCCCGCATCCACGACGGCGGGGTCCACGCCGAGAATCCCTGCGCAGACGTTGCGGAGAATGGGCAACAAGGCATACAGCGAAAGCGCGACGATGGCCATGCGCGGAGCGCGCTCGCCGATCCAGGGAACGGCGAAGAGAAATCCAAAGAGCGCGAGACTGGGCACGACGTAAATCGAGTTCACCACGCCGAGCACCATGCGCGCGAGGGCCGGGCGCCGCGCGATGGCAACCCCCAGGGGCAGGCCGACGAGAATGGCGATACCGACGGATATGCCGGCGAGCGAAATGTGCTCGAGCGTGAGGGTGAGCACCTCGCGGGGATGGGCGAGCAGGTAGTCCAGCAGATTCACGCGGGGTCTCCCGAGCGGCGCGGCGGCGGGGGTAGCGGCTGGGCCGTTCCGCGATTCGGAGCGGAAAACGCGTTGCGGTAGGCCAGCGCGGGCGGATCGCTGGTGCGCTGGAACTCCTCCGGCGTATACAGGCCGGCCAAATGCCCGGCTTCGAGCAGAGCGATTTGGGAGCCGAGGAGGAGGGCCTCGCGCAGGTCGTGGGTGACGAGCACCACGGTCTTGCCCAGCCGCTGTTGCAGGCGGGCGAATTCGCCTTGCAGCTCCGCGCGCGTGAGGGCGTCGAGCGCGCCGAAGGGCTCGTCCATCAGCAGCACCGGCGGATCAAGCGCCAGCGCCCGCGCCACTCCCACGCGCTGGCGCTGCCCGCCGGAAAGTTCGCGCGGGAAGCGCGAGACGAGCGAGTCATCGAGCCCGACCAGCGCCAGCAGTTCACGGACGCGCTCGCGGATGCGCACCGCGGGCCAGCCCTCCACGGCAGGCAGAAGGCCGATATTGCGTTCCACCGTGTAGTGCGGAAAGAGTCCCACATCCTGTATAGCGTAGCCCATGCGGCGGCGGAGGCGGATGAGGTCCCACTCTTTCACAGGCCTACCTTCAATGAGCAAATCGCCGGCAGTGGGCTCGAGCAGGCGGTTCATCAGCCTGAGCGTAGTGGTTTTTCCGCAGCCGCTGCGGCCCAGGAGGACGAGAGTAGCGCCCACGGGGATTTCGAGCGAGAGCGAATCCACGAGTGCGGGACCGCCGGGAACTCGATAGGACGTTCCCCGCAGGGCAATGGCCGGGGCGCTGCTCTGCGGAGGGGCCATGGTCAGATGCCCGGGGAGGGGGACGGGGCGGTGCTGGCGGCCGCGCGGGTTTCCATCCGCACCGTCCACGGCTTGCCGTCCATGTGCCGCGGCACGGGCAGACCGAAGAGCTGGAGAATCGTGGGAGCGACGTCAGCGATGGAGTGGCCATCACCCAGGATGGGACGATTCGCGAAGAGCACACCGGGAACGTCGTGCGGGTCAATGCAGTGGTCGCCGCTCCAAGGGCGCGTATTGTCCAGAAAGACCTCACCCATCACTGAGCCATTGACCGATTCCCAGGCTGCGCGGTAGCCCGCCACGTAGCCAACCAGGAGATCGGGGGCATTCTCGCGATAGGGGCCGGAATAGACCTCGCGGGTATCGAAAACCTCGCGAACGGCCACCTGGCCGTTGGCGGGGTCGGTGATACCGCGCAGCTTTTCGCGCAGCTCGGCGAGCAACGCGTCGGCTTCTTCTCCGGGCTGGACGATGCCGTGGCGCTCGCGGCCGGCGAGGTTCAGGTAGATGCCGTTCAAACCCATCCCGTAGGCGCGCGTGCGCTGCCAGTCCACCTGACGGAACCATTCTTCGCTGACGGTGCTGCCGGAAACGAGCGCGAGATATCCCTCGCGAAGGAGCCAGGCGTTCAGATTGAACCCGCGGCGGAAGGATTTGAAGCCATGATCGGACACCACAAGCACGAGCGCTTCCGGGCCGGCGCGGTCCAGCACTTTTCCCACGAGCGCGTCCATGCGCTGGTAGAGCGTTTCGATGACGCCGGCGTCGGGCGGCTCGTGTGCGCCCACTGCCGAAGGGGATGCCGCGGGCTGACTGGGCTCCAGATGACGCCAGAACATGTGCTGGATGCGGTCCGTGATGTCGAAGACGCAGATGCAGGCGCCGCGGCGAGTCTTTTCGAGTGCGTCGAAGAACATTTGTTCGCGCTCGGCGTGGATCTGGTAGCACTGGTCGAGGAACGCAGGATCGTCGAGGGCGCCGTGGTTGAGCGCCCAGGTGTCTTCCGCAAGTCCCAGCGTGGAAAAGGGCCCCTGAAGTTTCCCCAGGTAGACGGAATAGGCGAGGGGATGCGAGATGGGCAGGGCGGGGCGGCGCGGATCAATCTGCACGGGCGTGACGTAGAGTTCCAGGTCGGGCTGCACGGATTTCAGGTACATCCGGCAGATGCCCTGCGCGTTGACGCCAAATCCCGCGCGGAAACGCAGCGCGATCCAGTCGGAGTACTGGCCCTGGCGGAGAGTCACGCGCTGGCCGTCGATTTCCACCTCGGCGCGGCGGCGGGCGGCATCGGGACGAATCCGCAGGGGCAGCGTCAGGTCGCGGCGGCCATCCTCGGGAAACGGGTTCTCTGGGCCGGTGAGTTCGCCGCGCCACGCGTCGCCCTCCATAACCAACGGTAGGAGGATGCCTCCTTCCTGTTTCCCTCCCACACCTTCGCGGGAGGAGTAAAAGGAGAACGTTCCCTGGCTGCCGCGCAAGTCCGGAACACACATTCCCGAGAGCAGCACGCCGGAAAATGGCTCGGGAGGAAAGGTGACCGGCACGCGGATCACGGAGGAGAAGACGCCTGCCTCGCCGAGGTACTGCCAGAACGGTTTGCTCTTCCGCAGCGCTTTGATCTCCGGGCGGCCGAAGGGGATGGAACGGCGGCCCAGCCGCAGGCGGTGACGGGGGCCCATGACCTGCGCGGAAGAAAGGTACGGCAGATAGGTGTGCCTATCGCGGCTCAGAAAGTCGTAGATGTTGTGCTTTCCCGGATTCACGCCGGTGAGAAAAGTGGACCACGCCACGGGGGAAATGGGCGGATGCGTGGTGGCCAGCGTGCGAAAGGTTCCGGATTTGGCCAGACGTGCGAGGTGAGGGAGTTTCCCCTGCCGCATCCAGCGCGCGGCGAGTTCGGGGTCCATACCGTCGAAACCGACGATGACGACGCGCTCCACCCGGGCCTTTCGGTAGGCCTTGCGCCCGCGACGGAGGCGCCAGAGCTGTCGCAACGGCCAGGTGAGGAGCGCCAGAAAGGCGTAGAAAAAAGCGAGCAGCAGAGTGAGGAACGAGGAGAGAACGGCAAAACCCGCGCCGGGGCCCACGTAGGCGGCCGCGGCCGAAGGCAGCAGCAGGCAGGCGAGCGCCAGGAATATGGCCCGGCGGCCGGTTGCGCACGGGTTGGATTTGCGGGTCATGGTCAGAATTCCGCACCCACGAACGGCTTCAGCATGAGGGCGGCCACCAGCGTAAAGAGAAAATAGACCACGAGCCAGTTCAACTCCAGCGGGCCGAGCGCCACCTCACGGCGGGGATAATCGAGCGCGACGGAAGAGACGGATCCGGCGCGAGGAAGCGAGTCTTCGCCGGGTTCCAGGAGGCGCGCGAGCCATCCGCCGCGCAGGCGGTCCGGCGAGACACGCTCGAGCCCGCCGCCGGTGACGATTTCCTTGGACGCCTGGAAGTCTCCGGCGCGCACCACAATTTCCGCGCGGCCTGCCAGGCGCGACTCGATGCGCGCCACCACGGCCCGCTCCGCCGGGATGCGCACGAGCGGGGCCGTTTCAACGACGCCCTCAGGAAATTCGAGAGCAACGCGATTCACGGCAGCGGAATCATCCACGTGGACGACGAGGAGCGTGGTTTCGCCGGGCACGAGCGGCCGGAATCCGAAGCGCAACTCCATCTGGGCGATCAGCAGTGTTACCGGGAGCGCCACCACCGCCAGCGGCACGAGCGACCATCCGAGATAGCCGAGCGTGGCACGGAGAAGTTTGCCGTAGGCCCGCCAAACCACGCCGAGCTGATCCTGAAACAGCCGCACCTCGAGCAGATGGGCCTGGAGGAGGTTTTTCAGCCGGCGGATGGCGCGCTGATTCGATGCGAAGCGGTAGGCGAGGAGAATGACGAGCGCGGTGGCAACAGAAAAGACGCACAGGGGAACCAATGGCGAGCCATCCACGAAGGGCTCGAAGGCGAAGTCGAAGGCGGAGTTGAGGAGGCTCAGACGACTGCTCCGTGAGTCACGGGAGGAGTAAGAGGGAGACCACGAAGCAATCCCGCAGCAGTGGGGCGGAGAAAAGCGGCGGCGAGCCGCCGCACTCCATACGTGAGTGCTTCAATCAATGTAGCCCAGCCCTTGCAGTCGCTTCTTGATGATTTCCTCGTCTGTTTCACCGCCGCCGCCACCCAAAATGCGATCGACCTCTTTTTCGAGCACGTGGGTGGCGAACTCTTCAGGCGTGGAGTATCCGGCGGTTTCCGAGCATTTCTTCAGTTTTTCGTACAGGTCGTTTCCGACGGCAATTTTCCGGCTGAACACGCAAACCTCCTTTGGCCACCACTCGGAACGCCTCAGCGCCGCGGCGGGCCGGCCTCGTCGGTTGCCACCGCGCCGAGCACCGGCTTCCCTTTCATCTCGCCCGGCTGCGGTATCCCGTAGAGGGCGAGCAGCGTCGGCGCGATGTCTGTGAGCGCCGCGTCATCTGCGAGGAGCGGCCGGTTGCTGAGGAGCACGCCGGGAACCTGCCGGAAGTCCATACAGTGATCGCCGCTCCAGGGATCGAGATTATCTTCGAACACCGCGGCCGGCACGGCCCCCAACACAGTCCCCCAGCCAGACCGATACCCGCGATTGTATCCAATTAGGAGGTCGGGCGCGTCGGCAGCATACGGCGCGGAGTAAACCTGACGCGCCAGATCCACACGGGTGATGACCGGCTGCCCGTTTGCCGGATCGCGGAGGGCGAGCAGTTCGCGCACGAGCTGCTGGCGAAACGAGTCGGCAGCAGCGCCGGGCTCGACGATGCCGCGGCTCTCGCGTCCGCGCAGGTTCAGGTAGAGGCCGTTCAGTCCCAGGCCGTAGGCGCGCGTTCGGCTCCAATCCACACCTTGAAACGAATTGCCGCCGGTCGCCGCGCCGGGGACGAGAGCCAGGTAGCCGCGCTCGCGCAGCCAGCCGTTCAGATTGAACGCCCGGCGAAAGGGCGCGAAGCCGTGGTCGGAGACGACGAGGAGCGTGGCATCGTCGCCGGCCTTTTCTAGCGCCTGGCCGAGCACGGCATCCATCTGGCGGTAGAGCGAGGGAATCACGTCGCCGAATTTTGCAGCGATCTCCACGGTGTAGCCAGGGTGATCGGGGTCCATGGCGCGCCAGAACATGTGGCTATTCAAATCGAGGCTCGAGAAATAGAAGAAAAAGAGCCCGGTGCGGTAGCGTCCCAGCTCTTCGCGGAAGGCCCGAAGCTGCTCATCAAGCACCAGCCGCGCCTGCGCCAGGTATTCGGCGTCGTCCAGGTAGCCGCCGGAGAGAGCCTTGGTGTCTTCCGCGATGCCCTGCGTGTAGAAAAAGCCCAGTTCCTCCCACAGTTCGCGCGAAAAGTTTTCGGGTGTTCCGATGGGCAGAGCAGGGTCGGCGGGATCCATGTTCACCGGCGTAACGTAGAGCTGGAAGACAGGACTCACCTGCTTCAGAAAGAACCGACAGATGCCGCGCACGCTGGCGAGATGCGGCAGCAGGTCGAAGCGCACCTCGATCCAAGGGCTCCACTCTCCCTGGCGCAGCACGAACTCGCGCCCGGCAATCTGGAAATCGGCGGCGGCATTGTGCGCATCGAGCGCCACGCGAAGCGGCAGCGACGATTCCGGCTCGCCCTTGCGGAACGTGTTGTAGGGGCCGTAGAGCGCCGCTCGCACGATTCCGTTTTCGACTTTCACTGGATAGACGCGCCCTCCGTTGACCGCCCCCGTCGCGGAGAACGGGTCGTCCGTGTAGAAAGAAAACGTGCCGTAGGTGCCGAGCACGTCCGGCGTGCCCATTCCGGAAAGCGTGCGGCCGCGCGTGGGCACCGGAGGGAAATTCGCCGGGATGCGATAGACGAGCGAAGGAACACCCGCGGCGTCCAGATACTCCCAGAAGGCCTTTCCCTGGCGCAGCAGCACGCTGCGGCCGCGAGAGAGCGGCAGAATCCACTGGCCAAGGCGGAGGGCGTGCTTCGAGGGCTCGACGCGCGAGGTAGACAGATACAGCTCCATGGTCTTCGGGTCACGGTGGATGAAGTCGAAAATGCCGTGGCCGCCGGGGTCGAGACCGGTAATCAGATTGGACCATGCCACCGGGCTCTGCGGCGGAATGCTGGTGGCCAGACGATGCACGCCCCCGTTGATGGCCGCCAGCCGGGCGAAATTCGGCATGGCGCCAGCGAGGATCATGCGTTCGAGAAGGAGCGGGTCCATGCCGTCAATGCCGAGCACGATGACGCGCGGGGCGCGCGCGGCGATTTCGGGGCCGGGACCGCAAGTGCAAGAGGCGAAGACGGCCCACAGGGTAAGCGTCGACAGCACTAGCGGCGCGCGCCGACTGATTGTTGCCTGGGGTCTGTGGCGCACGGCGTCAGGGTTTGTGGACCGCTCTTAGCTGGGCGGCTGCGGAGCGCTCGCGGGCGGCATCGGCGGCACGGCCGAGCTTATCGTAATCATCGGCCAGGAAGGAGTGGGCCTCGTAGGAATCTTCGGCCACCTGCACGGCCTTCTCAAGAAAAGGAAGCGCATCCGCGAATCGCTCGTTCAGGAAAAGCATCCGCCCCAGCAGCAGGTTTGCACGATAGTGCTCCGGGCTGTCCTGGAGCACACTCACGAGCAGCTTCGCAGCATCCTCGGGGCGCCCGCTGCGGGCATAGACGGAGGCCAGCGAGTAGCGTGCATCGCTCCAATCGGGCTGCTGCTCGACAATGATTTCCAAATGTGCCGCCGCAGTCTTCAGATCTCCGGTCTCATAGAGCGCGATGGCCAATTCGTATTGAGACATAAGGGCGTCCGGCCGGAGCTCGACGGCCCTGCGAAGCGGAGGAATGGCCTTTGCGAATTCCCCTTTTCGCGAGTAAGCAATCCCCAGGTAATAGTGAGCGGATTGAATCTGGGGATCGTGAGCGATGACACGCTCGAGCAAGGGAATGACGGTTGTTCCCCTTCCCTCTTCGATGGCCAGGCTGGCGTCGTGCATGTCATTGGCCACCTCGATGCGGTCTTTGGGATCGATCCCGCTCGGAGCGAGGCCCTGCCTCCCGGCCACGTAACCGAGCGAAGAAAGTTTCTGCATGCTCTTTTCGTCCAAGCCGCCGGTCTGAGAGCTTGGCGCTCCGGCGCTCACTCGCTTCAGGAAATTATCGAGCTGGGCATCGAACCGCGCGGCCGCCGGGCGGTTTGAGGAATAGAGGTTGTCCTTAGCGGCAGGGTCGGCAGCGAGATCGTAGAGCTCCGGCCGTGGCGCGCGGATATAGAGCTGTGGGCCAGTGCGGAGTGAAGTGAGCGAGCTCCAGCCAAACGACCTCTCCGAGTGATCGCCGACGGACACCGCGGGACGTCCCGCGGCGCTGGAGTTGCCGATGAGGTTGAGCAGCGAGATACCCTCGACCTCGGGCGGCGGCGTGGTCTGAAGAGCTTCCAGAACAGTAGGCACGATATCCACCAGGCTCACCGTGGCGCTGACTCGCTGGCCCGCGGAGCGATTGCCGGGGAGCTTGACCAGCAGAGGTACATGAATCGTGGAGTTATAGAGAAAGATACTGTGCGTTTTTTCGCCGTGGTCGCCCAGCGCCTCTCCGTGGTCCGCCGTGACGGCGATCAGCGCGTTGTCGTAGAGGCCCTGCTTGCGGAGGTAGTCAAGCAGCTTCCCCACCGTGGCGTCCACGTAGGCGACTCCGCCGTCGTACGGCGCGCCGGGGTGACGGCTTCGGAAGGGCTCGGGAGGGTCGTATGGATCGTGCGCGTCCCAAAGGTGGAACCAGATGAAAAAGGGGCCTTGCTTGTTCTTTCCGAGCCACCCGAGGACGTGCCCGAGCGTAACCTCGCCACGCCGCTGCATGGAGGCTTCGCGCTTCTCTCCGGTCTTCTGCCGGTGAAACCCGGCGTCGTAGAGGTCAAAACCGCGCTCAAAGCCGGATGCGAAGCCGTTCTTCGGGTCGAGGATGATGGAACCGACAAACGCGCCCGTTCGATAGCCCTGCGCGTGGAGGACGTCGGGCATAAAGGGCACGGAGGCGGGCAGTCGGTCACCAAAATTCCGGATACCATGAAACTGAGGGTACGTCCCGGTGAGAATCGTGGCGTGGGAGACGGGAGTGATGGGCGCCTGAGAGTAGGCGTTCTCAAACACGATGCCCTGGCGAGCGAGAGCGTCGAGATTGGGTGTAAGCCCCTTCTTTGAGCCGAGAAAGCCCATGCGGTCGGCCCGGACCGTATCCAGGGTAATCAGGATAACGTTGGGCCGACCGGCGCCGGAGCCGCCGAGAGCGAGAGCAAAGAAGAGAAGTAGGCCAGCGACACGCCGCATAAAAGAAAAAGGAGTCTGCATTGTAGCAGACTCCTTTTTCGAAACTAAAGCGCAGCGGGGCGGCTCAGAAAATGAGCTTCATGCCGATCTGCATCGCCCGCGGGCCGCCCTGGGAGAGGAACGGGTTGCCCGCCGCGATGTCCGGAGTCTGAGTAATGGTCGAGAAAGAACTTGCATTCGGGCCCGTCGGCACGAAGTTGGCGATTTTGCTCCCGGAGATCGTGGTGAACGCGGGCACCGTGTTGAAGTTAGGATGATTCAGCAGGTTGAAGATCTCAAAGCGGAGTTGGAGGCTGAGCCGCTCGGTGATCTTGGTCGTCTTGTTGAGATTGGCGTCCCACTGCACGAAATTGGGCCCGCGGAAGGCGTTGCGGCCGCAGGTGCCGAGGGTCCCGGGGGGCGCGATCGAAAGGACCGCAGGCACGTTCGTGAATGTGGGGATGTTGGGATCGCTGAATTGATAGGTAGGCTGCACGCCGGAACAGTCTGGCCGCTGATAAACCCGGTCCTGGCCGGAGTTGTCCGCCGTCGAACTGACCAGGATAGTGTACGGACGGCCGCTCAGGGCGGTGACAAGGCTGCCAACCTGCCAGCCGGAACCGAAGCGGCCGGCGGCAGTCCACTTGGGGAAGTCGTAGGCAATGCCCGTATTGAAATTCCGGCGGACGTCGGTGTCGCAAGGACCCTGGTTGCTCGAGGGGTTGTAAGGATTCTCGGCGATCGGCAGCGTGCTGCCGCCGCCGCGGTTTACCGAGTTGCTGTCAATGCAATTGGACCAGGTGAAGTTGATGATGGAATTGAACCCGTGCCAGTCACGCTGGCGATAGGTGACCTGCAAGGCGTTGTACCGCTGGAACCCGTCGTTTGTCAGCTGAACGACATAGTTGAAGTTGGGCACCCCATTCAACAGAAACACGGAATCGAATGGCCGGACGCAGTTCAAGTTCGTCGAGTTATTGGCGCTATTGGGGGGCCCAGTCTGTTGACCGGCCGCTGTAAAGCATCCGATGGGCAACTGGTTGAGGCTACGGTTCAAGTACATATCGGATCCGTGGGAGCCGAAGTAGCCCACGCTGATCACGTTGTTCCTGAACAATTCATGCTGCAGTGTGAGGCTGTAGTACTGGATGCGCGGCGTCTTCAAGTCCGGGGTAACACCAAAGATGTTAAAGGGCGGGGTCCCCGTGGGATTGGAGCCATAGGTCTGGAACGGCACAGCGCCGGTACCAGGCTGCGGTCCGATGCAGACCCAATCCGGCCCTGATGTGCCAGTGGCCGGATTCACGGCATTTGTATTGGTCGCCGGGTTATAACAAGTGTTCGACCCAAAGGCTTGGAACAAGTTCTGAAGCCCGGTGCCAACTCCACCGTTAGCTGCGCTTGGTTCACATCCGTTAGCGTTAACGACGCCCGTGCAAACGTTTCCGACAGCGGTTACCGAGAATACGCCCAAGTTCGAGTTCGTAAAGGACCCTGCACGTGCGCCCTGGTAAACATAAGGGGCACTGATCGCCGCGAAGTTCGCTACGTCGTACACCATCGAATAACCGACACGCAGGGAGGTCTTTCCATTGCCGAATACGTCCCAGGCAACGCCTGCGCGCGGGCCGAAATCATGCAGGTCGAGGTTATAGAGACGCGGGTTGCCTATGCCGACCCGAACCAAGCCCGCAGGGGCGCCACCAGGAGGACAGTTCGTGAGTTCCTGCCCTGCGCACGGATAGAAATTCGAAGCAATCTTATCCGCGTCACCAAGGGCGCCGTTAACTTCCCAGCGCAGGCCGTAACTGACGGTCACCCGCGGCCGGATCTTCCATTCGTCCTGGAAAAAGATTCCCAGGGAAGGCTGGTAGAGGTGCCGGGATGTGTCGCCGAAAGATCGCGCGGCCTCGTCGATTCTCCCAAGAAGCAACTGGTCGATGAGAGTTTCAAAGCCTGTGCCCGCCGTGCCTATGCTGAAATCACCCTGGAAACTGTCCAGGGCCGACCGCGCACGGTTCCGCAGGCTGAACGTCGAAGCATAATCGAAGTTTCCGCCGAACTTGAAGGAGTGGGCTCCGTGGATCCAGGTAAAGTGCACTGACGCGTCGTAGTTCTGCGTGGGGCGGGTGCTCAGCGGGTAGCCCAGGATGCCGCCGGGATTCCCTAACGTGATCGAGCTGGCATATACAGGCGGTACGCCAAAATCGGCCGGATTCAGTGGTCCGGTATCAATGCCCAGGCTCAAAGGGTTGATACCGTTGTTCGGCGCAAGAATCTGGGCGTACCGGTTCCAGTTGAAGCGCACATCCAAAATCTTGTTGGGCGAGATAGTGTAGGTCCAGCCGGCGCCAGCCACTTGCACGCGCGTGGGTGCGATGGTGTTGAAGGCCGCGGAACTGAGGCCGCTGCCGGGCGCTGGAGGAAGGGTGTACCCCCCGAGGGGAGCCGACTGGAGGCTGTCGGCGAATATATACCGGCCAGTGAGACTCATCTTCTCGTTCATCTTAAAATCAATCTTGATTTTGAAGCTGCTTAGGGTGTCTGTGTTAGGAGAAGTGATGGTCTGGCTGAAACCACCCGTGGGAACGGCAGCGTTTGCGGCAGCCGGGGTACAAGAGACAACGGGCGCATTGCCGGAGGCCGGAACGGCGGTAGCGCACGGATAATACTTCAACAGGTTCAGGCCCGCGGTGTTGTTCGGCGAAAACCCCGAGGGGTTGACTGTCGGACTCGCAAAATCCGCCAGAGCCGCCGCCAGGTCGCCGACTGTGGGAATGGTCACTTGATATGGCTCAAGTGCCTTATTTCGCTGCCCTTCAAAGTCGCCGAAGAAGAACAAACGGTTCTTGATGATCGGGCCACCGATGGTGCCGCCATAGTTGTGGTTATGGTAGGGAATGGAGGAGGAAGAGAAGAAGTTCTTGGCATTCAGCCAATCGTAGTCGCCGAAGTAAAAGGCCGTTCCGTGAAAATCGTTCGTGCCGCTCTTCAGTACCACGTTGACGGCCGCGCCGCCCTTCACCCCGTATTCCGCGGAAGGAAGTTGTTGGACGGAATACTCGGCGATGGAGTCGTTGCCGAGAACCGAGGCCGGAATGCCCAGCACGCCGGGCTGGCCAACCACTTCGCTGCCATAGAAGCGGTCATTGTTGGGCATGCCGTCGATCATGTAATTGTTGGTGGTGGTGCGCTGGCCGCTGATGCTCACATCCAGGAAGCCGCCGCCGGGTGAGCGCTGCACGCCGGGGGTAATGGCCAGAATAGATTTGAAGTCGCGGCCCTCGGTCGGCAGATCCAGGATCGACTTCGTGTCCACCTCGTTGTTGACGCCGGGGGAGAAGTCCACGAGCGGCGTGGCAGCTTCGACGGTGACCGTCTCCGACCTCTGGCCGACCTGCAACTGGAAGTCCGCCTTGAGGGTGATGCCGACCTCGACGTCCGCCCTGCGAACTTCAGTCTTGAAGCCCTGTGCCGTAACCGTGATCTGATACAAACACACGGAAAGGTTCGTCAACCGGTAGCCCCCGGTATCGCTCGTGGTGACCGTGCGCGTGATGCCCGTTGTTGTGCAACGCGCTGTGACGGAGGCACGCGGCACAGAAGCGCCGCTCGGATCTGTCACCGCACCGAAAACTTCCCCGGTGACGATCTGGCCATAGGAAGGCGCCGCAAGAATCAGGAGGGACGCGAGAAAAAGACCACTACCCCAAGCCGTCTTTCTCATAGACTAGTGCCCCCTTCGCCCGCACCCCGCGGGTGAGTTTCAGGACTTCTACGCCCGCGCATGGGCCAAGTCAAGCAAATGTTGGCACGCGGCCTGTGCGAATCGGGCGAGCATCTTGGCCCCACTACTTCCTCAACATCTACAACAAATAGTAGCAGCGCATGATTGCGGCCCGCCGAATCGGAAGAACGGATTCGACGCTTCAGAAAGATTCATAGCCGGCGTGGAAGAGGCTGCTGGCGCAGCCAACTCCTCGCTGCTCTCACTTAATCCTCCACCCGCCGACAGCAAAGGAAGCTCGGCACGATTGCCTGTCCTCCTCGCCATTCCGGCGTATGATGATTGGCACCGGCGAGCCCCGGCGGAGGTGCATCGCCATGTTCCGCGCGAAGCGCTCACTGCCACTGAGAGCACTCTTTTTCCTGTGCGCCATGATCTCTGCCGCAGGTCTCCTCCGTGCCGACGAATTCTGGAATAAGAAGCCCCGCTCGGAATGGAGCTTGAAGCAAGCGCTGAAGCTGCTCGAAGATTCTCCGTGGGCCAGGCAGGAGGTCCGGGCGATCGCCAGGCCAGAGTCCAGTCCCGACGCCGTCTTGGACAAAACCAGAAATCACTGCGACCCAGACGCTCTGAATGCGAACGGCGACTGCCTGCAGCCTCGCATCCGTGCTGCCGATGACTCCTCGCGGAATCCTCGGGTGGAATTCTCGAGCGGGAACGACATCGTCTTCCTGGTCCGGTGGGAGTCATCCGTACCGGTCGAGGATGCCTTCGCGCGTCTGGCAGAACTCGGGGAAAGGGCTACGGCCGAATATCTCTCCGCGCCTCCTCGTTTACCCGGGGACCGTTACGTGGTGACCTTGAAGGCCCTTGAGCGATCACCGATGATCGGACATTCTGCCGGCTCGGTGCCACGGGACCCCATCGGCCCGGTCGAATCTGACGCGGCAGGCCCTCGCGCGCGCCTGATCGTTGGAAAGCTGATCGTACCGGCCGCCGAATCAGAACGATCGGGGGAAGGCGCGGCCGAGGCCGTGCGCTTTTTCTTTCCGCGTTCTGTGGATGGCGCACCCGTCATCCCCGAGGACCGAGCATCTCGCGTCACTTTTGAGTTTCGCGGGAGTCGGTTCTTAGTGAAGACCCACTTCTCTCTTACGCCAGCGACGCTTCGCTGAGCCCGCTCTCTCCATGTAAATTTGTAGGCGACAGGATTAGCCCGGAGTGGGACGGAGGAGGCGACGAATTTCGCGCAGGACGCGGCGATACATGGCCGGCGTTACGCGGCCGGTCTGGGTGTTCTGCTGGCTGGGGTGATAGGC
>Ga0074044_10001199_pt1 | contig 23887 bp, 21 predicted proteins | sample BogForMeECP23OM1_FD_94443 | JGI IMG/M metagenome (GOLD analysis project Ga0074044, IMG submission 94443) | Bog forest soil microbial communities from Calvert Island, British Columbia, Canada - Bog Forest MetaG ECP23OM1 | ecosystem: Environmental > Terrestrial > Soil > Wetlands ... | reverse complement strand
GCCGCGTTCGCGGCCGACACGCCGCCAATCGCAACGATCGGCTTGCTGGTTGCGCGGCGAACCTCCGCCAATCCGTCGAGGCCGAGCGGCGGCGTGGCGTCAAGTTTCGTCGACTGGGCGAAGACCGGGCCGACGCCGAGGTAATCGGCAAGCTTAACGTCCTCGCCGCGGACCTCGCCAAGTTCGGTGATCGACAGGCCGATGATCGCCGCCGGCCCGAGCAACTGGCGCGCGAGCGCGACCGGCATATCATGCTGGCCGACGTGCGCACCGTCGGCACCGACAGCGAGCGCGACGTCGATCCGGTCATTGATGAGCAGTGGCACGCGCAGCGGCGCAAGCAAACGTTTCAGCACTCTTGCTTGTTCGATGAAGGCACGCGTCGACGCGGTCTTTTCGCGTAATTGTACCATGGTGACGCCGCCCTTCACCGCCGCGGCCACAACGGCAGCAAGGGAGCGGCCGTTCGCGAGCGTGCTATCGGTGACGAGGCAGAGCTGGTGGTATTTTTCCGCCATTTCGGGGCATCAGTCGACGATCTTCAAGCGACCCTCGATGTCCTTCGGCCCGATCGATTCAAGGCCATCGAGAAAGGCCACGCGATACGAGCCCGGGCCTTTCGCCTGCTCCGCGGCGATTTCGCCAACGATGCCATAGACCGCGACCGCCGCGACGGCCGCCTCGAATTTGTCGGTCGCGACGGCGGCGAATGCTCCGGTGACGGCTGAGAGCGCGCAGCCCAGCGCAGTCACCTTGGCCATCATCGGCGAACCATTGGCGAGTTTCACCACGCGGCGGCCGTCCGTGACGATGTCGACCGCGCCGGTGGCGACGACGATGCAGTCCTCATGCGCGGCTAGGCTCAGGGCGAAGGCGAGCGCCTCCTGCGTCGTGTTGGCGCTGTCGACGCCCTTGGGGGCAACGCCGGCGCCGCCGGCGACCGCCATGATCTCCGATGCATTGCCGCGGATGATCGAGGGCCGGTGCGGCAGGAGCGACTTGACCGCTTCGTTGCGCAGCTTTGTGGCGCCGGCGCCCACGGGATCGAGCACCCATGGCTTGCCATGCCTCCTGGCGGCCTCCGCGGCGATCATCATCGCCTCGATCCAGGGCATCGACAGGGTTCCGATGTTGACGACGAGCGCGGCCGAAAGGCCTATGAATTCGGCCACCTCCTCGCGGGCGTGCACCATGGCGGGCGAGGCGCCGATGGCGAGCAGGGCGTTTGCCGCGACATCCATCGACACGTAATTGGCAATGTTGTGGACGAGCGGCCGTGCCGCGCGCATCGTCCCTAGAAGTGTCGCTGTTCTGCCGGCAATGGCCGCTCGGCTAGCGCTCACGGCGGCAGCCCCCCTGGCCTAACCGTTCTGTGGCTTTGGCGATCGTCTAGCAACCAACGATCAGCCTAGCAAGACGAGAAGTTTATTGGCGATCGCCATCGCGCTGCTGTTCGGCGGCGCATGACCGACCGGCGCCGCCGACGCGGTTCACTTGGAATATTTGCGGAATTCCGGCTTACGCTTTGCGTTGAATGCGCGAACGCCTTCCTTGGATTCCTCGGTCTCGTAGTAGAGCTTGAGCGCCTGCATGCCGAGAGCACCGATGCCGGCGATGGAATCACTGTCCGCGTTGAATGAGCGTTTGGCAATGGCGATGGCTGTGGGACTGCGCTCCATGATCTCGCGGCACCACGCATCCACCTCGGCATCGAGCTGGTCATCGGGCACGACCTTGTTGACGAGGCCCATCGCCGCCGCCTCGTGCGCCGTATAGCGGCGGCACATGTACCAGATTTCACGCGCCTTCTTCTCGCCGACCACGCGCGCAAGATAAGCCGTGCCGAAGCCGGGATCGACGGAGCCGACCCTCGGGCCAACCTGCCCGAATTGGGCGCTCTCGGCCGCAATCGTCAGATCGCACAGGGTCGCCAGCACGTTACCGCCGCCGATCGCGTAGCCGCGCACCTTGGCAATGACTGGCTTTGGCGCGAGCCGGATCAAGTTGTGCAGCGTCTCCATCGGCAGACCGACCGTGCCGCGCCCGTCGTAGCCGCCATCGTGCGCCGACTGGTCGCCGCCCGTGCAGAACGCTCGCGTTCCGGCCCCCGTTAGCACGATGACGCCGATGCTGAAGTCCCAGGCGGAGCGGTTAAGGGCGTCGATCAACTCATCGCAGGTCTTGCCGCGAAACGCGTTCAGCTTCGCCGGCCTGTTGATGGTGATCGTCGCGACTCCTTCCCTCTCTTCATAGAGGAGATCCGTATATGTAATATTGCCAGTCATTATTTTACCTTCCTCACGCTGATTGGAATAATCCGAGCCGGCTCTGTCACGCTGTCTGCGACAGCGCTTTCGCCATCTCGCGCAGTTTGAACTTTTGCACCTTTCCGCTGGGTGTCAGCGGCAGCGCGTCTACCACCTCGAGGCGCTCTGGCACATATTGGCGTGCCACCTTTTGCTCCGCCATGAAGCGGATCATGTCATCGAAGCTGAGCTGCTGGCCTGATTTCGGCACGACGAACACGCAGGCGCGTTCGCCGAGTCGAGCGTCCGGCATTCCGACAATGGCAACGGACTGCACGGCCGGATGCCGGAACAGCAAGCCCTCGATCTCGATCACCGGAATGTTCTCACCGCCGCGAATGATAATGTCCTTGGCGCGGCCGGTAATACGGATGTAGCCGTCGGCATCCGCGCGGGCGAGATCCCCGGTGTCGAACCAGCCCTCGGCGTCGTGATTATAGAATTGCGGCCGCCGCAGGTATCCGACGAAGTTGGAGCAGCCGCGCACCTTGAGAAGGCCTTCTTCTCCGGGCGGAAGCGGGCTGCCGTCGGCGGCAACCACCTTCACTTCCATGCCGGGCAGCGCGCGGCCGTCGGTGAAGAACGCCTTTTCGTTCGGATCGCCGGGCTGCGTCGTGGTAACGGCGCCGTTTTCCGTCATTCCCCAGGCCGAAATAACGGTCGCGCCGAGTGTCTTTGTTGCGCGCTCGACCAGAACGCGGGGAATAGGTGCCCCGGCGGCAACGAAGAACCGCAGGCTTGCCACCTTGCCGCAGCCCTGCTCGACCGCATCGGTGAGGTCCGAAAGGAACGGCGTCGAGGCGAAAGTGAACGTTGCGCCTTCCTCGTCGATCAGCTCCGCCGCACGTTTGCCGTTCCAGATATCCTGCAGAACGACCGTGGTGCGCAAGATGACCGGCATCAGCAGACCGTAGAGGAAGCCGGACTGGTGGGCCATAGGCGACGACATCAGCACGATGTCGTCTCCCGTGAGCTTCAGCCGCTCGCAGAACGGATAGATGTTAGAAAGAAGAGTGTTCGAGGTATGCATCACGCCTTTCGGTTCTCCGGTCGTACCCGACGTATAGAGCAGCTGGATGACGTCATCCGGGGTCCTGCGGCGTTCGGCGAACAGACGCTTGGTGTCGCGCTTGGTCTCCCACGGCGTCTCGAGCAAAATCTGCTCGAAACTTTCTGCGCCGCTGCCTCCTATCACCAGCATCCGCTGCAGATGCGGCAGCTCGGAACGAAGACCGCGCGCCATTGCGGGATAGTCGAAGCCGCGATACTCGCGCGGCACGATGAAGATCTTGCTCTCGTCGAAGCCCAGCATGAATTTGACCTCGCGCTCGCGAAAGATCGGCATCATCGGATTGAAGACGGCGCCGATGCGCCAACATGCAAACACAAGCGCCGTGAACTGCCACCAGTTGGGCAGCTGACAGGAAACGATATCGTCCTTTTCGATCCCCAGCTCGGCCAAACCCGCGGCGATGCGGTCAACCAGCGCTCCAAATTCCCGATAGCTCAAGCGCCGGCCCTTTCCTTCCATAGAGTTGAAATCGACGATGGCCGTCTTGTCTGGAACCTGAGCAACACAGAGGTCGAGGTGATCGGTGAACAACTCGTCTCGCCAATAGCCGCAGGCGCGCATCTCCTTGCGCCGCACCTCGATCATCATCGCGTCAAATTTCATGTTCCCTCCCCTTTGCCTGCGACGTGCGTCGCTTGATCCCTGCAGCGCCGACTAGCTTGGGCTGTTGCCTGACGCGCGACCCCGGTCGCCGCGCACTGACGGGGTCTTTATCCCAACTCCCGGGCTGCGTCATGACCGATCGGACGAACAGGCGCCGCCCCGCAGGACTGAAACGATCCTGGCGCCCGCCACATGAATTGCCTTCGCCGACACGGCAGTGCGCTTGACAGGCATCCCAGAAACGACAATCTTCACATTACGAATGAACGTTCATTCAAAACATTATCCATGATCCTGACGGAAGAACAAGAACTGATCCGCGCGACAGCTCGCGATTTCGCTCGGGCCAACATCGCGCCGCACTCGGCGGAATGGGAACGAAACGCAACTTTCCCGCGTGAGACGCTCAAGGCGATGGGGCGGCTGGGTTTCCTGGGTATGACGGTGCCGCCAGAATGGGGCGGCGCAGGCGCCGATTACGTCGCCTACGCGCTTGCGCTGGAGGAAATCGCCGCCGGCGATGGCGCCATCTCCACCGTCATGAGCGGGCACAACTCGGTCGGCTGCATGCCGATTCTCGAATACGGCACACCGGCGCAGAAGGAGCGCCACCTTCGTCCCCTGGCGCGGGGCGAAAAGCTCTCCGCCTTTTGCCTGACCGAGCCGCAGAGCGGCTCGGATGCGGCGGCGATCAAGACGCGTGCGGAGTGGCGCGGCGACCGCTACGTCATCAACGGTACCAAGCAGTTCATCACCTCCGGAAAGAACGCCGATGTCGCGCTGGTTTTTGCGGTGACCGATCCAAGCGCCGGCAAACGCGGCATCAGCGCCTTTATCGTCGAGACCAATGCGCCGGGCTATCGCGTCGGACGGGTCGAGAAGAAGATGGGGCAGAACGCCTCCGATACCTGCGAAATCCATTTCGAGAATCTCGAAATCCCGGTCGAAAGCCAGCTTGGCAAGGAAGGTCAAGGCTACCGCATTGCGCTGTCCAATCTCGAGGGCGGACGCATCGGCATCGCCGCGCAATCCGTTGGCATGGCGCGCGCCGCCTACGAGATCGCGCTCGCATACGCGCAGGAACGGCAGAGTTTCGGCAAGCCGATCATCCAGCATCAGGCGGTCGCTTTCCGACTCGCCGAGATGGCGACCGGAATAGAGGCCGCGCGCCAGCTCGTCCTGCACGCCGCGGCCCTGCGAAGCGCCGGCCGGCCGTGCCTAGCGGAGGCAGCGATGGCCAAGCTGTTCGCAACCGAGACGGCGGAGCATGTCTGCTCCGATGCGATCCAGACGCTCGGCGGCAATGGCTACATGCAGGACTACGGCGTCGAACGCATCTTCCGCGCCGTGCGCGGCGCAAAGATCTACGAAGGCAGCAACGACATTCAGCGGCTCGTGATCAGCCGCAGTTTGATAAGTTGACCACCCGTGCTGCCCCTTGCCGGCATTCGCGTGCTCGATTTCAGCACCTTGTTACCCGGGCCGCTGGCTGGCTTGTTGCTCGCCGAAGCCGGCGCCAACGTCATCAAGATCGAGCGACCCGGCGTCGGCGACGAAATGCGCACTTATGAGCCGCGCCTTGGCGATGACAGCGCGAACTTTGCCTTACTCAACCGCGGCAAACAGTCGATCGTCCTCGATCTCAAGGCACCGGGCGCCGTCGCCAAGCTGACCCCGCTCATCGAGAGCGCCGATGTGCTGATTGAGCAGTTTCGCCCGGGCGTCATGGATCGGCTCGGGCTTGGCTATGAAGCGGTCCGCAAGAGTAGTCCTCGCCTCGTCTATTGCAGCATCACCGGATTTGGCCAGAACGGCCCGCGTCGCGATATGGCAGCGCACGATCTTAATTATCTCGCGCTCGCCGGTTTGTTGTCGCTGACGGCCGATAAGACCGGCGCACCGACCATGCCGCACACGCCGATCGCGGACATCGCCGCAGGTAGCTATCCCGCCGTCATGAACATTCTGCTTGCTTTGTTGCAGCGGCAGCGAACTGGAAGCGGCGTTTATCTTGATATTTCGATGACCGACAACCTGTTCGTGCTGAGCTACTGGGGACTCGCCAATGGTTTCGCCGCGGGCGACTGGCCGAGGCCCGGAGCGGCGCTCACGACGGGTGGATCGGCCCGGTACCGCATATACCGCACGGCGGATGGCGGCTATCTGTCGGTCGGCGCGATCGAGCAACGATTCTGGGAGGTGTTTTGTCGCCTGATCAACCTCGACCCGGCGGCGCGTGACGACGCGCGCGACCCGGCGGCAACGATCGCGGCCGTCGCCGCACGGGTGGCGACGCATCCGGTGGCGCACTGGCGTAAACTGTTCGACGGCCAGGACGTCTGCTGCGCCGTGGTCGCCAGCCTCGACGAGGCGGTGCGGGACCCGCACGTGGTCGCGCGTAACCTCTTTAGTCGCCGCGTACGCGCCGGATCGAAATCAATCCCGGCGTTGCCCGTTCCGATCGCCGAGAGCTTGCGCGACCCGGCCGAGCTCAAATCCGCGCCGCGCCTCGGCGCCGACGAAGACCTTCTCGCGTCGAGGCCGTAGATGGCGCGCGCTGTTCAAATCGTCTGCCACGGCGAGCCGGAAGATCTTTCGACCGTGGATATTCCGGATCGGGCTCCGCAACGGGGCGAGCTTGTTGTCGACGTGCACGCGATCGGTGTGAATTTCGCCGATCTTCTGGTGGTGCGTGGAAGGTATCAAATCCTCGCCCCGCTTCCTTTCAGTCCCGGCAAGGAGGTTGCTGGAATCGTCAGCGCCGTCGGCGAGCGCGACGCCGAGTTCCGCGTCGGCGACCGGGTGATCGCCTACCCCGAGAACGGCGGCTATGTCGATCGGATCACCATGGCGAGCCTCCTCTGCCATCGCCTGCCCGCCGGACTCGACTTTGGCGATGCGATCGGTCTCGGGCTCGCCTTCCAGACCGCTCATTTTGCGCTGTTCGAACGTGGCATGATGCGGCCGGGCGAGACCGTGCTGGTCACGGGCGCAACCGGCGGCGTCGGTATTACGACGATCCAGCTCGCCAAGGCGCGGGGCGCGCGCGTCATAGCTGGCTGCACGACGCCCTCCAAGGCAAACTTTGCCCGCGAATTTGGGGCCGATCACGTCGTCATGCTGGACCGTCCGGATTTGGCCGAGGCGCTGCGCGCCGAGGTCGCCGAAGCAACCAACGGCGGCGGCGCCGACCTGATCATCGAAAATCTTGGCGGCGATATCTTTGAAGCCTGCCTGCGCGCGCTTGCCTGGCGCGGCCGCATCGTCGTCGTCGGGTTTGCGGCGGGCGCGCCATCGCTGGTGCGCTCGAACTATCTCCTGATCAAGAATATTGCCGCCACCGGCCTGCACTGGAGCGATTATCGCGATCGAACACCCGACCTCGTTCGGCGGGCGCAGAAGGACATCTTCGCCTTGTGGCAAGAGGGCCGCCTCGCGCCGCCGGTCACTGAAGCGCTGCATCTCGAAGACGCCGCGAGCGCGCTACGCCGCCTGGCCGACCGCCGCGTGCTTGGTAAGATTGTTCTGGTCACCGGGCGCTATGCCGGACGCCTGCAGCCGGCGACTCGCATCTCTCCCTTCGTGCGATCTAACGCATAGGTCCAGCCATGTTGGCAGTAACCGTTTCCGATCAGGTCGCGACGATCGTCATGCAATCGCCACCCGTCAACGCCTTGAGTGAAGCCTGGGTGGCCGATTTCCTGCGGACGATTGACGAGCTCGCGGCGCGGCACGACTGGAAAGCGCTGCATGTGCGTTCAGACCAGAAGGCATTCTGCGCTGGTGCCGATCTCAAGGAAATGCGCGCGCGCTTCGATGCGTCCGACGGATCGAACCGGACTTACGCCTACGTCGCCGCGATCCAGCGCCTCTATGCGCGCATCGAGGCGCTACCGCAGGTGACGCTTGCCGAGATCGGCGGGGCGGCGCTTGGCGGCGGCTTCGAACTCGCGCTGTCCTGCGACCTACGGATTGCGGCGGCCGAGGCCAAGATCGGCCTGCCGGAGGTTAAGCTCGGACTCATTCCCGGAGCCGGCGGTACGCAGCGGTTGACGCGGCTGGTCGGCCGCGGCCTCGCCAACCGCATGATCCTCGCGGCCGAGACCATCGATGGCACAATGGCCGAACGGCTCGGCATTGTGCAATGGTGCTGTCCGAAATCGGAGCTCGCTTCGCGCGCCGCCGACATTGCGCGGCGCATTGCAGCCCTGCCGCGCGCGGCGCTCGCGGCGGCCAAGCTCTGCATCGCCTCGGCGGGCGAACCCGGGCGTGGCGGCTTCGGCGATGAACTCGAAGCAACTTATCGTCTTCAGACCGACCCCGAGACGCGAGAACGCGTCAAGGCCTTTCTCGACGGCGCTCGGTTCTGACCACCGGAAAGCAGAGGAGGAAAACATGGAGTTTGTTGGCATGACTGCGCTGGTCACGGGCGGCGCTTCGGGCATCGGCAAGGCGACGGTGATGCAGCTTGTGCGTGAGGGCGCAAGCGTCATCTGCGCCGACATCGACCAGACGAAAGGCAAGGCGCTGGTCGAGGAGGGCAAGACATCCGGCTCGGCCATCGACTACGAGCCGATCGACCTCACCGACGGCGACTCGGTGCGGCGCTGCGCGGCCGCGGTGCTCTCACGTCACCCGAAGATCGATGTCCTCATCAACGCAGCGGGATTCGGTGAATTCCACCTCTTCGTCGATACGCCGCCGGACTATCTTGACAAGGTGATCCGGGGAAATCTGACGGGGGCGATGCATCTCACGCAGGCCTTGCTGCCGCAGATGATCACCAACCGCCGGGGCAAGATCGTGAATGTCTCGAGCGATGCCGGTCGGGTCGGCTCAACGGGCGAAACCGCCTATGCGGCGGCCAAGGGCGGCGTGATCGCCTTTACCAAGTCGCTCGCGCGTGAAGTCGCGCGTTATTCGATCAACGTCAATTGCGTCTGTCCGGGCCCGACCGACACGCCGCTACTCAACACGCGCTCGGACAAGCTCAAGGAGGCGTTCGTTAAGGCGATCGCCTTCCGCCGTCTCGGTAAGCCGGAGGAGATGGCAGATGCCATCGTCTTCTTTGCTGGCCCGAAGTCTGACTACATCACCGGACAGGTGCTGAGCGTCAGCGGCGGCCTGACTTTCGCAGGTTAAAGCAACGACTTTTCTCGACTGACGACACCTAGAGCATGATCCGGAAAAGTGGATACCGGTTTTCCGAAAAGATCATGCTCCACTAAGATCTGGACCGCGATAACTTGGAGGACCGACCCCATGCTCGCAACCGCTGCTCGTTTTCACCCTTCCCGCGTCGATTTTTCGAACTTTAAGCCACAACACTTTCGCTGGGACCGCGACGGCAAGGTGGCGACCATCACGCTCAACCGGCCGGAGCGCAAGAATCCGCTCACGCTCGAGTCTTACGCGGAACTGCGCGACACCTTTCGCGATCTCGTCTATGCCGACGGCATCAAGACCGTGGTCGTGACCGGCGCCGGCGGCAACTTCTGTTCCGGCGGCGATGTGCACGAAATCATCGGACCGCTGGTGGAGATGCAGCGCCAGGACGACATGGCCGGCCTCATCGCCTTCACGCGGATGACCGGCGACCTGGTCAAGGCCATGCGCGCCTGCCCGCAGCCGATCGTGGCGGCGGTCGACGGCATCTGTGCGGGCGCTGGCGCGATTGTCGCCATGGCGTCGGACCTGCGCTACGGCACCGCGCGCAGCAAGGTCGCCTTTCTGTTCGTGCGCGTCGGGCTCGCCGGCGCCGACATGGGCGCCTGCAACATGCTGCCGCGGATTATCGGCGTCGGCCGCGCCGCGGAGCTGCTCTACACCGGGCGGGCGATCGACGGCAACGAGGCCGTCCAGTGGGGCTTCTATAACAAGCTGTGCGAGCCGGAAGCGGTGCTGACGGATGCGCAGGCCTTGGCACGTTCGCTTGCCGATGGCCCGACTTTCGCCCATGCCATGACCAAGCGCTGTATTCATCAGGAATGGAACATGGGGATCGACGAGGCCATCGAAGCGGAGGCGCAGGCGCAGGCGATCTGCATGCAGACCAAGGATTACGAGCGCGCCTATGAGGCGTTCGTCGCCAAGCAAAGGCCAGCCTTCGAGGGGAATTGAGCGTGGCGCCTGCCGGCGCCTTGGTGTGCAGCGGCGATCTTGAATCGGTCACCGCTGCTCCTCCGACGCTCGTCGGTTTCTGACTTCTGTTCGTGCAGCGCGAATTCTGGGCTGTGCCCGGGACACAGGCTGGGTTCATCAAGCTTTCGATTGGGCGCTGGCGCGGACCCGGGCGAGTTTGCGCTTGCCGCGCGGGCTCAGAACCGGGTTAAGCATCAGCTCAAGCCCGCCATCGACGTAGTCCTGCAGCGACATCAGCTTGCGAAACCGCCAGCCCTTCAGCGCCCAGGCATGGGAGAACATGACGATCTGGTAGGTGAACAGCTCGATATCGACCTTCGCGAAAAGGCCGGCCGCGATGCAGTCCTTGATGCAAGCGGCGATGAGTTTGTTCGTCTCGATCTCCTTCTGCTTGATTAGATTGCGTCGCACTTTTCGCAGCGAAGCCGTCTCACGGTAGGCGAGCACGGTCGCGGCGGCGTTCTCGTCGTTGACGGCGCAATAGGCGGCAACCGCCGCGCGGAACCGCTCCAGCGGCTCGACCAGGCCCTCCAACGCGGCGGGAATGCGGCGCAGGTAGCTGTTGAGCACTTCGACCAGCACCAGAAACAGTACATCCTCTTTGTCGCTGACGTATTGGTAGATCGTGCCGATACTGATGTTGGCGCGCTTGGCAATGTCACGAATGGCGGTGTCGTGATAGCCCCGCTTGCCAAACAATTCGATGGCGGCCGGAATGATCTGCCCGCGCCGCAACTCAATCAATTCGGGAACCTCGACTTTGCTCTTGACCGTCAGACTCATGAATGACTCTGCCGGTTGCCGACGCCGCCACGTCGCGAAGCGTCGCTCTGCCTTTGATCCCGCAATCGCACGGCTTGACCTTTTTGGTGTCGTTGCCGGCGGCACGCTTACAGACTGCCCATCTTGCAGCTGCCGGTCGGCGGCGGCGTGGCAACGTCGGCCGGAATAGTTACCGTGATGATTGGACGAAGCGTGCCGCCCTGTTCGCCGATATAGCCGAAGTAGTTCGGCCCGATCATTTGGTGGTCCTCCGCGCGAATCGAGAAGCGGCCGAGGATGGTGTCGAAGGTGCCGCCGCTCATAACTTTCGCGAGGTCGACGGGCTTGACGCTCTTCGCCTTCTCGACAGCCTGGAAGATGACCTGCATGCCCATATAGGTCTCGCCTTCGAAATTCGTCGGCTCCGCGCCTTCGTACTTTTTCTTCCAGCCCGCGACGAATACCTTGTTCTCCGGCGTGTCGAGCGTCGAGCTGTAGTTGATGATGCCCCAGATGCCTTTGGCAATCGGTCCCACGGCCTTCACGGTGCTGTCGGTCACGAAACTCACGCCGGCAACGAACATCTTGTCGAGGATGCCGAAATCGTGTGCCTGCGTCGCGAAGTTGATGGCGTCGCGGCCTGCCAGCGCCACCCAGAGGCCTTCGGCGCCCGACGATTTTATCTGCTGGATGAAAGGGGCATAATCGTTCGAGCCGAACGGGGAGTAGATTTCGGCGACAATTTCCTTGTTGTTCACCTTGGCCGCCTCGGTAAAGCTGTGACCGGAATCGCGACCCCAGGCGATGTCGCCGGCCAGCACTGCCCACTTGGTCTCCTTGCGCGTCGCCAGCCACGGCCGAACCACCGCCGCGTCCTGGGCGTCCTGTTTGTTCACGCGGAATACCCGCGGCACGCAGGAATCACCGGTCAGCTTATCGCTCTTGTTGATCGTCGAGACGTAGAGCGCATCCCAGCGCCCGAGCAGCGGAGCCATTGCCAGGGCCTCGCCGGACGCGATTGTTCCCGTCAGAATCCTGTAACCCTCCGAGGCGAGCTTCTCGGCCTGCTGGCGCGCGACCTCGGGCTTCGCCTCGCTGTCGAGGACCTTGATTTCGACCTTGCGGCCATCTACGCCGCCCTTCGCATTCACCTCTTCGACGGCAAACTCGACGGCGCGCAGGGCTTCCTTGCCGAGACCGGCATAGGTGCCGGTCAGCGCCGTCGGCACGCCGATCCTGAGCGTTTCCTGAGCAAGCGCCGAACTAAGCTGTGGTCCAAACAGGCCGGCTGTCCCGAGAAGCCCGACTGCAATCCAGTACATCTTTTGCATTGGCATTTCCCTCCGTCTTGTCTGCTGACATTTAAACTAAACGGCGACATGCTTCTTGAGGCTCTCCATCGAGATGCCGGCAAGATAGCCCTCCTCTACGATCGTCCCTTTGGCGAGCACGTAGTAACGTTCGGCAACGCTATGAACGAGGCCGAAATGCTGCTCGATGAGCAGCAGCGCCGTGCCGGTGCCGGCGAGCCGCCGCAGCACGACGGCGAACTCATCGATGATGACCGGCGCGAGGCCTTCGCTCGGCTCGTCGAGCACCAGCAGCGAGGGGTTCGACATCAGCGCGCGGCCGATTGCCAGCATCTGCTGCTGCCCGCCCGACAACGTCGTTCCCAGGGTGTTGGCGCGCTCGCGCAGAACCGGAAACAGCTCGAACACGCGATCCATCGTCCACGGCTGCGCGCGTCCAGCCGCTGCGCCGAGCGTGAGATTCTCGCGGACCGTCAGCGTCGGAACGATGCGCCGACCCTGCGGCACGACGGCAATGCCGAGCCGCGCCGCCGTGAAATTCCGGATGGTGGACTGGCGCCGCCCGGCCAGCCGCACTTCGCCGCCAGTCAGGTGGGCAACGCCGAGGAACGTGTTAACCACGGTGGTCTTGCCGACACCGTTGCGGCCAAGGATCGCCACGCGCTCGCCTTCGCCGATCGACATGTCGACCTTGTGCAGTATCCGCGCGTCGCCGTAGCCGGATTCGACACCGCTAAAGCCAAGCAGCTCGCTCATGTCGTGCTTCCGAGATAGGCCGTGACCACGTCCGGCACGTTGCGGATTTCTTCCGGCGTCCCTTCGGCGAGAACGGCGCCGAGATGCAATACGGTGATGCGGCCGCAGATCGAGAATACTACATCCATGTCGTGCTCGACGAGCACCACGGTAACGCCCCAGCGCGCGGTGAGATCTTTGAGGGTGTGCGCAAGGTCGAGCGATTCCTTAATGGACAGTCCGGCGGCAGGCTCGTCCAGCAAAAGGATCTTCGGTCGACCGATCAGAGCGAGCGCGAGATCGAGGCGACGCTGGTCGCCGTAGGAGATTTCCGCAGCCCGCTTGTGCGCCATGGCCGTCAGCGTCAGCTCCGCCATGATCTCCTCGACGTTGGGCAGCTCGGCCGCGCGCGCGGCGATCGTAAGCTGATCGATGACGGTGAGATGCGGGAAGATGTTCGTGCGCTGAAACGAGCGGGCAAGTCCCGCGCGACGGCGCTGTTGAATCGACGACGCGCTGATGTCCTTGCCGAACATCCGCACGCTTCCGGTCCAGCGCTCGGCGCGGCCGGAGAGAACGTCGATCAGCGTCGATTTACCGGCGCCGTTCGGGCCGATCACGCCGCGGATCTCGCCGGCAGCAACGCTGATGCCGACGCCCTTCAGCGCGAAGAACCCGCCGAATGATCGCGTGATGTCGATGCCTTCGAGCGCGCAGGCGTCAGCCATCGGTCTTGCTCCCCGGCCACAGCTTTGCCAACGCACCGCCGAGACCCGCCGGCGCCACCAGCATCACCGCGATGAGGATAAGGCCAATGATGGCCTGCCAATGCTCGGTGACGTCGCCGGCCAAGTCCTTGGCGAAGAAATAGACGATGGCGCCCAAAGTCGGTCCCCAGATCACTCGCGTGCCGCCGATGATCGCCATGATCAGCGCGGAGCCGGACAGGCTCCAGTGCAAGACGCCGGGGGAAACAAAGATGTTGTAGAGTGTGAACAGGACGCCGGCGACGGCGACGACGAACGCTGAAAGCGCCAGCACCAGTACGCGCGGCAGCGTGGTCGCGTAGCCGATGAAACGGGCGCGCTCCTCGTTTTCCCGGATCGCCGCCGTCAGCAGGCCGAATGGGCTCTCCGCCACGTACCAGAGACCGACCACGATCACGGCGAGAATACCCCAGCTGATGACGAACATGCTGTGCGCGCTTTGGAACCAGGTCGTTGGCATGCCAAAAATCTGGGCCGGCAGATTGATGGACAGGCCGTCTTCGCCGCCGGTCACTTGGCGCGCCTTCATTGCAAACTCGAAACAGGCTTGCCCTACCGCGAGGGTCAGCATCGAGAAGGCGATGCCCGGAATGCGCACGATGACGAGGCCGAGCAGGAAAGCGACAGCCGTCGGCACAATCAGGGCCAGAACAATCGCTAGTTCCGGGCTTGCGATCCCATTGCGCAGGCAAAGCACGATCGTGTAGCAGGCGATCCCGTAGAAGGCGGCGTGGCCGAAGCTGACGACGCCGTTCTGGCGGATCAGGAATCCGACACCGGTCGCAAGAATAGCGGTGATGACCGCCTGCGTGAGCAGCGTCATGACCAGCTCCGATTGGACTGTCTTCGCGATCAGCGCCGCGATGGCGACCGTGGCGGCCGCGACCGCCGCGGCAACGACCGGGCGGGCCGGCGCAGACCGCAACGGCATGGCGCGCACGGACGCGGCGTCGTTCGGCCTCACACGTGACTCCCCGCAATGCCGGTCGGGCGCCAGATCAGCACGACCACCATGAGCACAAACGGAATCATGGTCGCGGCCCATGGCAGGTACACAAGACCGATATTGTGAACTTGCCCGATCACGATGGCGGCGACGAAGGCGCCGACAAAGCTGCCGAGTCCGCCTACCACCACGACGATGAACGATTCGATGAGAATGTAGCTGCCCATCGACGGCGACAACGCCAGCAACGGGGCAGATATGGTTCCGGAAAGGCCGGCGAGCGCCGTGCCCAGCGCGACCACCACGACGCTGACGCGGTCAGTGTTGACCCCCTGCATCGCCGTTGTGAACGGATCGACGCTCGAGGCGCGAACATAGAGGCCGATTTTGCTGGCGCGCAGCCAGATCGACAGGCCGAGCGCGACGGCGCCGGCGACCACGATGACTAGCAGGCGATAAATCGGAAAGCTGTCGCCGAAGATCGAAACCGAACCGCTGAGCATCGGCGGCACCGGCATCTTGAGGTAGTCCTTCCCCCAAACAGTCTGGGCAAAATCCTCGAGCACCATCAACAAGCCGAAAGTGACGAGCACGGTGACAATCGGATCCTGGCGGCGCAGCGGCTGGAACACCGTCAGGTCGAGGAGGGCGCCCACCAGTCCCATGACGACGGCAGCGGCGAGCACCGCGCCCCAGAATCCTCCCATGGCGGCGACACTGAAGCCGATATACGCCCCGATCATAAACAGGCTGCCGTGAGCAAAATTGACGATCCGTCGCAAGCCAAAAATCAAAACGAGCCCGACCGAGACGATATAGAGGAGCCCGCCATAGACGAGGCCGTTGAGAATCTGGACAAGCATTCCCGCCCCTCAGACCGTGGCCGCGCGGCCCTCACATGGAGCAGGCTGCGGTCGCACTGCCGATAGGGCACGAGATGATTGATGAGGTCTTTGGGCGCAGCGGATCGGCGTCACGCCTACGCACTCCCCTACGCACGCGGCCTTGAGGCCGTCGCCCTTTTCTGATTGAACGATGGTTCATTCTGTCGCGCCTGTCAATCTCCGCAATGGGGCAGCTAAAGGGTAAGCACATGCAGAGGTACATGTCGTCGCATCCCGCCGACTTCATGGCCAACGGGATCGAAAGCGCGGGAGGCGGCGGCGATGTCTGAGAACAAGCGCGGCATCGAGCCGACCTCGCACTACGTGTGGCAACCCAGCGAAGCGTACAAGCGCCGGACCAATTGGAGCGCGTTTTTGGCAGCGGAGAATGTCGCGAGCTATGCGCTTCTCGAGCGTAAGGCTGTAAGCGAACCGCAGTGGTTCTGGGATGCGCTGATCCGCTTTCTCGGCTTGAAATTCATCAAACCCTATTCGCGGGTCCTTGATCAGTCGAGGGGAATTGAATGGCCGCAATGGTGCGTCGGCGCGACGACCAACATCACACTGAGCCTGCTCGATCGCCATATCGAGGCTGGCCGTGGCGACCACCCGGCTATCGTATGGCAGGGTGAAGACACGACGAGCCGCTGTCTCAGCTACCGGCAACTGGCGACTGAGGTAAATCGCCTCGCCTCGGGCCTACGCTCGCTTGGCGTCAAGAGCGGCGACGCGGTCGGCATCTATCTTCCGATGAGCGCGGAGGTAGCAATCGCTTTTCTGGCACTGGCGCGGCTCGGCTGCATTACGCTGCCGTTGTTTTCCGGCTTCGGTGCCGCCGCCATTGCGGCGCGGTTGAACGACGCCGCGGCGGTCGCCGTGATCACGGCCGACGGCTGCCTGCGGCGCGGCCGGTCCATTGCCATGAAGGCCGTGCTCGATGACGCGGCGCGACAGACACCGAGCCTGCGCCATGTCGTCGTCGCATCGAGGCTCGGCACGCCGATCGCTATGGATCCCCGCCGCGACCTGTGGTGGAACGACGTTTGTGCGCGTGGAACCGGCGACTTCCCTGCGGCCGAAGTGCCGGCCGAACACCCATTGATGATCGTTTACACATCCGGCACGACCGGCCGGCCGAAGGGAAGCGTGCACACGCACTGCGGCGTCGCTGCGAAGACCGGCGAAGATTTTCTTTTGTGCTTTGACCTCAAGCCCGCCGACCGCCTGCTCTGGATGACGGATTTTGGCTGGCTGGTCGGGCCCTCACAAATCACGGCGGCGCTGCTGGCAGGCGCGACCTGCGTGCTGGTCGAGGGAACGCCTGATTATCCCAAGACCGGCCGGCTCTGGGGCTTGGTACAAGACCACAAAATCAGCTTTCTCGGCATCGGACCGACGCTGGCGCGGATGATGATGCGGCACGGTACGGCGGATGTCGCAAGCTATGACCTCGCCTCGTTGCGCCTAGCAGCCTCGACAGGCGAGCCCTGGGATCCCGACTCTTGGATGTGGGTGTTCGAGCACGTCCTCCACCGCCGCGCGCCGCTGATGAATTATTCGGGCGGCACTGAGGTGGGCGGCATCGTCGCCACCAATCTGCTCTTTCCGATCAAGCCGGCGAGTTTCTCTGGCCCGATCCCGGGCACGGGCGCGGACATCGTGGACGAGCAAGGGCGCAGCCTCGGCCCGGGCGAGGTCGGCGAACTCGTGATGCGACAAGCCTGCATCGGCATGACCCGCGGCCTATGGCACGATCGCGAACGCTACATCGAGACCTATTGGAGCCGCATCCCGGGCCTCTGGGTCCACGGCGACTGGGCTTCGCGCGACGCCGACGGTTCCTGGTACATCCAGGGCCGTTCCGACGACACGATCAAGATCGCCGGCAAGCGTGTCGGGCCGGCCGAGATCGAAGCCCTGGTGCTTGCGACCCGTCGCGTCAGCGACGCCGCCGCCATCGCTATTCCCGACCCGGTCAAGGGTTCGGCTCTGGTTTGTGTGGTCGTCGCCGCGCCGGGCGAGGCGCCGGAACAGCCGCTCGCCACCAGCTTGTCGGAAGCGATCGCCGTCGGACTTGGCAGTTCGTTCCGGCCTAAGACAATCCTCTTTGTACGTGACTTGCCGCGAACGCGAAACATGAAGACGATGCGCCGCGTGATCCGCGCTGTCGTGCTCAACGAGCCGCCCGGCGATCTCACGGCGCTTGTCAATCCGGAAGCCGTTGCCGAACTGGAAAGCGCGGCGGCCCAAATTGCAATCTAGGCATCACCTTCTCGTCAAGCCACAGCCTTCGCGCCATGCGGAGGCGCGAGGACATGATGCGCCAACCTATCACTTAACGCCTGAGCTCTTGGCCATTTCCCGCAATTGGAATTTTTGTATCTTGCCGCTAACGGTCATCGGCATCTGCGGAAGAACTTCGAGATATTCGGGCAAATATTGCCGGGCCAATTGGCACCTTTCGAGGTAAGCCACCATCTCGGCAAAGTCGAAGCGTTCGCCTTGGCGTAGAACGACAAAGGCGCAGGCGCGTTCGCCCAGTCGCGGGTCGGGCACGCCAACGATGGCGACTTGGCGAATGGCCGGGTGCCGATACAGCAGGTTCTCGATTTCCACTACGGGGATATTCTCGCCGCCGCGAATGATGATGTCTTTGGCGCGTCCGGTGATGCGGATGTAACCGTCGGCGTCCATGCGGGCGAGATCGCCGGTGTCGAACCAACCATCCGGAGTCGCCTGATTGAGTTCAGGGCGGCGGAAATAGCCGATGAACATGCTGATGCCGCGGCACTGGAGATGTCCTTCCATGCCCGCCTCAACCGCGCTGCCGTTGCTGTCGACCACGCGCACGTCGATCCCCGGCAGTGCGACGCCGTCGGTGCCAAAGATGCGGTCGTCGGGATCGCCCGGGACGGTCGTGGTCACCGATCCATTCTCGCTCATGCCCCAGGCGGAAATGATGCGCGCGCCCAGGCGACGAGTGGCACGCTGCACGAGGGTGCTCGGGATGGGTGCCCCCGATGATACGAAAGTGCGTAGCGAGGACATGTCGGTTAGCTCCACCGCGGGCGAATCGGTGAGGTCGGCAAGGAACGGCGTGGACCCCATGGTATAAGTGACGGCCTCGTCCTGGATCAGCACAGCCGCCTGATCGGCGTTCCAGATGTCCTGCAGCACCAGTTTGGCGCCCAGCATCGGACCCATCATGAGGCCATACATGAAGCCGGCCTGATGACCCATGGGTGACGCCATGAAGATGATGTCGTCGTCGCCTAGCCCCAAGCGTTCCGCATATTTGGTCAGGATGCTGAGCAGCGTATTCGAGGTATGCATCACGCCTTTGGGCTCGCCGGTCGTTCCTGAGGTGTAGAGGAGTTGAGTGACGTCGTCGGGCGACGGAGCATGGCGCGCGTACAAGGCCGCCAAGTCCACCTCGTCGTCCCAGCGGCGATCCAACAAGCGCCGCTCGAAGGAGTCTTCGCCACTGCCGCCGATCACCAGCAGATGGGCGAGGCGCGGCAAATCGGCACGGATGTCGGCGATCATGGCGGGATAGTCACAGCCACGGAAGAACCGCGGTACCACCATAACTTCGGCTTCGGCGAAACCGAGCATGTAACGCAACTCGCGCTGCCGAAAGATCGGCATCAACGGATTGATAATCGCGCCCAATCGCGCGCAAGCCAGGTAGAGCGCGACGAATTGCCACCAATTTGGCAATTGGCACGCGACGATGGCGCCCTTTTTCACTCCCATCGTCGCGAGGCCGGCAGCGATGCGACCGACGATGCGTTGCAGCTGCCGATACGACAATGTCGTCGCCTTGCCGTGCATGCTGTTGTAGTCGACGATTGCTACCTTGTCGGGATGGCGGCCAACTGCGTCGTCGAGATAGGCGGTCAGCATCCGTTGCGGCCAGTGGGTCCGGGCGTAATGCGCCGGCGTCCAGGCCGGAAGAGTTGGTTCAGTCATGGGATGCGATCTTAATTCCATCATCGCTTATCGTCGCATCATTCCCTTATCTGAATCTAATGCGAACGTATCGGTAGTCGGACCCGCCATTGCTGAACTCGGCGCGAAGAGCATTGCCGGTTGAGGACACTATGTGACTTGCAGGCCCTTCTCAAGTTTCTGTCCGGTCGCATGATGCAGGCCGCCGCCAGCGCGATGTATGAGGGCTCGTTCTGAAACATGAGGTCGCCGGTGCCCTTGAGCGGTCTAAGATCATCAGGCTCTAATGTACGCGGGGTCGCTTGCCTCGGTGCGCGCGAGCGCCGGTTTCGGCGATCAAGGAGGGACTTCGGTGAGCAAGCCAGGTGTTTTCTCCGGGCTCAAGGTGCTCGATGCGGCGAGCTTTATAGCGGCGCCCGCCGCAGCCACCATCATGGCCGATTTCGGTGCGGACGTGATCAAGATCGAGCCTCCCGGCGAGGGCGATGCCTACCGCAACGTTTCCTTCCTGCCAGGCATGCCGGTCAGCGACACCAACTACTGCTGGACGGTCGATGATCGCAACAAGCGCAGCCTAGCCCTCGATCTCAAACGTCCAGAGGCGCGCAAGATCGTCCACGATCTCATCGTCGGCGCCGATGTGTTCATCACGAACTATCCGCCGGCAGTTCGGCGCCGCCTCGGTATCGCGTTCGACCAGCTCTCGCACATAAACAAGCGACTCATCTACGCGTCACTGACCGCTTATGGCGAGCACGGCGGCGAGGCGAACAAGCCGGGTTTCGACTCCACGGCATGGTGGGCGCGCTCAGGTCTGATGGACCAAGTGCGACCTGACGCCCGAAGCTTGCCGGCGCGATCGATCCCGGGCATGGGCGACCATCCGACGGCGCTGGCTCTCTATGGCGCGATCGTCACCGCGCTTTTCCATCGCGAGCGGACCGGCAAAGGGGCCCATGTCGGCAGTTCGCTGATGGCGAACGGCGTCTGGGCAAGCGCCTGCTTCATCCAGGCGGGCCTCGACGGCGCCCGGTTCATACCCCGGCCGCCACGCTCTAAAGCCCTCAATGCGCTGTCGAACCACTACCGTTGCGGTGACGATCGTTGGCTCATTCTCGCAATCAGCGTCGCGCAGGACGTAAAGCTGTGGCCGCTTTTTGCCGAGACCATCGCGCGGCCGGACCTCGCCCAAGACCCGCGCTTCACGGACCGCCCGGCCAGGATTAAGAATGCCGCCGCCTTGGTTGCATTGCTGGACAAGATTTTTCTACGGAGCAATGCCGAGGATTGGATGCATCTGCTCAAGTCGAAGGGTTTTGTGGTGGCACTGGTGGCCCGGCCAAGTGAAGCGCTCCACGACCGACAAATGCGGGAGAATGGTGCGATCGTGCCGTTGAAGGGCGGAGGCTACACCGTAAGCAGCCCGCTATGGATAGCTGGCGTTGAAAAGGCCGCCGCGACGCCTGCCCCAAAGGTTGGCGAGCATGGCGAGGCCATTTTGCGAGAGCAGGGCGTCACAGAGGAACAGATCGCCGAACTCCGCGCTCAAGGAGTCATCTGCTGATCGTCCTACGCTCGCGCCCGTCTATAAAGTTTGGTGGGCCAAGGCCTTGCTCGACGATCTGGCACTGACAGTGCCCCATTAGTCGCATTCGCTCGCCCGCACTGAAAAGATGATCGAGATAAGGCAGTCAGCAGCAATTCGGGGGCAGGATGGCCATCGAGGCGGTAGGTAGCGTCCCTGCCATGTCCGCGGCAGCCTCAAGCGCCGCGTCGGAAAAGTCGAATGCGAGGATTTCCTCGTCGGTCTGGTCGAGATCACGGTTGTTGGCGTCGTTTTTCATGGCAACGATCCTTTCCACAAAAAGCACGAGCAAGTTTATCAGCAGTTTCTAGGCTAGGACACTGCGCTAGGGTCGGGGCGGCTCGTGACTGTCATCACCCCGACGGATGCAAAGGAAAGTCGGCTAAGCAAACGAATGCAGCGCGCAGCTGCAACGCTGTCCACCCGTGCCGCAAAGTGATCGAATAGAAATGCTGTTTGCTCGCCCGTCGCGTCACTTACCGCGATGCAGCGATACTTCCGGAGTTGGAGGGCGAGCGGAGTTTGCGCCGACATCACCAAACCGACAGCTTGGCTGAAGTCCCTAGAGCGTTTGCGGCGGCCTGGCATAAGCGGCCTACTCGCCTTTCATTTTCCGGATTACACACGCTCTCACTTTCAAATACTTTGCATTTTTGCCCAATTCGCCCCGGCAGGCATTGATCGCCTCTGTCGTGGATATTTTGGCATTGGAGGCGGCCCGGACTACCGGAGCCGAAAAAGTCCCTACCGCTATTACAGCCACTGCTAGAAGGATCACATACCTAAGCATGGCCTTGCCTTCCGGATAAGCCTGCCATCAATATGCCGGTGTTGGGGATAGGTCGCTAGGCCGCTTCGCTTCAAATGCATCGATTGTCGTAATTTGGCCGAGATAGCTTCCTAAGTTATTGTCTACTTGGGCTGGGGGTCCTTCATGAACGTCCGCACTGCCTATCTCATCGCTTTGCTTATCGTCGCACTCTCATTGAGCGCTTGTGTCGGACCGCCGCCGCCATGCCCGCCGGGATGGCATCATCCGGGTCCATACGGTCACAGATGTGTGCCGAATGAGGGACCTTACCCGTACCCGCCCCCGCCGGGTTATCTGCCCCCGCCAGGCTATGCGCCTCCGCCAGGCTATGCGCCCCCGCCGGGTTATGCGCCTCCGCCGGGCTATGCGCCTCCGCCTGGTTATGCGCCCCCACCAGGGAACGCGCCGCCCCCGCGAGGGAACCCACCGCCCCCGCCAGCGGCGCCGCCTCAGTAGAGGAGCCTGCACCATTTGCCGGTGGCCGACTCCCTTGGAAGCGACCAAAAAACAGGTGATGGCGTTTGGGCGGTAATACCGCGCGAATTGGCGCCCTTCGGCCGGGCTCACAGCGCGCGGGTTAGGTCTGCAACCCGCTTTTAGGCTTGGCTGCGGGAAGGCCCCGGTCACTAGGGCCGCCCGCCACGCATTTCCGAACTTGGCCCGAAGCGGCGGTTACCGCAGCATGGCGATCCGGTCGCTATCGGGGGGAAAAGCGGACGCCACGCGCACATCGAAAATGTGCAGCGATTGACCCATCACGACATAGCGGCCGCGTTCGCGAATGCCCCTTCCGACGCTCCCCGTCCGCATTAGCTGCGACAAGGACGAAACGCATCCTTGTCATCCACCGAGAGCGCGTAGCCGTCGGCTCTCGAGGTAGCAGCGGCGGGTCTACAGTTCCTTGCCGATCATGCGATCGACTGAGTAGGATCCGCCGCCCCTGATCGCAATGGCGAACATCACGATGCCGAGCAGAAGCACGTATTCGAAGCCGCCCGTGTTGACGGCAAATCCTGCCTTGAGATGCACCACCAGAAAGGCAATGCCCAATTCTACGGCCAGCGCTGCCGCGAAAAACCGCGTAAACAGGCCAATGATGATGCAAATGGCGCCGACCGTTTCTAGAACCATAACGGCAATTGCAAACGCCGTGGCGGGCTCCAATCCCTGTTTGGCCATGTAGCCACTGACGCCGGCAAGACCAAAGGTGCCGACTTTAAGCCAGCCATGCATAAGCAAAATGTAGCCGATGACCACCCGAACGAGCGTGTAGGCAATGTCACGCCAGGATTCGTAAAATCCCGCGAGGCCTGGAAAGAGTAATTTGGTCTCGCCTGCCGTCATGGTGTTTCTCCCTATGCTCTATTCCGCCGCTCGGAGTGACGGGTGTCGTCCCCTGTCGAGATCATAGCACCAGATCGACCAGCGATATTCAACAGTCTATGTTTGTTGCAGTGCGAACACGTCGGCTCCTTGCCCGTCGCGTCACTAGCCACGATGCAGCGATACTTCCGGAGTTGGAGGGCGAGCGGACATTGCCCAACTGGGGCCGCCAACCTTGATTTATGAGTATGCATCCTAAAACATGTCGAGCCGCCGGTGCTCGGCCCGGATCCAGCGTACGGTGCCGGTGACGGAGCGCATGACCACAGTTTGGGTGTCGACAGTGCCCTCGCGAAACTTGACTCCGTCTAGCATCGGGCCGTCAGTGACGGCGGTCGCGACGAACTTTGCCAAGCTGCCGGAGTTGTTGCGCCGAAACGACTGAAGTTGCCGCATACTGCGCCGGACGATTTGGCGGAGGGAGTGTCCGTCGGTACTTGTTAATTCGATTGTTATATCAGTCAATTAGGAATTCGCCTCGGCGTCGCTAAATAGGGGCGAAAAGGGGCGCATCCGATTTCAAGGCACGATGCAGGACCTTTCCCGCGATGATGAGATCAAACAGAAATATCTCATGATCTAGAGTAATACCAATCCTCAGAATGAGTGACCGACGACGGCCCAGTCGCGG
>Ga0074044_10001198_pt1 | contig 23894 bp, 22 predicted proteins | sample BogForMeECP23OM1_FD_94443 | JGI IMG/M metagenome (GOLD analysis project Ga0074044, IMG submission 94443) | Bog forest soil microbial communities from Calvert Island, British Columbia, Canada - Bog Forest MetaG ECP23OM1 | ecosystem: Environmental > Terrestrial > Soil > Wetlands ... | reverse complement strand
GAAGATATTGACCAGAATGCCCTTCACGTTGGGGTCGGAGGTGATGATCTTAAACGCGGCCGCGACTTTCTCCTTGGTGGCGCCGCCGCCGACATCGAGGAAATTCGCTGGCGTCTCGCCGTAGAGCTTGATGATGTCCATGGTCGCCATGGCCAGCCCTGCGCCATTGACCATGCAGCCGATGGTGCCATCGAGGGCGACGTAATTGAGGTCGTAGCGCGAGGCTTCGATCTCCTTTTCGTCTTCTTCGGTAACGTCGCGCAGCGCCGCAATATCGGGGTGCCGGTACAGCGCGTTGTCGTCGAAGCCGATCTTGGCGTCGAGGCAGACAAGCTCGCCCGCTTTGGTGACGACCAGCGGATTGATCTCGAGGAGGCTCATGTCCTTGGCGAAGAACGCCTGGTAGAGCTTCGGCAACACGCTCTCGGCCTGCTTGGCGACTTCGCGGTTAAATCCCAAGACGCGCGCGACATGGCGGGCGTAATACGGCATGAAGCCGGTCGCCGGATCGACCGAGAAGCTGAGGATTTTATCAGGCTGGGTGCGGGCGACCTCTTCGATATCCATGCCGCCCTCGGTCGAAGCGACGAAGGCGACGCGCGAGGTCGTGCGGTCGATGAGCGCGGACAGATAATATTCGCGGTCGATGCTGGAGCCTTCCTCGATATAGAGGCGGCGCACTTCCTTGCCGTGCGGCCCGGTCTGGTGCGTCACCAGCGTCGAGCCGAGGAGCCGCTCGGCTTGGCGCTTCACGTCGGCGACCGACCTGACCACCTTCACGCCGCCGGCCTTGCCGCGCCCGCCGGCGTGGATCTGCGCCTTCACCACCCAGACCGGCCCGCCGAGCTCGTTGGCGGCCGTCACGGCCTCATCGACGCTGAAAGCCGGTATGCCGCGCGGTACCGGCACGCCGAACTCGCGCAGCACGGCTTTCGCCTGGTATTCATGGATATTCATCGAGGCTCCCCGCAGCTCGCGTGTCCCGTCTGGGACAAAACCGTCACTTGCCGAGATCGGGTGCGATCTTCTTGCAGGCCTCGACTAAAGTTGCCACCGCTTGCGCCGATTTCTCGAACATGGCGCGCTCAGCGCTATTGAGCTCGATCTCGACGATGCGCTCCACGCCTTTGCTGCCGATAACCACCGGCACGCCGACGTAGAAGTCCTTGATGCCATATTCGCCGTTCAGCCATGCGGCGGCCGGCAGCACCCGCTTCTTGTCGCGCAGATAGCTTTCGGCCATCGCGATCGCCGATGCGGCGGGCGCGTAGAAGGCGGAGCCTGTTCTGAGCAGGCTCACGATCTCGCCGCCGCCATTGCGGGTGCGGTCGACGATCTCGTCGATGCGCGCCTGCGTGGTCCAACCCATTTTGACGAGATCAGGCAGCGGAATGCCGGCCACGGCGGAATAGCGCACCAGCGGCACCATGCTGTCGCCATGACCGCCAAGCACGAAGGCCGTGACATCTTTGACCGAAACGTTGAACTCGTCGGCGAGAAAATAGCGGAAGCGCGACGAATCGAGCACGCCGGCCATGCCGACGACCATCTGCTTTGGCAGCCCGCAGCACTTTTGCAGCGCCCAGACCATGGCATCGAGCGGATTGGTGATGCAGATGATGAAGGCGTTCGGCGCGTATTTCTTGATCCCCGAGCCGACCTGCTCCATCACCTTGAGGTTGATCCCGAGCAGATCGTCGCGGCTCATGCCTGGCTTGCGCGGCACGCCCGCGGTGACGATGCATACCGCCGCACCCTCGATCGCCTCATAGGAATTGGTGCCGGAAAAGCGGGCGTCGAAGCCGTCGACCGGCGACGACTGGACGAGATCGAGCGCCTTGCCCTGCGGCACGCCTTCGGCGATGTCGAACATGACGACGTCGCCGAGCTCCTTGAGACCGATCAGATGCGCCAGCGTTCCGCCGATTTGACCTGCACCGATCAATGCAATCTTGTTTCGCGCCATCTGACAAATGTCCTTGATTGGTAAAGGAAGCCCGGATGCCGCGCTCATTAGACCTTTCGGCACGCCCATTCAAGCCGGGGCCGTCGCTTTGACCGCTCAGGTCTCAACGATGCCGGCGGAGGAGCCGGACGCCTGCGAATGGGAGGCGCCATGGGGCCGCGCCAAGTAGGCTTGCGAGCGCATTTCGATGAGACGCGAGGCGGCGCGCTTGAACTCCTGCGCCTCGAAGCCTTCGTTGGCCCGATAGAGCGCGTCGGGCTCGGCGGCAGCCGAGGCGACAAGCTTCACGTTCATGTCGTAGAGCGTGTCGATGAGGATGATGAAGCGTTTGGCGGCGTTGCGCGTAGCGAAGGTCATCACCGGGACACGGTCGAGGATGATGGTGTGGTATTCGCGCGCGATCCGCAGATAGTCGGCGGCGGCAAGCGGCTTCTCGCACAGATCGTGGAACGGGAAGCGCGCAACCCCCATGGCGGCGCGCGGGACATGCACGGCGCGCCCTTTGAGCGGCAGGTCCTTCGCCTCCCCTGCATGTCCGCCGGCGAGCCGCCGCCAGGCGTCGTCGAGCGCGCCGTTCGCCGCGGCGTCGGCCGGCACGTACCACACCGGCATTCCGGCGAGCTTCTCCAACCGGAAATCGGTGCGTGCGTCGAGCCGCACGACATCCATGTGCGCTTCGAGCATATGGATGAACGGCACGAACAATGCGCGGTTCAATCCGTCTTTGTAGAGCTCGCCGAGCGGCACGTTCGAGGTGGCGACGACCACGACGTCACGCTCGAACAACTGCGCGAAAAGACGCCCGAGAATCATGGCGTCGGCAATGTCGGTGACATGGAATTCATCGAAGCAGAGCAGCCATGCTTCCTGCGCAAGCTGCATCGCCGTAAGCCGGATCGGATCCTCGCCGGCATGCTCACCACGCTTCATCTTCTGTCGATAGCCGTAAATGCGTTCGTGCACGTCGAGCATGAATTCGTGAAAATGCGCGCGGCGCTTACGCAGGACCGGACTCGCTTCGAAGAATAAATCCATCAGCACCGTCTTGCCGCGCCCGACGTCGCCGTAGATGTAGAGGCCCTTGATCCGCGGCTCTTTGTCCTCGCGGCCGCCGAATAGCCAGCCGAGCGATGAAGATTTGCGTGCCAGGCGATATTCTTTGATCCGCGCTTCAAGCCGCGCCAGTATGTCGACCACGGCGAGCTGCGCAGCATCGCTGCCGATCCGACCCATGGCGACGCCGGCGGCGTAATGCGCTGTGACGGAATTCGTCATATGCAGGTTAACCGTTGTGGATAAAACGTGGCGGGAAACCGCGAACGCTTAGCATTGCACTGCGCATGCCAGGATTCTGCGCTCGTCAAATAGTCGTGAACGATTTACGAGCCATGCGTATACGGAATGTGGGCATGTTGCTCAATGCTTCGTCTTGCCAAACTTTGGCGCCGCACGACATGATGATTTGATTCGGCGTACAGGCGAAGACGTTTGTCACGCCGGCTGCGCTTGAGCGGAGGAAACGATCGGGGGGCCTTGTTGACGACAACGTCAGGAGACCCTTGGAATGCAGGATGTTCTTCCCGAAGGCGGCGTGATCCGCAAATTGTGGATTGGCGAAGCGGCAAAATACCGCGACCATGTGCTGCGTCTCGATGCGGACAGTCGGCATAGCCGGTTCGCAGGCGGCGTGTCGGACGATTTCGTTCGCAATTACGTTGATCTGTCCATTTCGCTGGACGCCGTCGTGCATGGTTTTTTCATCGACGGATTGATGCGCGGGGCCGCCGAGTTGCGGCCGCTGGGTATCCGATTCCCGCGCCAGGCAGAAGCCGCGATCAGCGTCGAGAAGCCGTGGCAAAGTCACGGCGTCGGCTCGGCGCTGCTTCGCCGCACGTTGCTCACTGCACGCAACCGCGGATTTAGGCTCCTGCACATGGCTTGTCTCGCCGAGAACCGGCGCATGCAGCAGCTCGCCCGCAAGTTCGACGCCGAGCTGTCCTTCGATTTCAGCAACGTCGTCGGCGAGGTCGAGTCGGCGCGCCCGACGCCGCTGTCGCTGATGCGCGAGTTCATGGCCGATGGCCATGGCTTCGCGACGGCGATGCTCGATCTGCAAACGCGGATGCTGAGGGCATGATCTTCACCGTCCCCTGTAGGGGGATGGTGATTCCTACGCCCGCCTCAGCACCGTCTCGGCGAGCGGATAGGCCTCTTCAACGACGTAGGGACCGCCGCCGACGGACGCTCGCGATGAGAACAGCACGAAGCGCGAGATCGCAAACGACGAGGAACGATAATGGCCGCGGGCGGTGAGGTAATCGGCGACCTGCCGGCTCGACGAATCGCGCAGCCGCGCCAGCGTGACATGCGGCGTGTATTTGCGCCCTTCGGGCTCGAGCCCAAGCCGCTGCAAAAGCCGTTCATGTTCCGCCTGCAACTCCATCAGCGGCGCGATCGGCGCGACCGCGGCGACCACCGCCCGCGGTTTACGGCCGCCGAAGGATGACAGCTCATCGAGGCGTAGTTCGAAGGACATACGCCGCACCCGCCCGAGCATACCGGCGATTTCATGCGCCAGCGCATCGTCGATATCGCCGATGAAGCGCAGCGTCAGGTGATAGTTTTCGGAGTCGATCCAGCGCGCGCCCGGCAACCCGCCGCGCATCATGGCGAGCGACTGGGCAACGTGCGGCGGAATTTCAAGACCGGTGAACAGGCGGGGCATGACAACCTGCGGCTCGTGGTCGGCGATTCGCAGCAGCCGCAGCATGCGGGGATCGCACGGCCTATGCAACCCTTATGACCGATGTTGCGTCCGGACGCGGGCGATCAGTTCCTCGACTCTCGGCAAAATATGCTGGACGATCACAGCGACGCCCGCGGCGTTGGGGTGAAGTCCATCGTGCTGCGTCAGGCTGAGATCGGCGGCAACGCCATCGAGGAAGAACGGATAAAGCAGCACGCCATATTTGGCCGCAAGTTGCAGATAGATGCGCTCGAAGGCCTGCCCATAATCGGCGCCGAGATTTGGCGCCGCGCGCATGCCGCAGAGCAGGACCGCGACATGGCGGTCGGTCAGGCGCCGCAGGATCGCGTCGAGCGCGTCCCGTGTGACCTCCGGCTTGATCCCGCGCAGCATGTCGTTGGCGCCGAGTTCGACGATGACGGCATCCGTGCCCTGCGGCACCGACCAGTCGAGCCGGGCTAGCCCGTCCGAGGCAGTATCGCCGGAAACGCCGGCATTTTGGATCTCTGCGGCGATCCCGCTGGCCGCAAGCGCCGCTTGCAAGCGGGGCACGAAGCCGTCCTGGTCGGGCAGGCCATATCCGGCCGTCAAGGAATCTCCGAGTGCGACGACTTTGACCGACGACCCGGCGTTCGCAGACTGCACGGCGGTCCCGCCGCTAAGCGCCAGGCTACAAACCGCCGCACACACGATTTGGACCAGAGCGCGCAGCCACCCATATGATGTGCCCTCACCCTTCCCTCCCCCGCACGCGGCGGAGGGTAGGGTGGGGGATGGTGAAGGGCGCGGGCCAACCGGCAACATGAACGACATTTCGAGCTATCCTTCCGCTTGCGACCCATCCGCTAGCGACGCCATCGCACTGCGCGGCGTCAACCTCTCGCTCGGCCGCGGCGCCGCCCGCGTCCATATCCTGAGAGAGATCGACCTCAATATAGGACGCGGCGAGGCCGTGGGCCTCCTGGGGCCGTCAGGGTCCGGCAAGTCGACGCTGCTGATGGTGATGACCGGGCTGGAGCGGCCGGACTCTGGCTCCGTCATCGTTGCCGGACAGGACCTGCAACAGCTCGACGAAGACGACCTCGCGCGCTTCCGCGGCAAGTCGATCGGCATCGTCTTTCAGGCCTTCCATCTGATCCCGACCATGACCGCGTTGGAAAACGTCGCCGTGCCGCTCGAATTCGCCGGCGCGCGCGATGCACTTGTCCGCGCCGAGCATGAGCTTTCGGCAGTCGGCCTGGCGGAACGCCTCCACCACTACCCGGCCGAACTTTCCGGTGGCGAGCAGCAGCGCGTCGCGCTCGCCCGCGCGCTGGCGCCCAATCCCGCCATTGTCGTCGCCGACGAGCCGACCGGCAATCTCGACGAGACGACGGGACGCGAGATCATCGAGCTTCTGTTCCGCGGCCATCGCGAGCGCGGCACGACCCTTGTGCTCGTCACCCATGACACGGCGCTTGCCGCGCGTTGCGATCGCGTGCTGCACCTGCACTCGGGACGGCTCGACGAGCCGATGCTGCACGGGGCGAAATGAGATGACTGTGGTGGATACGCGCGCGGCGCTGCGCCGGCACCCGCCTGCCGGGCAAATGGCGCGGCTGGCGTTGCGTTTCGCGTGGCGCGAGTTGCGCGGCGGATTGCGCGGCTTCGGCGTTTTCATTGCCTGCATCGCGCTCGGCGTCCTGGCGATTGCCGGGGTCGGCTCGGTTGCCGCGAGTCTCGCCGACGGTATCGCCAGCGCGGGCCAGGTGATCCTCGGCGGCGATCTTGCCTTCTCGCTCATTCAGCGTGAAGCCAGTGACAGCGAGCGCGCCTTCCTCGACGCCCATGGCACGGTCTCCGTCGCCGCCACCACACGGGCGATGGCGCGCACTCCCCCTCCCTTCCCTCCCGCGCAAGCGGGAGAGGGAATGGAGGGGGCGACCCTCGTCGAGATCAAGGCCGTCGATAACGCCTATCCGCTGTTCGGGTCGCTCGTGACCGACCCTGATATGCCGCTCGCGGCCGTGTTCGCGCGCAACAATGACGCGTTCGGCGCCGCCGTTGATCCCACGCTGCTCACGCGCCTCGACCTCAAAACCGGCGACCGGATCACCATCGGCAATGTGGCGATCGAGCTGCGCGCAGCGCTCACCAGCGAGCCGGACAAGCTCGCGGGCGGGATCGGCTTGGGGCCGCGCGTGCTCATAAGCGAGGCGGCGTTGCGTGCCAGCGGGCTCATTCAGCCCGGCAGTTTGGTGCGCTGGCAATACCGGCTGCGCCTGCCGGACGCCGACTCGGGCGATCGCGCCGTGACCTCGATCGAAAAACAGGCCCAGGCCGCGTTCCCGGACGCCGGTTGGGAGGTCCGCACGCGCACCAAGGCGTCGCCGCAACTCGAACGCAATGTCGAGCGCTTCAGCCAATTCCTGACGCTGGTCGCCTTGACCACGCTCCTGGTCGGCGGCGTCGGCGTGGCGAACGCGGTCGCCGCCCACCTCGCGGGTAAGCGTGACGCAATCGCCACGATGAAGGCGCTCGGCGCCACCGGCGGTGGCATCTTTGCTGTCTATTGTGCACAGATCGCGCTGGTCGCGCTGTTCGCTGCAGTCCTTGGCGCCGGGCTCGGCGCGGCGCTGCCGTATGTGATTGCCGCGGCCTTCGGCGCGATTATTCCGCTTCCCGTTGCGCCTTCGCTGCATCTGGGGGTTCTGACGCTGTCGATCGTGTATGGGCTCCTGACGGCGCTCGCCTTCGCGCTGTGGCCGCTCGGCCGGGCGCACGATATTTCCGTGTCGATGTTGTTCCGCGACCAGGTCGCCGCCGAGCGGCGCTGGCCGCGCCGGCGTTACGTCATCGCAACGGCGTCGATTGTCATCATTCTCGCTGCGCTGGCGATCGAGACCACCTACGACCACCGCATCGCGGCGATCTTCGTCGTCTCCGCAGCCGTCGTTTTCGGCGTGCTGCGGCTCGTCGCCATGCTCACGATGTGGATCGCCCGCCGCTTGCCGCGCCAGCGCTCGACCGTCGTGCGGCTTGCGGTCGCCAACATCTACCGTCCCGGTGCGTTGACGCCGACCGTCGTGCTCTCGCTCGGGCTTGGTCTGGCTTTGCTCGTGACCGTGATCGAGATCGACGGCAATCTGCACCGTGAGTTCACGGCTGCGCTACCGGAGAAGGCGCCGTCCTTCTTCTTCCTCGATATTCCATCGGCAGACGCCGACCGCTTCGACGCCCTCGTGCGCGTTCATGCACCGGCTTCCAGCCTCGAACGCGTGCCGATGCTGCGCGGCCGCATCGTCGCGGCGAATGGCATCAAAGCGGACGATCTCAAGCCAGCGGCCGGATCGAGGTGGGTACTGCGAGGCGACCGCGGCATCACCTACGCGTCCGTGGTTCCGGCGGGGTCGCGCATCGTCGCCGGCCAGTGGTGGGGCGCCAACTATAGCGGAGAGCCGCTGGTGTCGCTCGAGAACAGAACGGCCGCGGATCTCAACCTCAAGATCGGCGATTCCATCACCGTCAACGTGCTCGGCCGCAACGTGACGGCCCGGATTGCCAATCTTCGCATCGTCGATTGGGAGAACCTCGGCATCAATTTCGTCCTCGTATTCTCGCCCGGCACGTTCAGCGGCGCGCCGCACAGCGATATCGCCACGCTGACCTTTGCCGACGGCGGCACGACGCAGGAGGAAACGGCCCTTATCAAGGCGCTCGCCGATGCCTTTCCGACGGTCACCGCCGTGCGCGTAAAGGACGCGCTCGACGCGCTTGACAACATCCTGACCAACCTGGTCCTGGCGCTGCGCGGCGCGAGCTCCATAACGCTGATCGCCGCAGCCTTGGTGCTGGGCGGGGCGCTTGCGGCAGGCCAGCGCTTCCGCATCTATGACGCGGTGGTGCTGAAGACATACGGGGCGACGCGGGCGAGGCTGCTCACCGCCTATGCGCTCGAATATCTTCTCATCGGTCTTGTAACCGTGCTGTTCGGCGTCGCGATGGGCTCGCTTGCTGCCGATCTCATCGTAACCCGGGTGATGGAATTTCCCTTCGTCTGGGTGGCCGGACAGGCCGCCGGCGCGGCGCTTGCCGCGCTCTTGGTCACCGTCGTCCTCGGCCTTGCCGGCACGTTCACCGCGCTAGGCCGCAAGCCCGCGGAGGTCCTGCGGAATCTCTAATCGGCAGCGGTCCGGCGAACGAGATGAACGAATTGTAACCATTGTAAATATCGCGTCGCACCCATCTGGCGCACGCGATGCTTTCGCACTAGATTCCCGCCACGGAAGTTCGGCGTTCGTCCGCCGAACGCCAGGGACCCGGCCAGGGCCGGGACAAACCAGGGGTATTTTCCATGTCCGACTTCGATCGGAATCTCGCAACCGCCAGGACGGGCTATCGCACCGACCAAGTGGCGATCGATGCGGGTCTGCGCGCGCACATGATCCGCGTCTACAATTACATGATGATCGGCTTGGCGCTGACCGGGCTGGTTGCCTGGTTCACATTCTCGGCCGCCGTCACCGAGACGGGCGGCGCACTCGAGCTCACGTCCTTCGGCCAGGCCGTCTTTCAAAGCCCGCTGATGTGGGTCTTGATCCTGGCGCCGCTCGGGCTCGTCTTCGCCATAAGCTTCGGAATCAACAAGCTCTCGGCGGGAGCCGCCCTGGCGCTGTTCTTCATCTATTCCGGACTGCTCGGTATGTCGCTGGCGTCGATCTTCCTCATCTATACCCAGCAGTCGATCATGCAGGTATTCTTCATTACGGCGGCGACGTTCGGTGCGATGAGCCTGTGGGGCTACACCACGAAGCGCGATCTGACCGGCGTCGGCTCGTTCATGTTCATGGGCCTGATCGGCATCATCATCGCAAGCCTGGTCAACATGTTCCTGCAGTCGGGCCCGCTCGGCTGGGCGATCTCGGTGATCGGCGTGCTCGTCTTCGTCGGCCTCACCGCCTACGACACGCAACGGATCAAGGAGATGTATAGCCCGATGGACGACGGCACCGTTGCCGGCCGCAAGGCGGTGATGGGCGCGCTGTCGCTCTATCTCGACTTCATCAACCTGTTCCTGATGCTGCTTCGCATATTCGGCAATCGACGCTAAGCAAGCGGATCAGAATCGTAACGCCCCGGGTCCATTCCGGGGCGTTTTGTTTTCTATGTCAGCCATGTTTTCCACGTCAGCGATGAGCGACGTCAGCATCCGGCCGGCCCGACCCGGCGACATCGCGGCCATTACGCGCATTTACGCCCACGCCGTCGAACACGGCACGGCATCGTTCGAGATCGAGGCGCCCGACGACGCGGAAATGGCGCAGCGGCGACAGGCGCTCCTGACCGGCGGCTATCCGTATCTCGTTGCCGAGCGCGAAGGCGCGGTGGCGGGTTACGCCTATGCCGGGCCGTACCGCGATCGTCGGGCCTATGACTGGTGCGTGGAGGATTCGATCTACGTCGCGCCGCAATTCTACCGCCAGGGAATCGGTCGGCTTTTGCTCACGCGCCTCGTCACGGAGTCAGAGGCACTCGGCTTCCGTCAAATGCTCGGGGTGATCGGCGACTCGGCAAACACCGCTTCGGTTGCCGTCCATGCCGCAGTCGGCTTCCGCCTTATCGGCGCGTTCCAATCCATCGGCTTCAAGCACGGCCGGTGGCTCGACACCGTGCTGATGCAGCGGCAGCTCGGCAGCGGCGACCAGGCGCCCCCATAAGCTTCTTAGCCCGCAACCACGCGGACCGAGCGATCGAGCGCACCGAGCACGCGGTCGAGTTCGTGACCACGGCGCAAGATGTGTCCGGTCGCCGAAATGACGCTGTAGGCGCCCTGCCGTCGCCCAAGCCGGGGATTCTTCTCGATCCGGTAGATGGGGATTTCGGAGGCGCGGCGGAAAACGGAAAACACCGCGCGGTCCTTGAGAAAGTCGATTGCGTAATCACGCCATTCACCGGCAGCGACCATCCGGCCATAGAGACCGAGAATACGGTCAAGCTCGCGCCGGCTGAAGGTGACCTCACTCGCGGGGGCGGGCGCTCGAAGCTCGCCCCCGCGCCACGCGCTCGGTTCGATTTCGCCGAAATCCATACGGCGCCTCCTTTGTCATGCGATCTTCATGATCGCGCCAGATCGGTGCGCCGGCAAGGACTTCCTGCGCGGCAAATGCACCGCAAATTTGGGGGTGCAAACTTGGGGGTGCAAACTTGAGGGTGCAAACTTGAGGGTAAAGGAGAGACCTAGGGCAACCGACACGCCGATCGCAACCGCGCGGGTGCGACATTTGCGACGGCCAGAATCACGGATTCGTTAATCGAATCATAATCCGGCCCTATTTCGGCCCAGCACACGCCAAGCTGACCTGCGAGACATTGGACTGTTGCCTCAGGGCCCGGTCCGGATCGTACTCCGGATTCCTCAGCCCCCCAGCCCCCCGGGGCGCGGACGGACCGGGCCAGAGTTCTGTACGGTTCAATCCCCAATCCTTCAGGCCGGCAGTTGCCGGCCTTTTCTTTTCGGATGACAGACGACGGACGACTGAAAATTGGTATCCGGCGTGCGTGGTCAGTGTTTATTTCAGGCAATGGGCGACGCCAATTCACGCTCCATCTGTTCTCCGTCGTCCGTCACCTGTCCTCCGAGTTCCGTCATCTGTCCTCTGTCGTCTGTCCTCTGCTTTCCGTCCTCTGTCGTCCGTCCTCCGTCGTCTGTTGTCCGAGCGGCGCGAATGCCGCGCCGAGGATGATCCCCGGCTTGTCGTGGGTGCCCTCTTGCACCATGACGGCGGCAGCATCGATCTCGTCGGTTTTGATATCGGAGATCGGAACGGTCCAGGTCGAATCAGTTCCTGTCCAGTCGCCGAGCTTCAGCCAGCCCCGCACGACATTGTGGTACGTGATGGTTCGTCCACGATTCTCGCCGCGGCCGATGGAGACCGGCACAGCTCTCGCCAGCGAACATAGCCAGACCTCGCCGCCGAAATGCCCGTTGTCTTTTGCCTGGACATTGACGCTCAAATTACGGCCGCCTACAGAAATCAGCACAGGCAGAGACATGACCGCAGGTTTTTGATCGGTTTGCGCGACCCCGCGCTCGATGGCGGCGCGGTCGCTGCCGAGCACATGCATGCTGCCGTTGACAACGATTTGCGGCGTATAGACTTGTCGATCGCCGCGCATGTGCGCGTAGGCGCGCTGCCGCGCCGAATGTGCCGGGCTGGCGAGCGTGTCCTTCCAGCCGAGATAATCCCAATAGTCGATCGGGTCGCTGATGGCGACGAGCGACGGATCGGCCGCGAACTCGCCGAGGAGTTTGTCGGCCGCAGGGCAGGATGAGCAGCCCTGGCTGGTGAAAAGCTCAAGGAGCGCCCGCGGCTCGGCGCGAGCAATGCCGTAGGTCGCGATCAAAAGCCCGGCGATAAGGGGTACCCACGCAAGGCGGTAACGCAGCATTCCGATCTCCACCCCGCGTACCCCTCGTGACGGTATGGCCGCCGCCCGCGCCTGTGTTAACCCCGGCGACAGTCACCCGCCACTCAATTCGAGGTGAGGCCGCAACAAGCCAATGCCCGCTATGCCGCAAGATGGCGCAGGACATACTGCAAGATGCCGCCATTTTTGTAGTAGTCCAACTCGTCGACCGTATCGATGCGGCAAATCAGGGGAACGCGCTTGAGGCCGCCGTTGGCTGCGACGATCTCGGCGAGCATGCGCTGGTGCGGCTTGAGTTCGCCGTGCAGGCCGCGAATGGTGACCTGCTCGTCGCCCTTGAGCCCGAGCGTCTGCCATGACGTCCCCTCCTCGAACACGAGGGGCACCACGCCCATGCCGACCAGATTGGAGCGGTGAATGCGTTCGAACGATTGCGCGATCACGGCGCGCACGCCGAGCAGTATCGTGCCCTTGGCGGCCCAATCGCGCGAAGAGCCCGAGCCGTATTCCTTGCCGGCGAACACGACCAGCGGCATGTTCTCGCTCTTATAGCGCATCGCCGCGTCGTAGATCGTCATGCGCTGTCGCGACGGATAGTGGATCGTGAAGCCGCCTTCGACGCCGGGCACCATCTGGTTCTTGAGGCGAATGTTGGCAAAGGTGCCACGCATCATCACCTCGTGGTTGCCACGCCGCGTGCCGTACTGGTTGAAATCGATCGGCTTGACCTTGTGGTCGATGAGGTACTTGCCAGCCGGCGAATCGACCTTGATCGAACCCGCCGGCGAGATGTGGTCGGTGGTGATGGAGTCGAGCAACAGGGCCAGCACGCGGGCGTCGATGACATCCACCGGCGGCTCGGGACGGTGCGCCATGCCGGAGAAGTAGGGCGGATTCTGCACATAGGTGGATTTGCGATCCCACGCATAGGTCAAGCCGCCCTGCACACTGATCTTGCGCCAGTTGGCGTCGCCCTTGAACACGTCGGCATATTTACGGGTGAACATCTGCTTGTTGATGCTCTTGTGTACGACTTCTGCGATCTCGCGGTTCGACGGCCAGATATCCCGCAGATAAACCTTGCGGCCCTTCTGGTCGGTGCCGAGCGGCGTCTTGGCGATATCGCTCTGCATGGAGCCGACGATCGCATAGGCGACGACCAGCGGCGGCGACGCGAGATAGTTGGCGCGCACGTCGGCATTGACGCGGCCCTCGAAATTGCGATTGCCGGACAGCACCGCCGCGGCGACGAGATCGTGATCGTTGATCGCCTTGGAAATTTCCGGCGGCAACGGGCCCGAATTGCCGATACACGTGGTGCAGCCGAAGCCGACGAGATTGTAGCCGAGCTGGTCGAGGTCCTTCTGCAAGCCGGATTTTTCCAAATACTCGGCGACAACCTGCGAGCCGGGCGCCAGCGACGTCTTCACCCATGGCTTGACCGTGAGGCCCTTCGCCACCGCCTTGCGGGCGAGCAAGCCCGCCGCGATCATCACGTTCGGGTTCGATGTGTTGGTGCAGGACGTGATCGCCGCGATCACCACGTCGCCGTGGCCGAGCGTGTGATTGCGGCCCTCGACCGGAACGCGCTTGTCCATCTCGGCCGCCTTGCCGAATTCCTTGTCCATGGACTGCGCAAATCCGCTCTTGACCTCCTTGAGCGGTACGCGGTCCTGCGGACGCTTGGGCCCGGCGAGCGAAGGTTCGACCGAGGATAGTTCAAGCTTGAGCACGTCGGTGAAAATCGGATCGGGCGTCGTCTTGGTGTGGTACATGCCCTGCGCCTTGGCGTAGGCGAGGACGAGCGCAACACGCTCCGCTGGGCGGCCGGTATCGCGCAGGTAGCGGATGGTATCGTCGCCGATCGGGAAGAAGCCGCAGGTCGCGCCGTATTCCGGCGACATGTTGCCGAGCGTGGCGCGGTCCGCGATCGTGAGATTCGCGACACCCGGGCCGAAATACTCGACGAATTTGCCGACGACACCGCGTTTGCGCAGCATCTGGGTGACGGTGAGGACGAGATCGGTCGCCGTGACGCCTTCCTTGAGCTTGCCGTTGAGGCGCACCCCGATCACTTCCGGCAGCAGCATCGAGTAGGGCTGGCCGAGCATAGCCGCCTCGGCCTCGATGCCGCCCACGCCCCAGCCGAGCACGGACAGCCCGTTCACCATCGTCGTGTGCGAATCAGTGCCCACGAGCGTGTCCGGATAGGCGAGCTCGGTCGCCGGTGTCTTGTCCGGGAACTTGACCTTCGCCTTCGCCGTCCACACCGTGTGGGAGAGATATTCCAGATTGACCTGGTGGCAGATGCCGGTGCCGGGCGGCACCACGCGGAAATCCTCGAACGAGCGCTGCGCCCATTTCAGGAACCGATAGCGCTCCTGGTTCTGCTTGTACTCTTCCTCGACGTTCTTCTTGAACGCGTTGTTGTTGCCAAAAAAGTTGACCGCCACCGAATGATCGATGACGAGATCCACCGGAATCAATGGATTGATCTTTTTTGGATCGCCGCCGAGCGTCCGCATCGCATCGCGCATGGCGGCGAGATCGACAACCGCGGGCACGCCGGTGAAATCCTGCATCAGCACCCGCGCCGGCCGGAACGCGATCTCGCGCTCGGAGGTCTTGGTCTTGAGCCATTGCGCGACGGCCTGGATGTCCTCTTTGCTGACAGAGCGGCCGTCTTCGTTGCGCAGCAGGTTTTCAAGCAGGACCTTGAGCGAGAATGGCAGCCGCGAAATCCCCTTCAACCCGTTTTTTTCCGCCACCGGCAGGCTGTAATAGGCATAGGTTTTGGAACCGACCTTGAGCGGCCGCAAGCATTTGAAGCTGTCGAGCGAATCCATGATTTTTTCCCATCCTCCCGGCCGGGCGCCGGGGCAAACCGGAGGTAATTTATTGCCGGAACAGGCCGCAACAGACCGTTGGCGGTTGGACACGGCAGCCGTCGGCAGCATGCCGCGATCCACCCTGCGGCTTATAAGGCGTTTTCGAGGCTTGTGCCAGATCGACAAGAAATGATCGATAAAATATCGGGCATCCCACCATTGTTTGCGATATCCAAACGGGCTCATGCAGGTCTTGCGCTGCGCCTAGGACATCACTGATGCGGCTTTCCGCTTTAGATCTGGCCTGTCACCGTGGCGGCCGCGACGTTTTCGTGGGTCTAAGCTTTGCCGTGGCCTCCGGCGAGGCCATGGCCATCACCGGCCGCAATGGGGCAGGGAAATCGTCGCTCTTGCGGACCATAGTCGGATTGGTCCGCGTCACGCACGGCCAGCTCGCTCTGGAGGGGGGCGATCCCGAACTGACCATTGCCGAGCAGGCGCACTATCTCGGGCACCAGGATGCCCTCAAGCCGTCCTTGTCGGTAGCCGAGAATCTGCGCTTCTGGGTCGGCTTTCTTGGCGCACGGGCCGTGGCTATCCAGCCTTCCCTCGACGCGGTTGGCCTTGATGAATTGGCCGATCTGCCCGCCGCCTACCTTTCGGCCGGGCAGCGCCGGAGGCTGTCGATTGCGCGCCTCCTCGCCGTCAAGCGCCCGATCTGGCTGCTCGACGAACCCACGAGCACGCTCGACGCCTCGGCACAGCAACGCCTCGCCGGCTTCATGCGGACGCATCTGGCCGAGGGCGGCCTCATTCTCGCCGCCTCGCACGGGTCGATTGGGCTGGACGGCGCGCAGGAGCTGAGGCTCGGTCAGGCTGCCTCCCCCCTTGCCGCATCCGTTCCCTCCCCCCTTGTGGGGGAGGGTTTGGGTGGGGGGTCGGGAGGTGGCGCACCAGCCTCGACGCCTGCGCGTCGCCTCACGACCCCCACCCCTAACCCCTCCCCAACAAGCTTGCACTCGGGCGCGCGCAAGCGCGACCCGGGTGGGGGAGGGGAAGAGTAGCCATGAGCCCTCTCGCAGCCCTTCTCATCCGCGACATGCGCATCGCCGTCCGCGTCGGCGGCGGAGCGCTGATGGGGGTGCTGTTCTTCCTGGTCGTGGTCACGCTCGTTCCTTTCGCGGTCGGGCCGGATCTCGCGCTGCTCAAGCGAATCGGGCCGGCGATCCTCTGGCTTGCGGCGCTACTCGCAAGCCTGCTGGCGCTCGATCGTCTGTTCGCGGCCGACCACGAGGACGGCTCGCTTGATCTCATCCTCATGAGCCACGCCCCGCTCGAGCTCGTGGTCGCGGTCAAGGGCGTCGCCCATTGGCTGACCACCGGCTTGCCGCTCATCCTCGCCGCGCCGCTCAGCGGGTTGTTTCTCAATCTCGATGCGCCGGCCGAAGCGGCGCTCGTGCTGACGCTCCTGGTCGGCACGCCGGCGCTCACCTTCATCGGTCTGATCGGCGCCGCCATTGCCGTGGCGCTGCGGCGCGGCGGGCTACTGCTCGCCGTGATCGTGCTGCCGCTGACGGTACCGGTCCTGATCTTTGGCGTTGCCGCGGCGAATGCGGCCGTGGTCGGACCGGTGCCGTTTGGAACTCCGTTTACGGTCCTCTGCGCGCTGACGCTCGCAAGCCTCGTGGTCGGACCATTCGCCGCGGCTGCCGCATTGCGGCAGGAAATGGAGTAATAGCAATCGTGTCATGCAAAAGTGAAACCCAGCTAGGCGCGCCGGCATTGTGCTCGCACCGCCAACTGGATTAGGAACTGATTTGAATTAGGACGTGCCGATGGCCCTCGCCGATTTCGCAAATCCGTCGCGTTTCCTGACGTTCGCCAATCGCGCAATTCCGTGGCTCGGAGGCGTGACGCTGATTGCGTTTGCATTCGGGCTCAATCAGGCGATGGTCGCTCCGGACGACTATCAGCAGGGCGCCACCGTCAAGATCATGTTTCTTCACGTGCCATCGGCCTGGCTCGGCATGCTGGGCTGGGGAGTGATGACGATCGCCGCGCTTGGCACGCTGGTATGGCGCCATCCGCTCGCCGATGTCGCGGCCAAGGCGGCGGCGCCGATCGGCGCCGCCTTCACGTTCTTGTGCCTCGTCACCGGTTCGCTGTGGGGACGGCCTGAGTGGGGCACCTATTGGGTATGGGACGCGCGGCTCACCTCGGAGTTGGTCCTGTTTCTGCTCTACCTCGGCGTGATCGCGTTATGGCGTACGGTCGAGGATCCCTCGCGCGCGGCACGCGCCGCGGCGATTCTCACGCTGGTCGGCGCGATCGATCTGCCCATCATCAAATTCTCGGTCGATTGGTGGAACACGCTGCACCAAGGGACTTCGGTGTTTCGCCTCGGCGGGTCGACGATCTATCCGACGATACTCATACCGCTCTTCATCATGGCAGTGGCGTTTACGCTGCTGTTCGTGACGCTGCATGTTGCGGCAATGCGGAATGAAATTTTACGCCGCCGGGTGCGGACGCTGCGGCTGATGCAGGCGAGCGCGGCGAGCTGACGATGGAAGCGACGAACCACATCGGCTTCATCGTGGCGGCCTATGCCGCGGCCTTCGCCGTCGTCGGCGTCTTGATCGCGTGGGTCATGCTCGACTACCGCGCGCAAAGACGCAAGCTTGCCGATCTTGAACTGCGAGGCATCACCCGCCGTTCCGCAACCATGCGCTCCGAGCGCACGATGGAACAAGCAAAGGAAGAAGCGTGACCAGCGTGGCGAACCAGAACACCAACGTCGGTCGGCGCCGGGTCGTGGTGCTGGTGCCGCTTGTTGTTTTTCTCGGGCTTGTTCTGTTGTTCCTGTTCCGCCTCAGTGGGGGTGGCGACCCGTCAATCCTGCCCTCCGCGCTGATCGGCCATCCGGCACCGCAAACCAGCCTGCCGCCCGTTGCCGGCCTCGAACGGGACGGCAAACTCATTCCAGGCATCGACACGGCGACTTTCAAGGGGGCGGTCACGGTCGTGAATGTGTGGGCGTCGTGGTGCGTGCCGTGTCGCGACGAAGCGCCGATGCTGATGCAGCTTGCGCAAGACAATCGAATCCGCCTCGTCGGCATCAATTACAAGGACGAGCCCGACAATGCGCGACGCTTCCTGGGCCGCTTCGGCAATCCTTACGCTGCGGCGGGCGCCGACCAAAGTGGCCGCGCCGGAATCGAATGGGGCGTCTATGGCGTGCCGGAAAACTTCGTGGTCGGCCGCGATGCCCGCATCGCCTACAAATTGGTGGGGCCGATCACCGTCGATAATTACGATACCGTGCTCAAGCCGCAGATCGAGAAGGCGCTCGCCGCCGGTTCCTAAAACTGTTTCCCGGGGCAGCGCAGCAAAAGCGCGTTTACGCGCTAATGGCGCTGCACCGCATCCGGGAAACGTAAAGTACTATTCCTGTGCCGGGACCGGCTCCACCGCATATTTCTTCAAGAGCGGAACTTGCAGCGCCCCGAACAAGAAGGTCAGCGGCATCACGCCGAACACCTTGAAATCCACCCAGACATTGGTCGAGGTGGTGCGCCAGACGATCTCGTTGAGCACGGCCAGCGCGAGGAAGAAGATCGCCCAGCGCAATGTCAGCTTGCGCCAACCCTCATCGGTCAGGTGGAACAGCGAATCGAACACGACGCCGAGCAGCGGCTTGTCGAAGAAAAGCCCGCCGATCAGCACGGCACCGAACAGCGCGTAAATGATCGTCGGCTTGACCTTGATGAAGGTCGCGTCGTGCAGCACGAGCGTCAATCCGCCGAAAATAACGACGATGATCGCGGTGACAACCGGCATGATCGGCAGCTGACGGGTCAGCGCGTAGGAGATCGCCAGCGCGGCGACTACCGCGACCATGAAAGACGCGGTGGCGACAAAAATTCCGTAGCGGGAATTGGCGAAGAAAAACAGCACAAGCGGCCCGAGGTCGAGGGCGAGCTTGAGGAGGGGATTGAGCTGCGGCTTTGTTGCCATGAGCGGTCCTTCGGGGCGTGGTGTGTAGCGCGGCTTGACGGCCTACTCAATCAAGAATCGAGGCTGGCGATGGCGCGGGCGAAGTCGCGCGCCGAAAACGGCGCCAGATCGTCGACGCTTTCGCCGACGCCGATGAAGTGCACCGGCACCTTAAACGTCGCCGCGATGGCGACGAGAATGCCGCCGCGCGCGGTGCCGTCGAGCTTGGTCATAACGAGGCCGGTGACACCGACGGCTTTGCGAAAAATCTCGACCTGCGACAACGCGTTCTGTCCAACGGTGGCGTCGAGCACGAGGAGCACGGCGTGCGGCGCCGACGGATCGACCTTCTTGATCACCCGCACGATCTTTTGCAGCTCGCCCATCAACTCGGTGCGGTTCTGCAGGCGGCCGGCGGTATCGACAAGCAGCACGTCTGTGCCGCGCGCTTTCGCCGCGGCCACGGCGTCGAAGACGAGGCCGGCGGCATCGGCGCCCGCTTCGCCCGCGATGAAAGCGGCGCCGCTGCGCTCCGCCCAGATTTTGAGCTGATCGATGGCCGCGGCACGGAACGTGTCGCCCGCCGCCAGCATGACCGCGCGCCCTTCAGCGCGGAACCTTGCCGCGAGCTTGCCGATGGTCGTCGTTTTGCCGGAGCCGTTGACGCCGGCGACCAGGATGACGAACGGCTTTTTTGCCGCATCGATCACGAGCGGCTGCGCCACGCCCGCGAGCGCCTTCTCGATCTCAGCCGCCACCACCGCTTTGATTTGATCCGGCGTGATCGCCGTATCGAAGCGGCCGTAACGCAGCTCGGTGGCGATCCGGCCCGCCGTCTCTGCGCCGAGATCGGCGCGGATCAGCGCGTCCTCGATCTCGTCAATCGTCGCCGCATCGAGCTGACGTTTCGCCACCACATACGCAATGGCGCCGCCAAGCGCCGAGGAGCTGCGTCGGAGCCCGCCCGTAAGGCGTTGCCACCAATTTCCGGTCGTGCTGTCGTTCATGCGGCGCCCTGATAGGTTCGTCATAATCCCGGAAGGGACACGAAGTCATATAACGACCGTGAGGTACCGCTACGGAGGCCGCCAGTGCAAGCTCAGCCGTGGCCCCTGGGACGGAAGGCAGTGGGACTGAATGAGGCGGCAACCGCACTATCGGCCGATCATAATTTCGTTCAATGCGGCAAGCAGGTCGTTCCGCTATCTCAACCAGGGCCGGTCATCATACTGCTCGTGAATACCCGATTCCGTCACTCGACAGATAGGCGTCGAACACGGCGCATACAGTCCGTACGAACGGCCGCGCTTGTTCGGGAACGGAGATCTGGCCATTGTGGCGGTGAACTAATCCATGCTCGGCGAGCGAATCGAGAGCGGCCAGCTCAACTTTGAATTCCTCGATGCGTCTATCCCGTGATTGCGCAACCTCCGCGAGATTCACTTCAAGATTGCACATGAGCTGTTCGATCAATTCGCGGCGTAGACGGTCTTCGTCGGTCAGCGCACGCCCTTTCGCTGTTGCCAGCCGGCCCGCGGCAATGGCATTGCGGTAGACGACCGTGCCCGGTGCGTTCTGCGCATAACCTTGCGGCAGAGCGCTGATCGCCGAAGTGCCGAAGCCGATCAGAGTTGCCGCTTCGTCGGTCGTATAGCCTTGAAAATTCCGATGAAGTTTCTTCTCGCGCTGGCGGCGTGCGAGCAGGTCGTCACTCTTAGCGAAGTGATCGAGTCCGATCGGTTGATAACCGGCCTGCGTGAGCACGCCAGATGCCGCGCAGTATTGGTCAAAACGCTCGATCGGCGACGGCAGGGCGCTTTCCGGCAGGAGCCTCTGGTGCCGCTTCATCCAGGGAACATGGGCATAGCCGAACAGGGCAATGCGATCGGGATCGAGCGCAAGCGCGCGCCGGACGGTTGCGGCGACTGAATCAACCGTCTGGTATGGCAAGCCATACATCAAATCGAGATTGATGTTGTCGATACCGGCGGCGCGCAACCAATCCGCAGTGCTTGCTGTCTGTTCGAAGCTCTGTATGCGTCTGACGGCTCTCTGAACGCGCTCTTCAAAATCCTGCACGCCGAGGCTCGCGCGTGTTATGCCGACGTTCGCCAGGGTCGAGACCAACTCTCGTGTCACGGTGCGTGGATCGATCTCCACAGCTATCTCGCAGTTGGTCGAGAACGTGAAAGTCCGACCAAGTGCCTGCATTATGCGAGCAATGTCCTGGGCGGAAAGTATTGTCGGCGTACCACCTCCCCAATGAACATGAACCGCGTTGCGCCGATCGCCCAAATGGCGCCCCACCAAGGCAATTTCGCGCTCGAGCAGATCGGCATAGGCCGCCACCGGAGCGTATCGCCGCACGACGGTGGTGTGGCAGCCGCAGTACAGACAGAGCTCGTCGCAAAACGGAACGTGGAGATAAATGGAAACCGGCACGTCGGCGGGCAGCGCGGCGAGCCACCCCTCATATTGTGTGGCGTCGATGGCCGCGTTGAATTGAACCGCTGTCGGATAGCTGGTGTAGCGCGGTATCCGCTTATTCAGGTACTGCAATAAATCCGGTCGCATGGAACGGCGTCCGATCCTGAGTAACTTCGCAGCGCTTGGCAAAATACAGTCGTGGCGGCCGCAGCGTATTGACACAAATCAAGGGAGATTGTGGCAATGCCTGCGCGTTGTTCCATGATGACAAGGGCTGGAATTGATCATTCGAGAACCGCGAGCGGATGCTATCCCTGGCAAATGAAACGGTCCGTCAATCCGGGTCGAACAACGCGTCAAGTGACACGGCGTTTGGGCAGTATTCCCGATAATTTTGCGCGGCGGTTCCTGCAGCAAGATCATGCTCGCAACGCTTCTTGTGGCTGCAACTGATGCACAATCGCTGAAGATCGCGCATGACAAGCGGGTCGGCAAGCGCAAGCGCGTTGCCGTCGGCACCCAATGCCCGCAACATTCTTTTTAAAAGGTCGGCCGCGCCGGGTCCGTTGTCGACAAGCTTAAGCAGTTCAGCGGTATCGATCCCAAGATCGTGTGCGATGCGTGCCACCTCGTCCGTACCGCATTCTGCCAGTTCCTGGTGCAGGCCGGCAGCGTAACGATATTTTTTGATCCAATCAGCGATCGCATTGAGGATCATTGTGAGGGTCGGGTAGGTTCTGGGTTCGACAATCTGGTGTGACATGGCACCCTCCATAGTGCACCCACCATAGTGATCGCAAGCGGCCCTATACATGCCTCTATTGCCCTGAGCGCATTGATTTTTGTCAATGCAGCTGGGCTCCTCCAGACCGATGAGACCAGCACGCAAAGGAGAAAAACATGCGCGCAACCAATGCCGTCCATGGCGTCTTCAGCAAGCTCGCAAGCACAATGGCGGCGCTGCGACGGCGGTCTAATTTTATTTGTGAAGACTGCGAGCGGTCGGCTCGATGCGGATTGCCGCCGAGCGACCACTGCATCGTTAGAGCCGCGCAGATCGCCCGCGGCGACTGGAAATTGAGGCGGCGCGCCAGGGCACTGCGCCGCTGGTGAGCCGGCCGGCTCCGTCGAATGAAAGTCCGGTCCGGCTCGAGAGCAGCCGCCAATGCTCCGTGCCGCGCGCCTTTCAAGTGAGCAATTGATTTTTGTCAATTCGATTTTCCGGATGACTGGTACACGATTAAAGCTAACGGAGGGCGTGATGGCCAAGCAAGACAGTCAACCCGATCCAATGGCGATCCAAATCGGCGGCGGCGGCGTATCAGTCGCATCAACGCTCGCGGGCTCCAACATCGCACCGCATCTTGCTTACGACGATCTCCGCAAGTGGATCGAAGAGGCGCGCAAGCTCGGCGAGATCGAAGAGGTCAAGGGGCTATCCTGGCAGCAGGACATCGGTATGGTGTCCGAGATGGCGCTGCACGACGACAATGCGCCGTGCTTCCTCTTCGAGGACGTGCCCGGCACCATCAAAGGCAGCCGCGTGCTGGTCAACTTCTTCGGCGGCAAGCGCAAGAACATGACGCTCGGCTTCCCGACCGATCTTTCCAAGGTCGAATTGAGCGAAGGCTTCCGCGTCCACTATGCAGCAGACATGAAGCGCATCCCGCCGAAGTTCGTCGAGGATGGCCCGATCATGCAAAACGTCATGACCGGCGAGGCAATCGACGTCACGAAATTTCCGACGCCGCAGTGGCACCAGCCCGACGGCGGGCGCTACATCGGCACCGGAAGCTACAACATCACCCGCGATCCGGACGAGGGTTGGATCAATTGCGGCACCTATCGCGTCATGATCCACGATGAAAAAACGCTCGGCTTCTACATCTCGCCCGGCAAGCACGGCCGCCAGATGCGCGACAAGTATCAGGCGCGCGGCGAGCGGATGCCGGTTGCCATCGTCTGCGGCGGCGACCCCATGAGCTTCCTGATGGGCTGTAGCGAGGTGCCTTACGGCGTGAGCGAATTCGACATCATCGGCGGCATGCGCGGCGCGCCGGTCGAGGTGATCAAGGGGCCGATTACGGGATTGCCCGTCCCCGCCAACGCCGAAATCGTGATCGAGGGTTTCGTCGAGCCCGACAACGTGCGCATCGAAGGTCCATTCGGCGAGTGGACCGGCTATTACGCCAGCGACTTGCGGCCCGAGCCCGTATTAGACATCAAGGCCATCTACTACCGCAACGATCCGATCCTGCTCGGATGCCCGCCCGAGCGTCCGCCGGACGAGATCTGCCGTTATCGCGCAGTCGTTCGTTCTGCGCTGTTGCGCGACAACATCCAGAAGGCCGGCGTCCCGGGCGTCACTGCCGTGTGGGCACACGAGGTCGGCAGCGCGCGGCTCCTGCTCGTGATTGCCATCAACCAGCGCTATCCCGGCCACGCCCGGCAGGCCGGCCATATCGCCTCCATGTGCCACGTCGGAGCCTATTGCGGCCGCTACACGATCGTGGTCGACGACGAT